>LSQX01020389.1_pt1 | contig 103618 bp, 103 predicted proteins | sample 654561 | NCBI WGS metagenome assembly LSQX01 (sample SAMN04489861, study PRJNA283612) | anaerobic digester metagenome | isolation source: 4 biogas reactors fed with cattle manure at either 37C or 55C with and... | place: Denmark: Kongens Lyngby | collected 2014 | reverse complement strand
TCATTTCCATATACATTCTGTCCCATATATACAGCCTTTATAGCAGGAATTATACTTTCATAATTTTGTTTTAGCATATAGCCCTTTGCACCGATTTGCAGGGCTTTTATTATATAATCATCATCAAGAAATGTAGTCAGATAGAGAATTCTGGCATCCTCATATTGACCAAGGATTATTTCACCTGCCTCTAGGCCACTCATCTGCTCCATTCTGATATCCATCAAAAGCAGGTCTGGTTTTAGTTTTTTATAGAGCCCAATTGCTTCTGAGCCGGAGTTACCTGTTCCTACTACATCTATTTCCGGGTCTGAAGATAATATTATCCTTAGAGACGAGCAGACTAGCTTATCATCATCAATTAGCAAAATCTTCATATAAATCCCCCTTTTTTATATCCTGTTTTTACTATCAGGTGTTACGCTACCTAGCGTTACCCTACCTGACACTACCCTACCTAGTACCTTACCTTTTAACCGGTATCGTAATAAATATTTTAAAACCATCATCCATATTGATATTCAAATTACCTTTAAAGTTTTTAACCCTGTCTGCGATATTACGAAGGCCCATTCCCTCTCTATATTCGGATGTGTCGAGGTAGAGGCTTATTTGGGACCTCCTCTGTTCGCTTATGGAACCATTATCTCTTATGATTAGTTGATAAAGGGCGGGGTGTTCTCTTATGATGATATTTGCCTTTGTAGCATCGGAATGCTTCATAATATTTGCTAGCGCTTCCTTTGTAATAGCTATAAAGCAATATCTTAGGTCAATCGGAAGCGGTCTCGTTACATCATATTCAAAGTCTATATGGCAAAATGTAAATTCCTTAATTATTTGCTCTATTTGGTTGTATATATCAACTGATTCATCATACATATTATGGATGCTGTTACGGATATCGTCCATACCCAGAGACAGTGAATTTTTAAGATTGGATAGCTCGTCATAGATGGGCTTTTCCTTTGTGATAGTAAGTAAAGCTCCTACCTGTAGAATAGCTCTAGAGAGGAGATGACCGATATTATCATGAATTTCCTTTGATATTCTGTTACGTTCATTTAAGGTAGCCAAATTGATTTCATAATCTTGATTTTTTAGTATGCTTTGGTTTTTATCCTCTAATAGTTGAGAGTAGGACGAAGAAGTGTCACGCAGCTCATTATAATCTGTCTGCAAAGCATTCAACTTAACAGTCTTTACCTTTAAAAGTATGGCAGTAAGCAACACTAGTGCTGCAAAAAGGAAATACGGCAAGGTATAATGTTTTGCATTTATTATAAACAACAGTATGATAATCAAGGAAAATGCCTGAAATTTACTCTGTATTATATCGTATAGAATAACCGGTAGCATGATTATATAGCCGGGAATAAAGTAACAGATAGCGGCATAAACAATACATCCATAAAGTGTCATCCTATCATCCTCAAAATAGTAAGAAAGACAGCTTAAAAGTACAGTAAGGATGGCTGGAATAACCGCATATAGACTATAGTCATGCAGCAGATATATTACCATGCTTGATAAGAACAGCAGTATTTTATCAAATAATTCGTTCATGATGCACTCCTTAGAATTTATCATTTGAAATAAATATATTTTCAGTATTACATGAGAAGGATTTATTGTCAATTAGTGAAAAAGGTGACATTTGTCATTGATAGCAATGACGCAAATCACTACACAGAGTTTTTTTATTGAGATATAGTGGTATTAACAAAAATAGAAAAGTTGTAAGTTATCAATTATTAAAATTATTTGAGGAGGAATACAAAATGTTAGTTAAGGTTGATGGACTTGTTAAGAGATACGGGAAGCTTGTGGCTTTGGATTATTTGAGCTTTGGTGTTAAGGAAGGAGAAATATTTGGACTTTTAGGGCCAAACGGTTCAGGAAAGACAACAGCGATTAATTGTATTCTATCGCTGCTAAAATACGATAAGGGAACTATTGAGATCTTTGGAAAGACCATGGGACCCGATGAGTATGACATCAAACGAGATATTGGTATTATCATGCAGAATGTAGCAGTGTTTGATGAACTGACTGTATATGAGAATATTTATTATTTTTGCAGTCTCTATATTAATGATAAGGAAAAGATTAAGGAGCTTACAGAGGAGGCTATAAGGTTTGTATCCTTGGAGGATTATAAGAAATTCTATCCCAAAAAGCTCAGCGGGGGATTACTTAGAAGATTGAATATCGCTTGCGGCATTGTTCATAAGCCAAAGCTTATAATACTTGATGAACCAACAGTAGCAGTAGATCCTCAAAGTAGAAACAAAATCCTTGAGGGAATTCAGCAGTTAAATGAAGATGGAGCAACCATTATATATACTTCCCACTACATGGAAGAGGTTGAGCAAATCTGTGATAATATTGCAATTATTGATAAGGGTAAGGTTGTTGCTCAGGGTACCAAGGAAGAGCTTAAGGCTATGATTTCAATAGGGGAGAAGATATCCATTGAGACATACCAGATTACTGAAGAACAGATTATGATGATTAGGGAAATGCCAAATGTTATATCGGCCACTTACGATGACAACCAGTTGGAGATAAAATCTGGAAGAGGTAAGAACAACCTGCTACAGGTGCTACATTATATGGAAGGTAATAAGATAGATTTTGGAAAAGTATTCACGCAGTTACCAACATTAAATGATGTGTTCCTTGAAATTACAGGTAAGGAATTAAGAGATTAGAAGGGTGGTAATAAGATGGTATTTCATTTATATATTTCAAAGCTAAAATGCTTATTTCGTAATAAAGAGAACATATTTTGGTCTTATGTATTTCCTATAGCACTTGTTACTTTATTCTACTTCGCTTTTACCAATTTGTTCTCATCAAGTGATCTTAAAACTATAAACATTGCATATATACAGGATGCAAATGAAACGGACTATTTGAAGGATGTTCTGGATACAGCAGAGATATCCAAAGAGCTTCCTTTATTTAAGGTATTATATACCGATATAGAAGAAGCAGGTAAGGCTCTTGAGGATGACGAGATTGTCGCTTATATAGTAAACGGAGAAGAACCTAAGGTATATGTTAAAAGGAATGGAATGAGCCAAACAATCGTTAAATCCTTTATAGACAACTATAATAGGGGAGCTTATACAATTCAAGCAATCCTAAGTAAGAATCCTCAAGCTATGAGCCAAGGACTACTGGATGATGTCATGGATTATAAAAGTTTTACAACCGAGGTAAAGAACGGAGCAGAACCCGATGTAACAATAATCTACTTTTATGCCTTATTGGCTATGACTTGTTTGATGGCAGCTAACTGGGGACTAGATGAGGTGGTTAATATTCAGGGAAATAGGTCCAATCGTGGAGCCAGGATAAATGTATCGCCGATTCATAAGATGAAGCTTTTACTTATTAATATGTCGGCAGCCTTTACTGCCCATGCAGGAAGTATTGCTCTTATGCTCCTTTATATGCTAAAAGTATTAGGAATAGGCTTTGGGGATAAGATGCCCCAGCTGATACTGTCATGCTTTATCGGCGAAATAATGGGACTTTTTCTAGGAGCAACGATAGGAGTATGGGTAAATAAAAGCCCTGGTGTACAGGGTGCCATAGCTACTGCAATTATTATGGGTGGTTCCTTCCTATCAGGCATGATGTATGTAGACATGAAGTATATTATAGCAAAAAAAGCTCCCATATTGTCATATGTCAACCCGGTTAATCTTGTATCAGATTCCTTTTACAGCTTGTATTATTATGACAACTTTGACCGCTTTTATATGAATATTTCCATACTCGTTATAATGATAGTCGTCTTGGGCGTCGCATCTTATCTTGGTCTAAGGAGGAAAAGCTATGCAAGTATTTAAATCATATTTTAAAATAATGAAAAAGCAATTGTCTACACTGATTATATATGGAGTTATGTTTATAACCATAACACTTGTTATAACCTTTGCAATATTAAGAGGAAATAGCGATGATTTTACTGTCAGTAAGGTTCCAGTGTTGCTTATTAATAATGATGGTGACAATGAGTTTATTGAGGCTTTTACCTCCTATCTTAAGGACTATGTGGAATACATTGATGTAGAGGATAATGAGGAAGCCAGAAAGGATGCATTTTTCTATCATGAGGTCAATTATATTCTGACTATTCCAGAGGGCTTTACTGAAGGATTTCTTAGGGGAGACGAGGCCTTACTCATTAAGGAAATTCTACCTGATAGGATGGAAGCAGTACAATCGGTTGATAGTGCTATCGATAATTATTTGAATATGGCAAGAGTATATATCAGCTATAATCCTAGAGTTGGAATGAGTGAGCTTACCAACTTCTTAAAAATGAATCCTGTATCAGAAACCGAGGTAATAATAGATTCGGGCAAGAAAGATACACTAAATGCAGCAGAGTTTAACACATATTATTTTAACTATTTGGGCTATATTATGATAGTGTGCTTTATTCTAGGTGTTAGCACGGTTATGATGTCATTTCATGGCTTGGAGGTAAGAAGAAGACAGTTTGCATCTCCTGTATCCTCCAGAAGCTTTAATATACAGCTTATATTAGCAAATTTAGTTTTCGTTTCAGTATATCTTCTTATATTTATTATAGTCGGATATCTGTGCAATCCATTTCGTAGGTTTGACTTAAATCTGGTATTAACCTGGATAAATGCTTTTATTTTTGCACTAGTTGCCCTTTGTATCAGCTATCTAGTTGGAATTTCTATAAAAGGAAAAAATGCCGTGCAGGCAGTATCGACAGTTGTATCCTTAGGATTGGCATTTCTAAGCGGTATGTTTGTTCCTCAGCAATTTCTGGGATCTGCAGTTATAAGAGTAGCCAGCTTCTTACCTTCATATTGGTATGTCAAGGCAAACAACACGATTGGAAGCTTATCAAATTTTAGTATAAAAAACCTGACCCCGATATTTCAGTATATGGCAGTTCAAATAGGATTTGTAGCAGTGCTTCTAGCACTTATTATGGTGGTAGCCAAGAGAAAAAGACAGGTTACTACGTAAAAGAACAGTTGTTCTAAAATAACTTGACTTGCTTCTCCCGCTTTGATATAATAAAAACAGAACAGATGTTTGTAATCGGGAGGTAGCAAAATGATTATACAGGAAGGTATGTCAATCCAAAGGAAATTGGAGATATTATCCGATGCTGCGAAGTTTGATGTAGCCTGTACCTCTAGCGGTGTAGACCGTAAGGGGAATGGGTCAGGAATCGGAAACAGTCTAGCCTGCGGTATTTGTCATACCTTTTCTGCTGACGGAAGATGTATTTCACTACTGAAGATTCTTTTTACAAATGAATGTATATTCGATTGCAAATACTGTATTAATCGTTCATCCAATGATGTTGTCAGGGCTTCATTTACTCCTACAGAGGTCTGTGAGCTGACCATGGAATTTTACCGGAGGAATTATATCGAAGGTTTATTTTTGAGCTCCGGAATCATGGTAAGTCCTAACCATACGATGGAACTTATTTTTGAGGCCTTACGGATGCTTCGTGAAGAGTATCATTTTAATGGATATATTCATTGTAAGGCAATTCCCGGTACTGATCCTGTCTTGGTGGAGGCTATAGGGTGGTATGCAGATAGAATGAGTGTTAATCTTGAACTTCCCACGGCAAGCAGTCTAAAGCAGCTGGCACCCCATAAGAGCAGAAAGAATATACTTAAGCCTATACGTCAGATTCAACTTAGGAGAGAGAATAATAACGAATATCTTGGTATATATGATGGGAGGCAAAACGAAAGAAATCAAGTTAAGAACTTAATTCTAAGAGATAGTAATTCAGGCAGCAACAATTCAATATATAACAAGATACTTAATAGTTACAATAGCAAGCTTAACCAGGCTAGTGAATATAATAGTGTTCGGCTTGACAATGAATTGAATGTTGCTTCCCCCGAGTCTACCAATGTTATACCATTTAGCAAATCTCCCAAAGGAAGAAGCAGATATGTTCCTGCCGGACAGAGTACACAGATGATTATAGGTGCCACCAATGAAAGCGATTATCATATTATGTCTGTATCAGAGACCTTATATGATAATTTTGACCTAAAACGCGTATTCTACTCAGCTTTTGTTAATGTTAACAATGATAGCAATCTACCCTCTACAGTAAGCGGCCCTCCTTTACTAAGGGAGCATCGTTTATATCAGGCGGATTGGCTACTAAGGTTTTATGGTTTTAAAATCGCAGAACTACTTACTGAGAAGAATCCAAATTTTAACGTATTGCTTGATCCGAAATGTGATTGGGCTCTTAGACATTTGGAGATCTTTCCTGTGGAGGTCAACAAAGCTGACTATTATACTCTGCTTAGAGTTCCCGGTATTGGTGTAAATTCTGCCAGGAGAATTACCACCGCTAGAAAGACTGCCGTTCTTGATTTTAAAGATTTAAAGGCGATGGGTATAGTGCTTAAGAGAGCGGTATATTTTATTACTTGTGGTGGAAAGATGATGTACCCAATTAAATTAAATGAGGACTTTATCACCAGAGAGCTGTTGTCAGTTAAGGACAGACTGCCATTTGGAATCGAGAAGGATATTACCTATAAGCAGCTGTCATTGTTTGATGATGTTAGTTTTAAACCGGATGATAGGCTAGTACACCAACAAATATCGCTTGCATAAGTTACAGTTAATGAAATAATACTTCTTTTATATGGAGGTGGAGCATCGTGAATAATTTTAAAATTTATCAATGTGAGAACAGTATTGACGGGATTTTTACCGCGATTTACCAGGCTTGGGATTCGGGATACGGACATGCTAATGTGAAAATCGAGGAACAAAGTGAGACAAATAATTATTCTAATATTGAATTGTTTTCCGACTATATTTTAGTAAAGACTAATTTAGAGCAGGCTCTTATGGTATCTAAGTCTATTAAGGCTAAGATATCTCTGGAGGCTTATGAAATGGTATGTCGTGTTGCTCTATCTGATTATAAGGGCAAGGGTGATTTGATTTATAGATTTTTGATTCTTGGTTTTCATATAGGAAGCAAGATCGTGGGTCACTTAAGCAATAAGGTGGTAAATAGCGTCTTTAAGCTGAACCGTTATGTGAATGGTGAAACTCATCATTTACTGGGTTTTATACGATTTTCAGAACGGGAGAATGGTATATTAACATCAATAATACATCCAAAGAATAATGTGCTTTCTCTTGTGACTCCTCATTTTGCAGACAGACTTCCAAATGAAAGATTTGTTATATTTGACGGAAATAGGAATATCTGCTCCTTACATTTACCTGGAAAACCATGGGTTATTGCAGAGTTTCCTGATATTGATACAAGCGACTTCGAAGGAATAGTAGATGACGAATATGAGAATTTGTGGAAAATATTTTTTGATAATATTGCCATTAAGGAAAGAATTAATCCAAAGCTCCAAAGAAACAACCTTCCTATTAGATTCAGAAAGGATATGACCGAATTTGAATATGTATAAATCGTTTTTTACGTGGGATACTAAGCGAGTAAATTGAAATAAAAATTTGTAGGAGGAGTATCCATGAAAAAGAAACTAAGCATATTCATAGCCTTATGCTGTGTTATTATGATTGCATTTACAGCATGTGCAGCAAATGAAAGAAATAACACCAATCCTGCCAGAAAAAATACCGCGGGTACAGATAATACAGCAGGCTTGAATAACAACACAACTGGAGGTACAGGCGGAACAACTGGAGGTACAGGCGGAACAACCGGAGGTACTGGTGGAACAACCGGAGGTACAGGTGGAACAACTGGAGGTACTGGTGGAACAACCGGAGGCACAGGCGGAACAACCGGAGGTACAGGCGGAACAACCGGAGGTACCACGGGTAGAACAACAGTTACCCCAGGAGCTACAACAACACCGTAAATACTAATTAAATACTAAAAACAAACAAAGATCCTTCCGGTGTTATATTACGGAAGGATTTTTGTTTTTTCTTCTTAGTATTTTTTCAAATATCAGACCTGTAAAAAACCAAGCCGGAGCATAATCAAACCTTATCACTCCTTTAATATTAAGTTTTGCTTTGCTATAATCCCAAGGACATGCTCTGTATTTTTTTAAAAGTACTCCTGTAAAGTACTCTGTCAAATAAATTAAAGTTGCATATACACCTCCTCTAAGTAGAGCATTCCTTTTTTCCAACCTTGAGCATATGGGAGATAAGCAGGCGGCCATTCCATATATAGGAAACATCCATATAGAAGTGCGACATAAAAGAGTTCTGTCGTTGTTTTTCCATTTCCTAATAGAGCTTAGACCTGTCCAGAAACATTCAAGGCACCATCCACATAAACCACAAATTAAGAAATTTTTAAAAAAATTAATCATCTTCATGAAAATAGTATTTGCTTTACATGGTTTCCCTATGCTAAGATTTTAAGTCTTATTTGCCATAATTCTGAAAGGATAGTAAGGCTAGAATTGATAATACTATTTTTATAAGACGTATTATGTGAAAATGATAGGAGGTATATATATGCCTAAGGACTCTCAACCCGACAATAAAAGAGCAAGGATAAAGAAAGCTAAAGGACAAACCCCGATTACAAGGGAGAATATGCAAAAGAATAAAAATGCTAAACGACAATCCATAGAACACAATGACGTTTAATGGGAGGTGAATTGGTTGGCTAAGGCTGGTATGAGAAGACCGGACCCAAGGGAGCCTCATGGAACCGAGGGACATCAAAAAATGAGAATTCCAAAAAATATTGTAGAGCCTGTTCCTGAGATTCAGGGAAAGGCTAAGTCAGGTAAAAAGAAGGCAAACCCCATCCAAGGATCATGATGGTGAATCTGACTATGAAGAATACTTTTAATGAGATTACAAGTCATTTATTAAATGATAATTCTCCGTCAGAGTATTTTAATGACTTGGACAAGGAGCTTAGAGAATATCCCTTGAGTATGATAAGGGAGCTAAAGAATGTGGAGCAATCACCAAAATTTCATCCAGAGGGTAATGTGTGGAACCATACTATGATGGTTGTAGATGAAGCGGCAAAAGTAAAGGACTACAGTAATGACAGTAAAGTATTTATGTGGGCTGCACTTCTACATGATATTGGAAAGCCGGATACGACCAAGGTAAGAAGAGGTAAAATAACCTCCTATGACCATGATATTGTAGGGGCAAGATTAGCTAGAAAATTTCTGGAGTTTTATACTAAGGATGAAGACTTTATAGATACCGTTTTTAAGATGGTCAAATATCATATGCATATGCTATATGTACTAAAGGGACTGCCTTTTGGTAATCCAGCCCGGATGATTGAGGAAACTAATATTCATGATATTGCGCTACTGTGCAGATGTGATCGTTTGGGGAGGATAGGTGCTGATATAGAGGCTGAACACAAAAACTACAAAGAATTCCTAAAAGTGTTACAGTCACCTTAAAGAAAGTGTGAGCAAATCATTGATTTGTTCACACTTTTGTAATCGTATCGTAATGGTACCGTAATGGTGCCTGGCACCATTACAAAAGTGTTACATAAAATTAACTAGCTTTTTTGATATATCTGACTTATAATAAAATTTGTACTATTTTTTATGAGAATATGCCCGACATAATATATAGGGAAACATATAGATACTGTAAGAAGAATGAAAAAGAGGTTCAATAAATGACAGAAAATCATATATATACTATTACAAAAAAAGTTAAACTCGCTGATTCAATATATCTAATGGATGTAAAAGCACCAAGGGTAGCAGCCCATTGCTATCCGGGACAGTTTATCATACTTATAGCTGATGAGAAGGGTGAGCGTATACCGCTGACCATCTGCGATTATGACAGAGATGAAGGCACTGTTACAATTGTTTTTCAGGCTCTAGGAAGCTCTACGAAATTATTAGCCGAATATGAGGTAGGCGAGGCTTTTCGTGATTTCACAGGCCCCCTAGGACAGAGGTCTGAACTTATAGATATGGCAAGAGAAGAGCTTGAAAAAATGAAGGTTCTTTTTGTTGCCGGTGGTGTAGGAACTGCCCCTGTATATCCTCAGATAAAATGGATGAAGGAAATGGGCTATGAAGCCGATTGTATAATTGGTGCAAGAAGCAAGGACTTTGTCATTCTTGAAGACCAAATGAAAGAGCATGCTAAGAATTTATATGTTACGACTGATGACGGCTCATATGGCATGAAGGGAAATGTAAATGATGCCATCAAGTATCTGGTAAATGATAAGAAGCATCATTATGATTTAATTGTTGCTATCGGCCCTATGATTATGATGAAGTTTGTATGCATATTGACAAAGGAACTAGGTATTAAGACAATTGTAAGTATGAACCCCATTATGGTAGATGGTACCGGTATGTGTGGAGCTTGCAGACTTACAATTGGTGATGAGATAAAATTTGCCTGTGTGGATGGTCCGGAGTTTGACGGACATTTAGTTAATTTTGATGAGGCTATGAAACGACTTTCCATGTATAAGACAAAGGAAGGGAAGCAAAAGCTCCGTGAGAAGGAGGGAGAGACCCATCATCATCAGGGCTGTGAATGTCATGATGAGTAAGAGTGTCAAATAGAGTTAATCCCTTGTGGTAGACAGCATAAGTTTTAGATTTAGTGGAGGATTTTATGGATGTATTAAAAAAGGTTCCGATTAAAGAACAAGACCCGAGTGTTAGAGTAAGAAATTTTGACGAAGTATGCTTGGGTTATGATATAGATGAGGCAGTAGCAGAGGCTAATCGTTGTATTCAGTGTAAAAACCCAAAATGTGTTAAGGGATGTCCAGTATCTATTGATATTCCCGGATTTATTAGTGAGGTAGTAAATAAGGATATAAATGAGGCTTTTCAGATTATAAATAAGTATTCTGCTCTGCCTGCAATTTGCGGTAGAGTGTGCCCGCAGGAATCTCAGTGTGAGCAGGTATGTATCCGTGGAATTAAGGGTGATCCTGTATCTATAGGCAAACTGGAGAGATATGTTGCTGACTGGGCTAGGGAGAACAAGATAAGACCAAAGGCTCCTGATAAGAAGAACGGAATAAAGGTGGCAATCATTGGCTCTGGACCTGCAGGACTGACATGTGCCAGAGAGATGGCAGAGCTTGGTTATGATGTAACTATATTTGAAGCCCTGCATGAGCCCGGAGGGGTATTAGTATATGGAATTCCTGAGTTTAGGCTTCCCAAGGAAGAGGTTGTAAGACCGGAGATTGACAATGTAAAGGCCATGGGCGTTAAGATTGAAACCAATGTAATTGTCGGTAAGTCCGTAACCATAGATGAGCTTATGGATGAGGAAGGCTTCAAGGCTGTATTTATAGGTACAGGGGCAGGTCTACCCAATTTTATGGGAATACCCGGTGAAAATGCCAATGGAGTGTTTTCAGCTAACGAATACCTAACAAGAAGCAATCTGATGAAAGCATTTGATGATAGCTATGATACACCGATTATTACAGGAAATAAAGTCGCTGTCGTAGGCGGTGGTAATGTTGCAATGGACGCCGCAAGAACTGCCAAGAGATTAGGTGCAGATGTTACAGTTGTATATAGAAGAAGCGAAGCAGAATTACCTGCAAGGACAGAAGAGGTACACCATGCCAAGGAAGAGGGAATACATTTTCAGCTATTAACAAATCCCAAGGAAATATTGGTTGATGAAAATGGTTGGGTTAAAGGGATGACCTGTGTAAGAATGGAGCTTGGCCAGGAGGACAGTTCAGGCAGAAGAAGACCTGTCGAGGTAGAGAACTCCGAATTTGTTATAGAGCTAGATTCTGTAATTATGTCATTGGGAACCAGTCCAAATCCGCTTATAGCATCTACAACAAATGGGCTTAAGAATAATAAATACGGTTGTATAGTTGCTGATGAAACCACTGGGGCAACATCCAGAGAAGGTGTCTTTGCTGGTGGCGATGCTGTGACAGGTTCCGCTACAGTTATATTAGCTATGGGAGCCGGTAAAGCTGCAGCTGAAGCTATGGATAAATATTTAAAGAATATACAAGTTTAATTTTTGGAGGTCAAATGAAAGAATTTTTTAGTAATCAGACAATAATGTTATTAGTAGTGATTGCTTCTGTAGCAATACTATTATTATTAGCTTTTGTCTTTTTTAGAATAGGGAGGTTAAGGAGAAAGCTTGATGAATCATATCAGGAAAATGCGAATATCAATGCGGATTTTAAAAAGCTTGAGTCCATGTATCAAGATTCTCTTTTATCATATAAGAAGCTTAATACCAGATATGATGAGCTACATAAGAACAGAGAAAGCATAATGAAACTTGCTTATACTGACCATTTGACTGAGCTGCCTAATAGAATAGCATTTATAGAAATGCTTGATAATATAATGTTGACATTACGAAGCGAAGAAGTAATAAGTATTATGGATATTGACCTTGATAACTTTAAAAACATAAATGATACACTTGGTCATTCATATGGTGATGAGTTATTAATAGATGTTACTCATAGACTAAGACAGGTTTTGGATGAGAATGATTACCTAGCAAGAATTGGTGGAGATGAATTTATTATTCTTACCCAAAATCTTAAGGACACGGTAGCCTATGAAGATAAAATTAAGAAGGTAAGAAATGTATTTACATTCCCCTTTGAACTGTCCTCAAAAGAATATTTCATAACCGTAAGTATAGGTGTTGCTTTTGCACCAAAGGATGGTAAAACCGCACAGTCTATAATTAAAAATGTTAATTCAGCCATGTATGTTGCTAAAGCTAATGGAAAGGGTACATATGCATATTTTGAGCATACATTTAATAAGATGCTCACTGATAAAATTGAGCTCCAATCAGAGCTTCGACAGGCAATTGAAAAACAAGAATTCCTTCTCTTTTATCAAGCGCAGATGGATCTTATAAATAAGAAGGTACAGGGCTTTGAGGCATTAATCCGTTGGGATCATCCTAGTAAGGGTTTGCTATACCCCAATGATTTTATATATCTGGCAGAGGAATCCGGCTTGATAGTACCCATAGGAAAATGGGTCTTAAAAACAGCCTGTCATCAGTTAAGGGAATGGGCGGATTTAGGATATAATGATATTAGTATGGCTGTTAATTTATCGGCCAGACAGTTTAAGGACAAGGATTTTGTTCACATGGTATTTGATGTAATTGAGGATACTGGGATTGACCCGAAGAAGCTTGAGCTTGAAATAACAGAAAGTGTTGCTTTAGAGGATCTGGATTATACTATAGCCACAATTAAGGAATTGAAATCCATAGGCGTTAAATTTTCTTTGGATGATTTTGGTACAGGCTATTCATCTATGAGTTATTTGAAACGTCTTCCTGTTAGCAACCTAAAGATAGATAAGAGTTTTTTGGATACTGTAATGGATGACATCAGTGATCAAAAAATTATACAAGCTATCATATCCTTGGCAAGAAATCTTGATATTAATATAATTGCAGAAGGTGTTGAACGGTCTGATCAGGAGCAATTTTTACAAGATTCAAATTGTAATATGGCACAGGGTTACTTATACAGTAAACCGGTACCTAAGGAAAGAGCAGTAGAATTTCTTAACAGCATGAACATTTAGGAGACTACTATGAAAGGTCAAAGCCGCAAATATATTTTTCTCATTATACAATTTATTCTTTATGGTGCATTTCTAACGCTAGATATACTAGAAAGAGATATTGCACTCTCGAATAGAATCAAGTTTGCGGTAGTGGTTCTATGCTTTATATATGTATTAGCAAGTAGAATGAAAAACCGTAGCAGGGAGCATACGTATCTAATTTATGCACTTGCCTTTACGGTAGTATCCGACATATTTATTCTCTTATCGGATTATTATTTGATTGGACTATTGACCTTCATACTTGCGCAGCAGCTTTATGGAGTGCGAATAACTCTTTTGATAAATAGAGAAAGAGATGCTAACAGCCCGATAAGTCTTTATAGAGATTTCATAATAAGACTTTTATATCAAGGGGCTTTTGCTCTTTTATTGGGTATAATATTATGGCTGTCTGATGAGAATTTGGATGCTTTATTGGCAGCAAGCATATTCTATTTTATATGTATCTGTACAAATGTAGTACGAATCCTTAAGCTTTCAGTAAATCATCATGACAAAAAAGATATTATATACTTTGCCATAGGCATGGTCCTCTTCCTATTATGTGATATAAATGTCGGCTTATTTAACTTGTCTGGTTTTATTAATGTGACTCCTGCATATGATGTGATTTATAAGGCTTCTACAATACTTATGTGGACATTTTATGCACCATCACAGGTACTCATTGCACTAAGTAGCGATTGATTTTGACAAATATCACAATAATCACCGAAAAAATTATGTAAAAAGATGTAAAAATATGCTTGCATTTAGCAAGCTATTTTGTTATAATCTACTTATAAAATCTTATCTTAAATCAAACTTTTCTTTTCTAAAAGAATCAATTCAAATCCCAAACAAGTAAAATACAATTTAATAAGGAGGTATGTTATTAATGATAAATGCCGTAAAAGAAGAATTGCTTGACTATACTTCATTTGTAAGCTTTATCAAAGACGAAATTACAAACAGGATGGGACAAGGCTATAATATAAGGATATTTAAGGTTATGAAAAATAATGCTCTTGAGCTTGACAGCTTGGTTGTACTTAAGGAAGGAGAGAATTTTGCTCCCAATATCTATCTGAATGCTTATTATGATTCATACATAGCAGGTACGTCTATAATTGATATTATTGACCGCCTATGCATGATTTATAAGCATTGTGCAATTCCTATAGTTCAACCTGATTTTGAATATACGTTGGAGCTTATGAAGCCCTATATTTTCTTTCGATTAATAAGTATTGAGAGGAACAAAAAGTTACTTACACAGGTACCACATGCTGAATTTTTAGATCTTGCTCTAACATTTCATTGTCTAGTACGCAGCGAGGCTGAAGGTATAGGTACGATTCGTGTTACAAATGAACATATAGAGCAATGGGGAATATCTTGTGATGAGCTAAAGGAGCTTGCAGAGGAAAATACAAAAAGACTCTTTCCTCCTATAATAAGGACCATGGAAGAGGTAATAGAGGAGCTTCTATACAATGACGAGGATGATGAGAGTTTTGAATATAATCCTAAGGATGAAGATATATACCCCATGTACATACTAACGAATAAAAAAGGCATTAACGGGGCTTCCTGTCTAATCTATAAGGATGTTATCAAAGAATTTGCACAGCTTATTAAGTCTGATCTCTATATCCTACCAAGTAGCATACACGAGATAATTCTCATACCCCGAGATGGAACTGAGGATAAGGACCGCTTCCAAAGGATGGTTGTTGAAATTAATAGCTCCCAGGTACCCATAGAGGAGGTGCTGTCTGACAAAGTATATATGTATTCCTTAGAGAAAGACGCAATAATAATGTAGGCTATCTAGCCCCCAATCTACTTACCGTAAAAGGATTCCTGCATCTGGTTATATATGCCATTGATTTCTATTTTGGTAATACTATTTAATAAAAACACAATACATTTTGTTAAATATTATACTATTTTATATTTCCTTATTATTTATTATGTGTTATAATTATGAATTGATGGACAAAAACATTAATTTTGTTTGCATTTAAAATAAAGGAGGACATTTCAATGGCAAGGAAAATGAAAACAATGGATGGAAATAATGCAGCAGCTCATGTTTCTTATGCATTTACTGATGTTGCAGCTATCTATCCAATTACCCCTAGCTCAGTTATGGCTGAAGTGACTGACGCATGGTCAGCTCAGGGCAAGAAAAACATATTTGGGCAAGAGGTTAAAGTTGTTGAGATGCAGTCTGAAGCAGGTGCAGCAGGTACGGTTCACGGCTCATTAGCAGCCGGTGCATTAACCACTACTTATACTGCATCACAGGGTTTATTATTGATGATACCAAATCTTTATAAAATCGCTGGTGAACTGCTTCCGGGTGTGTTTCACGTATCAGCTCGTGCATTAGCTAGCCATGCATTATCAATTTTCGGTGATCATTCCGACGTATATGCATGCCGTCAAACAGGTGCCGCTATGCTTTGTAGTAGTAATCCACAGGAAGTAATGGATTTGGGAGCGGTAGCTCATTTGGCAGCTATAAAGGGAAGATTACCTTTTATACATTTCTTTGATGGTTTTAGAACTTCTCATGAGATACAAAAGATTGAAGCATGGGATTATGAGGATCTGAAGGATATGGCTGATATGGATGCTATCGATGCATTCCGCCGTAGATCTTTAAATCCTGAGCGTCCTGTACTTCGTGGCTCGGCTCAGAATCCTGACGTATTCTTCCAAGCAAGAGAAGCATGTAATACATATTATGATCAGCTACCAGGCATCGTAGAAGAGTATATGGATAAGGTAAATGCTAAGATTGGTACCGATTATAAGCTCTTCAACTACTACGGTGCCAAGGATGCAGACCAGGTTATTATTGCTATGGGCTCTATAAGTGACACTATAGAAGAGACAATTGATTATCTTAATGCTAACGGACAAAAGGTTGGTCTTGTTAAGGTTCGTCTATATAGACCTTTCTGTGCTGACCGTTTAGTAGAGGCTATTCCTTCTACGGTAAAGAAGATTTCTGTTCTTGATAGAACCAAGGAGCCAGGAGCTTTAGCCGAGCCTTTATATCTTGACGTTGTAGCAGCCTTAAAGGGAACAAATTTTGAGAATATTCCTGTATTCAACGGTCGTTATGGTCTTGGATCCAAGGATACAACACCTGCACAGATAGTAGCAGTTTACAATAATGAAGAGAAGAAGACATTTACTATAGGAATCAAGGATGATGTTACCAACCTATCACTTGATTTGGATAAGAGTCCCGCTACAACTCCTGAGGGCACCATTAATTGTAAATTCTGGGGTCTTGGAGCAGACGGTACAGTAGGTGCCAATAAGAACTCCATTAAGATTATCGGTGACCACACTGACATGTATGCTCAGGCATATTTTGATTATGACTCAAAGAAATCCGGCGGTGTTACTATGTCTCACTTGAGATTTGGTAAAAAGCCTATTAAGTCAACATATTTAATTACTGAGGCTAATTTCGTTGCCTGCCATAATCCTTCATATGTTAGAAAGTATAACATGGTACAGGAGATTAAGGATGGAGGAACATTCCTGCTTAACTGTGGCTGGAATATTGAAGAGTTAGAGAAACATCTTCCGGGACAGGTTAAGCGCTACTTAGCTTCACATAATATCAAGCTATATACTATCGATGGTATCAGCATTGGTAAAGAGATTGGTCTAGGCGGACGTATTAATACGGTTCTCCAGGCAGCATTCTTTAAGCTTGCTAATATTATACCTGTTGAGGATGCTGTAAAATACATGAAAGATGCAGCAACAGCTTCCTATGGAAGGAAAGGCGAAGCTGTCGTTAAAATGAACCATGATGCAATTGATCGTGGTATTACTGATGTGAAGGAAGTTAAGGTTCCCGATCATTGGAAGAATGCTGAGGATGAGGAGCTTCATGCTAAGGTTACAGAGGGAAGAAAGGATGTTGTTGACTTTGTTAACAATATACTTACTCCTGTAAATGCTCAGCGTGGTAATGAGCTTCCTGTATCTGCATTTGTTGACAACGCTGACGGTACACTTCCTCAGGGATCTTCAGCATACGAGAAGCGCGGTATTGCTGTAGATGTTCCTAACTGGCTTCCTGAGAACTGTATCCAGTGTAACTTCTGTTCCTACGTTTGCCCTCATGCTGTAATTCGTCCTGTGGCTATGACAAAGGATGAAGCTGATAAGGCTCCTGAAGGAATGAAGAAGACTAAGATGACAGGTCTGCCAGAGATGGAGTTTGCAATTACAGTCTCTGTACTTGATTGTACCGGATGTGGCTCCTGTGCAAATGTATGTCCTGGTAGAAAGGGCGAAAAGGCATTAGTCATGACTCCTTTAGAAGAGAAACTCGAGGAGCAGAAGTCTTTTGATTATCATTTAACACTCGATGAGAAGCCTGAAGTAAGCGAGAAATTCAAGGATATTACAGTTAAGGGTAGCCAGTTCAAGGAGCCTCTATTACAGTTCTCCGGCGCTTGTGCAGGCTGCGGTGAGACACCTTATGTTAAGCTGGTAACACAGCTCTTTGGTGAGAGAATGTTAATAGCTAATGCAACCGGATGTACATCTATCTGGGGTGGCTCTATGCCTTCCACACCTTATAATGTATCAAAGAATGGAAGAGGACCTGCTTGGGCTAACTCCTTATTCGAAGATAATGCAGAGTATGGTTATGGTATGATGCTAGCACAGCAGACCCTAAGGAACAGATTAAGGGATAAGATAGAGGAGCTTGTGGCAACAACTGCAAATGCTGATGTTAAGGCGGCAGCAGAAAGATATCTTGATACCTATGATAACGGTCGCGAGAACTCCGGTGCAACTATTGCTTTAGTAAGAGCACTTGAGTCATGTAGCTGTGAGGCATGTAAGGATATCTTAAAGGATAAAGAATTCCTATCCAAGAAGTCACAGTGGATCTTTGGTGGTGACGGATGGGCTTATGATATCGGCTTTGGTGGTCTAGACCATGTTATAGCCAGTGGACAGGATGTTAACATCCTAGTATTAGACACCGAGGTTTACTCCAATACTGGCGGACAATCCTCTAAGGCTACTCCTACCGGTGCAATTGCACAATTTGCAGCTGCTGGTAAGGAAGTGAAGAAGAAGGATCTTGCACAGATTGCTATGAGCTACGGTTATGTATATGTGGCACAGATTGCCCAGGGCGCGGATTACAATCAGACTATGAAGGCACTGGTTGAGGCTGAAAGCTACAATGGACCTTCAATAGTAATTGCCTATGCTCCTTGTATCAATCATGGTATCAGAGGTGGAATGGGCTTGGCTCAGACCGAGGAGAAGAATGCAGTACTTTCAGGTTACTGGCATAACTTCCGCTACGATCCTAGATTACTGGCAGAAGGTAAGAATCCATTCCAGCTAGACAGTAAGGCACCTACTCAGGACTATCAGGATTTCTTAAAGAATGAAGTACGTTACAGCTCACTTGTACGTCAGAATCCTGAAAGAGCTAAGGAGTTGTTCGAGAAGGCAGAGAAGCAATCTATTGCTAAATACGAACACCTTAAGAGACTAGAAGAGTTATATGCTGTAAAGGAAGAAACTGAATAAACAATAGAGGTATTAGATAATGAGGCAGGGGAAATCCCCTGTCTCATTTTTTAAACATCCAATGAAGAACCTGATAACCACGTTCAGAGCAGCCCACCCTACCGCCTCCTGCACAGGCACATGCGCAAGCACAGGCACAGGCACATGAACTACCTCCTCGACCACCACGTCCTGCTTGATTGGTGTGTATATATCTACCACCCTTATATCCTCCGCCATATCGGCCTTTTTGATATTTTGCAGGACCGCTTTCTTTAATAGCGAATATAATAATTAAAATGAGTGGTACTATAGTTACTAATGCTATAAGAAATATTTCATTAGTGGAAAGTTTATTCTGTGTGTTCTTTAGTTCGGGAAATGAATCTTTAGAGCAGATTACGGTTATTAAATCCATCTTCTGATTCTTCTTCATGTTTTTCTGAACCCATATGGCATGATTAGCACTTGTCTCTTCCGGAGTTGGTTTTAGAGAATGTTTTAACAGATTTGAAGTATCGACTATTACTTTTAACTCCTTAATCTCTGCAAAATCAAACCATCCAGGACGAAACTCAAAGGATACATCCTCACCTGCCTCATAGATCATTGAACCCTGTTCTATAGTAAAGGAGAATTGAAACCTGTCACCAGCCTTAGGTAGCCTATGAAAATCTAAATGTACTTGTGAAGTGCCTGATTTGTTTTCCTTTGAACCTGAAATTAGGGTATCCGGTGCATATTCTAATATGGTAAAATCCTTATTAGCAACACCAATTTCAAGGTATTTAATATTCTTTGGAAAATCGGTAGTTGCTTCATAATCTAGCTCATAATTCATCAAAAGACTGCCATCACTTTGAGGAGTAATAGAAACTGTCATCTGATGAATTATGTCAGGAGGAGTAGCTCCAAAGGCTGAGGAGCTAGTAAAAGAAATAATTGATAACAAATAACATATAAAAAGTGTTAATTTTATTCTATTCAAAATTCTAGATCCTCCTTTAGACCGCATTTGCTTTTATTAGCATTGTCTTTGCGTATTTTTTTGCTTTGGGGGTTTTCCCATATATCCTTCCAAGAATTAGTCAATATATTACCCAAAGTCTGTCCATTAAGCCAACTTTGGCATGGGACTACATCTCCTGATGGAGCTACGGCCATATTTGATAGACAGGCTCCGCATATAGGCGAGCTCGGAAGACCAATATCTATTATATCATCTTCCTTAAGCCAACCCGGTGAAGTAAATGAGATTTCCAGATCTAATTCATTACATATTGATACAGCCTCATTTAGGACCTCCTTAAGAGCAATTGAATCCAATACTTTACCGGTAATGATCTGCTCTTTAGCACCTCCGGTGGGAATCAGACTGGAACAGGTGACATAGCAGACGCCTAGTTCCTTTATAAACCGCAAAGTATTACCGTAATCACTGTTTTTCTCAACCAAAGGGGTGTTGATACTAACGCAAAGACCAGCTTCCAAGGAATATTTAATGCCAGCAACTGTTTTTTCCCAGGCGCCACTTTTCCCAACCAGACTATCATGGATTCTGGCATCATGAGAGTACAAAGTAATCTGAATACCATCGAGACTCGCATTATAAAGACAGGAAGCAAGTCTAGGGGTGATAAGGTATCCGTTGGTGTTGAGCCTTGTTACAAACCATCTTGCATACTCGATTAGTTCTACGATATCTGGCCTAGTCAGAGGTTCACCTCCGGTAAATGTTACCATAGGAATTCTGGCGTCTCTGCACTTGTCGATTATTTTCTTCCATTCCTCAGTAGAAAGCGGTCTCTTTATATCCATAAGCTGTCCTGAATCGGCATAACAGCATACGCAGTTTAGTGGGCATATTCTATTTTCATTGATTGACATGGGAGCGACAATTAAGTCCATCCTATGTGGTGCAGTCATGTACTTGCTATATTGGTTCATATTAAAGCCCAGACCGGCTTCTTTTGGAATATTCTCACCTCTCGCAATATTAATAGCTAAGGTAATGATTTCGCTTAAATCATTTATAATGGTATCTTCTTTTATCCCTGGATATAGTTTTCTTGCTTTTGATACAACAGCTCTTTCTATATGCTTAATTTCTTCAGGCCTTACCTCACGTTTATCCTTGCAGCAGTCTTGTAGTTCGTTAAAGAATATCCTCATTATTGTCGCCCATGAAGGACCGATAGGCAGAAACCATGTACCGTTAATTACTAGCAGGCTGGGAGGATCTCTGAATATCGATGGCTTTGGTGGAACTAAATGAAGTCTGGCAACACCTGGTCCATCAGGATCTAGTGTTACATGAGTAACTCCTTCCCGCCAAGTTTTTCTTTTTCTAATTATATCTCTTATAATAATCATATATTAGCCCCCATACGCAATTTATCCATATTATACCACACAGTATTATTATAATAAATTAGAATATGGTTAAATCCTAATTGAATAAATTACCATGCATTCTCATGACTTTAGTCATGATAGATTCACTAAGAAAAAGAAGATATGAGAAGTCCCCTTGTTTGTTGTATTAAGAAACATTACATGGTAAAATGCAGATACTAATAATAACTAAGCGAGGAAAAGGCTATGAAAATATATAAAACTATATTACTTGATGCTGATGATACTATATTTGACTTTGCCGCTTGTGAGGGCGAGGCTATAAGGCTGGCTTTTGAAAGCTTTGGTTTTCAAATAAATGAGGAAATAAGAAAAGCCTATGCTAAGATTAACGAGGATTTATGGAAGCAATATGAGAAGGGTATTATAGATAAGGATACAGTTATTCATCAAAGATTTAGGATTTTATTTGATAGATTTGAAATTAAAGGCAATAAGGATGGGTTTGAGGAAGCTTATCAGGAGCTTCTAGGAATGCAACATATAATGATTGATGATGCTATCCAAGTAATTGAATACCTTTATGAAAAATATGATCTATATATTGTAACGAATGGAGTCACTAATACACAGCTGAGAAGAATTCATGAATCCGGCATAGAAGGTTATATGAAGAGGATATTTGTCTCTGAAGAGACAGGTTTTCAAAAGCCCATGAAGGAATACTTCGATTACTGCTTTGAGAGGATTGATAATGCAAATCGAGATCAGGCTATGATAATTGGAGATTCACTGTCATCTGACATAAAGGGAGGTAACAATGCCGGCATTACAGCATGCTGGTATAATCCAAAAGCCTTGATAAATACCTCTGATTCAACAGTAGATATTGAGATTAATCACTTAAGTGATTTATATAAGTTACTATAGACTTATACTGATTAATGGCTATTATATTGGAATTGTAAATGTAGGATAGCTTACAGACAGGAGACTAATATGCAAAAAAGACAGCTTAATATATTAATAATTACGAATAAAATATTTAATGTAAATGATGAGCAGAAAGCTCTTATTATGGATACAGCAAATGAGGCCACCATTACTATAGCCACAGATAGCAATCTAACAGATGAGATGATTTCAAAAGCAGAGATTATATTTGGTGGGCCAAGGCAGGATGTACTTAAAAGGGCTAAGAATTTGAAATGGCTCCAACTATATAGTGCTGGGGCTGATGGTTATACGGATTCTGATCATCTATATATGAGTAAGGATATATTACTGACAACTTCAAGTGGTGTATATGGCCGGGCGATATCAGAGCATGTATTAGCCATGATATTATCCTACAATAGGAATTTGCAGGATTACGCCTTATTAAAGCAAGAAAAGAGATGGAGCAGTATTTATAAAACCAGGGATTTTTATGGATCTACAGTAGGAATTATAGGTTTTGGAGATATAGGCAATGAGGTTGCACTAAGGGCAAAGGCTTTAGGAGCAAGGGTTCTAGTAGTAAAGAGAATACTATCTAAAAAGCCTGATTATGTTGATGAAATATATCTAACCGAAGAGATAGATGAGGTGTTAGGGAGGTCAGATTATATTGTGCTTACTTTGCCTGCTACTGAGAAGACCAAGGGAATTATATCAAAGGAAAGAATAGGTATAATGAAGCCTGATGCCTTTCTTGTGAATATCGGTAGGGGCGAGCTGATTGACCAGGAGGCCTTAATAGAAGCTCTAAGGAATAATAGAATCGGTGGAGCCGGACTTGATGTAATGACGCCCGAGCCCCTGCCTGCAGATAACCCTTTATGGGAGTTACCCAATGTAATTATTACACAGCATAGTTCAGGCCTTTCGGTAGGAAATGACACCAGAAGAGTTAATTTATTTACAGATAATCTGAGACGATATCTTAATAATGAGGCACTTGAAAATATAGTAAATTTTACAGAAGGTTATTAAAAAACTATAGCTCATTTCCTTTTCGTATTTACTAAAAAGATGTTCTCAATTATAATAAAGAAGATTGGGATTTGGTAAAATAAGCCAATACAAATAATAATTTGAAAGGAATGAAGATAATGAGGTTCTTCAAATTAAAAAGAAGTTTAGTTTTTCTATTTATTATCAGCCTATTTGTTGCGACTATCTTAACCGCATGCGGTAATGATGATATACCAACTGAGGGAAGTAACAAGGAGGAGCAAAGACAAGACGATAATTCAGTAGGTGGTTTAGAGGATGATGATTCAACTCAAGGCTTAACTGATGAAGAAGAAGTAGATAAGATGGAATATGAGTGGCCTGAGGATTTCTCTCTTTTTGAAGCATATGAGGATGACTTCCTTATTGGGACAATCTATACGGATGCGGCTAGGTCTTCTGATAAAGACCTAATACTAAAGCATTTTAATGTTATTACACCGGAAAACCTAATGAAGCCTCAGTATATGCAGCCAAAAGAAGGAGAATTCAATTATAAGGAATCTGATCAAATGATTGGATTTGCAGAGGAAAATGAAACTCCCGTAATCGGTCATACTCTTGCCTGGCACCAACAGTCTGCTAGATGGATGGGTGCAAACGTAGGTAGAGATGAAGCTATCGGGCAGCTTAAGAGCCATATTATGAATGTAGCAGGTAATTATAAGGGTAAAATCCTAGCCTGGGATGTGGTAAACGAGGCAATTAATGATGGTGTATCACTGCCTGATGACGGGGACTGGACCAAGTGTCTTCGTCAAACACAATGGTATAACTCTATAGGTCCAGATTATCTGGCTATGGCATTTACATTTGCAAGGGAAGCAGACCCTGATGCAAAGCTATACTATAATGATTATAACCTGAACAATAAGAGCAAGGCGGATATAGTATATGCTATGGTTAAGGATTTTCAGGAGCAGGGGATACCTATTGACGGTATTGGAATGCAGGGGCATTATAATGTCGATACATCTGTAGGAACAGTAGAATATAGTTTAAATAGATTTTCCGAGCTTGGAGTGGAGGTAAGTATAACTGAGCTAGATATTGGAGTAAACGGTGCAGCTCCGACTGGTCTTACTAAGGAGCAGGAAATAGCTCAGGCAAATAAATATGCAGAGCTCTTCATACTGCTAAAGGATTATAGTGATATTATTGAAAGAGTTACATTCTGGGGTTACACGGATCATAAGAGCTGGAGAAGCGATAGTTTCCCTTGTCTTTTCAATAAAGATAACTCGCCGAAAGAAGCAGCATATGCAGTGTTGGAACCTGAGATCTACCTATTTCTGAACAAGACAGACACAGTAATAGAACCAGGTCTTGCCAAGGCAAAGTATGGTACACCTACTATCGATGCTGAAATTGATGATATATGGAATAGTGCTGAGGCTGTAAATGTAGACAAGGCAATCACTGCCTGGGAAGGTGCAGAGGGTACAGTCAAGCTCCTATGGGATGAGAAGTATGTTTATGCACTTTTTGAGGTAACCGATTCCTTACTCAATAAAAACTCTCCCAATGCTTATGAACAGGATTCGGTGGAAATCTTTTTAGACCAATACAATGATAAGACAGCATATTATGATATAGATGACGGACAGTATAGAGTTAATTATGAAGGAATTTCATCCTTTGGAGACAAACCGGATACACCGGGCTTCACAGCCAAAGCAAAGAAAACCGGTGACGGTTATATCGTAGAGATGGCTATACCTCTATTAGAGGAGCCAAAGGAAGGCGTCGTTATGGGCTTTGATGCACAGGTTAATGACAGCAATGAATTCGGAATGCGCCAAAGTATAGCTAAGTTCAACGACCCTACTGATAATTCATGGCAATCCACAGAGCTTTGGGGTGAACTGCTACTGGAGAAGTAGTAGTACAATAACGGTGACAGGCACCATGAACAGACTTTGTCTTGCCAGCTTCCTCTACCGTCAAATCCACCAATATGTGTTGCACAATATGGATTATGACGGAAGAAAAATACTATAATGAATATAATATATTATTGCAATCTTAAGATGTCAGATATCAATATTCGATTTGGTATCTGACATCTTTTTAGAAATAAGTGTGACAACAACCCTGTCCCTTGTCATATTCCAAACAAGTATGACAACAACTCCGTCCCATTATCACAGCCCCCTTGTCACATTGCACGGAACTATTTCCCACTTTGATTCGTCCAATAGATGTATATAATATTATTGGATAGTTGAGGAGGTACAGAATGAAGAAAATAGGATTTTATATGCTTATACTTTTTATAATGGTAAGTAGTTTGATTGGGTGTAATAAGAATGGGAATACCAAGGATGAGAATATTGACTATGAAGTCTTTATGGCTGAGGTAATAAGTTCAGAGGAAGGCTTACTCGTTACCCCTGATAAGGATAGTATCGAGTCATCATCCTCAGATAGAATCTCTATAGCAACTGGAGCAGCTGAGATTATAGATGAACAGGGAAATGTGATAGATATAGGTATGCTTAAACCTGCTGATAGAATTAAAGTATCCTATAATGGATTGATTGCAGAATCATATCCTGCACAGATTACTGCCGATAAGATTGAACTAATCGGACATAATTATATAATTGATGGATTCCTTGCTTTAATAGACGATATATATCAAGAGGACAGTGGGCTAAATGGCAACATCACTATGATTGCATTTGACACCTCTGAATGGACAATACTTTCTAATATTGAGACGGAAATTATCCTAGCTTTAGCGAAGGAGAAATACGAGCTTGAAGTGGTTGTGGGCACATTCGATGAATTAGCAGAGCAAGGGTTTATTGATAAGGATAATCTATATTTTGAGGATGGTATCCTAATGACGATAAAAGATATTGAAATCAATAATGACATGGATAAAATAGAGTGTTCTATTGAAAAATGGAGAAGCGGACTTGGTGCTATCGGTTGGAATGCAAAGGCCAAGCTTGATAAGGATACATGGGAGATAACAAGAAGTGGTATGTGGATAAGCTAAAACAGGAGGTGCTATATGAGGAAACTATTAGTATTGTTGCTAATATTTTTATTATGTGGCTTCAGCTTTATTGGATGTGAATTAGAAGCATCAGAACCAGATACATCCTTTACAGATGAATCAAAATCAGATGCATCAAATACAGATACTTCTTTATCTGATATACCAGTTGAGGAATCTATTGATGCTAATCCCATAGATAATAATGAGGTTAACGAAGCCAACCCATTAGATAACTCCATTAAAGAACTAGAAGAATTAGAGGAAGTATGGATAGAGACAGAGTATGAAGCATACGAGACAGGTATTTTGGATGTGCGGGTAAAATGGTACAATACATTAAATGATGAGATGATGTTCGGTGAATTCTACACATTAGAAGAAAAGATTAATGGTTCATGGGAAAAGGTAAGCAAGGAAACAGATATTAATTATGGATTTAATGCTATTGGTTATGGATTAGGTACAAATGATGCCCGCTGGCATACCTATCATTTGATTCCTTATACAGATGGGCTACCATTAGGAGACTATCGCATATCAGCAAGCTTTAGTCGAATGACATTAGATGGAAATGATTATGGTGCTGGTAAATATCCTGACTATCAGGTATACGGATACTTTAATGTAGGCGACACAATGATTAAGAGAAATATAACTATCTTAGATGATAGCAAGATAGAGTATCTGAATGAGGAATATAATTTTGGTATATATCTGCCTAAAGAGTGGGAGGGGCTACAGACCTCTACATCTAAGGAGACCGGGGATGAGGACTTGGATGAATTATTTAGAAAGATAGATGATGAATTCATAGTAATGAATATAAGGCATCCAAAGTGGACCGTGGAGGAGCCTTACCAGGATATTTCCTTTGCTATATTTAGAACAGAGCAGTGGAATGATAATGTTGCCGCTGCCGTTAATGATGACTTCGATTTACTTCCCCTTCAAATTCCGGGAGGTGGGCATGAATTTGTCTTCCGATCAAATCCCATGGCTTACAATAGCTCCTTTAAAGGACACGAGGAGGTTGTAGAAATAGTCGGAGATGGTCACTTTAACAGCTCAATACATGACTACTAAATAGCGCAACAGAAATACTATATAGAACAATAATCATCATGGATAGGGAAAGAAATCCCTATGTGGTTTCATCCGCCTTAAGAAATTGTCCTGTCTTACCCATATGATAGGCAAGGCGGATGATTTCTTTTTCCTCTGTGGACATTTCTTTGGAGAACATTTTCTCCAACTGTGAGATAAGCATAGGAAAATCAAGAGTCATCTTAGCGGGCCTTATTGATTTTAATGCCACAGCCTGATCATATCTTCTTGGCTTTACCTCTGCAGTATATACTTTTTTAAACACCTCGGCAGTATAAAGAGCATCATTTAGTGCATCATGGAATAAATATGATACCTCGATTTCTAGAGCTTCTACACAGTATTTAAGACCAAGAGGCTTCTTCTTTGGCATACCAAGATGTACTGAAGCTTGGGGTTGGATATTGATATATCTATTTGGGAGAAGCTTCTCATCAAGCTTGTGATAGACAGCGTTTCTAATAAGTTCCTTCATATCAGTCATTCCCCATACACACAAAACTATCTCAGGTTCGTTCACAAATTCTAAGAACTCTTTATAGACCTGACTAAAGGTCTGTTCAGAATCAAGACTATCGTTTGTTATACCAGTAAGTTCTGTTACAAATTCACTAATTCGGGAATATATAGATGGCTTTACAAGACGACTAAAGGTTCCCACTCTATTAAAATCCACATCCAGCTTTACCGCACCGAGTTGGATTATCTCAAAGGGATATTTACCTTTCTTCTCAGGGAATTCTGGTTTAAGACTTGAATCCACTAGAGAATCTGGATCCTGATTAAATTCCAGATCAAATACGATATAATACATATAGTCACCGCCTTCTTGTGTTCCTATCTGCGAACCTATGATATAATAATGTAACTTGTTTACAGATAGTACACTATATATCAAAGAAAATCAAATCATATTAAATGGAATTAAGGGGGAAGATGAATGTACAGATCAATGATGCAGGTTTTTGTAAAAGGAAGCAACAGGGCACTCGAATTTTACCAAAATGTATTTGATGCTAAGTTAATAAGTATTTATCCTAATTCGGACGGAACTTTATTGCATTCTGAGCTTGATGTGTTTGGGCAGGTACTGGCTATAAGTGAGTTAACTGATGATAATGTTATGATAGGAAACAATATGATGTTTTGTTTGCATTTTGGGGAAGGCAAAGAGACTATAGTTCATAAAATATATGATTTACTTAAAGATGAAGCTAATATCATCTCACCCTTAGGACCCTGTAGCTATAGTTCGCTGGAGGCGGACTTAATTGACAAGTACGGGGTGCGTTGGTGTATTTTTGTATGATTAAATCATAAGTCCACAGATTAGGAACTCAAAAACCTTCGGTTTTTTTTATCTTTCCCTTTTACTAATCTGCTTATTCGTGGAAAGTGGAACAATAAGGAAGGTATTCTCGTCTAATATATATTAAAGCGATATTAGGAGGGAAGGGTATGAGGAAAATTCTATTATTTATAATAAGTACAGCTATCATAGCTACTTTGTTGACAGCATGTAATAGCTCATTAACCAATAACCCAGGTGCTAACAATAGAAAATATGACTTGAATAAAATTGATTCAGTAGTTGTGGATGGTAATAAGAAATTTGCATTTGATATATTTAAGAAACTGAATGCAGAGGATTTGGGGGAGAGTATTTTTATATCACCCTTAAATATCTCGCAGGCTCTGACTATGGCATATAACGGAGCAGAGACGACAACAAAGGAAGAGATGGGAAAGGTTCTTGGATTATCAGGACTTGACAATGCTATAGTAAATGAAAGCTTTAGTAATCTGACGAATCATCTTGAGCAAATTGATAAAAAGGTTCAGCTTAATATCGGGAATTCCATATGGATTAGGGATGGGGAGAAAATCAATGAGGAGTATGTAGAAACCATCAAAGAAGAGTTTAGTGCATCAGTGGAAATGCTTGACTTTTCTGATCCTGAAGCTGCAGAAACTATAAATGATTGGATACAAAATGCTACTAATGGAAAAATTGATCAAGTTCTTAAGGCTCCAATTGATGAGTTGATTGTGATGTACCTTATTAATGCAATATACTTTAAAGGTGAATGGAAGACGCAGTTTGACCCGGAGGATACAAGGAAAGATAGCTTTTATAAGCCAGGTGGTGAGAAACAGACGGTTGATATGATGGCAAGGTCAAAAGGAGCTGTTGAATATACAGGTAATGAAGAATTCCAGGCAATTAGACTTCCATATGGTAAAGGGAATACTTCAATGTATATAATTCTTCCTTCAGAAGGAAGAGATATCAATGATTTAATTAGTAATATGACCACCGATAAATGGGATGAGATTAAGGAGATTCTAGTTAAAGAAAAGAATGTAGTTGTTAGAATTCCCAAGTTTGAATTTGAATATGGAACAAAGAGTTTAACTAGAAGCTTAATTGAACTAGGTATGGTAGAAGCCTTTAGCCAAAGTGCTGCTGACTTTTCTGGTATTAGAGGGGACCTTCTAATTGACGATGTATTGCATAAAGCATATATAGAGGTAAATGAGGAAGGTACTGAAGCAGCAGCAGCTACAGCAGTTAGCATGATGACAAAAAGTGACCCAGAATATATTACCTTTATTGCTAACCGTCCATTTATGTTTATTATAAACGATGATGTTATGGATACTATCTTGTTCATGGGTAAGCTTATTAGCGTAAATGAATAAAGAATGATTTCTAGATATATATAATAGAAAGGTGGATTAATTATGAAAACCAAGCTCCTACTTCTTGTTGCACTAGTTCTAGCCTTAACTTCCTGTTCAGCCAATATGGACACAATTAAGGAAGACAAGTCTGTTGTAGATATAGAGGCTAACGATAAAGATACCACGGATAAAGTAGTATATAAATCTATGTCGGCGGACTGGCCTGTCTACGAGGATGTGGAAAAGCTGGTTAAGGCAGGTAATGTAATTCTTTTAGGTAGGGTAACGGATATTTCTTTTCAAGTATTGGATGATCGGACAGGCAAGCCTCCTTCAGGGGAAACAAATGAAGTGGATCGAAGCCTTTATACCATATATGATCTCGATGTAATAACCTCCTATAAAGGAGATCCTTCTGATACCACCAAAATAAGGGTATTAGGCGGATTAGAGCGTATGTATTTGGAGGAACAGCTTAAGGTCCTAGAGGAGGAAGAACAAAAGGATATTCTCATAATTAAAGGGAAGCCTAATATTTTAATTGATGAAACCTATTTGTTCGTATTATATCAATACGAGGAATCTATGCCGACATTAGTCAATATGGAACAAGGTGTTTACCAAATCGAAGACCCTCTTAAGAAGGATTGGTATTCCTTCGTTTCGGCAAAAGAGATTATATCTTATTTCGGAGAAGACAAATGGGAAGAGTTTAATGCTGCGAAGGAAGTCGATTTTAGTGTTCAAGAGGGTAATCAATACTTTGCATTAGATATATTTAAGAAGCTGAATGAAAAGGATTTAGAAGAGAGTATCTTCATATCACCCTTAAGTATATCCCAAGCTCTTGCTATGGCATATAACGGAGCAGAGATGACCACAAAGGAAAGCATGGAGGAGGCATTAGGCTTAGGAGGTCTGGAACGGGAATTAGTAAATAATAGCTTTCGTAATCTTACGCTTCACCTTAAGAATATTGATAAGAGCATTGAGCTAAATATCGGTAATTCCATATGGATTAGGGATGGAGAAGAAATAAGAGAAGAGTTTATCCAAACCAATAAGAAGAACTTTAACGCAGTAGTTGAGTCACTTGATTTCTCTGATGATAAAGCAGTAGATATCATAAATAATTGGATTGATAATGCTACAAAGGGTAAGATTACTAGGATGCTAGAGCCCCCGATTCGTAAAGAGGTTCTTATGTATCTTATTAACGCCATTTATTTTAAAGGTGAATGGAAAGAGCCCTTTGATTCTAAGCGAACCTATCCAAGTGAGTTTTATGCTATGGACGGCGAGACGCAGACCGTTAATATGATGAGAAAAGTCAATGACTCAGTCCTATATACTGACAATGATGAGTACAAAGCTGTCAGACTTCCATATGACAATGGGAATACCTCTATGTATATCATTCTTCCCTCAGAGGGAAATGACATCAATGAATTCATTAATAAGATGACTACTGAGAAATGGGATAACATAAAGAAGACCGTTAAAGAAAGAGATGATATAGTATTTCGTATTCCGAGATTCAAGTTGGAATATGGTACGAAGAGTCTTAAGGATAGTTTAATATCTCTCGGCATGGAAGAGGCCTTTAGCGACCATGCTGATTTTACTGGTATTCGAGAGAAAGTCAAAATCAGCGATGTAATGCACAAAGCTCTTATAGAGGTGAATGAGGAAGGTAGTGAAGCAGCCGCAGTGACTGTAGTGGAGGTGGCATTAACAGCTGAATCACCTATGGAGCCTCTTACCTTTATAGCCAATCGTCCCTTTATGTTCATCATTAATGATGACGTGATGGATACCATACTGTTCATGGGTAAGGTTGTAAGTATAGATGAATAGAGTGTTAATTAGATGGCAGAAGGCTAAAATCCTATCTGCCATTTATTGTAGATATCGTATGATTGTGTTATACTCAGTATTAGTTAATATACCGAATGGAGACTTACTATGCCAAATTACAGGCTTACAATTCAATATGATGGTGGACGCTATAGGGGCTGGCAAAGGCTAGGTAATACAGACAACACAATTCAGGGAAAGCTAGATAGGGTTCTTTCAGAGATGGTCGGTGAGGACACAGAAATCATAGGCTGTAGTAGAACCGATGCAGGGGTCCATGCCTTTGGCCAGATAGCTAACTTCCATGCGAAGAGGCATTTTTCTGAAGACGAGGTTATGGAATATTTCAACCGATATCTGCCTGATGATATAAGTGTTGTGGGTGTTGATATTGTCTCTGATAGATTTCATTCAAGATATAATGCTAAATCAAAGACATATCTTTATAGGATTTGGAACAGGGAGTATTCGCATCCCTTTATGAGAAAGTACAGCATGCATGTGGCTGAGAAGCTGGATATAACTAAAATGCTTAATGCAGGAAGTTATTTTGTCGGAGAGCATGACTTTACTGCATACTCCAATGCCAAGTCTAAGAAGAAGTCCATGGTTAGGAATATTATATCTATAGATATAGAAGAGGAAGAGGGATTTATTGATATCAGAATATGTGGTGACGGCTTTCTCTATAATATGGTTCGAAAGATAGTAGGTACCCTTACCTCGGCAGGACTTGGTGAAATAGAAGCAAAGGATATTCCTGATATAATAGACTCAGGTGTCAGGAAAGAAACTGGGAGAATGGCGGAACCCTGGGGCTTGTATCTGGAGAAAATAGAGTATTAAACATCTGAAGATGAAAATCTTAAGATATAGTAAAAAGACTGATTAAAATAATCTGTGATGAAGGGTATTGTTATGCAAAGAAGAGCAATATCAAGTAAAATAAAATCAAAATATATTTTCTTTCTTCTTATAATTATAGTGCTTTTCTTTGGACTATATTTGTCCAGGTTGCATAAGAATTCTAAGGAGGCTTTATCATCAGCCTTAAATGAAAATGAGCTTCTGATCGATTACACTATTGATGAGTCTTTAGCCTATACATTGATAAATACGAATGGAATAGATGAATATGGGGACTTGTTTGTGGTCTTTGAAAGAAATGAAGATACCTGGCAAAGAAGCTATGAGAATGATTTTAAGAACCTAATGCCCTGGAAGGTTGAGCTGGCTGATATAGATGGGGATAATATCACAGAAATCCTTATAGCTCTCAGGAAAACCACCCCTTATGATAAGGAAATAAAAAACCGAATGTTCGTATTTAATTATCAGGACGATATCTTATCAAGAAAATGGACCGGTTCACGGATTGCAGGGATATGGAGAGAATTTTATCCTATGGAATTACTTTCTACACCTGGACAGGAGCTGGTATTTATCGAGCAGGCCGAAGATGATAAGGAAAAGATAAGTATATACTCTTGGTTTGACTTTGGATTTTTTATGATAGCAGATAGTGAGGCATACCCAATGATTCAAAATGTAACTATGAAGGGTGAAAATTCGCTGGAGATTACATATTATGAGGAAGAAGAGGAGAAAAGCCAGATTTTATCGATAGTAGAGGGTAAGCTCCTAGCTAAAGAGGATGATTAAGCACCTGATAAGACAGGTGTTTTATAGACATAAATATAGACATATCAGATGACAGAGAATTTACCTAATAGACATCGTGACATATAAAAATATAAAATAGGATATATCTTAGATTAAGGGGAGGTCATGTCATGAAGAAATTGATATCTGTTATTCTTTGCATATGCTTGCTTATAACAGGGTGCAGTAAAGGAAAAAAAGAGGAGCCGATAAACGATATACCAGATACGACTAAGGAGCAGAATGAAGGTTCCGATTTAGAGGATGAAGACAGTGATAAGGGTGTTGTAGATGAGGTTGATAAAGATGATGATATAATTATCCCTGATGAGCCAAAGGGCCTTAGGCTTAATAATGAATGGGCTGCTGTTACACTTCCAGGAGTAAGTCAGCCTGATTTTATCATGCCTAGCTTCGAGGCAAAGGTGGACCCTTATGAGGTTAAAAAGGACCTATCAAATATAGAGAACATTCAGTATTTTAACGGGTTTACTGATAAGCAGAAGGATATGCTGTCTAAGAATGGGTTTGTGGTTCTACCAGGTGAGCATACCAGAATGAACTATATATATGATGTTAATGAGTATCTGAAGATACCGAATTTCATTACATCCGATTCTGTATTACACCTTTATCATCAATTCTTTGACAAATCACTAATGAGTATTGAAAGTGATTATCTATATAACTATATGGATATTCTGACAGACCAAATGCTTGATAAATCTATTCGTTTGCTTGATATCCTAGAGGATGAGGATATCAAGGCCATACAGGAGAAGAATATTATTTATTTTCTTGTGGCCAGAATGCTAATGCTTGATACAAGCGATATTGATGTAGAGATAAAAGATGAGCTTATGAATATTGCCAAGGAGGAATTTGTTCTTATAGAGGCTGCTGGGACCTTTACCGAGTCACCATTATTCGGTTTTGATTTAGATTATTCTCAGTTTACTGTAAGAGGCCATTACACCAGAACTGAAGAATTAGGACGATTTTTCAAGGCTATGATGTGGTTTGGTACAGCACCACTTCCCTTCTATAATGATGAAGGGAATTATATATATGAAAATGTACTTCAATCCTTATTGATGTCCTATACCACCTTCCTAGATTCGGAATTTATCTGTGATGCAGAGCTTTGGAATAATATATACCAACCTACCAAGCAATATGTGGGAGACTCTGATGATATTAACGTCTTTATGATGAACGGATTAAGGTTAGAGGTATTTGGTGAGAATGATGACCCTAATATTTTCGATGATGAAGAATATTATGATAAGCTTACTCAGGCAGTGAAGAACCTGCCAGAGCCTAAGATACAGGGAAGGTTTTCTCCTGATGTGGTCGAACCAGTAACGACTCCAACTGGAAAGCAATTTAGATATATGGGACAGCGTTATATTATGGACAGCTACATTATGCAACAGCTTATAGTGCCTATACTAAGACCCTTGCCATCAGCTCTTGATGTAATGGGTGTACTTGGTAGCGAGACAGCCGAAGACCTTATGATGAATTATTATAGGCCACAGGATAAATGGCCTGATTATGTAGAGACATTTTATGAATTAAAAGAAGAGGTTTCCGAATATGACGTGGATACCTGGGGTGAGAATCTCTATAATGGATGGCTTTGGACAATAAAAGAGAATCTGACTGAATATGATGAGGATTCTGGAATGCCGATATTTATGACTAATGAGGCCTGGAGGGCTAAGTCATTAAATGCTTCTGTCGGAAGCTATACCGAGCTTAAGCATGATACAGTCCTATATGGAAAGCAGGCAGCCGCCGAGGGCGGAAATGGTGTAATATACAAGGAGCATTATCACTACGTGGAGCCTAATGTGTATCTCTATAGCAAGCTACTTTACCTGACTGAATATACCATGTCAGTATTAAGAGAGAGAGACATGCTAGAATCCAGCCTTGAGCATGGGGCTACCTCTTATCAAGAGCTCCTTAAGTTTTTAATCGAATGTAGCATCAAGGAATTGCGAAACGAGAAGCTAACAGAAAAGGAATATAATCGGCTATTATATTATGGTGCATCTATGGAGAATATCATAAATTATTTTATATATGCAGCAGCAAATGATGGAGGAGCAATTGATATTACAGATATGCTGGTAACGGATGTCGCTACTAATCCGGGAGCCTATCTAACCCTAGCCACAGGCTACTTTGATCAAATCTATGTCGTTATACCGGTGGAGGGTAAGCTATACCTATCTAGAGGCGCGGTCTATAGCACCTATGAATTTGTTAGTGATAAACGACTAACAGATGAAGACTGGTGGGCACTTAATGGTATAGTAGTAAAGAGGGAGGAGTATATTACTTATCCTGAATATACAGAGCCCTCAGAAGATCTTCCAGAACAACCTAATTGGGTTAATAGATTCAAATCCATGGAAAACAATGTTACTATTGAACATATTGATGTAGAGTGGGAGTGGGCTGATTAATAGAGAAACTTAATTTCACTAGAAAGGACTAAAGACTGTATGATAAGAAAGTGTCCAAGAGTCAAGATTATTTGGATTATGATAGCTATATTATTATTCCAGGTAATCATAATACCAAGGAGCTTTGCCACAGAAGATGCTGACAGGGTTACGATAATGTTTACACATGACATGCATAGCAATCTTCTGCCTTTTATGACTGAAAAGGACGGTATGGTAGTGGAAACCGGAGGCTATGCAAGATTAATGAGTATTATAGATAGTGAGAGGGAAAGTAATCCTGAAGCTTTACTTCTTGATGCCGGAGATTATTCCATGGGCACTCCCTTTCAGACCATTTTTACAAACCATTCTCCAGAACTTCGTATAATGGGAAGTATGGGATATGATGTCCTAACCCTTGGTAATCATGAATTTGATTATCGAGCAGAAGGTCTGGCTCTTAGTCTTAATGCAGCTGTAGATAGTGGAGATAAGCTACCTAAGATGGTTCAATCTAATCTTACATTTCCTATAGATGAGGAAGGAAATATAACCTCATCCCTACAGGCTCTTAAAGAAGCTATAGATACCTATGGAGTTAATGATTATCTGGTTCTAGAGAGAAATGGTATTAGAATCGGAATGTTCGGCCTTATGGGAGAGGAATCTGCCTCAATGGCTCCCATGTCTGAGGTTGTATTTGAAGATGCTACCACACATGCCAAGCGCCTTGTGAAGATTTTATCGGAGCAGGAGCAGGTGGATCTAATCATATGCCTGTCTCATTCAGGTACAAAGGCTAATAAATCCGAATCCGAGGATGAGATTTTGGCTAAGAATGTCCCCGAAATTGATGTCATTATCAGTGGACATAGCCATACCAAGCTGGAAGAACCGATTATAATAGGAAATACAATTATAGCTTCTTCAGAGGAATATGGCAGGAATTTGGGAGTCATGGAACTTTCACGTAATGGGAGACCTGATTGGAAACTGGACCGTTATGAGCTGGTTAATGTTAGTGAAGCCATACCGGAAGATGAAACCATTTCTCAGCTAGTGGAGGAGTATAAGACAGCGGTTGAGGAGGAGTATTTCAGTAAGTTTGATCTATCCTTTGATGAGCTTGTGGCTTATACACCATTTTCTTTTCCCTCTGCAAATGAAATGGAAGACTGCCATAATGAATCCACCCTGGGGAACCTTATAAGTGATGCATATATATATGCAGTAAGGCAGGCAGAGGGTGAAGATTATATCCCGGTGGATGTAGCCATTGTTCCCGTCGGAACTGTACGAGATTCCTTTTTTCAAGGGGACATTAGAGTAGCAGATGCCTTTCGTGTCAGCTCTCTAGGCATTGGAGCCGATAAGATGCCAGGATACCCGCTGATCTCAATATATCTAACGGGGAAAGAACTAAAAGCTGTCAGTGAGGTGGATGCCTCAGTAAGACCCCTAATGAAGCAAGCTCAGCTATTTATATCCGGTATGCAATATACCTTTAACCCTAATAGATTGATATTTAATAAGGTAATAGATAGCTCCTTGGTTAAGACTCAAAATCTGACAGATGAAATCACAGAGGATTATCTGGAGCAAATCCAAGACGATAAATTATACCGGGTTGTGGCTGGATTATATTCTGCACAGATGCTATCTGTAGTCGGTGAGAAGTCCTTCGGACTTCTTAAAATAGAACCTAAAACAAGAGATGGATTACCGGTAACAGATTATGAGAATGAGATAATATATGAGACTAAGGGTGATACAAAGAGCGAAGTAAAGGAATGGTATGCGCTGGTATCCTACCTAAAATCCTTTGATAAGGTAGATGGTGTTCCTGAGATATCTGAGTATTATAAGGAGGTTCAAGGAAGGAAGAATGTAGAGAACATACGTAGCATTACAGCCTTCGTATCTAACCCCAACCATATAGCTTTAATGTTTTATGGAATTATACTGCTGCTACTGGCTATAATTGTATTAGTAGTTAGACTTATCTTAAGGCGTAGAAAGAGACGCAAACTTAGAAGGAGATAACACTAGATAACGCACCTGACTAGATTCGAACTAGCGGCCTTTCGCTCCGGAGGCGAACGCTCTATCCACTGAGCTACAGGTGCAGAGCTTATCTTGAACAGTATAAACTATCTGCAAAGCAAAGTAAAGATTTGATTTAAGCTAAAATGTTACAAAATTGTTAAATGTGTTACAAAAGAGTTAAGTATAGTCTTGACTTATGATTAACAGTTTGTTAAAATACCTATATCATTACTGACATTTATTTAGCTGAAAAGGAGCATATCCCCACGATGAAACTAAAATATAAGAAAATAATACTGTTAACGTCTTTGAGCACCATGGGTATCGGGCTGTTAACATTATCGATAAGCCAGGGCAAGCCTAAAGCGGAGGAACAGACTAGTACTGCCAGCGGCATTGTGGCTGAAGCACAAGTAAGCGACGATGGCGATGATATATCAACTATGGCCGCTATGGATGCAGCCTTGGATAATACAGAAGGGGCAGAAGTGAAATCTATGCCCACCTTATCTCCAACACCGATTCCCACACCGACACCTATTCCGGTGTACCCCTTAGAAGAGATGGAGGGTATGGACGCATTTATTGAGGTGTTTTTTAATGCTAAGGCATCAAGCGATGTGGATAAGCTTAAATCTATTTACCTTGATCCAAGCAAGGTGGAGACCAGAGAACAACTACAAAAATTAGTTCAATATATCGAGGAATATAATAATATAAAGACCTATTCGAAGAAGAGCTTTGAAGAGGGAGCATATATTGTATATGCATATCATGAAATTAAGTTCTCAAGCATCAACACTCTAGCTCCGGGATTATCTAAATTCTATGTAATTACAGATGAGAATGGCAATTTTAAGATTGTTAGTGATAAAACACCTGAAGTAGAGGAATATTTTAATGCAAGAAACGAGGACGAGGATGTTATTGAATTAATTAATAATACAAATGCTAAAGGCGAGGAAGCCAAGGCTAGGGATGAAGATTTATTGATATTCTGGAATGGACTAGATGAGCTTGCAAAAAGCAATGAAGAACAATCTACCCAGAATGGAGGAAATAACCAAGCCAATCCAGGCGAATAGACAAACTTTAAGTTGTTGCAGTATAAAAGGGACATATATATATATGTCCCTTTTATACTGCAACAGCTTCAGCTTATCCTATTTTTAGTAGACTAAAGAATTAAAATAATATATAATAACATTCAAATCATTAAGGCAATAACCAAGAGAGTAGGAGTAATATGAATACAAATAATAATGATAATTCAAATAAATCCAATAAATCTATGGCTGGCAATGGTATTAGAATTAATAAATTTCTAAGTGATGCTGGATTATGTTCCAGAAGAGAAGCGGACAAGTATATTGAAGAGGGCAAAGTAAAGATTGACGGTGTTAAAGCTCAGATAGGCTCTAGGGTGAATCCAGAAAATCGTGTAACCTTTAATGGTAAGCCAGTCAGTAATAAAGAGAAAAGAGTATTGATTGCCTTTAATAAACCTATAGGAGTTGTAAGTACTACATCTTCAAAGGAACCTGATAATATCGTGGATTTTATTAATTATCCTACAAGGATATTTCCTATCGGGAGACTCGATAAGGAATCAGAGGGCTTAATACTACTGACCAATGACGGAGATATAGTTAACAGTATCCTTAGGGAAAGATACGGCCATGATAAGGAATATATAGTGACTGTGAACAAGGAGATAAGCAAGGAATTTGTTAAGCAAATGTCTGAGGGTGTCCCCATACTTGATACTGTGACTAAGCACTGTGAGATTACTGTAATTGATAAGAATACCTTTAGGATTATCTTAACCCAAGGTCTTAATAGGCAGATTAGACGAATGTGCGAATATCTAGGATACAGAGTAGTTAGGCTTGTACGAGTTCGCATCATGAACATTACACTTGGAAGACTAAAGAGCGGGACCTGGAGGAATATTACACCTAGGGAAATGGAAGAGCTAAACAGATTGCTAGAAAATAATGAGGATTAATTTTCAGAGATACCCATAAAATATGCTGGCAATATAGTATAATGATTATTATGAAAGTAATTATTTAGGATATATAGAAGAAGGGCTCAGGTGATAAGATATGGATATAAGACAGGAGATAGAGGACTTACGAGAGTTGATAAGATATCATAATGATAGGTATCATAACCAGGATGATCCTGAAATTTCTGATTATGAATATGATAAGCTTACGGTTAAGCTTAGAAAGCTTGAGGAAGAGCATCCTGAGCTTCAAAGTATTGATTCCCCAAGCCAGAAGGTAGGAGGAAAGGCAAAAAGAGAAGCGGGTGTCCTAGTTAAGCATAATGTACCGATGCTTAGTTTACAGGACGTCTTTTCTAAGGAAGATGTATATAGCTTCGTAGATAAGATACTTAGAGAAAAAGAAGATACAGTATTTGTAGTCGAAAGAAAGATTGATGGGCTGTCTGTCTCCCTGCGATATGAGAATGGGCAATTTGCTATGGGTGTTACCAGAGGTGACGGTATAAATTATGGTGAGGATGTCACTGAGAATATTAGAATGATTAAGGATTATATAAGCACATTAAAGGAGCCTGTGCCCTACCTTGAGGTTAGAGGTGAGGTATACATGAAGTCCGAGGACTTTGATGCGGTCAATGAAAGGCTTGAAGCAGAGGGCAAAAAGTTATTTGCCAATCCAAGAAACTGTGCAGCAGGAACTCTTAGACAGCTAGACCCCAAGGTGGTGAAGGAGAGAAAGCTTTCTCTCTTCGTCTTTAATGTTCAAGATAGCAGGGGCATTGACTTTGGCAGGCATTCTGAAAGCCTAGAGTGGCTAAGAAGACAAGGGATGAAGGTTATAGAAGACTTTAGAATATGTAGAACTGCCGATGAGGTATGGGAGGCTATAACCGATATCGGAGAGTCTAGAGGAAGCTTCGCTTATGATATAGATGGAGCGGTGGTTAAGGTTGATAGTCTATCAGATAGAGAGCATTTTGGAGCAACATCTAAGGTGCCAAGATGGGCGGTAGCATACAAATATCCTCCTGAAGAAAAGGAGACCGTTATAAGGGATATTAGACTTTCGGTGGGAAGGACGGGAAGAATTACTCCGACTGCTATTTTTGATTCTATACGCCTTTGTGGAACCAATGTGGAGAGAGCAACACTTCACAATCAGGATAGAATAGATCAGCTGGATGTAAGAATCGGAGATACCATAGTTGTCAGAAAGGCCGGTGAAATTATTCCAGAGGTTCTATCGGTAGTGAAGGAGAAGCGGCCACATGATGCCAAGCCCTATAGTATTCCTTTAGAATGTCCTTCCTGTGGTAGTACGGCTGTAAGAGACGATAGCTTAGTAGATATAAGGTGTATCAATCTTAATTGTCCTGCCCAGCTTACCCAGCATATATTGAATTTTGTCGGAAGAAATGCCATGGATATTAAAGGCTTTGGAGAAGCTTATATAGAAGCTCTTGTTAAGGAAGGCTATGTAAAGGATATAGCCGATATATACTATCTAGACAAATATAGGGATGAAATGATTGAAAAGGGCTTAATCGGTAAAGAAAAGAATACCGATAAGCTACTAGCAACCATAGAAAATAGTAAGGACAACAATATAGATCGTCTTATTACAGGGTTTGGTATCCGTAATATAGGCCGCCAAGCAGCTTATGAGCTTATGAGTCATTTCAAATCGATTAACCGCCTTAGGGAGGCTTCATATGAGGAGCTTATTACAGTTAAGGATATGGGTGATATAAGCGCTAGAGCCATCCTAGAATTCTTCTCAAATCCTGAAAATCTTGATATATTGTCAAGACTTGAGCAGGCAGGTGTGAACTTCACATCAAGCGAAGAGGCTTCGAACGCAAATGGAAGTCTAACAGGGCTTACACTGGTTATTACAGGAACTCTACCTTTCATGGGTAGGACACAGATGGAGGAATTAGTGAAGAAGCATGGAGGTAAGGTATCGGGAAGTGTTTCTAAGAATACGGATTATGTAATTGCGGGTGAGAATGCCGGTAGTAAGCTTACTAAGGCAGAGCAGCTGGGAGTAAAAGTACTGTCTGAGGAAGAGCTTTTGAATATGCTTGAGGACTAGGAAGGGAACAATATGATTATATTTAAAGATATAAAAGAGAATGAAGCAATAAAAACATATATTATACAGGCCGATAATACACTTTCATCACTGGGGTATACTGAACACAGTCTTGCCCATGTAGCTAAGGTTGCCAATGTAGCAAAATATATATTGGAGACTCTTAATTATCCTCGGCAGGATGTGGAGCTGGCACAAATTGCATGCTATTTGCATGACATAGGCAATATCGTTAATCGTGAGGAGCATGCACAAAGCGGGGCTGTCATGGCCTTTCGTATACTTGATAAGCTGGGGGCAACGCCGGAGGAAAATGCTAAGGTAATAGCAGCCATAGGTAATCATGATGAAGGAACTGCGGTACCCGTAAGTGCTATTGCCGCTGCACTTATTCTTGCCGATAAGACAGATGTAAGGCGAAGCCGGGTCCGTAATCTTGATCTTCCCAGCTTTGATATCCATGATAGAGTGAATTACGCTGTAGAGGAATCCAAGGTAGAGATAATTGATAGTAAAATATTTCAGCTGAATCTGACTATAGATACCACTATAAGTCCTGTTATGGATTATTTTGAAATATTTCTAGGCCGCATGCTCCTATGTAAAAGAGCCGCTAATAAGCTTGAGCTAGAATTCGAACTAATAATAAATAATCAGAAAGTACTATAATATTTTAAATAAGGTTGGTGATGATTAATGCCTATTAAAGTACAGAGTAATTTACCTGCTAAAAGGGTATTAGAAGATGAGAATATATTCATAATGGATGAAAGCAGGGCTATGCATCAGGATATTCGTCCGCTTCAGATTGCTATTTTAAATCTGATGCCTAATAAAGAAGATACAGAGGTGCAGATACTTCGCAGCCTTTCTAATACACCCCTACAGGTTGACATAACATTTTTGACTACGGGTACTTATGTTGGTAAAAACACCCCCACCAGTCATCTGGATCAATTCTATCTTACATGTAAGGACGTATATAACCGTAAGTTTGACGGACTTATAATTACCGGGGCACCTGTTGAGCTAATGGGATTTGAGGAGGTAACATATTGGGACGAGCTGAAAGAAATAATGGAATGGTCTAAAACCCATGTAACCTCAACATTGCATCTTTGTTGGGGAGCCCAAGCCGGATTGTATTATCATTATGGAATTCAAAAAAGGCAGCTTGATAAGAAGATGTTTGGTATATTTGAGCATAGAGTTCTTAGACGTAGGATACCATTTGTCCGTGGATTTGATGATGTTTTTTATGCACCTCATTCTAGACATACAACAGTACTGAAAGAGGACATACTAGAGAATGAAGACTTAACTATTCTTGCAGAATCCGATGAGGCAGGCATCTTTATTGTAATGGCTGGAGAAGGAAAGCAGTTCTTTATTATGGGACATCCTGAGTATGACAGAGTATCATTAGATCAGGAATATAAAAGAGATATTGGTAAGGGGTTAGATACCGAGCCTCCTGTTAATTACTATCATTCAGATGGTATAGAGCAACGACCGAATCTGACATGGAGAGCTCATGCCAATACCATGTATACAAACTGGCTTAATTATTATGTATATCAAGTTACACCTTATGAGCTTTAAGCTGCTACTTCATATTTATCAAAGTAACACCTTATGAACTTTAAGAATTTTTAAAACTTTTAACTGATTGATATAAAACCTCTTATATGATATTATATAAGAAGTTTTATATCATTATTTTGAAAAAAATAGAATAAAATGTTGAAAAACAGTCTTTAGAGTTATTATTTAATGTTTCGAGTTATCAAATGTGTTTCAGATATACTGTGGGGGAGATAGTATATGATAGTTTTAAATTTTCTACAAAATAATTCTAATCTATTATTGGTGTCCGTTATAATAGCGGGATGCTTATTAGTAATGGCTATTTTTACTTTATTGTATATTAAATTGGAAAATGAAAAGAAGGTAGCAAAATCGGCACTTGAGTTGAATAAGCTTACTAACAGTATTCAGGCTGGGCTTGTTCGTTTTGTACCCGATGATGCTTATAGAATCGATTATGCAAGTAAAGGATTTTATGATTTATTGGGATATAATAGGAAAGAGGCAAGAGATAATAATAAAAATAAACTTTTAGATTTTGTCTGCCCAGAGAATAAGGAAGCGTTTTTAAGAGCAATTCAAAATATCGAAGCAAATTCTATTAATGCTGAGGTTCGTCTTGTTAAAAAGGACGGTAGCATTTTATATGGACTTATAAATGGAAACTACTCTTATGCTAAGGATGGGTACCAGTCTGTTTCGGCTGTTATAGTTGATATTACAGAGCAAAAGAGGATGCAGGAGATGCTTAGAATGGATAGGGAGCGTTACAGGATAGCCTCTGAGCTTTCTCATGATGTATTGTTTGAGTATTATGTAGATACAGACAAAATGGTCTATACAGAAAAATACTCAGAGCTTTTTGGAAGATATCCGGTTATATCAGATTATGTAAAGGAATTCTTTGCTCGCAAGGATTTAGTGCATCCTGATGATTATGGTGTCTTTTTGGAGTATTGTAGCTCGCTAGCTAAGGGTAAGGAGTTTATAACAACAGAGTGTCGTATTAAGGATCGCCATAATAATTATATCTGGTGTCAGATGATGGGGAAGTCTATATACACAGAGGATAAGAGGCCAAGCCGGGTAATAGGTAAGATGGTTAATGTTGATTACCAGAAACGAGAATTAGACTCACTTGAATATAAAGCAACCAGGGATCCTTTAACCGGAGTCTATAATAGAGAGGTTACTATTAAAAAAATCGAAAAATATATAAATGGGAATAAAAACGGAAGACATGTACTTATGTTCATTGACTTTGATGACTTTAAAAAGGTAAATGACAATCATGGCCATCTTCTTGGTGATAGAGTTCTTACCCATGTAATTGGAAGTATTCGAGATGTATTTACAGAGGGTGAAATAATCGGTAGAATTGGTGGAGATGAATTCGCAGTATTTATAGGCTATATTGATAACGATAAAGCCATTAGGAGAAAAGCAGATTCACTTATTAAAGCCTTAAATACAACCTATGTCGATGAAAGCTGTGAAATTTCAATATCAGGCAGTGTAGGTATAGCCATATATCCAGAGGATGGAATTCACTATGAACAGCTTATTCAATGCGCTGACAGGGCATTATATCAAGTGAAGAACAAGGGAAAGAATAGCTACATGATTTATGAATCAGTTACTTAAAATCCGATTTTGAAATCATATCGGTAATAATAAATAAAATCAAGCATACAACGCAGAAGATCAAGCAGAAAGATAATAGAAAAACCGCCTGATGTATCTGCGTTATTTTATGTAGATATTCATAAATCCTCTTTAATATGAAACCAGACATAGCTACTATTATACCAGGTTTTAGTAAGCTGTTAATGGCATCAAATTGAAAATAAATATTACGTATTATATAGATAGAATCCATGATTGTTAAAATCAACTGTCCTATAAGTAAGGCTATAAGGTATCCACCGATTCCTTCTCTTGGGATCAGGAATATAATAATAAGGATTTTGACAAGGGTACCAACGATAGAATTTATAAAGGTAATATGAGCCTTACCTAGACCATTTATTATACTTCCCATAGTGGTCGCCATATAGATGAGAGGACAAATCCAGGCCAGTACTATAAGATAAGACCCGGCCTCTTCACTATTAAATATGCTAATTCCAAGCTCATTACCAAACAAAAGGAAAATGCCGGTAGACATAATACCGATTATTAAGCTGTATTTAATTGAAACAGCAGTTGTCCTTCCAATCATATCATTGTTTTCCATGGCTTGTGCCTCTGATACTGTAGGAAGAAGTAATACAGCTAAAGAGTTTATAACTGCGGTCGGAAACATTATAAAAGGTATGGACATTCCAACTAATGTTCCATATGTACTTAATGCATCACTTGTGCTAAGACCGGATTTTCTAAGCATGGTCGGTATTAGCACGGCTTCGATACTATGAAGAATATTTATCAGTAAACGATTGGTCGATAGGGGGACGCTTAAGTGCAGAATATTCCCTAATATAGTTTTTCTTCTTAAGGTTTTGGTATTAGGATCCGGCCCTGGGTATAGCATTGCTTTTGGAGGTTTACTTATAAATAGAGATAAAAAATTAAACAAACTAGAGGCTATTTCTCCGATAACCAACCCCAGAACAGCCATTTCACATGTCACCTGAAAATTACCTTTGCCAACTGTATAAGCTGCGATATATACTACGATTACACGAATCATTTGTTCAAGCAGCTGACTTTCCGCCGGTACACCGGCTTTTTTTAATCCATAATAATAACCGTTAATGCATGAGGTTATAGCACAGAATGGAAATACGACAGCAAGTATCCTAAGAGAGGACGAGCTTCTTGGTTCCAAAAGAAAACGAAGTGCAACATAATCTGAGAATCTATATAAAAGAAAAGAGAGTATCAAGGCTAAGGAAACAGAAAGAAGTAAGCCCACTCTTAATATCCTTCCTATATTTTTATGATTTTTCTTTCCCATTTCAGCAGCAATAAGCCTAGATAATGCTGTCTGTATTCCTGTCGCATAGATAGTGAAGGCTATACCATAGACAGGAAATACTAGCTGATATATCCCCAACCATTCGGTACCCATAACCTTAGATAAAAATATTTTATACAAAAAACCAATAACTCTGGTGATGAATCCCGCCAGAGTAAGTATTAGTGTTCCTTTAAGTATATTACTTCTGCCTATATGCTTACTTCCAGATATAGCTGCTTGTTTAACCTTCAAATTTCTTACCCCGTCAGTCTCTTCTTTATTAATATATTTGAACAAATAAAAACTTATGTATAAGTCATTTTATTGTTGACAATTTTATCATGTGATGATATATTTAATACCGAGTAATTTAATAGGAATTAAATTGGTGGGATATAAATAGCCAATAAAATTCCTCTTTACTGGTAGAATGGAGAGTAAGCATGAAATTGACTACAAAAGGAAGATATGGACTTAGAGCGGTAGTTGACCTGGCGGTTAATACTGATGATGAGGCGGTTGCCTTAAGTCAGATTGCAGAAAGACAGGGCATATCCTTGAACTATCTTGAGCAGCTTGTGGCTAGGCTGAAGAAAGCAGGTATTGTCAATGGAATCCGTGGAGCGCAGGGTGGATATGTATTGGCTATGCCTGCAGAGGAAATATCTGTAGGTGATATTTTGCGTGCCTTGGAGGGAGACTTAAGTCCTGTGGATTGCTATGAGATAAATAGTAATGATACACCATGCGACAACTCAGATATATGTGTAACAAAATATGTGTGGAAGCGTATAAGTGATAGTATAAATGACGCGGTGGATGGAATTATGCTTTCTGACCTTGTAGCTGAAAGTAGGAGAGTTAATGCAGAGGCAGGTATTACGCAAGAAAGTCAGGCTAATCAGACATGCTAATATACACGAATAAGCTGATTAGTCCATGGAAGACATATTGATTAATAATTTAGGAGATGACCACATGGAAAAGAAGATATACCTTGACAATGCGGCTACTACAAAGACAAAGCCAGAGGTCGTAGACGCTATGCTACCTTACTTTAGTGAGCTGTATGGTAATCCATCCAGTGTATATGAATTTGCCACTCAGAACAAAAAGGCTCTCGATGAAGCCAGACTAACCATAGCTAATGCTTTAGGTACCGAGAGTGCAGAGATTTATTTTACTGGAGGAGGAACAGAAGCAGATAATTGGGCTCTTATAGCAACTGCAGAGGCTTACCAAGACAAAGGAAAGCATATAATAACATCAAAGATTGAGCATCATGCAGTTCTTCATACCTGTGAATATTTGCAGAAGAGAGGTTTTGAGATAAGCTATATAGATGTGGATGAGTACGGAATAGTCAAATTAGATCAATTAGAGAAAGCCATTCGCCCTACAACAATACTAATCTCTATAATGTTTGCTAATAATGAAATAGGTACAATCCAACCCATTAAGGAAATAGGAGAAATCGCAAAAAGGAATAAAATATTATTTCATACAGATGCAGTACAGGCATTTGGTCAGCTGGATATAGATGTAGATGATCTTGGAATAGACATGCTTAGTGCCAGCGCTCATAAGTTAAACGGGCCAAAAGGCATAGGTTGCTTATATATAAGAAAAGGTATAAAAATTCGTTCCTTTATCCATGGAGGTGCTCAGGAAAGAGGTAGACGGGCAGGAACTGAAAATGTTCCATTTGCAGTAGGCTTTGGAAAAGCTGTGGAGCTTGCCATGACTACCATGAAGGAAAGAACCAAGAAGGAGACAGAGCTTCGGGAATATTTGATAAAACGGGTTCTTGCGGAAGTTCCATATACCAGGCTTAACGGCCATAGAAGCAAGAGACTTCCTAACAATGCTAACTTTAGCTTTCAATTTATAGAAGGAGAATCTTTGCTTATAATGCTGGATATGAACAATATCTGTGCATCCAGCGGTTCAGCATGTACGTCGGGTTCTTTAGACCCTTCCCATGTCCTTTTATCAATAGGTCTACCCCATGAGATAGCTCATGGTTCTCTAAGGCTTACCTTAAGTGAGGCGAATACAATAGAGGAGCTAGATTATACGGTTGATAAAATCAAGGAGATAGTAGATAAGCTTAGGAAAATGTCACCCTTGTATGAGGACTTTGTTCGTAGAAGATAAGAATATTGGTAGAACCAATACAATCAGATAAATGGAGGAAATATTATGTATACAAAAAAAGTTATGGATCATTTTTCAAATCCAAGAAACATGGGAGAAATCGAAAATCCTAGCGGCGTTGGAACCGTAGGAAATGCCAAATGTGGAGATATCATGAGAATGTATCTGGATATAGATGATAAGGGTATTATTAATGATGTAAAATTTAAGACCTTTGGATGCGGAGCTGCGGTTGCTACAAGTAGTATTGCAACAGAACTGGTTAAGGGAAAGACCGTAGAGGATGCTCTTAAGGTTACAAATAAAGCAGTTGTTGAAGCTCTTGATGGTTTGCCCCCAGTAAAGGTTCATTGCTCACTTCTTGCAGAAGAAGCAATTCACGCGGCTTTATGGGATTATGCAGAGAGAAAGGGCATTAAGATAGAGGGTTTAGAAAAGCCTAAGTCCGATATTCATGAGGAAGAGGAAAAGGAAGAAATAGTCTATTAAGACTTGAAGATTGGAGATAGAATGCAGAAGGTTGTAGTTGGAATGTCAGGAGGAGTTGATTCCTCTGTAGCGGCATACCTTTTAAAAAAGCAAGGACATGATGTCATAGGTGTTACTATGCAGATTTGGCAGGATGAGGACGTATGCTCAATATCTGAAAGTGGTGGCTGCTGTGGACTTGGAGCAGTTGAAGATTCCAGAAGAGTTGCTTCTGTTTTAGATATTCCACACTATGTTATGAATTTTAGAAAGGAATTCAAGGAGTCTGTCATAGATTATTTCGTATCCGAATATGTTATGGCACGAACCCCGAATCCTTGTATTGCATGTAATAGATTTGTAAAATGGGAAGCACTTCTAGCAAGATCCTTATCCATAGGTGCTGATTATATAGCCACTGGACATTATGCTTCCATAGATAGGCTTCCTAACGGAAGATATGCAATTAAGAATTCAGTAACTAAGGCAAAGGACCAAACCTATGCTTTATATAATCTTACTCAATATCAGCTTGAGCATACACTGATGCCAGTCGGGGCCTACTCTAAGGATGAGATTAGAGCTATTGCAAATGAGCTAAAGCTTCCTGTGGCAAATAAGCCAGACAGTCAAGAAATTTGCTTTGTTGCAGGTAATGACTACGCAGGATTTATTAAGGAATATCTAGAAGATGAGGATAATAAGAGGATTATAGAGGAGAAGAGAGCACTATATATGAGGAACATGGAGAGTGCTGGCTATGGATTTACTCCAGGTAATTTTGTTGACAGCTCCGGAAACATCCTCGGAAAGCATCAGGGCTTAGCCCATTATACTATAGGGCAAAGAAAGGGCTTAAACATTGCTCTTGGAAGGCCGGTCTTTGTTATGAAGCTAGACCCACAGACCAATGAGGTGATACTCGGTGATGCAGGAGATGTATTTACAGATCGTTTTTATGTAGGTGACTTGAATTTCATGGCAATTGAGAACCTGGAAGATGAAATGGTGGTAAATGCAAAAATCCGCTACAGTCATAATGGTGCAAGTTGCACCATTAAAAGAACGGCAGCGGATGAAATCCTATGTGTATTTGATGAGCCCCAGAGGGCGGTAACTCCCGGACAGGCAGCAGTCTTCTATCAGGACGACTACGTTATCGGTGGAGGGACAATCAAGTAATTAATAAAAAGAAAAAGCGAGTTCGTATATAGGGTTCCCTCACACACTTATTGGTAAGGGGCTCTATATTTTTTTCATGATGGGTTTGCCCTCTTTGAAGGTGGTGTAATAGTCATAGCCGATTGATTTTAGTAGGTTTGCGGCCCGTTCAAAGTCGAAGCATAGATGCTCGGGTAAGTGGGCATCGGAACCTATGGTGATTATTTCACCACCCAGCTCTTTATATCTTTTTAAAATCTCGGTCTTGGGATGAGGATGCCCAAGGCCGTATTTGTATCCAGAGGTATTGAGTTCAATTCCTTTTCCGTGTTTTATTAGAGTCTCTAGGATCTCATCTATGACATCTGCATAATATGGATAGGAGTATTCATTATACTCTACCTTAGTACTAGGTGTGTATCTGATAATGTAGTCGATATGCCCACATACATTAAATCCTTGAAAGCTTTCACAGCCTTCCTTTATAGCTTTAAAGCATCTTAGTATTCCTTCCTCTTCAGACCTGTTCTCCCAGTACTCCGGGTAATATGGATCAATCTGGTCTACAACGTGGACAGAGCCTATAATGAAATCAAAAGAATATTTGCTTACAAGCTCATTCATGCGATCAATTACATGGGGCTGTATTCCAAGCTCTATTCCGGTAAGAATCTCAATCTTTGATTTGTATTTATCCTTCATAATCTTAAGCTTCTCTAGATAATCATCTATCTCTAATTGAAAGGAATATTTATATATACTAGGATAGTCATAATCCATATGATCAGTAAAGCATATGGTTTCTAAGCCTAGCTTAATTCCCTGATTAATCATCTCCTCCATAGTAGACTTACCATCACTGGAGAATTCAGAATGTACATGAAAGTCTGCTTTTATCATATTTATCTACCTCCTCTTATTAACCCTATTAATAATTTTTTTATTAGGACAATACCATTGTTAGAATCAACTAATCCTCAGCCTTCCTAATATCCGAGATATCTGTACCTGCTACCATGGAATAGTTAGTGCTATATATGACAAAGCCCGGTGCTTTACCGGCTGGCTTTTTTATATTCTTTCTTTCTGTATAGTCTATTTCAACCTTATCTGCTTCCTTAGCCCCGCTGTAATAGGCTGCAAGTCTTGCTGCTTCTTCAAATGTTCTATCAGGTAGCTCATTTCCCCCGGATTTTACAATTACATGGGAGCCGGGTAGGTTCTTAGCATGGAACCACCAGTCATTACCATCAGCCAGCTTAAAGGTAAGCTCTTCATTCTGATAATTGTTTTTCCCTACATAGATATGATATCCATCAGAAGAGATATAGTGGAAGGGCTTGCTTTTGGAATTTTTACCGCCTGCACTTTTAAGCTCACCTTTCTTAAGGTTAAACCTCCTCTTGATATATCCATATTCCATAAGCTCATGCCGAAGCTGGGCCAAATCATGCTCATCAGTGGCCATTTCCAAGGATGTTCTAATGGATTCTAAGTGTTCTATTTCGTCCTTAGTTTCTTTAATTAAAGAGGTTAATGCTTCAAAGGTCCTCTTAAGCTTATTATACCTTTCAAAATATTTTCTGGCATTTTCTATTGGTGAAAGTAGGGGATCAAGAGGAATCTTAATTTCCTCATTGTTATTATAGTAATCCTCTGCTATTAGCTCCTTTGCACCCTGCTCCAATCCGTAACCAAAGGCTGTTATAAGCTCGCCGTATACCTTATACTTATCTCTTTTTTCTGTATCCTTCAGCTGTTTTAGCTGTAAATCGTATTTTTTAGTGGAACGTTCAATAGCATTTGCGACAAGCTTGCGAAGGTCTGATGACTTTTGATGCATCCTAGATGTAGCATTTTTGCTTGCATAATAAGTCTCAAGCATGGAGGATGCAGATGATAGGCTATATATTTCATGACCAGAATAACAGGTCAGAGGAATACTGGAGAATTCTATTGGCCCTCGCTCCCCCATAACGATATTAGGTGAAAATTCATTATCCTTAACAAGCTGTATGACTCTCTCAAAATTACGATAAAGATGGAGTCCCGTATCCTCATTAAGTGCTGAGGTCGATAGGTTTGCATCGATAGAAGACCTATGGCATATTTCATTTGCAATTAGGGGGCTGATACCCGTAAGCCCTGTATATATTGCTTTTCCGATAGGTTGTGCCTTACTTAATATATTATCACTAAAGGCAGTGTAATCAATAGTTAGAGGGTCAAGCTTATTAGTGGTCTCTGGAATAAAGTACTTCCTTCCGGGAAGGACCTCACGAACCGAGCTCATAAATTGGTTAACTCGCTTAATGCTATCGATAATGGTCATAGCTTCATCACAGAATATTATATTGCTATGCTTACCCATAAGCTCGATGATGAGATGCTTGATTCCCAAATCACCCAGCTCATCCATATGCTCTAGCTTAAAAGATATAATTCGCTCTAGCCTAGGCTGTGTAATATCAAGTATTTTACCGTTGTTAAGATGTTTGCGAAGAAGCATACAAAAATTCGGGGCTGTTATGGGGCTGGTCTTTGTATTCTCTGTCAGGTAAACCAAAGGCATACCTGCACTGGCGCTAAGGAATAATTTGTAAGCTTTTCTATCCTGTCCTTTTATAGTTATCAAAAGCTCGTCCTTCTCGGGCTGAGCAATCTTATTAATTCTACCCCCAAGCAGGGTGCTTCTTAATTCATCTACAATATTTGCAATTACAATTCCGTCTAATGCCATAAGGACCTCCAAGAGTGTAAGTGTTATATCGTGAGTAAGCAGATTAGGAGCTCGAATGCTTCGCATTTTTAAAGGTTTAGCTTGCTAAACCGATTCACGTTGCACTTATCCAAGATAAATAATACATTTTATTATAACATAAAGAGAATGTTATATAAAATGTATTTTTTATCTTGGCCTAATCTGCTTATGCGTGGACATTATATCATAATATGTAAAAGTTTCCACATGCATTTTTTAATAACATATAGTATAATACTTTTGTAACATATTTAACATTTATGTAATAATTAAAATTGAAACAACTGGAGGATTTTATGACTAGAAGGGCACGAAAGATTGCTACATATTGTATGATAGGTTCATTGGCATTAATGGGAGGGACTAAAACCGCATATGCTTCTGCAGGACAGCCGATTGCAGGTATTACGGTTTTGTTAAATGATATAAGTATAAATCCTGAAATAGGAGCAAGGGAAATAAGTAATATTCTTGATCCTATCATAGAATATCAGGATTTAGCAATAGCAAATGTTGCTAATTATGTAAACATAAGAAGTGAAGCAAATACTAACAGTAAGGTGTTAGGAAAGCTATATAATAAGGCGGCAGCTACAGTTCTTGAGACAGAAGGGGAATGGCTTAAGATTAAATCAGGAAATGTAACAGGGTACATAATGTCGGATTATTTAATAACCGGTATTGATGTATATCCGTTGGTTGACAAAGCTAAAACCAGCCTGGCTATTGTTAAGGCAAATATACTAAATGTCAGATCAAAGGCTGGTACCAATTCATCAGTAGTAACTCAGATTCCCAAGGGACAAATATTTGAAGTTCTGGAGGAAAATAATGATTGGGTAAAGATATCAGTAGGAGATAAAACAGGATATGTATCTGCAGACTACGTAGATATTAAGATAGATTTGAAGCAAGCTATATCCATAGAGGAAGAGCAAGCGATAATAAAGCTTGAAAAAGAAAGACAAGGGATGCAGGAGAGCAAGAAGGTCTCATCCCTTAGACAGCAAATAGTAAACTATGCCTTAAGATTTAAAGGAAATCCCTATGTATGGGGCGGAACCAGCTTAACTAGAGGTGCTGACTGTTCAGGCTTTACACAATCCGTACTAAAGAACTTCGGTATATATATTCCCAGAACCTCCAGACAACAAGCAAATGGTGGCAGAAGAGTATCTATAAATAATATGCAACCCGGTGATTTGATCTTCTATAGAAAGAACGGAGTAGTTAATCACGTGGCCATGTACATAGGTAACGGTAAAGTAATAGGAGCCGCCAGCAGAAAAGAAGGCATCAATATAAAGAATTACAACTATAGAACTCCCTATAGAGTAGTAAGTTACATAAACAGATAGTTTCGGTACCGTATCTGCTACCATATAAAGTCGATAAAGAGAGATGAAAACCTAATCGTTTTCATCTTTCTTATTGTCAATATTCATATCATTATTGATTATTTTATTATTAGTAACAATCTTATCACATAACTCTCTTTTGGTGAGAATAGTTGCTAATGAATCTCCAAGTTGAGTAAAAACTGCGGATAAAATGGCTAAATCGTCAGTTGAACAACATTTTGAAAGAGAGCATGCAATAGAAGAAACAAAAACGACAAGTTCACATTCATCCATAATAATCACCTCTATTATGTAATATATGTATAATTAGCAAACTAGTTTATGTACAAATAAAAAGTTTTTAAAACCAGGATAGAAACATCCTGGTTTTTTATATAATAATATAATACCCTATTGACATATAATATTATATGATGTATAGTATTGCTAAAATAATACTATGCGCGAATAAGCAGATTAGTCCATGATAATCAGCACGTTTTATTGTGACATGTTTTATGTCATAATAAAGCGAGATGATTGGCATGGATAAGTGCAACGCGAGCGAGGAAGTGTAGCTTCCGAGCTCTAATCTGCTTAATATGAATAACACAACAACAAATTGAAGGGAGTGGATGGGATGGTATTTAATACCGGTTCGGCACTGCTGGACGCGATTGTGCTGGCTACAGTTTCTAAGGAACCGGAAGGTACTTATGGATACAACCTGACACAGGAGGTCCGAAAGGCAATCGAAGTTTCAGAATCAACCTTATACCCGGTACTACGAAGGCTACAAAAGGATGGGTGCCTGGAAACATATGATATGGAATTTGCGGGACGTAACAGAAGATACTATAAAATCACAGACACGGGTATGGCACAGCTAAGATTATATATGGATGAATGGATTATCTATTATAAGAGAATAAATAATATATTTGAAGGAGTGAAATAGATGTCAAGGTTTGATTTTATGAGAAAGCTAGAAGACTTGCTGTTAGATATTCCTATAGAAGAACGCAGTGAAGCTTTGAAATATTATAATGATTATTTTGATGATGCGGGAGTAGACAATGAGGATAATATTATCAGCGAGCTTGGATCTCCCGAAAGAATTGCCGGTATCATTAAAGCGGACCTTCATGCGGAGGGTGATAATAGTCAGAATAGGGGATTCTTTACGGAAAAAGGATATAAAGATACAGTATATGAGGAGACCAAATACGAGGTTGTTAAGCCCGATGAAGTAAAGCAAGAGGAGAGTAATAAATCGGCAACTACAGGCAATACAACCAGTAGTAACACTAGTACTAATACCGGTAGCTCAGGTAGCAGTAATAACAAATTAGCTCTTATCATTTTATTATGTATATTTGCTATACCAGTTGGAATACCTCTACTTATTGCATTTATTTCAGTTATTTTCTCTCTTGTTATAACGGTGTTTGCATTATTATTTGGTTTTGGTATAGCGGGTATTGTGATGGTACCTGTTGGAATAGCCACGGTATTTATTGGTCTTATAAATATTGGCATTCCCTTTATGGGACTTGTACTTTGCGGAGTCGGTTTACTTATGTTAGGATTGGGAATTTTATTTGTTATGTTTTGCGTATGGCTTAGTAAGATCTTAATCCCCGCAATTATAAAAGGAACAGTATACATTTTCAGACGTCCTTTTCAGAATAGGAGTGTGAGCGCATGAAGACAACTACAAAGATATGTTTGAGCATTGCTTTGATATCAATAGGCTTGGGAATAGGATTATTATTTATAGCCGCAGGAAGAGGCTTCTCTTTACGAAATACTCCTACCTTCTCTATGGAGGATACTGTAAGAGATGTTGAGGGGCTGGATATTCGTATAGATGTAGGTGAGGTATTCATAAGACCAGGGGATGAGTTTAGTATCCAGGCAGATAATCTATACAATGATAATGACTTAAAATCCCATGTATCGAACGGTGTGTGGGAAATCAGCCATGATGCCAATGAGAGATTTAATTTTTTTGGGATTGATATACCGATATCGATAGGTATAAGAAATTTTAAGACACCAAGTATAAGAATTACTATACCTGAAGGATTTAAGGCTAAGGATATTAAAATATCTATGGATGCCGGAAGGCTCAAGGCTGAAAATCTGCATGCAGATATAGCACACTTAACAGTAGATGCAGGATCACTTGAAATTGATGGCCTTATTGTAGAAGAGGAGTCAAGTTATTTTGTGAGCGCAGGACATATCAATCTAAAGCAAGTCGATATCAAGAACATAAAGGTTGAATGCGATGTTGGAGCAGTAATTATGGAGGGTCTTGTAAGCGGAGATAATGAAATCCAATGCAATGTCGGTTCAATAGAATTAGATATAGATGATAATATGGATTATTATTCCTTTGATATTGATTCTGATATTGGAAATGTTATAATTAATAATAAGAGATATCGTAATTTTATAAATACAAAAGATAGAAATGATTTCAAGGGCAACTTTCGATTAAACGTTGATGTTGGAAATATAACTATGGATTTTAGTGAATATTAAAAGTAATGTCGTTAAGAGAAACAGAAAGGAGTGTTCTAATGGAACCCAAGAAATTATATCGTTCAAATGCAAATAAGATGGTTTGCGGAGTCTGCCAGGGGATTGCTGAGTATATTAATATTGACCCTACAGTAGTTCGTTTGCTATGGGTATTATTCAGTATATTTGGTGTGGGCATACTTGTATATATTGTGGCAGCGATTATTATGCCTATTAAAGAAGAGAATATCTAATTTTATTTTGAAAAAAGAATATGAGGTTGTATGGTATTTAGTAAGATTCTAAATATCATACAGCCTCATAAATATGTATGCCTTACGGTCTATCTATAAACTCTTTCGATAATCTCAATAATTTGCTCTGCTTCGAAGGGTTTAGTTAAGAATTCAACAGCACCAAACTTGACAGCATCTACCATCTTTGTTTTCTGACCTGCTGCTGTTACCATAACAACCTTAGCATTCTTATCTATATCCATGATTTCCTTCAGTGCTTCCAGTCCGTCCATTACCGGCATAGTTATGTCCATTGTAGTAATATCCGGTTGAAGTTCTTTATATTTACGAACGGATTCTTCGCCGTTTATTGCTTCTCCAATCACCTCATGGCCATTATCCTCAAGAATGTTTCTGAGAATTTTTCTTGAAGTCTTGGAATCATCTACTATAAGGATCTTTGCCATATCTATTCCCTCCTAATTTATTTCAACCTTATGATCTACAACGACCAATAAGTCAGATTGTTTTCCACCAATAACAATAGGTACAACATATATATCACCATCAGATGTTAGAGACTTATTCTGATCAAAACCTGGAGGTGTCATATCAATATGTATATCCTCTCTACTTAGTTTTGAAGCATATAATCCGTTGCTACAGTTAATGAATTCACATATGGAGTCAAAGGCATCTTCATCCATACTCTCAAAATTTTCTTTAGCAAAAGGACTTGCTATCTCTAACAAAGCTTCATCCTCACCAGCGAAACTAACGAATAGTTCATGGTTTCCGACTAATTGTTGAAATGCAATTGAATGAAAGGTGTATTTCTTTACTGTGTATGCTTTTTTAAGCTTTATATTGTTATTAACGAAGCGTATAATATTACGAATAGCTAGTGTAATACATTCGCCTACGAATGGAATATTTATATCCATAAATACCGGTATAATTCGATCAATATCTCCTGATTTTAGCGCATCCAGTTCAGTATCGGAAAAGCCATATTCTCTTTTAAATTCCTCAAGGGTCAACTCGATTTGGTCCATTGTCATTAAATTTCTATCAGTTAGAGCTTGGACAAATTGAAGATAAGAGTTACCTTGAAGATTAAGCAAATAGTTAACCTCTTCCTTAAGCAAATATCCCTTCTCAATTGCTATATCTCCAAAACGGCAATCTTTAAGCTTTTGAAGTTCATTTAGCTCGTCAGCCTGCTTAGAGGTAAGTAATTTCTCGGCCACAGCAATTAACCCTAATTTTGGGCGAGAAGTGTGTTGTGCTGTTATAACATCTTCTAATTGCGAATGAGATATTTTGTTCTTTTCTAATAAGTAATCCCCAAAATAAAGTCCGAACATGATGTTTCTCCTTTCATTACCGTAATTCTCCCTACAACGCATTTTAATTCTTGATATTATAAGTATCCAAAAACAACCTCATATGTATAATATACAACAAAACAAAGAAAAAGGACAGCCTTTATTTAAAAATATTCATAATTTATTATAAAAACAAAAAAATCACCTTATATTGATGACAATAAATGTAATATTTCAAAATATTTTTAGAGTAAATATAATTTTATGCCTTATTAATGCTGAATATAATGCAAATTAAAACAAAATGCATACTTATGTGAAGTAAACCTTTCATAAAATCTTGATGACATTTATGCCCACCTATGTTAAAGTATTGAATAAGTTAAGAGAAGTTGGAGGTTATCATGAAGAAAATAGTCGAATTAATATCAGAGGATCTTAAGCAAGCATTTGCATTAAAAGGGTATGACGAAAAATATGGAGCAGTAACAGTTTCAAATAGACCGGATCTATGTCAATACCAGTGCAATGGTGCCATGGCTGCAGCAAAAGTATACAAAAAGGCACCTATTATGATTGCGCAGGAAGTTGTTAGTGCATTACAGGAAAATAGCAAAATAAAAAATATTGTTGCTATTATGCCCGGGTTTATAAATATTAACTTGAGTGATGAGTTCTTAGCTACCTATATAAATAGTATGCGAGAGGAAAAGGATTTTGGCTGTGAGAAGGAGGCTGCACCTAAAAAGGTAATCATTGATTATGGCGGTCCCAATATTGCCAAGCCCCTTCATGTAGGCCACATGCGCTCCGCCATTATAGGGGAGAGCCTGAAACGCATATTAAAGTTTATGGGAAATGATGCAATCGGTGATGTGCATCTGGGTGACTGGGGCACACCGATGGGTTTGGTTATAGCTGAATTAAAGAGAAGAAAGCCAGACATGATATATTTTGATGAGAGCTTTTCGGGAGAATACCCGACTGAGGCTCCATTTACCATATCAGAGCTTGAGGACATCTATCCTACAGCTAGTGCATATTCCAAAGAAAATCCTGCTTTTCTCGAGGAAGCAAAGAGGATTACTTACCTTATGCAAAACGGGCATAGAGGCTATATGGCTCTTTGGAAGCATATGCAGGAGGTGTCTGTAACAGATCTTAAGAAGATTTATGATAACCTGAATGTGTCCTTCGAGCTGTGGAAGATGGAAAGCGATGCACAACCCTATGTTACTGATATGGTAGAGTATTTGAAATCGAATAATTATGCAAGGATTAGTGACGGGGCCTTGGTGGTGGATGTAAAGGAAGAAACCGATACAAAAGAAATACCACCATTTATGATATTAAAATCAGATGGTGCTACACTATACAGCACAACCGACTTGGCAACTATTGTAGAGAGGGTTAAGCTCTTCGATCCCGACCATATGATTTATATAACAGATAAGAGACAGGAGTTGCATTTTGAGAGATTATTCCGTTGTGCAAAGAAGACCAAGCTAGTAAAAGAGGATACAAACCTTCAGTTTATTGGTTTTGGTACAATGAACGGTAAGGATGGCAAACCCTTTAAGACAAGGGATGGAGGCGTTCTTCGTCTGGAGCATCTGATTAAGATGGTTACAGATGAAGTATATCGTAAAGTCATGGAAAACCGTAGTATGGATGAAGAGGAAGCAAGACAAGTAGCCTCTAAGGTTGGTCTTGCAGCATTAAAGTACGGAGATCTATCAAATCAGGCCGCTAAGGATTATGTATTTGACCTGGAACGCTTTACATCATTTGAAGGTAATACAGGACCATATATTCTTTATACAATTGTACGAATTAAATCGATTTTAGATAAATTCTATGACACAGGAAAAGCAATCAGTAATGATAGTGATATACTTCCTGCTGCATCTGGGGTTGAGAGAGAATTGATGCTACAGATTACAAGGTTTAGTGATATGATACACTTGGCTTATGAGGAGCAGGCACCTCATAGGATATGCCAATATATCTATGATTTGGCCGACAAATTCTCTAGCTTTTATCATGATACTAAGATAATATCCGAAGAAAACAGTGAAGAAAGGCAAGCGTCATTAATCCTAATGATTACACTGGTACAGGATATATTATTGACCTGTATAGACTTACTGGCATTTGAAGCGCCTGATCGCATGTAGGAGGTTATAGAATGTATCGCTTGATTTCAAAATTATCAGTATATAAGAATCTGGAAGAAGACAACATACTTGTTAAGCTGTCTGGTATCCTTTTTGAGATAGATTATCATAAAAAGGATAATAGACAAGAAGAAAGATTAAATGGAATCGATAAAGATATGTTTACATCCAGAATATATACACTTATCAATGAGCTTCTGGATGTATCTACCATATACGGCTTCGATCAGAACCTATGGCAAAATTATCTGGCTTACACGCTAGCGAGCACGGAAAATCCCTTTACTATTACCTGTGAGAAAGCTGGAGCAAGACAGGGCACTGTCAACAGATTTGCAAAAGCAGACTTTAAGATATTCTTAGAGTTGTTCCACTATGATTTTAGTGGCATTGAAGAGGAGCTTGGCATTAACTGTTTCTCCATAATCACAGACTATAAAGCGATTGAAAAGAGCAGTGGAAGATATAATAAGAGTGTTAGCGAGAAGGTCAGGATCCTAAGTGCGAATATTGCTTCTGCTAAGGATGAGGATGAGGTATTTCAAGTTGTAACTAATTTTTATAAGGACTATGGTGTAGGCAAATTAGGATTGAATAAGGCATTTCGTTTATCTAGAGAGGATGGAAAGCTAGAGCTTGTTCCCATTACCAATACAGTAGATGTAAGGCTTTCGAATCTGGTAGGTTATGAGCTTCAGAAACAGAAGCTTATAGATAATACCAGGGCATTTGTAGAAGGAAAAAAGGCTAATAATGTTCTGCTCTTTGGTGATTCCGGTACTGGTAAATCCACATCTGTAAAGGCAATTTTAAATGAATACTATGATAAAGGACTTCGTATGATTGAGATTTATAAGCATCAATTCGAGGATCTTTCGACTCTTATTTCAATTATAAAGAACAGAAATTATAAGTTTATAATATATATGGATGATTTGTCTTTTGAGGATTTTGAGATTGAATATAAGTATCTTAAGGCAGTGATTGAGGGAGGTTTGGAGAACAAGCCGGATAATGTGCTTATATATGCTACATCCAATCGCAGACACCTAATAAGAGAGACTTGGAAGGACAGATCGGACATGGAGATTGATGGCGATATCCATCGTTCAGATACTATGGAAGAAAAACTTTCCTTGGTTGATCGCTTTGGTATCACAATCAACTTCTCATCACCTTCCCAAAAAGAGTATCTGGAGATTGTAAAGCAGCTGGCAATTAGGCAGTCCATAAGGATCTCATCGGAGGAGGAGCTTTTTGCTGAGGCAAGAAAATGGGAGCTACACCATGGGGGATTATCTGGTAGGACAGCCCAGCAGTTTATTAACTATCTTGCGGGAAAAGACTGATTCAGATAATGATAGATTATACGTTAATATAGTTCACAGTTTATGATAGAAGTATGAGGAGGGCAAAATCTTTGCTTTTATATATTAAGAACGGCTATGTAATTGATCCGGGCACGGGTATCGAAGGAAATTATAACATTCTTATAAGAGATAATCTTGTGCAAAAGATAGTAGATCATTCTGGTGCTGATATAGAGAATATCATGGCCGATAAGGTAATAGATGCTTCCGGAATGCTTGTTATGCCTGGATTAATTGATCTTCACGTTCATCTAAGGGAACCCGGATATGAGCATAAGGAGACTATACTGACTGGATCCATGGCCGCAGCAGCCGGTGGATTTACTACTATCTGTGCTATGCCAAATACCAGACCTGCACTTGACAGACCAGAGACAATAAAGTTCGTCCTTAAGCAAGCTGAGAAAGCACCGGTTAATATTCATCCCATCGCTGCGATTACCTTTGAACAGGAAGGAAATGAGCTAACTGATATACCTGCACTTATAAATGCCGGGGCAATAGGATTAAGTGAGGATGGAAAAACTGTTATTGACACATCACTTTATGCCAAAGCAATGAAGGAGGCAGCCAAGCTTGATACCATAGTGTTTGCTCATTGTGAGGACAAGGCTCTTGCTGGAAATGGTGTTATTAATGCAGGCCAAAAGGCAAAAGAACTGGGCCTTGCCGGTATCAGTAACGCTGTGGAGGATATTATTGTAGCTAGAGACATTATACTTGCTAAGGATACTGGTGCCCGGCTTCATCTATGTCATTGCTCCACAAAGGGCAGTACTAAGATACTTAAGATTGCAAAAGGTGAGGAGCTTAGGGTAACAGGAGAAACCTGTCCCCACTATTTCACCTTATCTGATCAAGATATACTAGGGGATGATTCTAACTATAAGATGAATCCTCCGCTTAGAAGTCCAAGTGATGTGGAAGCGATTATAGATGCTTTAAAAAATGATGTGCTAGATGTTATTTCAACCGATCATGCACCACATTCTGAAGAGGAGAAGAAAAAGTCCATGGCAGAAGCACCCTTTGGTATAGTTGGACTTGAAACAGCATTTTCCATTACTTATAGCGAATTAGTAAGGACGGGTATTCTGACATATAGGCAGATGGTTGAGAAAATGAGCCTAAATCCTGCCAATATCCTTGGAATAGATAGGGGTTGTATAGGTGAGGGCAAGGTAGCGGATATTGTGATTATAGATCCCGATGAGGAGTATATCATAGATAAAAGCAAATTTTATTCAAAAGCAAGCAATACGCCTTTTCATGGAAGAAGGGTGTATGGAAGAGTAAAATATACAATAGTATCTGGGGAAATAAAATACGAATTTGGAGGTTAAAACCTCCGTTCTTAGTAATGAAATGTTTATAGATATTAAGGAGGATAAATCCTCCGTTAATATTAGTGAGATACAATAATTTGTTATGGAGGATAAATCCTCCGTTAATATTAGTGAGATACAATAATTTGTTATGGAGGATTGGCATGATTAATAAGTTGGCGAAGAGAATTCAAGAGTTGGAAGCACCTATAGTGGTTGGACTTGATCCCATGCTATCATATGTACCCGAGCATATTATAAAGAAGGCATATAAGGAAAAGGGTGAGAATCTTGAAGGGGCTGCAGAGGCAATATGGCTATTTAATAAAGGTATTATTGATGCTGTCTATGATTTGGTTCCGGCAGTAAAGCCGCAGGTGGCCATGTATGAGCAGTTTGGCATAGAAGGAATGAGGTCTTATGTAAGAACAATTGACTATGCAAAGGATAAGGGCTTGATTGTAATAGGCGATGTGAAGCGAGGAGATATTGGCTCAACATCTACTGCTTATGCAATGGGCCATCTTGGCAAGATAAGTATAGGAGGCGTAGAATTTAGGGGATTTGATGAGGACTTTATTACAGTTAATCCTTATCTTGGCTCCGATGGAATTCTACCCTTTATAGAGGTGTGTAAGCAGGAGAACAAAGGATTATTTATTCTTGTAAAGACATCAAATCCATCCAGCGGAGAGTTTCAGGATAAGCTTATTGATGGTCGTCCCTTGTATGAGCTAGTAGGTGAAAAGGTTGCTGAATGGGGAGAACTCTTCATGGGATCCGAGTATAGCTATATAGGAGCTGTGGTAGGTGCTACTTATCCAGAGATGGGTAAGAAGCTTAGAAGGATTATGCCTAAGACATTTATTCTAGTCCCCGGTTATGGTGCACAAGGGGGTAAGGCAGAGGATCTAAAGCACTTCTTCAATAAGGATGGATTGGGAGCAATCGTGAATTCCTCAAGGGGTATTATAGCTGCTTATAAACTACCTCAGTATGAAAGCTTTGGAGAGGAAGCCTATGCAGCTGCCTCAAGACAGGCGGTACTTGATATGAGAGAAGACCTTAAGAAGGCTTGCAGAAATTAAAGTAAGAAAATTAAAAGGGTTGCGAAATTCCTATAAGGAATTAAGCAACCCTTAAATAATCTTATGAAACAGCTTGAGGCTTTTGCTTTATAGCTTCTCGGGTTCAGGATATTCTGTGCCGAAAGTTTCCACAGTCACACTTTTCATGACCTGAGGTTCGAGAGGCATATCAGAATAATCTGTCTTAGTCTCAGCAATTTTATTGACCACATCAATTCCCTCGGTTATCTTTCCGAATGCTGCATAGGAACCGTCTAGATGCGAGGAATCCTTATGCATAATAAAAAATTGTGAGCCAGCTGAATCAGGCCTCTGCGATCTTGCCATTGAGATAACTCCTGCACTATGCTTAAGAGTGTTTTCAAAATTATTGTAGGTAAATTCACCCTTAATTGAGTAGCCGGGTCCACCAGTGCCGTTTCCATCAGGATCTCCACCCTGAATCATAAATCCACGAATGACCCTATGGAATATCAATCCATTATAGAAGCCTTTGTTAATAAGAGAGATAAAATTATTGACTGTAGCTGGTGCAATCTCTGGATATAACTCCAGTTTCATAATATCTCCGTTTTGCATTTCAATCGTAACGATAGGATTCATCTTGTTATATAAGTCCTTTCTATTTGTATGTTTATGTCCGTCCTGTATGCTATCGGTGGTAAATATAACATAAGATAAAGTTTTTTGTCAAGGTAGCTATAAATATTGATAAATATCTTATAAAGAAAAACATTATATTACGTATTTATTGTACAATATTAAAACTAAACACCAGCTCGGTCATAATACCTACTATCTTCCTCAAGTACTAATCCATATTTTTCAAGAGCCCTATCGTAATCTCCCAGCTCATAATAAGTCTTACCATCCTGATAATTCTCTCTGGAAGTATTAATCTTATCAATCCACCGGGCACAATCATAAATAATTAAATCCAAACCAGTAATATCAAAGTCATTTAGACTACCCAATTGACCCTTTGCAAAATTATAGTCAATATCCTCTGACAAATAGTCATTCTTTATCTGTTCTGTTACATTCTTGATTTCAATGAATATCTTTTCATCAAAGGATTCCTTCTTACCGCTATATTTTCTATAAAGAGCTACTGCCTGGTCATATTCTCTGTCATCGATATATGCCATAACTATATCTGCCTGCTTATCGAAGTGCTTACGGTAGAGAAGGAAGCTGCTCATTCCTCCTACTAGTACAACTAATGTAAGAATACCAGCTATAATCGGTATAATTCGTTTTTTTCTTTTCATAGGAATTATAGCTTGATCTATTTTTTCTTCTGTAAGGCTATGGCTATCACCTAATCTTGGCGCATCAGGCTGATGATTAGAAGTAGGGCTTCCACAATGAATGCAGAACTTATCTGTTTCTTCTAGCTTATTACCACAATTTGTACAGAACATATCTATAATTACCTCTCTTTTATGGTCTTTATTTCTTTAATTATAACAGAAAAATTTTCAATGAAAACAAATATATAAAAACGATTTAATTATTGTAAAAACAGTTTGATTTTTCATTGAACTTCTTATATAGTTATTATGATAAATCTGGTAATTTGGAGGGGATTCTACATATGGAGGAGATAATTAAAGTCAATAAGCTCACTAAGCATTTTGGTGATGTAAAGGCTGTGGATGATATAAGCTTTACGGTTAATAAGGGAGAGCTGTTCGGATATCTTGGTGTTAACGGAGCTGGTAAATCCACCACTATTAATATGCTTTGTACCCTGTATACACCGGATACAGGAAATGTAGAGATATGCGGATATGAGCTTGGTAAGAACAATAATGGGATTCGTTCCAAGCTCGGAGTTGTATTTCAGCATAATACTATGGACTCATTACTAAGTGTAAAGCAGAATTTACTAAGCAGAGCATATCTTTATGAAAAGGATGCTAATATCATTCAAAAGAATCTTGACATTGTATGCGATACCCTTGATATAGGCTCTTTACTGGACAGACAGTATCGCAAATTATCCGGCGGTCAAAAAAGACGCTGTGAGATAGCAAGAGCAATTATGAATCAGCCTGAGATACTGTTTCTTGATGAGCCTACCACAGGCCTAGACCCTCAGACAAGGCGAATGGTCTGGAGAAGTGTGGAAAGACTTCGTAAGGAGCATAATATGACCATATTTCTAACGACTCATTATATGGAAGAGGCCGCTAGAGCTCATCATATAGCTATAATTGATAGCGGTAAGATTGTCGCCTATGGAACCCCAACCAAGCTTAAGGAAATCCATGCTTCAGATCGAATTCGCGTATTTTCAGATAGTTATGATAAGGTAATAGAAATAGCTGAAAAATTTCAGATGACCTATAAAGAAAAAAGCAATCATATCACTATTACTATTCCTGACACTATGTCTGCCATACCATTACTTAGTGAGCTTTCGCCTTATATGAGCTCATTCGAGGTGGTCCAGGGAACAATGGATGATGTTTTCCTTAATATAACCGGAAAACAACTCCAGGAAGTTATATAAGGGGGTAAAGAATATGAAGGCCTTAAATGCTATAATAAGAAGAAATTTTTTGGTATATCTCAAGGATAAAGAGAATGTCTTTTATACATTATTGTCCATGCTAATCATTATCGCGCTGATGCTTATTTTTCTTGGAGATATGAATGTAGGCATTGTAAAGGATGCCTTGCGTCATATGGATGAAATTATGCAAGGATCCACCATACCAACAGAGTATTTGGTAACTGGTAGCAGAAACCCCTCACTTGATGATGCTAATGCACGAACCCTAGTGCTTTCCTTGATAATAGCAGGTATAACCATTGTAAACGGAATATCTGCTTCTATGGGCATGCTTAGCATGATGAGCTGGGATGAGGAAAGTGGAAAGCTGGCTAGCTACTATGTAGCACCCATATCTCGGGCTGTCTTAGTATCTGGCTATGTAATATCAGCTATTATCCTAAGTGTATTTTTTAGCCTTATAACTGTACTTGTATCAGAGATAATACTGGTAATTACAGGTGGAACACTTATGTCTATAACCTTAGCCTTGAAGGTACTGGGCTTGATAGTGCTAAATTCCTTTTCGACCACGGCCTTCCTCTTCTTTCTTACGAGTCTGGCACGAACCAGAAGTGCTTATAGCGGTATATCTACATTTGTCTATACCCTGTCAGGCTTTGTCACTGGGATGTATGTTCCCTTAGGAGTTTTGCCTGCTATTGTAAGAAAGGTGCTTGCATTCGTCCCTATGACTCAGGGAAGTGTATGGATGCGTAAGGTATTTACTATGGATGCGGTAAATGCTGCATTTGCAGGCTTACCTAAGGAGGCAATTAATGAGTACTACGAAATAACCGGTATTGAGATAAAGTTTGGAGATACGGTGTTTACACCATGGATGCAGTTTACCATTATGTTTGGAAGCGGAGTCTTGTTCATGATATTATCGGTGGTAATGATGAATAAGAAAAATGTTAGGGACAGGTAAGCTAAACCATACTTGTATTTTAAATACCGCTTGTTTATAATGATATAGAAATATGTTGGCAAATGTTATTAGATTGGAAGGGATAGATTAAGTGAGTAAAGTATATACCTTTAGCGTAAAGACACCTCAAACCACAGCTATGATTGATATTACAAGGCAGGTCCAGGAAGCTCTTATAAATAGTAGGGTAATGAATGGAATTTGCATCGTATTTATTCCTCATACAACAGCAGCGGTTACAATCAATGAAAATGCAGACCCCGATGTTGTTAGAGACTTTCTCATGGAAATAAATAAGGTGATACCATTTTCTGATGGCTATCAACATATGGAGGGAAATTCCGCAGCACATATTAAATCTAGCTTGATGGGATTTTCCGAGACCATAATCATAGAGGATGGCAGATTACTACTTGGAACCTGGCAGGGTATATATTTGACTGAGTATGACGGTCCCAGGGTTAGAAAGGTTCATGTTAAGATATTAGAAGGATAAATATTTAAATAGATTAGTAGACATAGATTAGAAGGAGAATATAATGTCAGTTGCTATAAAGAAGGGCATCAAAGTATTAGAAAATAATAGACTTGAAGAGGGCGTATATGATATGTGGCTAGAGGCAGGGAATATGGCTGCAGATGCCGAGCCGGGACAGTTCATATCCTTGTATTGCCAAGATGGTGGAAGGCTACTTCCAAGACCAATTAGCATATGCGAAATCCATAAAGAGAGTGGAAACATCCGTCTGGTTTACCGTGTTGTGGGAAAGGGTACAGAAGAATTTGCAAGACTTAAACCAGGAGAAATAATAGATTGTATCGGTCCTTTAGGAAAAGGATTTACTTTGGAAGGAAAGAAGGCTCTTGTTGTAGGAGGAGGTATCGGTATCCCTCCCTTACTTGAGCTTGCAAAGCAGCTTGACTGTGAGAAAAGTATTGTACTTGGGTATAGGGATGTAACATTTCTTAATAAGGATTTTGAAAACTATGGTAAGGTATATATATCCACTGAGGATGGAAGTATAGGGACTAAGGGAAATGTCATAGATGCTATTAAAGCCAATAACCTTGAGGCGGATATCATATATGCATGTGGTCCCACTCCCATGCTTAAGGGTATAAAGGAATATGCTACATCGAATAAGATAAAGGCACAGCTATCCTTAGAGGAGAGAATGGCTTGTGGTATCGGTGCCTGTCTTTCATGTGTGTGCCAGTCAACCGATGTGGACCATCATTCCAATGTGAATAACAAGAGAATATGTAAGGAAGGTCCCGTGTTTTATGCGGATGAGATAATTTTATAAACACAAGAAGAACACTCCTGGTTTTAGTCATGAGAGGTTCAAAATGAATAAGAGTATAAGGCTGTGCAGGTATCATTATAACGTATAGGAACATTGAAGATAGGATAATAATAGACGTAAACGAGAAGGATACAGGAAAGAAAAGCATGAAAGATAATAACATAGAAGTTAATAAAGATATAAATATGAAGGTTAATATAGCAGGAATCACATTTAAGAATCCGGTTACTACAGCTTCGGGTACATTTGGCTCGGGCATGGAATACTGTGACTATGTAGACTTGTCAAGGCTTGGTGCTGTAACTACTAAAGGGGTATCTACTACTGCCTGGCCCGGAAATCCTACACCAAGAATTGCGGAAACCTATGGTGGAATGTTAAATGCAATCGGACTTCAAAATCCAGGCGCAGATGTATTCATTAACCGTGACCTGCCATTTCTTAGATCATATGACACTAAGATCATAGTAAATGTAATCGGCAAGACGGCTGAGGAATACTGCGAGGTGGCAGAAAGACTCTCCGATTGTGATGTGGACATGCTGGAGATTAACATATCCTGTCCCAATATTAAGGAGGGTGGGATTGCATTTGGGCAAGACCCTTGTCGTGTTGAGGAAATCACATCACAGGTGAAGGCATACTCCAAGAAGCCTATTATAATTAAGCTAAGTCCTAATGTTACAGATATAGCAGCTATAGCAAAGGCAGCAGAAGCGGGAGGAGCGGATGGGATTTCTCTTATTAATACGCTGACAGGTATGAGGATAGATGTAGAAAGAAGAACATTTCTTCTCGCTAATAAAATTGGAGGATTATCAGGTCCCGCCATAAAACCTATAGCAGTGAGAATGGTCTATCAGGCGGCAAATGCTGTGAAAATTCCTGTCATAGGGATGGGCGGAATAATGGATGCTAGCGATGCATTGGAATTTATTATGGCAGGGGCTACTATGGTGGCAGTAGGTACAGCGAATTTCATAAATCCTAGGGCAACTGAGGAAGTAATCGATGGAATAGAGGCCTATATGATAAGGAATAAGATAAAGGATATAAAGGAATTAATCGGTTGTGTTAGATAGGAAAGTGTGAAAGATAAATCTTTCACCAAGCGAATTTATTCGCTTTGCAAATATTGAGCCTATAAAACATGAAAATCAAAGATTTTCATGTAGAAAGTTTGTAGATTAGAAAGGAAAGGTTATTAGTATGGAACAGTATAAAAAAGAATTTATTGAGTTTATGGTTGATTGTGGCGTACTTAAGTTCGGGGATTTTGTGACAAAGAGCGGAAGAAGGACCCCGTTTTTTATAAATACCGGATTCTATAGAACCGGCTCGCAGCTTCGTAAGCTAGGAAAATACTATGCAGAGGCAATTAATGAAAAATTCGGACTGGATTTTGATATTCTCTTTGGACCTGCATATAAGGGAATTCCTTTGGGAGTTGCCACTTCTATGGCCATAAGCGAGCATTATGATAAAGAAATAAGGTATTGTTCCAACCGTAAGGAGATAAAGGATCATGGAGACAAAGGAATTCTTCTCGGCTCTCCAATTAATAATGGTGACAGGATTATAATTATAGAGGATGTTACAACAGCCGGTACATCCATACAAGAAACTATGCCTATATTGCATACTCAAGCAGCTCATGCTCAAGTTGAGCATACTCAGGTTGAGCATAATCAAGTAGAGGGTGATGTAAAAGTATTGGGGTTGGTTGTTTCAGTTGATAGAATGGAACGAGGACAGGGCACTAAAAGCGCTCTAAAAGAGATGGAAGACACCTATAATTTTGCTACCACAGCCATAGTTACTATGGATGAAGTGGTGGAGCATCTTTACAATAAGCCTTATAAGGGAAATATAATTATTGACAATAAATTAAAGAATTCAATAGATGCATATTATCAGCAATATGGCCCAGTGAAATCATAAATTAAGGAGGAAATAATTATGATGGAAAAAATCTATAACACAATGAAATCCGTAGGTGTTTGGAATTTGGTACTAGGTATTGTACTAATTCTGTCCGGATTAGCTGCAGGTGTATTTCTTATTGTAAACGGTGCAAAGCTACTAAAGAAAAAGTCGGATCTTTTATTCTAACGATATTCTTGAGTGACAACTAGAGACATGAGGAAGATAATGAAAACACATGATTTTTATTATGATTTACCAGAGGAGCTTATTGCACAGGATCCTCTGGAGGATAGGTCAGGCTCAAGACTATTAGTACTTAATAGGACTTCGGGTGCATTCGAGCATAGAATATTTTATGAGATTAAATCTTACCTAAATAAAGGTGACTGCTTGGTGCTAAATAACACTAAGGTTATTCCTGCACGACTAATTGGAGAAAAGGTAAGCAATTCATCAGAAGTTAAAGCGGATCAGGATATTCATGGTGCCAAAATTGAGCTCTTACTGCTAAAAAGAAAAGAGAATGATATATGGGAGACCTTGGTTAAGCCCGGAAAGAAGGCTAAACCCGGTACTATAATATCATTTGGAAATGGTATTCTTACAGGCCGAATTCTTGATGTTGTAGATGAAGGCAACCGTTTGGTGCAGTTTACTTATAAGGGAATATTTGAGGAGATATTAGATAAGCTTGGTCAGATGCCTCTACCCCCTTATATAACCCATGAGCTGGCTGACAAGAACCGATATCAGACAGTCTATGCCAAATACGATGGCTCTGCCGCTGCTCCCACTGCTGGACTTCATTTTACCCAGGAGCTACTAGAAGAGATTAAAGCTATAGGTGTAGATGTTGCATATGTAACTTTACATGTGGGACTAGGTACATTTCGTCCGGTTAAGGTAGAAAATGTCTTAGAGCACCATATGCATTCTGAGTACTATCAAATATTACAAGAGGAAGCCGACAAGATAAATAATGCAAAGAAAAAGGGAGGCAGAATTATCTGTGTGGGAACTACAAGCTGCAGAACACTTGAATCCTCCTCCGATGAGGATGGTTATATAAAAGCAGGTAAGGGGGATACATCAATATTCATATATCCCGGTTACCAATTTAAAGTTATGGATGGTTTGATAACTAATTTTCATCTGCCTGAATCAACCTTACTCATGCTTGTATCGGCATTTGCAGGAAGAGAAAACATATTAAAGGTTTATAATGAGGCAGTGAAAGAGCGTTACCGTTTCTTTAGCTTTGGTGATGCCATGCTTATCATATAGATGCTTAATCCAATATAGATGTTAGTCCAACAGGACACCTGATTTCGATACCTCAGTTATGGTGCAGAGACTTGAATTAAAGCAGCAAGGCCTTCGATCACCTTTTTGAAGTTTGGAGATAGCCACATTTATTCTTTTTTGACGAGTGCTAGCATTAGAGGTGGATCTTATCCATCTAAGCCATTCCCACCTTGCCTTTATAGTAAGAGAATTCCACTGGTCAAGTAATCCTTCTTTCATTATTGGATTCATGATATCGTCTGGAATTACAGGCTCAGTCCATTCACTTAGGGGCTCTATCTGGAGTGATAGCGGCTTACCGATTGTTTCCCCGATTTGAGAGCTTAGTTTATCATCTACTTCAAACCAATGGCTTCCCTTTCCATCGGGCTCTAATGGGACCTCAAAGTAAATACCATTGATAGTTCCCTTTATCATTACCATTCCACGGGACGGAAGATATTCACTAGAACTTACTGGAAGCCTAATTATCTTATATGAATTAATTGTAGATATATCTGCTTTAAAAGTAATACTCATATATATAACTCCTTTCATTTGAAAGAGACAGTTGCAAACTACATTGTATACAATATATATATACTACCATATAGTAGTATCAATGAAAAGACTTTTTTCATAAAAACTTAGGCCTTTGCTAAAATAGTATTGACTTTTATACTTTAGTCAGTTAAGATATGTTAAATAATTATAGATAAGATAATAACTATGAAGGTGAATTAGTAGTGTATTTCTTCCCCACAGAGAGGGTGTGTCATTGGCTGAAAGCGCATTCAGGGTTCAGACTTATAACGAAATTCGGCACCGGAGTTGCCTCTAAGAATCATCAGGAGAGACTGCTGATAAAGAGAGGCCGGAAATGTTTCCGTTAGCACATTTGAGGAGTCTTTAGTGATTAATAAAGGCTTGAATTTGGGTGGTACCACGATGCTTTCGTCCCTTGCGGATGGAAGCTTTTTTGTTGTTAATAATGAGAATTTAAAATAATCTAGGGAGGTTAATTCCTCCGTTGTAGGCAATGAAAATTTAAAATTCGTTTAGGAGGATAAAACCTCCGTTGTTAGCAGTAAAATATTTTATATCATATAGGAGGTTTTTAAAAATGTTAGAAAATCTGAAGAAGATTCAAGAGCAGTTTAATGAAGAGCTTAATGCAGTTAATTCGAATGCAGAGCTTGAGAAGATAAGGGTATCCTTCCTTGGTAAGAAAGGATTGGTAACGGAGCAGTTAAAAAATCTTAGTGATTTGGCCCCCGAAGAGAAAAAGACAGCCGGTATGCAGGTGAACAAGCTAAAGAATGAGATTGAGCATGCAATCGTTGAGTATCAAAAAACCCTGGAGGAGAAGGAATATCTTCAGGAAATTGAGAATTCAGAGCGCTATGACTACACTATACCCGGGAGTAGAAATACAGGAACTCTCCATCCCATATCTATTATTCAGAAGCGCATTGAGGATATCTTCAAGACTATGGGTTTTATTATAGAGGATGGTCTTGAGATTCAGACTGAATACAACAATTTTGAGGCTGTCAATATTCCTAAGAATCATCCTGCCAGAGATATGCAGGATACTTACTATCTGGAAAATGGCCAGCTCTTAAAGACACATACATCAGCTGCTCAGAATACTATTATGAAGAAGTACGGCGCTCCAAAGAAAGGTGAGCCATTAAGAGTCTTGTTTCCAGGTAGATGCTTTAGAAATGAGAATTTAGATGCCAGTCATGAAAATACATTCTTCCAACTAGAGGGTATGATGATAGGAGATGATATATCCATATCAAACCTTATCTATTTCATGAAGGTTTTATTATCCGAGGTATTTGAAAGAGATATAAAGGTAAGGCTTAGACCAGGATTTTTCCCATTCGTAGAACCCGGTTTTGAACTAGATATAAACTGTGCTATATGTGGCGGTAGCGGATGTCCTACCTGTAAGCAATCCGGATGGCTTGAATTATTGCCCTGTGGTATGATTCATCCCAATGTACTTTCTATGGGAGGAATTGATCCTGAAAAATACACAGGCTTTGCCTTTGGCCTTGGCTTAACAAGACTTGCTATGATGAAATACAATATCAAAGACATTCGTATGTTCAATAGCGGTAACTTAAAGCAGCTTAGACAGTTTACCAGATAGAAGTGTGAAAAGAACTTCTAATTCGCAAAAGTACTGCGAATAAAAAGTAGAAGAATTTCACACAGCAAAAAGCACAGAGTGTGCTTTTCGCACATATTCAATAGAATGGAGGAGAAACATGTTAATATCAATGAATTGGATTTCGGAATTTACAGATCTTAGCGGAGTGGATATGAAGGAGCTTATTAATCGCTTTACCTTATCTACCGCCGAGGTTGAAGAAATATTTGAAATGGGTAAAAACATCAAGGACGTAGTTGTAGGAAAGATTATCGAGGTTAATGATCATCCCAACTCACAAAAATTACATCTTGTGAAGGTGGATATAGGTACAGAAGTAGTAGAAGTGGTTTGCGGTGCTCCCAATGTATTTGTTGGAGCAGTGGTGCCATTTGCAAGGCTTGGTGGACGCGTTGGTGACTTAGAGATTAAAGAGATTCCCATAGCCGGTGTAGTTAGCCGTGGTATGTGCTGTTCCGAGAAGGAGCTGGGAATAAGTGACGACCATTCAGGTCTTATGATTATTGAAGGAGACTATCCTTTAGGTACCGACATTAAAGACTTCATGCAGCTGGAGGATATTGTATTTGAAGTGGATAATAAATCACTTACTAATCGTCCTGATCTGTGGGGTCATTATGGAATAGCCAGAGAAATAGCGGCACTTAATAAACGTCCCTTAAAGCCTTTGGAATTGGTAGATACGAGTGTCTATAAGGATTTAACACCAATCGATCTTAAGGTGCTTGATAATCAAAGGATATATCGCTTCAGCTGTATCACCATGGACAATATTCAGATTAAGAAATCTCCCATTAATATGAGGATTCGCCTTACCTATTGTGGTATGCGTCCAATCAATCTCCTTGCTGACCTAACTAATTACCTTATGATGGAGGTAGGGCAGCCCATGCATGCCTACGACAACAGAAAGGTAAAGGATATAAGAGTAAAGACATTTTCAGAGCCTTTCGACTTCTTAACCCTAGACGGAATAACAAGAAAGATTGATGCAGATACCTTGATGATTTGTGACTCAAAGGAGCCTATAGGTATAGCAGGTGTTATGGGTGGAGAGCTTTCATCCATATCTGATGATACCAGCTCAGTGCTACTTGAATCTGCTAATTTTGACGGTACAGGTGTCCGCAAATCTGCAACTAGGATGGGACTAAGAACAGATGCTAGCTCCAGATACGAGAAGACACTAGATCCTGAAACGACAGTGATAGCTATTAAGCGTTTCATGAAGCTTTTATTGGATATAGACCCCGGTGTTAAGGTGACATCAAGCCTTACCGATTCATATGTACAGCATTATGACAGCATCACTGTTGACTTTGATAAGGCTTACGTAGATAAATATACAGGTATAGATATTTCCTCAGATAGGATAGAGGAGACCTTAAATGCCTTAGGCTTTGAGGTAAAAAGAAGCGGGGATAAGTTCAGCGTGGGAGTACCCTCATGGCGTGCTACCAAGGATGTTACCATGAAGGCAGATATAGTCGAGGAGATCACCCGTATCTATGGATATGACAACTTTGATACCTACTCCACTAAGAGCCTTCTTACACCGATTAAGCATAGCCTGGATAGAGACAATGAATATAGGATTAAGGTTCTCTTATCTGATAAGTATGATATGAATGAGGTTCACTCCTATATCTGGTATGAATCCAAGATGAATAAGGAGTTGGGTATTGATACAGAGCCAAATATTCGTATTGTAAACTCTATGACTGCCGAGAACGATACAATAAGATCCACAATAATTCCAAGCTTGTTAGGCTTTGTTTATAAGAACGTAGATGGAAGTCCTGAGATGGGAATGTATGAAATCGGCCGTGTGGCAGATGGGTTAAAGAAAGACGGCTTGTGTAATGAGAAGAAGCGTCTTGGCATAGTAATAGCTAGTAAAATACTTAGCGAGAAGGAAGTATTCTTTAAGCTGAAGGAAGCTATAGAACAGGCACTATTAGATATAAAGAACATCACTCCGATGTTTGTAGAGAATAATGCAATTAACAAATACAACTATGTGCATCCTCTTAATTCTGCAGGTATACACTTAAAGGATCAGGAAATCGGATATATATCGGTACTCAATCCTAAAATCAGAAACAACATAGATAAGAAGCTTAATGTTGCATTTGCAGAGATAGATATTGACGATATGGAGACTGTTGATGGGGTTGCTCTTGATTACAAGGAGGTATCTAAGTACCCTGGTGTAACCGTAGATCTAAGTCTACTTGTAGACAAGGATCTTCCTTACGAAACACTAACTAAGTATATCGACATGTATCCATGTCAGTACCTTGACAGATACTACCTTGTAGATATATTCGAGGATGAGAAGCTCCTTCCGGGTAAGAAGAGTGTAACAGTACGTTTCGAATTCGTATCTATGGAACGGACCTTAGAAAGCAACGAAATTCAAAGTATGGTGGACGGATTGCTAGGTGTATTAAGGAATAAAAACATCGTACTGAGGTAATTGGTGCCGGTAATTGGTGCCAGGCACCATTACAAATTTATTAAAGTATGTAACAATTTCTTAATGGTGCCTGACACCATTAAGAAATTATTACGGGAATATTTGAGCTGGTCCCTGTATATTCATTTTCTGAAAGGGTTTAAGTTGGAGGAAAATGATTAAGCATATAGGGACCAATTCTATTGAAACCATAAGGTTGATACTTCGTAGATTCAGGCCTGAGGATACCTTTGATATGTATAAGAACTGGGCAAGTGATATGGAGACCTTAAAGTATTTGTCCTGGGGACCTCATAGTGATGTAAATGTGACTCATAGGCGAATATTAAGCTGGGTAGAGAATTATAAGAACCCAAATGTGTATAACTGGGCTATATACTTAAAATCCGATAATCAGGTTATAGGCTCTATAAGTGTGGAGATGTCCAATGATAAGGACAAGAGCTGTGAAGTGGGATATTGTATAGGAAAGAGTTTTTGGGGAAGAGAGATTGTAGCTGAGGCACTGAGGGCAGTTATGCATTATCTTTTTTTCGAAGTGGGTTATAAGAAGATTATTGCAAAGCATGATGTAAAAAATATTGCTTCAGGTAGAGTTATGCAAAAGGTAGGTATGCATTATGAAAAGACGATTCGTAATGTAGGGCGAAGACGTGATGGAAGCCTGTATGATGTCGCAATGTATGTAAAGTATAATGAGTAAATAATTGCTTTATATGGAGAATTATGGTATGCTGAATTAAATCTTTATTCTGCGATAATTCATTCTTACTTCGCAGAGAACGAAAGGAGTTGTTGCTTTATGAAAATAGATATTGAGGTGTTTTTCGACTAAAACAGTATAAAGGAGGTTTGAGGTGCTAGTTACATTCATAGTGAAGCTCGCATACTAACGGGGGATGAAGCCATCGTCGGTGAGATTTGGTGACGCCTACTGCTGGATGGTGGTAAGACCGCCATACATTGACTGATACAATTACGCAAAACCAGTAATAGTTCGGATAAGGGGATGAAACAAGCCTCTTTGAAGCAGGAAGTAGAAGTATTCGCTTCTCTAAAGGACAGCGGAGAATCGGCCACTCTCAGATTCAAGCCCGAAAGGATTATTCCTAAGAATTAACAGAACCCCGCCTTCCAATATTTGAAATTCAAATATTAGGAGGGCTCGGTGTGAGCAGAAAAATTGAAAATACAGGATTTATTTGCGTCAACTGCGGCAAACCCGTAACGGCGTTGACAAACGGCAGTTATCGTAATCATTGTCCACATTGCTTGTATTCACTTCATGTGGATTACATTCCTGGTGACCGTTCAAGTGATTGCCTAGGATTGATGAGACCAGTAAGTATATGCTGGCATAGCAAGAAGGGATATCAAATTATGCATCGTTGTGAGTTATGTGGATCGGAAAAAGTGAATCGAATTGCTACTGATTGCAATATGCCAGATGATATGGATAAAATTATACGAATTATACATGAAGGAACATTTTGAAGTAGTAAGTAGTTGATATGCATGAAAAGACCAGCCATTCAAGCAAATAGTGCTTTAATGTAGCTGGTCTTTTTCTAAATATATCTATAAATCAGCTATTTTGTAACAAAAGTAAGTACCTGGTCTTATCTTATCATCATCATAATACAATAACCCTAACCTATTAAAATGGAAATCATAATGATAATCATGTTTTTTCATAACCTGATAGGCTTTTTCGTAATTCTTATAGGGTGCACCACCTATTGCAATTGTCATATGGAAGACATAATCCGAATCATACTCAGCCGGGCATGAACCAAGCTTTGCTTCTATGAGAGCATTTAAATTTTGCTGCATTGTAATTAGTTGCGAGGTACTTTCTGCTCTTATTGACATACAGCCGGACTCATAACCAAAGACATTACTTCTAAAGCAATCAAGTTGAAGCATTGGAACAGTAAGAGCATTTACGGTCTTAGCATATTCATCAAAGATACTTTCTACAGCTTCCAAATTTGGAACTTTAAAAGGTTGCTTTAGCGAAATGTGATGTGGTAATCTTACCATTTCAAATCCTATATTACCTATACGGTTTGCTTCTAGTATGCACTTTCGTCCATAGTTTTCGGTAGTAGTATCAGCAATTAATACAATGGTAGCTTTCATTTATATCCTCCTTATAAATTCATCAACTGACATGTTTCCTAGGTCGCCATCATCTCTTCCACGAACTGAAATTGTATTGGCTTCTTGCTCATTCTTTCCGACAACAACCATATATGGAACCTTGTCTAATCTGGCTTCTCTAATTTTATAACCAAGCTTCTCGTCTCGCTCATCAAGCTCGCAGCGGATACCTGCTTCCTTTAGCTTATTAAATATTATTAAAGCATAATCCAAAAAAGCATTTGATATTGGAAGTATTTTGACTTGAACAGGTGCCAGCCAAACAGGAAACTTTCCCGCATAATGCTCAATAAGGATTCCGATAAATCGTTCGACTGAACCAAGAATAACACGATGAATCATTATTGGTTGATGCTTCTCGCCATCAGCACCAACATATTCAGCATTAAATCTTTGTGGCAACTGAAAATCCAATTGTATTGTTCCGCATTGCCATGTTCTACCTATAGAATCCTCCAAGTGGAAGTCTATCTTTGGTCCATAAAAGGCCCCATCGCCTTCATTAATTATATAAGATAGATTCATCTCCTCAAGAGCCAGCTTTAATGCTCCAATAGCCTCTTCCCAATCGTCATCACTTCCGATACTTTTCTCGGGTCTAGTAGATAGCTCTACATGATACTTGAACCCGAACTGCTGATAGACCTCATCAATTAATCTAACTACACCTTTGATTTCATCAATTACCTGTTCACGCATCATAAATATATGAGCGTCATCCTGTATAAAACTGCGAACTCTAAAAAGCCCATGAAGGGTCCCTGATTTTTCATGTCGATGAATAAGACCGAGCTCACCCATTCGAATGGGTAGCTCCTTATAGGAATGTGGCTGCATTTTATATACAAGCATTCCCCCGGGACAGTTCATTGGCTTTATAGCATATTCCATATCGTCAATTTCTGATGTATACATTCTTTCACGGTAATTATCCCAATGTCCGGAGACCTCCCATAGCTCTTGTCTTAGCATAATCGGTGATGATATTTCCACATAACCCTCACGCTCATGAACTTTTCTCCAATAATCCAGTAATAAATTCTTTAGCACTATCCCCTTGGGAAGAAAAAATGGAAAGCCAGGTCCTTCCTCCATTAAGACAAATAAACCAAGCTCCTTACCAATCCTTCGGTGGTCTCTAGCCTTAGCTTCTTCAAGCTTTTCAATATACTCATCGAGTTCACTCTGCTTTAAAAAAGCCGTGCCATATATTCTAGTTAGCATCTGATTATTTTCATTGCCCTTCCAATAAGCTCCTGCAAGAGCTGTCAACTTAATAGCTTTTACAAGGCTTGTGTTTACTACATGCGGGCCCGCGCACATCTCTAAATATTCACCTTGCCTAAAGAAACTTATTGTTGAATCCAGCGGTATATCTGCAAGTAATTCTAGCTTATAGTCCTCCTTCCGCTTTTTCATTTCACTTATAGCATCCTCTCGGCTTACTACAAGGCGTTCAATCGGCAAAGCCTCTTTAACTATGCGCTTTATCTCGGCTTCAATCTCAGATAGATTTTCTGCAGTAAAATCAAAGCCAAATTCGAAATCATAATAGAACCCATTTTCTATGGCGGGTCCTATGGCACATTTTGTCTCTGGGTAAATTCGCTTTACCGCTTGAGCCAGAATATGTGCGGCGGTATGGCGCAGCGCATTTCGCCCCAGCTCCTCTCCAAATGAGCTCTCAACAATTTCTCCATTCTTCATTATCACTTTCATCACTATGTCTCCTTTCGGTAATAAAATTGATAACATAAGAAAAGAAATTGCCATGCGAACAGGTAAAAAACACCCCTAAGCAGAATGTTTCTGCCTAAGGGTGCATATATCACGCACGGTTCCACCTTAACTTTTCACTTCGGATTCCAACAAACCCTAACCTTTAACGCAGGTATACGATAACACATACTATTTTCTGTGCTACAGCTCAGGAATGGTTTTCAATCAAATTTCACATAAGGAACTCCCACCATATGCTCCTCTCTCTGTTTGCTTCCTATTGATTTACTCTTTTCCATCATTGCTTTTCTTATGTTATTAAGTCCATTATAAACAGGTAGAAAAAAATGTCAAGATTTCCACTACACAGATATTTTCAGCACACATATATTACATTATTTGTTTTGAAATCTATAAATCACCATGGTATAATCATGATAAGCATCGGAGCTACTAATCTGCTTACTCGCTAAAGAATATTATTAAGGTATGGATGATGAAAAAATGAAACATAATAATTCAAGGAAACTAAAGAAATTAAGTACAGTACATCAAATTAATAAGAAAGAAGGGATTAAAATGCTAAAGGAATTTAAGAAGTTTGCACTTCGAGGTAACATGATTGATTTAGCAGTAGGTATAATTATTGGAGGTGCTTTTAACTCCATCGTAAATTCTCTGGTTAATGACATTGTTATGCCACTCCTTGGAGTATTTACTAAGAAAATCGATTTTAGTAATTTATTTATAGCACTTGATGGGGAGAGCTATGACACATTACTTGCCGCCCAAGAAGCTGAAGCAGCAGTAGTAAAGTATGGCATGTTTATCTCAAACATTATTAATTTCATTATCATGGCATTTGTTGTATTTTTGATCGTCAAATGGATTAACAAGCTACAGAAGCCCGAGGCGCCTGCAGCTCCTACAACAAAGAAATGCCCTTATTGCTATTCTGATATTCATCTTGATGCAACCAAGTGCTCACATTGTACAGCTGATGTTGAAAAATAATATCTTCTTTTGAGATTATCTTTTATGAATATTTTTATAAGATATTGCATTTTTTTAGGCGCTTTAACCATTGTTTTAATAAGGATAATTTCTGTATAATAATGTAAGCTGATATTGCTATTGATAAAGCATTTCAATCTGTCTTGTTAGAGATATTATGAACAGAAAGGATTTTTATATGAACAATTTTGATGGTTTTAAGGCAGGCGTGAATTTAGGTGGTTGGATATCGCAATACCGAGAAGCAAGAAAAGAACATTTTGATTCCTTTATAACCGAAGCAGATATAGCCCAGATTGCCTCTTGGGGAATGGATCATGTAAGGCTACCTATTGATTATATGGTGCTTGAGGATGATGATAAACCCTTTGATTATAAGGAGGAGGGATTCTCCTATATAGACAGCTGTGTCAAATGGTGCGAAAAATATAATCTGAATATAATAATGGATCTTCATAGAGCTCCGGGATATGCTTTTCATTCACTGAGTGAGAACAAGCTGTTCGAGAGTGAGCACATGCAAGAGAGGTATATAAAGCTGTGGCAGGAATTTACTAAGCGCTATTTAGGTTATGGAAGCAATCTGGTATTTGAGCTTCTTAATGAAATAGTGGAGCCTAACAGCGACAGGTGGAATCAGCTTAGTAAGAAAGCTGTAGCAGGGATTCGTGAGATTGACAGAGACCGAATTATCATTATAGGCGGAAATCATTATAATAGTGTAAATACACTTAATGAGCTCGATAAGATAGAGGATGACAATTTGGTATATACCTTTCATTTTTACGAGCCCCACATCTTTACACATCAAAAGGCCGGATGGGAACCCTTGCTTAAGAACTTGGAATTTAAAATTCCTTATCCCTCAGGAGAAGATATATATGAGAAAGCTACATCGAGAGCGGAGGATCTCAGACAGCGTTATTCATTTGCCAAAAATATGGATAAGGAATATCTTCGTAGATATCTACAGCCTGCTATTAACTTTTCTAAAGAGCGGAATTGTATTCTTTATTGTGGAGAGTACGGTGTAATTGAACATGCTCCAATAGAAAGCAGCCTTAGATGGCACAAGGATCTTAGTGAATTACTTATTGAATATGGAATAGGCAGAGCAGTCTGGACCTACAAGCTTTTGAGCTTTCCGATGGTGAATAAGGATTCTGTCATCATTAACAAAGAGTTGATTGATATAGTTAGTAAAAAGCAGAGCTAAAGTCAATTAAAACTACTATTACAATTTCTTGTTTTACCATACATAATCTTATGCCACAAGCAAATACTTTTGTTTGTGGCTTGGTTTTTTCTTTATGTAACAAGACTAATTTTGCTACATAAAATAAGATAATCTTTATTGTTGTATGCTTAACCATGAATTGATATAATCATGATAAGCAGATTAGTCCAAGAGAAATAGTATGTTTTATGTGACGCGATTTTTGCGTTATAATAAAACATAATGTTTCTCTTGGATAAGTGCAACATGTGCTACGATGCGAAGCATCGGAGCCACTAATCTGCTTATCATAATGCGGAGCCACTAATCTGCTTATCATAATGCGGAGCCACTAATCTGCTTATCATAATGCGGAGCCACTAATCTGCTTATCAACATAGAATTGGAGAGATATTATGCTTAAAATTTTTTACCCCAAAAGAATCGCTGACTCACCATATGTAATTGATTATGAAAAACTATATAAAGAAGGATATAGAGGAATTATCTTTGATATAGATAATACCTTGGTAGAGCACGGAGCAGATGCTAGTCCGAGAGCTATAGAGCTTATGGCTAGGCTAAAAGTGATAGGGTTCAAATTGTGCCTGATATCTAATAACAGCGAAGAACGTGTTACCAGGTTTAACAAAGACATAAATGTAAAGTATATTTATAAGGCAAACAAGCCTGCAAAGAAGAGCTTCTTTAGAGCAATGAAACAGATGGGAACAAATATCGATAACACTGTATTTGTAGGCGACCAACTATTTACTGATATTTTTGGTACTAATAGGATAGGAATGATGTCTTATTTTGTAAAGCCTGTCGGTCCTAAGGAGGAGATACAGATTGTTTTTAAACGAAAGTTAGAAAGGATAGTCCTTAAGTATTATAGAAGAGATTTAAGAAGAGGGAAAATCAAAAAGGTATAGGCAGAATGAAAAAAGTTATGAATAAGCAGGCACAGATGATAGTAATATAAAGGGGCAAGGGATGTTAGCAGATAATTATATTTTAATAGGCTTTATGGGCTCGGGGAAGAGTAGTGTAGGTAAAAAGCTAGCCGAGAAGTTAGGGTATGATTTTAAGGATACCGATGAAATGATTGTAGAAAGTGAAGGCGTTGAGATAGATGAGATTTTCCTTAAGTATGGAGAAGAACTCTTTCGTAATCTGGAGTCAACACTGTTATTGTCAATTGTGGGAACCTTAAAAACTACTGTACTTTCTACTGGTGGAGGAATGCCTTTAAGGGGGCAAAATGTTAATCTATTGCGCCTTATGGGACGAGTTATATATCTACAGGCTTCTATGGAAACGATAATTGATAGATTATCAGGTGATAATACAAGACCTCTTCTTAAAGGAGAAAATCCTCGCGATAAGGTTGAGAAGCTTCTTGCAGAGAGAACCCCTATTTATAAGAGATCTGCGGATACTATTATTGATACAGATGGTAAGACTATCGATGATATTGTAAGAGAAATACTTGGAGGATATAACCTCCGATAAATGTAGTGATAATGATTAAATCTATAGAGGAGGCTAATTCCTCCGTTAAATGTAGTGATAATAATTAAATCTATAGAGGAGGCTAATTCCTCCGTTAAATGTAGTGATAATAATTAAATCTATAGAGGAGGAATAGTATGAAATTTCTAATAATTAACGGTCCTAATTTGAATTTCTTGGGTATTCGGGAGAAGGGTGTATACGGTGACAGAAGCTATTCTGATTTAATAGACCTAATAGAGAAAAAGGCTGATGAGCTTAATATTGAAGTCGAGACATTTCAAAGTAACGGGGAGGGAGAAATTATTGATAGACTTCAAAGGGCTTATAATGAGAAGGTGGATGGAATCGTTATTAATCCAGCGGCTTATACTCACTATAGCTATGCCATTAGGGATGCTCTGGCAAGTATAAGTATTCCTAAGATTGAGGTTCATATTTCTAACATTCATCAAAGGGAAGAATTTAGACATACCTCAGTTACTGAACCGGTATGTGATGGTCAGATTTCCGGTCATGGTTTTGAAGGTTATCTTATGGCTATGGAGGCTTTGATTAAGCTTTGCACTAAGAATTAATATGAGACATACATTAAATATATAAGAAATGGAAGGACAAGCATGGATAATTTTAAAAGAGTTCAGGAAATAAATGAAAATTTGAATATTGACGCAGTTCTGATATCAAACGGCAATAATATGCGTTATGTCAGTGGCTTTGCAGGTGAAACAGGATATTTATATATCTCAAAGAATCATCATATGGTTATAACTGATTTTCGTTATACCTATCAGGCTGAGGCTGAGGCGAAGGGCTATGAAATTGTCACAATCGGTGGCGGAGGATATGAGGAAGCAATTAATGATATACTAAAAACAGATAATGTTAAAAGCCTTGGTTTTGAATCTAAGGATATGCTGTTCTCAAGATATCAGGATTTAGTGAATAAGCTTAATGTGGATGAACTCGTTCCTATTAATGATGATATCACAAGACTTAGAAGAATAAAGACGCCAAAGGAGTTAGAGTATATTAAACAGGCTGAAGCTATTGGCGACAAGGTGTTTACAGAGATATTAACATTTATAAAGCCTGGAATGACTGAGCTTGAAGTTGCAGCAAGAATTGAATATCTATTAAAGCTTCATGGAGGAGAAAGATCAAGCTTTTCCGCTATAGTGGCTTCCGGTGTGAATTCGTCAATGCCTCATGCGGTTCCCACAAAAAAGAAGATAGAGAATGGAGATTTTCTTACTATGGATTATGGCTGCGTATATGAGGGCTATTGCTCTGATATGACAAGGACCATAGTAGTTGGTAAGGCATCAGATAAGCAGAAGGAGATTTACAATATAGTTCTTGAAGCGCAGCTTGCGGCATTGGACGTTATTAAAGCCGGTCTTAAGGGCAAGGACATTGATAAAGTGGCAAGAGACATCATATACAAGGCAGGCTATGAGGGATGCTTTGGTCATGGACTGGGACATAGTGTGGGATTATTCATTCATGAAGACCCTAGACTTTCACCAAGTGAGGAAGGCATCATAGAGGCTGGGATGATAGAGACAGTAGAACCTGGTATCTATGTCAGAGGTTTTGGTGGAGTACGGATTGAGGATCTTGTAGAAGTAACTGAGAATGGGTATGAAAATTATACTCATTCCGACAAATCACTTATAGAACTGTAGGATATAGTTAAAAAAATGTTGCAAATAATAGTAGTTTATTATACACTTAGGTGTAGTTAAAATTAAGGAGGAATTAGTATGGTATCAGCAGGCGAATTCAGGAATGGGTTGACAGTCGAAATAGAGGGTATAGTATATCAAATAATTGATTTTCAACATGTTAAGCCTGGAAAAGGTGCAGCCTTTGTTAGAACAAAATTAAGAGACATAAAAAATGGTGGTGTTACGGAGAGAACATTCCGCCCTACGGAGAAATTTCCGACGGCACATATAGACAGAAGTGATATGCAGTATTTATATAGCGATGGAGAATTGTTTAACTTCATGAACGTTGAAACATATGATCAGATAGCTATGAATAAGGAAGCTGTTGGCGATGCCCTTAAATTCGTTAAGGAAAATGAGATGGTTAAAATGCTTTCTCATAATGGTGCCATATTTGCTATTGAGCCTCCGCTATTTGTTGAGTTAGAGATTACCGATACAGAGCCAGGCTTTAAGGGAGATACAGCACAAGGTGCTACAAAGCCCGCAGTTGTTGAGACAGGTGCTACAGTATATGTTCCTTTATTCGTCAATCAGGGAGACAAAATCAGCATCGATACCAGAACTGGGGAATATATGAAGAGGGTATAAGTAGATATAAGAAAAACATATAGCGTAATCTGTAGAAATGTATCTATAGATTACGCTTTTTTGAAAAGCAGGTGTACATATGACTGAGAAAATATATTTTATAATTTCCATGATCATCTTTGGAAGTATAGGATTAATAATTAAAGGAATTCCATTATCTTCAGCACAGATTGCAATGATAAGAGGCGTAATAGGAAGCATATTCCTAATTATAGCCGCTCTTGTGATGAAGAAGAAGCCGAGCTTTAAGGAAATAAAGAAGAATCTTATATTCCTTATAGCTTCAGGTGCTGCTTTGGGATTTAATTGGATACTTTTATTTGAGGCATATAAAAACACAACTATTACTAATGCCACCTTAAGCTATTACTTTGCCCCGGTCATTGTAGTATTTCTTTCACCTTTAATATTAAAGGAAAAGCTTACTTTTAGAAAATTACTATCTATACTAGCCGCAATAATTGGTATGTTCCTGGTTGCCTGGACTGGAGGAGATGGAAGTCTTGCTAGTAATGAATTGGTTGGTATTGGATTTGGTCTAAGTGCTGCTTTTCTTTATGCTTTAGTAGTTATTCTTAATAAGCTTATTAAGAATATGGGAGGTCTTGATACAACCATAATTCAGCTCACAATAGCTTCATTGATACTAATACCTTATGTGCTCTTGCAAGGAGCTGTCCCCTTTAATTTACTAGACACTAGTGCAATTGTAAAACTAGCCTTGGTTGGACTTATTAATACCGGCCTAGCATATCTCTTGTATTTTTCATCAGTACAGAAGCTGGGGAGTCAGACTGTTGCCATATTGAGCTATATAGATCCTATATCAGCTCTTGTGATGTCAGCTATATTTATTGGTGAGAGGATTACTGGTTTGCAACTGCTTGGAGGGCTACTTATACTTGGTGGAGCATTTGTTAGTGGAAGAGAAAAGCGTTAAATCCTTTTTAACAATTCCTTAGTTATCCTATCAATAATAGCTTCATCAAGCTTAATATCTCTAAAATATTCCTCAGCCTGCTTTGCTTGTGCAACTAGCATAGGAAGACCAGTAACCGCTGTGATGCCAAGATTTTTTGCTTGCTTTGTAAGCCTAGTCTCTATAGGATTAAAGATTACATCTATAACAGCCATGCACTGTGTAAATGTAGTTAAGTCCAAAGGAGATGCATCCATATTGGGATACATGCCAACAGGTGTAGTATTTACTATCACTTGGGCATCATTATGTCTGTCATAGCATTCGTCATAGGATATTTCCTTTTCTCCCATAGGATTTCTGCTTACAGTAATGATTTCTTCTGCCTTAAGCTCCTCTATTACTGCCTGCGCAGTTTTTGCGGTACCGCCTGCTCCAAGGATCAGGCATTTTTTATGCTCTACTTTAATGTTATTACTATTGAACAGATAAAGTAAGCCATAGAAATCGGTATTATAGCCTTTAAGTCTACCATTTTTATTTACTATAGTGTTTACTGCACCAATTTTCTCTGCCAGAAAGTCAATCTCATCCAGATAAGGTAGTACCTTTTCTTTATAGGGTATAGTTACGTTAATGCCAGTAAAGACTTTCTCTTTCATGAACACGTCGAACTCATCCTCATTTAAGGGGATAAGATCATATTCACATTCTACCATTCTTTCATGTATATATTTTGAATAGCTGTGACTAAGCTTTCCTCCGATTAATCCGTATCTCATACATATCTCCGTTCTATACTAAGTATCGTGTTTTCTACCTTTTATTTGCTTTTATTATAGAGGAAACAGTAGTAAATGCAAGGAAAATATAAATATCAATCATGAGCCGCTCTTTTGTATCATAGAATACTTTTTAATTAATATCTGAAAGAATCTCCTAAATCCCCGTCATATTTTTATATAGCAGGAATATATTGTTTTAGAAGATGTGGATAAGCTGTTATAAGAGGAGTTTTCTTCATGCCTGGTGTTGACAAGCTACAAGCAATGAAAATTAAAGACGAGCTTCTTAAGATATTCTCTTTAAAACTAAGGACAATCCTTGGTAAGCTAAAGATTGATTTTGATGCGCTACAGGAGATACGTTTGAGAATCGACTGTCCGCTTGTGGTTAATTATGCCAATAAGGAATACTTCATATCGGAGAATGCAAGCTTAGTTAATGACCCATCTCATGGAGTTTTTATAACAAAAAATGAGATTAAGGAGACCATGGAATACATAAGCAATTATTCCTTGTATGCCTTTGAAGAGGAGATACGTCAAGGCTTTATTACCATTAATGGGGGCCACCGGATAGGGATTACAGGAAAAACCATAATCCAAGAGGACTCCATTAAGGGAATGAAGCATATTTCATATATCAATGTGAGGCTTGCCCATCAGGTAAAGGGTTGTGCGGACAAAGTTATGCCCTACCTTGTAAATGATAAAGCATCCGGAATATATCATACCCTCATAATATCACCACCCAAATGCGGTAAGACAACCCTTCTTCGGGATATAATCAGGCAGATTTCTGACGGTTGCTCCTATCTGCAGGGAATGAATGTAGGAGTAGTGGACGAGCGGTCAGAGTTAGGAGCCTGCTATATGGGTACTCCTCAAAATGATCTGGGTATCCGGACCGATATTCTGGACTGCTGTCCAAAGGCAAAGGGAATGATGATGCTTATCAGATCCATGTCCCCACAGGTAATAGCGGTGGATGAAATAGGCTCAGCAGAGGATTTGGAGGCTATCGATCACGTGATAAGCTGCGGCTGTAAGCTGATAGCAACAGTCCATGGAAGCTCAATCGAGGATGTAAAGAGCAAGCCCATTCTTGGTGAGCTACTAAAAAAAAGGCTATTCGAAAGATATGTGATTTTGAACAACATCAAGCAAATCGGACATCTTGAGGAAATCTATGATGCCTCGGGAAATAGAATATTCTATCAGGGCTAGAGCCTGAAGAAATGGAGGTTAGGATGCAAATTACAAAGGTTGTTGGGTGCATATTAATTATTCTGTCTTCGACCTTAATGGGCTTTTATTGCTCTAATGAGCTTAAATCCAGAATAAATGATATCAAGGAGTTAAGAAAGCTTATTGTTCTTCTTCGCGGAGATATAAGGTATGGTAATACGCCGCTTCCAGAAGCAATCTGCTCTATAGCCAGAAGGCATGAAGGCAGCTTTAAAAGCTTTTTAACAAAGGTATCTGATAGACTGAGCGAGCATTCTGGTAATACATTTTCACAGGTATGGAAGGAGGCTGTGGAGACAGACCTTCACCAGACCTCATTAAATAAAAAGGACAAGTCTTCATTAATCCAGTTTGGCGACAGTCTTGGCTATCTCGATAAGGAGATGCAGATGAATACTCTGGAATTGTTTCTTACACAGCTAGAGGACGAAATAACTGAGCTTTCGAAGACTGCAAAGGAGAAATCTTATTTATATAACACTCTGGGGATAATGGCAGGAATTTTTATATCAATAATCTTAATATAGAAAAGGTAACGGAGTATTACATCAGAAGAGTATGGGGGTAAGAATGGACATCTATTTAATACTTAGAATTGCTGTTGTGGGAATATTGGTTTCCATACTGAATCAAATATTGAAGCAATCGAATCGGGAGGAGCTTGCATTTATGACAAGCCTTGCAGGTCTGATATTGGTTCTGTTTTGGATTCTTCCATATATTACGGAGTTGTTTGCTACTATAAAGGACCTTTTTTCTATGCTCTAGTATGTAGGAGGACAAATAATGATTAATGTGGCTGTTATAGGCATCATCGCGGTATTAATGGCTATAACATTTAAAAAGGGAAGAGAAGAGTATTCCTTATATATCAGTATCGCAGCCTGCTTTATTGTTTTACTTCTTGGTATCGGTAAGCTAGAGATCATCTTAGATACTATAAGTAGGCTTCAAGGATATATAAAAATCAATAAGGCATACATTGATATATTATTTAAAATAATAGGAATTACCTATGTTACAGAGTTTGCAGCATCCTTATGCAAGGATTCTGGGTACCAGGCCATAGGGGAGCAGGTAGAACTGGTAGGGAAGCTTTCGATCTTAGCCATCAGTATGCCCATACTATTAGCTTTACTTGATACAATTAACAACTTTTTGACTGTCAGATAGTTATCCACTAGTCTAGCATTAAGCTTATCAGTAGTAGATGGATAACTCAGGTGAGGAACATAAGGAAAGGTGAATATATTGCATGACAGATTAAGGTATAGATATATAAGACGTATATTAATGCTCTCTCCAGTTTTAATATTTATGCTTTTTTATATAAATGGTACAAGTACAGTATATGCATCAGATAATTTATACGATGACATTAATTATACGGAAATTCAAGAAGTCATAGATAATATCATGGAGCGGGAGGATACCATGGATTTCGGTGATTATGTAGATAAGCTAATATCCGGAGAAGAAGCATTTTCCTTATCAGGTGTGGGTAAAAAGCTGATAGAATCCGTTAAAGGAGAGATTAAGTCTCATGCTACTACCTTTGGACGTCTCATATCCATTGCACTTATAGCCGCTATATTTACGAATTTATCCATGGCCTTTAAATATCATCAGGTTTCGGAAACTGGATACTATGTTACATATCTGCTTTTGTTCGGCCTTTTGATTAGCTCCTTTATAAGTGCCTCAAATATAGCTTCTACTGTTATCGGCGAGGTGCTTGATTTTATGAAGGCTTTGGTTCCGGCATATTTTATGTCGGTTGCCTTAAGCTCAGGAAGCATGTCCTCATTTGCTTTTTATAAAGTAGCACTGATGCTAATAACTTTAGTTGATGTCATAATTATTAAAGCAGTGATACCACTAGTTAACTTTTATCTCATTATTATTCTAGCCAATAACCTTTCAAAGGAGGACATGCTCTCAAAGCTGGCGGGTCTAATAGAAACAGTTATTAAGTGGACTCTTAGAAGTCTGTTGGCAGCAGTTATAGGCTTTCAGGCAATTCAAGGATTAATTGTGCCGGTGGCCGATCAGGTAAAACGATCTGTGGTTTTCAAGGCCTCATCCGCACTTCCGGGAGTAGGTAATACCATAGGAAGTGTAGCGGAAACCGTAATAGGATCGGGAATGCTATTAAAGAATGCCATAGGTGTAGCAGGATTGATTGTAATCATTATCATATGCTCAATACCGATAATTCAGCTGGTTGTAGTTACACTGATATATAAGTTTTCTGGTGCAGCCTTACAGCCTATCTCAGATAAAAGGATTATTGAATGTATAAGTGCAACGGCAAAGTCAGCACAAATGCTTCTTCAATGTGTTGTAGTCGGAGCGATTCTTTTTCTTGTATCCATCACAATCGTCGCAATATCAACAGGAAAAGTTATCTGATATCTAATTACTCCATAGGAGTTGATGTGAAAGATATGTACGGCAGGAAAGGCATGGATATTAACATGAATGAAATATATGAATGGATCAGAAATATAGTTATATATCTAATCCTTAACACTATAATTATGAACCTATTAGGAAATTCTAGCTACAAAAAATATATAAGCATTGTATCGGGAATGATTCTGCTATTAATTGTTGTGTCTCCATTTTTAAAGCTACTCAATATGGATGAAATTCTTGATTATTATTTAAACTCCAATATATATCAGGCTGATGTGTCAGACTTTCAAAATGAATTAAAGCTTATGGAAGACAAGCAAAAGGATGTGGTATTTGCAGGGTTTGAGGATAAGATAAGGGCGCAGCTGGCTGATATGCTAGAGGATGAGGGCCTCTATCTGTATGAGGTGGAAGTTGTAATTAATCAAGACAGTGGTGAGACTGATAGCTTCGGGGAAATAAAGTCACTATCAATAAGTGCTGGATACTTAGAAGATGTGGGAATTCCGGTAAATATGATTGATATTGAAAGAATAGTAATTTCAGATATTAATAAAAAGGATAAGAGTTTAAAAGAGAATATAGAAAATCTGCTCTCACCCACGGAAATACAAATAAAAAAAAGACTATCAGACTTCTATAATATGAAACAAGATAATATAAATATTAGTATAAAGGAAGGCAAGAGATAAAGATGGAAAAAAAGAAAATATCTCTGAAAGATATTGGAGTTCCTAAGCTGATCATGATGTTTGCGGCAGGGGTCTTACTTATACTTCTTACATTTCCGGGCTTATTAGGTGGTGAAAAGAAGGAAAAGGAAAGGAAATTTGTCTCAGAATCATCAGATGGGCAAATTGGTACGAATACGACAAGCTATGATTCGAATACCTATATATCAGAATTAGAAGGCAGGCTTGAGAACATCCTTCGTAAAGTGAATGGCATTGGTGAGGTAGAGGTAATGATAACCTTAAAGTCCTCAAAGCAGAAAATCCCACTCAAGGATGTACCTTATACTCAGGAAGGCTTAAACGAAATTGACGGGGAGGGTGGAAGCAGAACAAACAATAGTATTCAGAAGGAGGAAAGCACCGTTCTGATTACAAACGAGGATGGGAACACCCAGCCATACATTTTACAGGAACGGGAGCCTGAGGTAGAAGGTATTCTTATCATTGCCGAAGGCGGGGATAATGTCCTAGTAATTAAGGATATTATGGAGGCGGCAGAGGTATTATTTGATATTCCTGCGCATAAAGTTAAGGTAATGAAGATGAGTGATGGTATTAAATGATCAGGAGGTTTATAAATGAAAAATATATTCAAAAAGAATCAGATCATAATTACTGCATTAGCAATTATGATTGTGATTGCCGGTTATTTGAGTTTTACCAATAACGATAAACCGGATGAAGCAGATTCGGTGGTTACAACTAATCCGGACTTAGATGTAGTTACCGGTACAGATGGACTAGAGCTTGTCCAGAATACTACCGACATAGGGGATACAACCACCGATGATACAGCTGATATTACCGATGACACTAACGATGAGACCACTGGTGATATAACAGATGCAGAGACCTTGGATGCGGCGGATGATGAAAATGATGAGGTAACACCTGTAAATATTGATGACGATGATGACAACCAAGAACTGGGAGAACTTTCTGATGACGATTTATTGGCAGCAGCAAACAAGGTAACTGATACTGGTGAATTGGAGGTAGAGGATATTCCTGGAGAGGCTGTTCTTGCCAGTACTACCTTGGACGGTAGTTTCTTTATCAGCAAGAAGATTGAAAGAGAACAGGATAGAGCAAGAAGCAGAGCAGATCTTAAAGCCTTGATTGAAAGTGCAAACATATCGGAGGAATCCAAACAACCAATCATTCAAAGAATGATTGAGCTTACGAACATAGCTGAGATTGAAAATAATACCGAGGTAATGCTGGAAACCAAGGGATTTGCCGATGCAATGGTTACCATGAATGCAGACGGAGATGTCAATGTAGTTATAAACACTCCATCTCTTTCAGATCAGCAGCTGGCAATTGTAGAGGATGTAGTCTTGAATGAGACAAATGCCACAATTGATAAGATTACAATTAATCCGGTTGTAGTATCAGAATAAAGGAAAAAATATTATAAATAATTGCAAAAGATGAGAAGTTTGGTATAATACTATTAAAGAAACAACAAATAAAACTATAAGTTATATGGGAAGACTTAAGTTAGGTAACATAGGAGGTATTTAGAGTGAATAAAGAACCGGAAATCAGGAACACATATAAAATACATGAAAATGGAAAGATAGGCGAGGTTCAAATTGCTGATGAGGTTGTAGCAGTTATAGCAGGGCTTGCGGCTACGGAGGTAAAAGGCGTTGCTGATACTAGTGGTACTGTTACAAATGAAATAGCAGGCAAATTTGGAAAGAAGAATTTATCTAAGGGAATTAAAGTATTAGTAAGTCCGGATTCGGTATCGGTGGATATGGCTCTTACCTTAGATTATGGATATGGCATTCCAGATACAGCAAAGCAAGTGCAGGAAAAGGTTAAGCTAGCCATTGAGAATATGACAGGACTTCTTGTTAAGGAAGTTAATATTAGGATCGCAGGAGTAAATATTGTTAAAGAGTAATTGTACCAATTAAGGGGATGTTGCAGCGTGGTCATGGATACTACCGTGTGTAGCAACCCCTTTTTTATCGTATATGATTTTAGGAGGATCTTCCTCCGTTATATGTTCTTATGATTTATTTTTTGTATTGGAGGAGAATTCCTCCGTTAAATGTTGTTATGATTAATAATTTATATTGGAGGAATATAAAAAGGTGACTAGAAGAGAAATTAGAGAGCATATTTTTCTTATGCTCTTTCGTAAGGAGTTTTACGAGAGAGAGGATTTGCCCGAGCAGATTGATATATATCTGGCACAGCTAGAAGACCCATCTACTAAGGACAAGCAGTATCTGAATAATCGGCTTTTTGCTATACTAGAGAAAGTTGATGAAATTGATAATATGCTTTCTGGAGCTGCCAGTGGCTGGACACTGAGTCGTATGGGTAAGGTAGAGCTGACTATTCTTAGGCTTGCTGTATTTGAAATGAGCTTTGACGATGACATTCCCGTCAAGGTTGCAATTAATGAAGCGGTGGAGCTTGCCAAGGAATTCGGGGGAGATGATACGCCCGGTTTTGTCAATGGAGTGTTGGCTAAACTGACATAAGCTTTAGAAATGAGGTTATAAATGGGACAGGCATATACTGTTACAGAGATTAATCAATATATTAAGAATATGTTTATAAAGGACCCCTACCTGAATTATATTTATGTTAAGGGAGAGGTCTCAAACTGCAAATACCATACCTCTGGGCATATTTATTTTACACTAAAGGATACCCAGGGGCAATTGACATGCGTGATGTTCGCCGGACAAAGAAGGAGCTTAACATTTCGCATGGAGGAAGGTCAGAGTGTTATCGTACTTGGGAACATAAGTGTATATGAAAGAGATGGAAAGTACCAATTATATGCGAATCAAATTGTTCTGGACGGTCTGGGGGTATTATATGAGCGTTTTGAAAAGCTAAAGAAGGATTTGGAGACAGAGGGCTTATTTGAAAGAACCCATAAGAAATCCATACCGCCATATCCTAAGCGTGTAGGTATTGTGACAGCCTCCACTGGTGCGGCGATCCAGGATATTGTAAATATATCAAAGCGCAGGAATCCTTATGTTCAACTGATATTGTATCCTGCTCTTGTACAGGGAGCGGGAGCTGCTGAAAGCATAGTAAGGGGCATTAAGGCTTTGGACATGTTAAATTGTGATGTCATGATTATTGGAAGAGGTGGTGGCTCCATCGAGGATTTATGGGCATTTAATGAGGAGATTGTGGCGAGAGCCATATATTCATCCTCTACTCCCATAATATCAGCCGTTGGCCATGAAACCGATGTTACTATAGCGGATTATGTGGCGGATCTAAGGGCGCCGACTCCTTCAGCGGCGGCTGAGCTTGCTGTTAATGATTACATATCATTTAACAGTTTACTTCAGGAATACAAAAGACGAATTTTTAAGGCTGCCATGCATAATGTTACATATCATCAATCAATGATTAGAGAATTGAAGCTAAGGCTTTTTTATGCGAGTCCATCATATCAGATTAAGCAAAAAAGGCAACAGCTGATGGATATTGAGCAGAAGCTGACTTATCATATGGACTATAAGCTAAAGGATGCACACCATAGATTAGAGTTATACATTACAAAAATGGAGGGATTATCTCCACTTACAAAGCTTAAGAAGGGATATGCACTAGTAAGAGGAGAGGATGGAAAGCCTATTCAAAGTATAAAGAATGTTAAGATACATGATAAGCTGATGATATCTCTTATAGATGGAGAACTTGTATCCAGGGTTGAGGATACAAAGGAGCAAATCAGGGAATATGGAGGTGATAGCCATGTCTGACAAGGAATTTAAATTAGAGGAAGCTTTTGATAAGCTAAATATAATTATTGAAGAATTAGAAAAGCCTGATATTAGTCTGGAAAATTCATTTTCCTTATATCAGGAGGGAATGAAGCTGTTAAAGGCAAGCAGTGATTCCATTGATAAGGTGGAAAAAGAGCTGATAATACTTAGTGAAAATGGAGAAGCAAATGAGCTTTGATTTAGAGCAAACAAAACGACAGTCTGAGATTAATGAGATAATTAAAAGCTATTTACCTAAGGAGGAAGGCTATTACAAATCTGTAATAGAAGCTATGAACTACAGTATAAGCGCAGGAGGCAAACGAATTCGTCCTATGCTTATGCTTGAGACCTTCCGTCTCTTTAGGGGTGAATATACTGATATTCTACATCCCTTCATGGCCGCAATTGAAATGATTCATACCTATTCCTTGGTACATGATGATCTTCCTGCCTTGGATAATGATGAGTATCGAAGAGGAAGAAAGACCACCCATATAGAATACGGGGAAGCTATGGCTATTCTTGCCGGGGATGGTCTTCTTACGCTTGCATTTGAGACTGCGGCCGGTGCATATGAGAAGATTGATGAGAAAGCTTTAGATGCACTAAATATATACAGACGGATTATGAGAGCATACAAGGTTCTGTCAATGAAAGCCGGAATTCATGGTATGATTGGTGGACAGGTTATAGATATTGAGTTTGTCGGCAAATCAGTGACAAAGGAAAGACTTGATATGATGTACCTTCTAAAGACGGGTGGTTTATTCGAAGCATCTATGATGATAGGAGCGATTCTGGCCGGAGCTAGTGCTGAAGAGGTTGATATAACCCGGAGTATTGCAGGGGACATCGGCTTGGCATTTCAGATAAAGGATGATATCCTAGATATAACCTCTAGTGATATAATACTTGGAAAGCCGGTCCGTTCCGATGAAAAGAATGACAAGCCAACATATGTAGCTATAATGGATTTAGAGCAGGCAAAAGAAGAGGTGGCTAATGTTACAGATAGGGCAAAGAAAGCCTATGAGTCACTTCCCTATGAGAATGAATTTCTAAAAGAATTAATTATAAAGCTAATAACCAGAGAGAAATAAGTGATGAAAAACGAGGTGATTCTTATGCCAGGTGTACTGGATAATATAAATATTGCCAATGATATCAAAAAAATTAATCCCCAGGACTATAGAAGACTTGCAAAGGAGATACGTACATTTTTAGTGTCAAAGGTCAGTGAGACAGGAGGTCATTTGGCTTCAAACCTTGGTGTGGTTGAGCTTACTATGGCATTACATCTTTTTTTGGATTTTCCCAAGGACAAGCTAATATGGGATGTGGGACATCAATCCTATACCCATAAGCTGTTAACAGGAAGAAAGGATCAGTTTTCCAGTCTTCGTCAGATGGATGGAATTAGTGGATTTCCTAAGAGATCAGAAAGCGATTGCGATGCCTTTGATACGGGACACAGCTCTACAGCTGTATCTGCTGCACTGGGGATGGTACATGCCAGAGATCTTAAGGGTGAGGATAATAAAGTAGTGGCGGTACTGGGAGACGGTGCGCTTACGGGGGGCATGGCCTTTGAAGCCTTAAACAATGCTGGTAGATTAAAATCCAATATGATAATTATTCTAAATGACAATAATATGTCCATATCAAAGAATGTAGGTGGTATGGCTAATTATCTTGCCAAGCTTAGGACTAACACTAAATATACAGAATTTAAAGAGAACATGGAAAATACCTTAACATCAAAATTGCCAGGCGGCAAGGAAGTAGTAAATATCCTAAAGCGTTCTAAGGATGCTGTTAAGTATTTTATGCTACCAAGTATGTTCTTTGAGGACATAGGTCTTACCTATATAGGTCCTATCGACGGACATAATATCGAGGATATGCTTTCAGCTTTGAAGACCGCAAATAAGACAAATAAAGCAGTAGTAATTCATGCTATTACCAAAAAGGGTAAGGGGTATGTGCCAGCCGAGAGCTATCCCAGTAAGTTTCACGGTATCTCACCATTTTGCATTGATAATGGAGAGCCTGTAGATAAGAACAAGGGGGGAGCCTCCTATACTCAGGTGTTTGCATCCTCGCTTATAAGAATAGCCAAGAAGAATGATAAGGTAGTTGCTATTTCTGCAGCCATGCCTTATGGTACAGGACTGGGGGCATTTAAAAAGCATTTTCCTCATAGATTTTTTGATGTGGGGATTGCTGAGGAGCATGCTGTTACATTTGCAGCCGGTATGGCAGCAGAGGGCTTTAGACCAGTAGTGGCCATATATTCAACATTTTTACAGAGGGCCTATGATCAGATTATCCATGATGTCTGTATCAATAAGCTTCCCGTGGTATTTGCTATTGATAGAGCGGGGATAAACGGAAGGGATGGTAAGACACATCAAGGGGCCTTTGATTTGTCCTTCTTAAGTCATATACCGAATATGGTTGTGATGGCACCAAAGAATCAATGGGAACTTCATATGATGATGGAGTTTGCACTATCCTACGATGGGCCGGTAGCGATTCGCTATCCAAAGGGAGAGACATATCGTGGTCTTATAGAAAATAAGGAGCCAATTGAATACGGTAAGAGTGAGATTATACATGAGGCAAAGAATATAGCAATTCTGGCAGTGGGAAGTATGGTAAAGACCGCTATTAGTGTAAGCGAGCTACTTAAGGAGCAAGGCCTTGAAACCACTTTAGTCAATGTAAGATTCGTATCTCCGGTGGATGATGAGATGCTTAATAATCTATCAAAAAATCATAGCATATTCATAACCATGGAGGAGAATGTAAGGACAGGTGGCTATGGTCAGCAGGTATCAGATTATCTTTGCGATAATATTATAGAGAAGATAAAGCACATCAATTTCTCTCTGCCCAATGATTTTATTGAGCAGGGCGGTGTAGAGGAGCTATATGAGAAGTTGGAGCTTGATGCAAAGAGCATAACAAGAAGGATACTTAAGGAGCTATAGAATATTGTATTGAGATATGCACATATTCATGGTTTATTATAAGAATGGAGATATATTATGAAGGAGCGACTGGATGTACTTTTGGTAAATCGAAACTTAGCCGAGTCTAGGGAAAAGGCAAAAGCAATCATCATGTCGGGTAATGTATTTGTTGAAGGGCAGCGGGAGGATAAGGCAGGAAGCGCTTTTCCTGAGGATGCTTCGATAGAAATAAAAGGTGAAAAGCTAAGATACGTTAGCCGGGGCGGACTAAAGCTTGAAAAAGCGCTTGAGGTGTTTCAGCTTCAAGTAGAGGGAAGGATATGTATGGATGTGGGTTCTTCAACCGGGGGATTTACGGATTGTATGCTGCAAAATGGTGCAGTCAAGGTATATGCGGTGGATGTGGGAACAAACCAACTAGCCTGGAAGCTTAGGCAGGACGCGAGGGTTATCTCTATGGAGAAGACCAATATCCGTTACCTAACACCTGAGCAGATAGACGAGAAAATATCATTTGTATCTATAGATGTGTCTTTTATATCCTTAACTAAGGTCCTTTTGCCTGTTAAAGAATTAATGACTGATGAGGGAGAAATGGTATGCCTGATAAAGCCTCAATTTGAAGCTGGCAGAGAAAAGGTAGGAAAAAAAGGAGTAGTCAAAGATAAGAATGTTCATATGGATGTAATCCATATGGTCTCATCCTATGCAAATGAAATAGGATTTGATTGTCTAGGGCTTAATTATTCACCTATTAAAGGACCTGAGGGTAATATTGAATATTTATTATATCTAAGAAATGTCTCAAGGGCTAAAAGCTGTATAAATTTTTTAGAGATTGATAAAGAATTAATAGAGTATGTGGTCGGTAAAGCCCATGATTTCCTATAAGATAAGAATCGATAAATATTCTAATGATATGATTAATAATTCTAAATTATGAATGATTGCTTGAATTTCATAGTATTATATGATACACTTTTAGCATTAATTAGGAGAGCTTATAAATATGGATAGATTTTTAGTTATTACAAATGAGAGAAAAGATAAGGATAATATAATTACTAAGCAAATTGCTGATTATATTATAAGCTCGGGAAGAAAGTGTAATCTTATAGGATCTCTTGAATTAGAGGGTAATAAGATTAGACCTGACATCGATGCCCAGTGTGCCATAGTCTTAGGCGGGGATGGAACTATAATTCGTTGTGCTACTCACTTAATGGAATTGAATATTCCTATTCTAGGCATAAACCTTGGAACCATAGGCTTTCTGGCAGAAATTGAAAAGAATCATATAAAGGAAGCAATTGATAGTCTTTTTGTAGATGATTATGTGTTAGAAAACCGAATGATGATTCGTGGAGACCTTCGTTTAGGAGCATATCATAAGCCTCCTAATGTTAATGGTAAATTAACTACAGGCTATGCACTAAATGATATTGTAATAACTAGAAAAGGCCTTTCAAGAATTATAAGCATAAGGATATATGTTAATAATGAGTTGGTTGACGATTATAGGGGAGATGGTGTTATCATCTCTACCCCGACCGGTTCGACAGCTTATAATCTATCGGCAGGAGGACCGATTATAACCCCTAAGGCTGATGTTATGGTAATTACACCAATCTGTCCACATTCCTTGAGTCCTAGGAGTGTGGTTGTATCCGCAGAGGATGTCGTTAAGGTTGTAGTAAGAAGGAGTAAGAAGACTCAAAACGATGAAGCAATAGCCACATTTGACGGACAGAAGGTAATTGATTTAGGAACAGAGGATGAGATACTAATTAAGAAAGCGCAATATAATACAAAATTAATTAAATTGAGCCGGACTGGTATTTATGAAATTTTACGTTCTAAGCTAACCGGTAGCAATGATTTATAAATCCAATAAGAAAGGCACTGGTAAATAATATGAAATTAAGCAGACAAAGTAAAATTCTTGAGCTAATTAATAAGTATGATATTGAAACACAGGAAGATTTAGCCGAGGGGCTAATGAAGGAAGGCTATAATGTGACTCAGGCTACTGTATCAAGAGATATTAGAGAGCTGAAGCTGACAAAGGTTGCTTTGGATGATGGAAGACAAAAATACATCACAATTCAAAAGACAGAACCGGGCATGAGTGAGAAATATACCCGTGTATTAAGAGATGGTTTTGTATCTATGGATATGGCACAGAATATTTTGGTGATAAAGACAGTATCTGGCATGGCTATGGCTGTTGCTGCCGCACTTGATGCACTACAGATTAATAGTATCGTAGGATGTATAGCCGGTGATGATACCATTCTTTGTGCTATCAGAACGGCGCAGGAAACGGTAACTGTGATGGAGAAGTTAAATAAAATTATTAAGAACGTGGAATAGGCCATTCTATTCCATAAGTGACATATGAAAGTAGGGAGAAGATAAAATGGCTGGACATTCGAAATTTGCTAACATTAAACATAAGAAACAAAGAAACGATGCTGCTAAGGGAAAAGTATTTACAAAGCTTGGACGTGAGATAGCGGTTGCGGTAAAAGAAGGAGGAGCAGATCCAAATTCTAACAATCGCTTGAAGGATATTATCGCTAAGGCTAAATCCAATAATATGCCCAACGACACCATTGAAAGAAGTATCAAGAAGGCAGCAGGAGATGGCGATGGAGTTAACTATGAGTCTGTTACCTATGAGGGCTATGGTCCAAACGGAACGGCTATTATAGTCAATGCACTTACAGATAATAAAAATAGAACAGCTGCCAATGTACGAAACGCATTTACTAAGGGAAGTGGCAATGTGGGAACCACGGGCTGCGTATCCTTTATGTTCGATAGTAAAGGGCAGATTATAATTGATAAAGAAGAATGTGATATAAAGGGCGATGATATGATGCTAATGGCACTGGATGCCGGGGCAGAGGACTTTGTAGAGGAAGAGGACAGCTTTGAGATAATAACCGAGCCGGAAGCCTTTAGCAAGGTTAGGGAAAACCTTGAAAACGAAGGTATCCCCATGGCACAGGCTGAAGTTACTATGATTCCTCAGACCTGGGTTGAGCTAACCGACGAGCAGCATATCAAGGATATGAACAAGATACTTGACCTACTTGACGAGGATGATGATGTACAGGAAGTATATCATAACTGGGATGAGTGATTAGATTATACTTAATAAACTAGAAAGCCGAACCCCTTCGGCTTTCTTTTTT
>LSQX01056775.1_pt2 | contig 103664 bp, 73 predicted proteins | sample 654561 | NCBI WGS metagenome assembly LSQX01 (sample SAMN04489861, study PRJNA283612) | anaerobic digester metagenome | isolation source: 4 biogas reactors fed with cattle manure at either 37C or 55C with and... | place: Denmark: Kongens Lyngby | collected 2014 | reverse complement strand
CCTGGCCCATCGGCGGCATGCCCTGATCGATTGGCGGTGGCCCGGGCATCGCATCCGGACCAAGGCCTCCGCCGAGTTGCTCGCTCGTCATGCCTTCCTGGCCGGGCATCTGGCCGGGCATCTGGCCGGCCCCGGTGGCGGCTCTCGACCAGTTGACGATGTCGTCCTCGGTCCCATCCTGGTTGTCCGGTCCAAACGACCAGATGTCGGGCTTGGGGCCGGCGCCTCGCGTGGGCGGATAGGCATAGCCATAGGGCATCCCCCAGGGGTCCACCGGGACGGTGTCCGTGTTCAGGTAGGGGCCGTCCCAGCGCGAGGCGACCGCGCCGGAGGGCTGCATCGCGCTGGCGGTTGGGGCGGTGCTCATGCCGGTCCCCATCCCCATGTCGGGACCAGCGCCCAAGTCCGGACTGACTCCGGGGGCCGCGCCAGCCCCCATGTCCATGCCCATGCCCATGTCGGTGCTCATACCGGTCCCCATGCCCATGCCCGCGCTCGCCGCCGGGGGGCTGATCAGGGCTTGCAGGCCCTGTTCCGTCGTCGGATAGCCGCCGCATTCCACGGCGTAGCCCTCCAGCGCCCCCTCGAAAAGGCTGATCTGGGTCTGGGCGGCTTTGATGTCCGCCTTGCCCTGCAAGCCCAGAATTCGCGGCGCGACCATTGCCGCCAGCAGCACGAGAATCGCCAAGACGACGAGCAGTTCCATCAACGTGAAACCAGCTCGCCTACCGGACCGTGCGGATCGTAGCATCTCTCAATCCTCCCATGGAAAAATTCTGTTTCTTCAGCCCATCGTCGTGCTCATTTCGAACACCGGTAGCAGCAAGGCGACCATCACCAGCAAGATCACCGTGCCCATCACCAGGAGCATCGCCGGCTCGATGAGCCGAACCATGGTCTCGAGTTGCTGAGCCGTCTTGCGGTCGATCGTTTCGGCGATGCTGACTAACACATTATCCAGATTGTTGGATTCTTCAGCAACGCTGATCATCGCCATAATCGGCGGCGGGATCAGCCCGCAGTCGGCCAGGGGCCGCGAAAGCGTCTCGCCGGACGATATATTCTCAGCCGATCTGGTGATCGCCTCGGCCAGAACCTGGTTGCCGGTCGATTCCGCGCTGATTTCCAGTGCGCGGAGGATCGGCACGCCGTTTTGCAGCAGCGTGCCGAGGATTCGGCAGAATCGCGAGAGTGCCGAACCGAGAAAGATCCGGCCGAAGACCGGCAGCCGCAATTTCCACTTGTCCAAAAAGGCCCGCCCGGCGGGGGTCTTGATCAGGTTCCACAGCCAGACGCCGAGAAACGCCGTGCCGGCTGTCGCGAGCAAGCCGTTCTGGCCGAGAAAATCGCTCACCCCCAAGAGGATGATCGTCGGCACCGGCAGGCCCCCCCCCTGCTGCTCGACCCGGGCGAACAGCGTGGCGAACTTCGGCACGAAAAACACGACGAGAATCAGCGTGACAAGAAAGCCGGCGACGGCGAGAAAGGCCGGGTAGGTCATCGCCCCGACCACCTTGTTCTTCAACTCTTCCTGGAGCTGGAGGAAATCGGCGGTCCGCTTCAGGGCGTCTTCCAGGAAAGCGCCTTCCGAGCCGGCGCGGACGACGCTGATCGTCAACTCGTTGAAGACTTCCGGGTGGGAAGCGAAGGCGACGTCGAGCGACGTGCCCTCCGAGACCTTGTCGCGAATGTCTCCGAGCACTTCGCGCATCGTCGAATGGGCCGACTGCTCGGCGAGAATCTCCAGCGAATTGAGCAGGGGAACGCCGTTCTCGAGCAGGTCGGCCAACTGGGTCAGCGTCGACGCCAGGACCGCCGCCCCGACGCGCTTCTTGAACCGGAATCGGACACTGCCCGCATCAGCGCTGGCGACGTGGATCGGGTAGAGCGACCGGTCGGCCAACAGCGCGAGCGTCTCCCGCTTCGTTCCGGCGGTGATTGTGCCGCGGACGTCCTCGCCCGACAGCGTTCGTGCGGTGTAAGTGAATTCAGGCATGGGCGGCCGGTCCGTTGCCCTCTCGTTTCTTCATCTCGTCTTCGCCTCTACCCTCGTTCGCAAGCTCCCGCTTGGGAACCCGTTGGTATTGGGGAACCAGGCGGATTGTCTATCAGTCGGCCTTGGTCACGCGCAAGACCTCGTCGATCGTGGTTCTTCCCTGGATGACTTTGCGCCACCCGTCCTGTCTCAGGGTCCGCATTCCGCCCCGGATGGCGGCCTGCTTGACGAGGTTCGTTGGCGCCCGCTCGCTGGCCAGGGCGCGGACTTCGTCATTGGCGACGAGCAATTCATAGATCCCGACTCGCCCGGAGTAGCCCGTCCCGCGGCACGCCCGGCAGCCGGTTGGCGCGTAAACGTGGCCGGCCGTCTCCATGCACTCATCGAACGGGAAGTCATCGGGCACGTCCTTCTGGCTGGGAATCGTCTCCTGGCGGCACTCCTTGCAGAGCGTCCGCACGAGCCGCTGGGCCATCACGCCTTCGACGGTGCTACAGACGAGAAACGGTTCGACGCCCATGTCGGCCAGCCGCATGAACGCGCCGGCGGCGTCGTTGGTGTGCAGCGTGCTGAACACGAGGTGGCCGGTGAGCGACGCCTGGACGGCGTTCTCCGCCGTTTCCAGGTCGCGGATTTCGCCCACCAGGACCACGTCGGGGTCATGGCGGAGAATCGCGCGAAGGCTCGCCGCGAACGTCAGCCCGACCTTCGTGTGGACCTGGATCTGGTTGATCCCGTTGAGCTGGTATTCGATCGGGTCCTCGGTCGTGATGATCTTCGTGTCTTCGCTCTTGATCTCGTTCAGCGCGCTGTAGAGCGTGGTCGTCTTTCCGGAACCGGTCGGGCCGGTGACGAGGATGATCCCGTGGGGCAGGCTGATCAGCTTCCCGAATTCGGCGTAGATGTCCTCATCCATGCCGATGCCGCGGAGCGAAAAGCTCATCCGATCCTTGTCGAGGACGCGCATCACGACGCCCTCGCCGTGCAGCATGGGAATGATCGAAACGCGGATATCGATCTCGCGGCCCTGGACCTTGAGCTTGATCCGCCCGTCCTGCGGGACGCGCTTCTCGGCGATGTTCAGCCGCGCCATGATCTTCAGGCGGCTGATGATCGCCGACTGGAAGCGGTTGATCTCCGGCGGCATCGGCTGCTTCTGGAGCACGCCGTCGATCCGGTAGCGGACCTTCATGCCCTCTTCCTGGGCCTCGATGTGGATGTCGCTGGCCCGGTTCTCCACGGCCTCGGTGAGAATCTCGTTGACGAGGCGGACCACCGAGGCCTCCTGGGCCATCTCCGCGGCCTCGGAATGGTCCCATTCGATGTCGTCGAGCACCTCGACGCCGGAGTCGCGATCCTCCGTCTGGGCGAGCAGGCCCTCGACCGTCTCGGCCCCGACGCCCAGGTGCGTTTTTATGAGCTTGGCCAACTCGGCGGGCAGTGCCACGACCGGCACCACGCTCCGCCCCGTGGCCGCGCCGACCGCGTCCAGCGCGTGCAGGTCGAAGGGATTGCCGATCGCCAGCCGCAGCGAGTCGCCGTCGGCCTCCAGCGGAAACACCAGGTGCCTGTGGATCAACTTGATGGGAAACGATCCGAGCGCGCCCAGGTCGATCTTCGTCTTGGCCAGATCGACGATGTCCATGCCCAGCGTGGCGCCGACGGCGGCAAGGGCCTGCTCCTCGCTGTCGAAGCCAAGCTCCCGAGCAACCAGTTGCAGACTGCCGTCCCGGGTCTGGGCCTCCCGCGCGATTTTCAACTTGCGAGCATCCAGGATGCTCTTCTCAGCGGACGTCTGGGCAAAAATCATCGCTTCAAAGACTGCTACGGGTTGCGTGGGATCACCGGACGATCGGAGCGCCGCCGGCGCAGCGACAACCGGCGATCGGCCAGGACAGCCAAAAGCGGCTGACCGAAACACCTGCAATCGGCGGGCCCTGTCAGGAGGTGGGCGTGGCGTAGGCGGGACGATATTCGCTTGGAGGGTTGACGGCGACCGGACCTGCCATGCTAAAATACAGATGTATAGCATTATTGTAGTTTGTATGGCTTTGCCGTCAACACAAACCTCCCCCCACGGCAAGTTTCTGGAAGAATATTCAAACCGCGGCATTTGCGGGCTTCTGGCCCCCGGGTGGTGTTCCTTGCACCCCGGGGCGGCCAAGACACCCCAAGCGGACCCGCCTTCCAGGAACATCGCCTTCCACCCTGTCGAGGCAGTCTCATGGCGTCCTCCAGAAGCGCGACGTTCCGCAAGGCGGGACTGTTGATTCTGCTGCTCGCCGCGGCCATCGTGGTGCTCCTGCAATACATGCCGCGGGAAGAACCCGCCGAAATCGCCGCCCCGACGAAAAAACAGGCGCCGGCCCCCCAGCCCGTGCCCCCGCGACAGGAGCAGGCCCCTCGGCAAGAAGAACCCGCTCCTGGATTCCCCCAGCCGGGGAGGTCTCCCGCAAAGCCAACCCCCCCCCCGGACTACAAAAAACCTCCCGCGACCGTGTTCGTCTCCCGTTCGCCTTCCGATGCCGCAGCGCCCGCAGCGCCCGCGACGCCCGATCAGCCGAATTCCCAGCCGGCGCCGGCCGGCCAGTCCGGTTCCGAGCCGCCCCTGGCAAGACCCATGCCCAGCGGCCCGATTCCTTTGAAGGTCAGCCGCTACGTCCGGCACTGGATCGCCAGGCACGACAAGAACGGGGATGGGGCGATCGACGCGGATGAATGGAAGACGATGGCCGGCGCTCCGGCAAGCATCGACTACAACGCGGATGGTGTGATTACCGTAGAGGAGCTGTCGGCCTACTGGGCCGACTTCGGGCGCAATCGCCGCATGCGCCTGACCGGTTCGATGGTCGAGGCGGTTGCCGAGACGTCCAGCTGGATCCCCACGGCGGAACAGGAAGCCCGCGCGGCCGCCGAACAGGCGGCGGAGGAGACGGCCGCGAAGGCGGCGGAGGAGACGGCCGGACAGGCCTCGGGGGAGGATTCCGTGCTCCCGGTCGCGCTTGCGGACGATGCGGAAGACTCCGCCGCGGCGGCGGCCGCGGCGGCGGAAGACCCTCAACAGCCGGTGCCCGTCGAAGAACCGGCCAGTCCGCCGACTGCCCGGCGGTTCGTGACGCCGAAGAACCGGCTGGCGGGGTTGCCGGACTGGTTTCTTGCCAGGGACGCGAACGGGGACGGGCAATTGACGGTGGCCGAATTCGCCCCGAACGGCGCGGCGCAACGGCTGGCTGAATTCCAGCGCCTCGACCGCAACGGCGACGGCGTGCTCACGCCCGAAGAGTGCCGGCGATAAGCCCCGGCTGGGCCGAGGGCGCCGGTTGCCGGCCACGGCTCCCCGTGCGGTAATCGGATGGCCGCGGCCCGCCAGCCCCGCCCCCCGCGTCCGCTCGTCCGCAACCGCTCCCATCGCTTCGCTCGTCCCGCCAGCCGTTCCCGCTGGTCGGCGTCGACAACGAGGAGGCCGTTTGCCCGTTTACCGATCCGCCGCTGACGAGCGTCGATCAGGGCTCGCAGCGGACCGGCTACCAGGCGGCCCTGTTGCTCGATCAATGGATGGAAGGAGAACCGGTGGCGCCCGGCTCGCACCCGGCGGCCGGGTACGCGGCGCGGTGACCAGCGTCGCGGATTGCGAATATCCGCGGCGGCGTCCCCCGCGGCGAGTCGAACGCGGGGGGCGATGCGGCCGGCAACTGCTCGTTTCGTGCAATGGTTTGCCGCGATTTTTTGTATCTTGGCGCGGCGTTGCCGGATCGCGTATGCTAGCCGTTTGGCGAGGAGCACCAACCGCACCCCTAGTTTCAAGGCAGCAGACGATGTCCAAGATCAACCGGCGAGATTTCCTCAATCGCACACCCGCGGCAGCGCTGGGCGTGGCCGGCGGCGTGACCATTCTGGCCAATCCGGCGTCCGCCCGGGCAACTCCCGCCAACGATCGGCTCGGGCTGGCGATGATCGGCGTCGGCGGAGGGCGGGGGCACTCGCTGGCGATCGGTTTCCTCGAACGCGGCGATTGCCAGGTCGACTATATCTGCGACGTGAATCGCCAGTTGCACGAGCCGCGGGCCAAGGAATACGCCGCGCGCCAAGGGGGCAAGCGTCCCAAATGCGTGCAGGACTTTCGCGAAATGCTCGAAGACCCCGCGGTCGACGCCGCGGTGATCGCCACGCCGCCGCACTGGCATGCCCTGGCGACGATTCTCTGCTGCCGCGCCGGCAAGGACGTCTATTGTGAAAAGCCGCAGAACCACAATCCCTGGGAAGGCCGCCAGGCGGTCGCGGCCGCACGAAAATATGACCGCATCGTGCAGATCGGCACGCAGAACCGCAGCGCGCCGTACAACCTCGCCGCCAAACAGTACCTCGCCGAGGGCAAGCTGGGCAAGGTGCACCTCTGCCGCGTATTTGAGCAGACGCACGAGTCCAACTTCAAGTGGGGCCCCGACACCGAGCCCCCCGACACGTTGGACTGGGAAATGTGGAATGGTCCGGCCCCGGCGCGCAAGTATAACTCGGCGATCCACGTCCGGTGGCGGAAGCTCTGGGACTACTCGGGCGGCCAGATGTCCTACCAGGGGATTCACCAGATCGATCTGGCCCGCTGGCTCTGCGGGGTCGATTATCCGAGCTCGGTCTATTGCACGGGCAAGCGGTTCACCCCGGGCGACGCCGAAACGCCCGACACGCAGCTGGCCGTCTTCGAGTTCCCCGAACTGGTGATGACCTACGAGCAGACCGAGTTTACGCCCTACATGCTCCGGAGCGACTCGGGCATCCGGAACGGCGACATCTTTCCCTATTGGCCCCAGAACGGGACGCGGATCGAGCTTTACGGGGAGGCGGGGGTGATGTACGTCGGCCGGATGGGCGGCGGCTGGCAGGTCTACGTCCGCACCAAGGACCGGCAGCCGGTGGTCAAAGACCAGATGTACGGCCGCTACCCCGACCCGCACCACAAGGAGAATTTCGTTGTCTCGGTCAAGGGCCGCAAGCGGCCCAACGCCGACATCGAAGAAGGGCACCGCAGCCTGCTCCTGGTCCACTATGCCAACATCAGTTGCCGGCTGAGCGGCCGGACGCTGCAAATCGACCCCAAGACCGAACAGATCCTCGACGATCCCGAGGCCATGCGGCTATTCAGACGCGAGTACCGCAAGCCGTGGGTGGTTGAAGAAGCGGTCTAGCGCGTCCCGGGCGGTGTGCGGCGGCGGCATGCTCGGCCCCGGGGATGCCGGCCAGCCGGCGAGCCACCCTGGAAGAATCGGACGCCGCGCCGCGATGTGGGCAGCGGCGTGTCGGCCAAACCGGAAGCAGCGCGCGCTGGAACCACGTCCAACGGAGGCAGCGAGGCGATGCGGAGACTCGACAGGCGGCAATTCCTCGGCGCTTCGGGCGCCGCGCTGGCGGCAACTCTTCACGGCGCCGCCCGGGCCGGCTCGGCAGCGCCCGAGGCGCTTGTCACCCGCGGCGTCGTCCTCGTGCCGGAAGACCTGACGCTCGGCGACTGGCCGGAGCGGGCCAAGAAGGCCGGCCTGACGACGATCGGCCTCCACCACCAGAACTCGCCGCAGGCGGTGATCGACTGCCTGCGGACCGTTGCCGGCCGGCGATTCCTCGAGCGCTGCCGGCAGTTGGGCCTTGAAGTGGAGTACGAACTGCACGCCATCAAGGAGCTGCTGCCGCGCGATCTGTTCGCCAGAAGCCCCGAGCTGTTCCGCATGAACGAGAAGGGGGAGCGGACCGCGGACGCCAACTGCTGCGTGCACTCCGAGCGGGCGCTGGAGATCATCGCCGATGCCGCGCTGGCGATCGGCCGCGCGCTCCGCCCCACCACCGGCCGCTACTTCTACTGGGGCGACGACGGCCAGCCTTGGTGCGGCTGCGGCAAGTGCCGCGAGCTTTCGCCCGCGGAGCAGGCGCTCGTTGTCGAGAACCGCATCTGCCGACGGCTCCGCCAGGTCGACCCCGACGCGCAACTCGCCCACCTGGCCTATGTGAACAGCCTCGCGCCGCCGCGGAAGGTCAAGCCGGAGCAGGGGGTCTTCCTGGAATACGCGCCGATCCGGCGGCGCTACGATCTGGCCTTCGACCAGCAGCGGGGTCCCCGCGCGGCCGAGGGGCTCGACGCCCTGGACGCCAACCTGGAGGTGTTTCCCAGGCACACCGCCCAGGTCCTCGAGTACTGGCTCGATGTCTCCCGTTTCTCCAAGTGGAAGAGGCCCGGCGTGAAGTTGCCCTGGAACCGGGACGTGTTTCTTGCCGACGTGGCGGCCTATCGCCAGCGGGGGATTCGCCACATCACCACGTTCGCGGCATGGATCGACGCCGGCTACCGGGACCGGCATCAGGACCTGGCGTTCATCGAGGAATATGGGCGCGGACTGTTGCATGCGGACGGCGGGCGGAAATAATGGGACCTGCGGCCGCCCGGGTCCAGCCCAAGGCGCGCATGCGGCAATTGGAGGCCGGCCGCCGGCGCGGCGTTCGCGTGGCCAGGGCAAGCGGAGGGGCTCCCCTGGATTGGGGCAGTGCACGCACCACTTTTTTCGCGAGGTGACAAGTCATGGAACGAAACACCGGCAGGGCGGCGCGGAATTCGCGCCGCGAGTTTCTCGCATCCAGCGGGGCAATCGCCGCCGGCGCGTGTCTGGCAGCGCCGGCCATCGCTGGTGCGGCGGGGGTGCAGACGTTGGCCATCCGCGGCGGCCGCAAGGCCGTCACCGCCTCGGCCAGCGGCGCCACCTCCTGGCCCCTGTTCGGCGATGAGGAACGCCAGGCCGTCAACGCCGTCGTCAGCAGCCCCGGCTACGCCGAGGTCCAGGCGTTTGAAGACGCCTGGCAGGAGCATTTCAAGCCGCCCTACTGCAAGTCGCACATGAACGGCACGAGCGCCCTGGCCTCCGCCCTGTTCGGATTGAATCTCCCACCCGGCAGCGAAATCCTCGTTCCCAGCCTCGACCCCTGGTTCGGCATCCTCCCGATGCGGTTGCTGGACCTGGTGCCGGTCTTCGTCGACAGCCACCCGCGGACGCTGAATTTCGACCTGGAGGACGCCAGGCGGCGGCTGACGAAGAACACCCGGGCGATCGAGGTGGTCCACCTGTTTGGCCTGCCCTGCGACATGGAGGCGATCTGCGATTTCGCCAAGGAGAAGGGCCTGCTTGTTCTGGAAGACTGCGCCCATGCGCACAACGCCTCGATCCACGGCAGGTACGTGGGCAACTGGGGCCAGATCGGGGCCTTCAGTTGCCAGGGGAGCAAGGTCTTGCCGGCCATCGAGGGCGGCATCGCCAACTACGAGAACCGGGAGTATTACGAACGGGCGGCTACCTTCGGCCACTACGAGTGCCCGGGACGCTTCCCCAGCGAGAGCCCGTACCGCAAGTACAGCGCCACCGGGCTGGGATTGAAGCTGCGGATTCATCCGATGGGCGCGGCCCTCGCCCGCTGCCAATTGAAAAAGTTGGATCAGCAGACCGAGCTGGAACGCGGGCAGACCCACTCGCTCAACAGCCGCTTGTGCCAGCTGCCCGGCATCTACGAGCAGGCGCCGGCGCCGGGCGTGAAACGGGTCTACTGGTCCAGAAACCAACTCTTTATCGATCCGGACAAGTGCGGCATGTCCCGCGACGTGGTCGTCAAGACCCTCAAGGCCGAGGGCGTGGCGATCGGCAACTTGAACTACTCGGTCAGCCACCGCGATCCGGCATTCACCGAAGCGCAGTGGTGGCGCTATCCCCCGGTGATCCCCGATCGGCTGCCGGGCCTGGAAGAAGCGTTGCGGACGGGCGTCTCGCTGCCGCGGTTCACCAGGCCGGTTCCGGAACTGATCGACCAGTACGTGGCCGCCTTCGAGAAGGTCTGGGCGCACCGCGCCAGCCTGGGCAAGGGCTGACGGCGGTCGAACGGCGGCGGAGCCGGCCGGCTCCTCCGCCCGAGGGTCCGCCTCACTTCCTCCGCCACGCGCCGAGAATCTCCAGCACGTAGTCGACGGCGGCGACCTCGGCCGTGTCGCGGCCGCCGGAATCGCCGAACAGGCGGACCCGATCGAAATCGCAGACCCAGGTGAGGGCCGCGGGATTGCTCAACGACGCCTCGTTGCCCTCGGCGGCAAACGTGTCGCTGAGGACCGAGTCGAACAGCACCGCCTCGTCGAAGCCGCCGTTGCCGCGCGCGGTGACCCGGCCGAACCCCGTGGCCCGGTTGAAATATCCGCTGCCCGACATCTGCGCCTCGACGCTGCTGGCGAAGAATGCGTCGGCCCCGGTCGAGCCGTGGAAGTCCGCGGTGTCGTTGCCGCCCGAGGCCGTCGCCACGACCCCTTCGAACTCGCGGAGCGCGTAGTAGAAGCCGGGCCCGTAGAACGACGCCCCGTCGGGGCGGGCGACCAGCGTGTCGCCGCCCGGCGAATCGTAGAGGTAGGCCCGGTCGTCGCCGCCGCCGGCGAAAACCACCACCTCGTCGAAATACTTGGCGCGATTGAAGCGGCCCTGCGAGACCATTTTCGCGTAGACCGGCGTGCCGAGGAGCAGATCGGCCGACGCCGAACCCTGGAACTGGGCGCGGTCGTTGCCGCCGCTGGCATACGCATGGACCGCTGCGAAGAACTTTGCCCGCAGTACGAACCCCTCGCCCGTCAGCCGGCCGAACTCCGGCGTGCCCACGAACAGGTCGTCGCCCGGCGAATCGTACAGGCTGGCTTCGTCGACGCCGCCGTACCGCGCGTAGGCATGGACCTCCTCGAATTGGCGGACTTCGAGGGTGAACCCCGCGCCGGTCAATTGGGCCAGTCCCGGCGAGGCGGTGAACAGATCGTCGCCCGGCGAATCGTCCAGCGCGGCGGTGTCTTGTCCGCCACGGCCATCGATCCGGATCGTCTCGGCATTGGTCACGGCGACCGTGTAGCCCGGCCCGCTGAGCTCCGCCGCGCCCGGCCGCAGCGCGGCGGTGTCCGATCCTTCCGCGCCGGCCAGCTCGGCCGTGTCCGAACCGGCCAGCCCGTCCAACGCGATCGTGTTGACCACGGCCCCGTCGAAGCGGTATTCGACCCCGTTGATCCGGACCGCGTGCTCGGCGCCGGCGGCGAACTCGAAGCTGTCGTCGCCGGACGTGCCGTGGACCAGGACGGAGCCGCCGTCGATCTGGACCAGGTTCGTCACCCGCAGCCGCACGCCGGGGTTCGCCTGGCCGCCATCGGCCCACGCGCGGACGTAGAGGGACTGGCCCGCGGAGACCGTCACGTCGATCCGCTGGCTGCCGCTGGCCGCATCGCTCCCTCCGAGCCGTCGCTGACTCGAATCGAAAACTTCCAGGTTGACGCCCCCCTGAGCGCGGTTGAACGTGGCTTCGACCGTGAACAGGCCGTCGCGGGTCGCCGTGTAGGCGTACCACTGGCCGGCGGCGGTAATCGTCTGGCCATCGAGCTGAATCTGGTCGACCGGCCGCGCGGGCGGCAGCCCCGGCGGCTGCGTCGGGGGTTGCGTCGGGGGCTGCGTCGGGGGCTGCGCGGCGGCCAGCGCCGTGTCGATCGCCCGGCCGATGTTCAGCCGCCGATAGTTCTGGCGGGTCGCCGCGTCGTACACCTCGTCGGCTGAATCGTAGAGCGTCTCGTAGATCGTCTGTGGCGAGACGTCCGCGCTGCCGATCGACTCGTAGGCCTCGCGGACCAGCACGGCGGCGCCGGCGATGTAGGGCGATGCCATGCTCGTGCCCGACAGGCGGCCGTAATCGTCGTCAATCCCGTTCCGGTTGCCGAGGTAATCGGGCAGCGTGCTGTTGACGCTGCGGCCGGGCGCGGCGAGCATCGCCGCGTCGCGCTGCGTGAAGTAGCTCAGCTCGCCGGTCGAATCGACCGAGCCGGCGGCCACGACGTGCGGGCTCGACGCTGGATAACTCAGCCCCGTCTGCTCAAAACGGGCGAATCCGTTGCCCGCGGCCGCCGTGACGAAAATCCCGTCGGCCGCCAACTGGGCCAGTTCATCTTCGAGCACCGCACCCTCGGGAGGGCTGCTCGTGTTGGTGAACATCCCCATCGAGAGGTTGACGGTGGTGATCGGGTTGTCGAAGGCGTCGCGGTTCTCGTGGACCCAGCGCAAGGCGTTCTCGACCCAGGCGAGTTGCGTCCGGCCGGCATCGTTGAAGACGCGCAGCGCGACCAGGTCGACGCCCGGCGCCACGCCGGGATTGCCGGGATCGGCCGAGGCGATGATGCCCGCAACATGGGTCCCGTGCGAGCCGTAAGGGCCGTCGTCGTAGGGATCGGCGTCGTTCTCCTCGGTGAAATCCCAGCCGCCAACAACGGTGAAACCCGGACCGAATCCGCCCCCCAAGGCCGTGTGGCTGTAGGCCACGCCGGAATCGATGATCACCACCGTCTGGCCTTCGCCGGTGAAATCGTGGCGGTCCTGAACGTCCGTCAGCCCGGTCACCGCGTGGGCGTCGAGAATCGTCGGGGCGGCGGTGACGCCGAGCGGCGCGACCTCGACCGGGTCGAAATCCAGTGCCGCCACCGGCTGGGCGGAAAGGGCAAGTCGAGGTTCGATCGATTCGAAGCGCGGTTTGCGGAAGGCGTCCCGGCGCCGGCGCGGTGAACGCATCAAGTCGTCTCCTTCAGTCAGCGGCGTGAGACGCGAGACTCCAACCGGCGGCAATCCGCGGCGCGACTCACGCTGAACGGCGAATGTCGTCCTATCTCGGGCGATTGTCAATGGGCCGAGCTGCGGCCGGACACGGGCGCAGCGCAGATCAGTCAGGCCGATCGACAGGGCCGGGAGGAACGGATCGCTCCAGAACAGACCCGGGCGCCGACCGGCATCTGGGCACGCGCAACTATAGGTTGCGCAAGATGCGAAAGGTGCGGGGTTTTATTGAGAAACTGCCCCGCCGGTCGTCCGGCGATGCCGGGTCTGCTTGTCTTGCTGACGGATTCGTTTCGCGGTTGCGGAAGGTGCACGCGGGCCGATCGGCGGCGTTGCCTTTTCGCAACAACGGAGGTGCTTTTTCAACCTTACGCAGCAAAACTTGAGTCGGATCGAAGAAAAGGCCGGGATTTTCCAGCTTTCCCGGCCGGCATTGCGGGCTACTTCCACGTCCATGCCGCGCTGGATTCGGCCACAAGCCGCGGGGTCCGGAAGATTGCCCGATCCGGCTCGTGAACGCAATGCCGCCCCACCCGCCGCCAGCCGGGGCGGAGATTGAGCCGCTCGGCGACCTCGCCGACGTGCTCCTCCTCGACGACATACACCGTGTCGGGTTGCGCGCCCGGCCGCGGCCGCAACTCGTCGGCGCGCTGGCCGCGGAACTGGTCGATTGTCAGCCGCCTCCGCAGTTCGGGCTTCAGGTAGAATACGACCGAGCCGACGCGCTGCTCGACGAGCACGACCTCGCCTGGAAGCCGCCCGCGGCGGTTGAAATACTCGGCCAGGTCCTTGGCGTTGTGCTGCGTGGCGAGGTGCGGCAGCACGAACGCCAGGACGAACAGCATGTGCGCGGCGGGGACGAGCACGCCGGCCGGCAGGGCTTGGGCCAGGCGCCGCTTGGACCACAGCCGCGCCGGAATCCAGGCCGAGAGGCCCACCAACACCGCCAGCACCACGGCGTACCAGGGGACCGGCAGGCCGAGGACGCGGTTCAGAACCGGCAGCGACAGCGGCAACAGCAGCGGGCCGATCCAGCCGATCGGCGCGAAACAGCGGCCAAACCACTCAAACGCCGGCTGCGACAGCTCGCCGTCGAGCAGTCGCGCCCAGACCGCGGCGGCCAGCACGGCCACCGGCGGAAAGACGGGCCAGATGTACGTCACGAGTTTCGAGCCGGCCGCCGAGAGCAGCACCGTGCAGGCCAGGAACCAGCACCAGAGCAAGGTTGTGCCGCCGTCGCCGGGAAAGCGGCTTTCGCCCGGCCGGCGGCTCTCGCCCTTGCGCCTCTCCCACCAGTCCCTCACCGCCACCGGCAGGTAGAGAATCCAGGGAAGTCCGCCGGAAAGGATGATCGGAAGATAGTACCACCAGGGCTCGCCGCCATGGCGCTGGCTCTCGGTGGCAAAACCGAGCAGGTGCCGCTCGACGAAGTAATAGTGCAGGTAGCCCGGGTTCCGCGCTTCCATGGCCAGGTACCAGGGCAGGGCGATCAGCCCGGCAATCGCCAGCGCCGCCGCCCCGCGGACGCAGGCTTCGAGGGAGAGCCGGCGGGTGACGAGCAGATAGCTGCCGTACGAGACGCCAACCAGCCCGACGCCGACAAACCCCTTGGTCAGGCAGCTCAGGCCCAGCAGCACGCCGATCGTCACGGCCAGCCCCGCCTTGGTCCGGAAGCCGGATGCCCGATCCGCCTCCCAGAACAGCAGCGTGGCCAGCGCGGCGAACGGAACCAGGGCCACGTCGTGGACGGCCAGTTGCGCCAGGACGGTTGGCAGGACCATCGTCGCATAGAGCATCGCGGCCAATACGCCCGCTCTGGGCCCGAAGATCCGCCAACCGACAACGCCCGTGGCCAGCATCGCCGCCAGCCCGAAAAGCAGCCCCGGCAAGCGGACGGCGTCCTCGTTCATCCCCAGCAGCTTCAACGACAAGGCCTGCGCCCAGGTGAACAGGATCGGCTTGTCGAAAAACGCCTCCCCCTGAAACCGCGGTGTGACCCAATCGCCCCGTTCGACCATCTCCTGGGCGATCGAGGCGTGAAAACCCTCGTCGGGGTCGGTCAAGGGGATTCGCAACGCCACCGGTCCCAGAAAGATCAACAACGCAATCAGTGAGGCCGCGACGATGAGCTGGCGAAGGCTTACGTCCGACCGGCGAGGCTCGTCCATGACGACATCCTTGTCCTCGATGAACCGGAAGAGAAACGGGCCGACAATCTAGCAATTTCCCGCGCTGGCAAGAATGCCAATCGGGGTAGTTTCGGGACCGCGAAATGGGGGGCGGAATCCCTCGCTGGGCCGGATCGGCGCCAGCGCGGAAGACTGGGGGAAAAGGGCTGTCTGGCCAGCGCGGATGATCCGGCGGAAGCCGCGGTACGCGAAGCTCCCCGCCCGCCACGCTGCCCGAAATTTGTGGGCAGGCGGTCCGCTTTTGCCACGAACGAAGACCATGGTTCGGCGGCGAGGTTCCCAAGCTGGAGCTTGGGAACCAGGCAGGTCGGGCGAAGCGGAGTGGATTCCGCCGGACGGGGATCGTCGCGGCTAGGCGGGGATCGAGCGGGCCGCGGGGCGGCCGGTCGCGGCGAACTGGTAGAGCCGCGCGTTGCCCTGTTTGCCGACCTCGACGACCGTGCCCATCTTGCGAAGACAGTAGGCCACGCGCTGGGCGATCCAGCGGCGGACGCCGAGCGCGGCGGCCAGCTCGCCGGTGTCAAACGGGGATCCAAGGCCCGACGGCAGCAACCGGCCGAGGTCACCGGCCGTCCGCAGCGTGTGCGTCTGGCGGACTGCCAGCAGCTTCTGGTCGGCGACGACGAAATCGTTCCGCCGCCAGCGGCGGCGACGGCCGTGGCCCGGGTAGCGGAACTCCTCGACGTCGATCAGCGGGACATCGAGCGTCAGCCGCGGGTGGGGAAACACCCGCGTGAAGTAGACCAGTTCATCGAACACGTCGATCAGCCGGCCCTGTTTCGGGCTCCTCCGCCGCGACTCGACGCGGCCCCCCGGATCCGACAGCTTGACCAACTGCTTGCAGACGATGATCGGCTTGACGACGGTCACGGCGTGCCCGCCGAGCAGCGCGCGGACCTTGTCGCGGATCGCCGCCAGCGAGCCGTGCTGGACTTCGACGAGCCGGTCGCCGCAAACCACGTCGATCCGGTAGCGGCCAAGCGGCACTTCGAAGCGGGCCCCCGGCTCGGCGTAATGCGCTTTCAGAGCTTGATGCAGGGAGGTTTCCACGGATCCTTCCGGAAGACTGCGACAGGGGGGGCCGGCCCGACCGGGCCCCGACCACGTGTCTCGTCCGCGGCCGTCGTGCTGCATCCCAGCGCTAGCGGCGGCCGCCGCCAGAGGCGGAACGGTCCGCCCAGCGGCCTGTCCCCAAGATTCTTATCGACGGCATCCCGGCGGCCAGTCCAGTGTCAATCCGGGGGCGGCTCGATGCCGAAGTCGCGGATCGTCAACAGCGCGCGGAGCCGGTAGCCGCGGCTCTGGAAGGCCTCGCGGCCACCCTCCAGGCGGTCGACGATGGCGATCACGCCGGCCACCTGCATGCCGAACTCCTCGACCCGCTCGATAGCCTTCAGCGAGGAGCCGCCGGTCGTGACCACGTCTTCGACGATCACCGCGCGCTGGCCCGGCTCGACGGGCCCTTCGATGAACCGGTTCGTGCCGTGCCCTTTCGGTTCCTTCCGCACCATGAACCCCCGCAGTGGCGTCCCCCGCAGGGCCGACATCGTGACCACGGCGGCGGTGATCGGGTCGGCCCCGATCGACATCCCGCCGACCGCCTCCGGCATGTCCTCGGCCAACAGGTCGAGAATCCCCTCGGCGATCAGCCGGGCGCATTCCGCGTCGAGCGTCACCTGTTTGCCGTCGAGATAGTATGTCGCCTTCTTGCCGGAGGCCAGCGTGAAATCGCCAAACTTCAGGGCCTTTTCGCGAATCGCAGCGACCAGGGCTTGCGGGTCGTACACGGTGGGCCTCCCCGGGGGCTTGATGCGGTGGACGGAAACAACGCCGGACAGTCCACGAGGATACCGGAGGCCGGGATTCCACGGAAGGGGGGAAGTTCCAATGGCGGTTGTCCAGGTTTGGCGGTTTTGCTAGGTTTTTCAATGGAGGGCTGATACCACCGGGCACCAATCGAGGGGCTGATGATGGCAATGGGCGGTTTTAGCGGACGCAGCAGTGAGCTTGAGGAGAAGTTCTTCCGCGAGCGGGATATGCAGCTGCTTGAAGCGCTGCGCGAGAAGACGGCGGCCGCCGAGCGGCGAAAGGCCCTGGCCGAGGCGTCGGGGATCACGCACGACGGCCTGCTGGAGAAGCTGGAGACGCTGGGCCTGACCGGGCAGACGCTGGCCGCATTGCTGTTGGCGCCGCTGATCGAGGTGGCCTGGGCCGACGGAACGCTGCACGAGAAGGAGCGGCTGGCCGTGATGGGCGCGCTGCGGCAGAAAGGCATCGACAGCCAGCACCCGGCCTACCAGCTTCTGGAAGACTGGCTGCGGCGGAAGCCGGACCCGCAACTCCTCGAGGTCTGGAAGGAGTACGTGGCTTCGCTCGCGGAGGTGCTCGGCGAGGAGGAAAGGAAGGAACTCCGCGACGACTTGCTCCAGCGCGCCCGGGAGGTGGCCGAAGCGGCGGGTGGATTTTTCGGCTTCGGCGGCAAGATCTCCAAACGCGAACAGGAGTTGCTTGATGCGCTGGCCGCGGCGTTCGACTGACCGGCGGCCAGGCGGCCGCCTGGCCGCCAGGCGCGATCTCCGGGGTAGCACGGGACCCGGTCGGCAGCGCCACACAAGGCGACTCGTGCGCGGATTGAGGGAAGCCATCCGATGACTCCACAGGTCACGATCATGCCGTGCCTTGACATGCGCAACGGCCGCGTCGTCAAGGGCGTCCATTTTGTCGATATTCAAGACGCGGGCGATCCGGTCGAGTGTGCGCGGGCCTACTCGGCGGCCGGGGCCGACGCACTGGCCCTGCTCGACATCACCGCGACCGTCGAGCAGCGGCGGACGATGCTCGAGGTGGTCCAGCGCGTCGCCGCGGCCGCCACCGTGCCGTTGACCGTCGGCGGCGGTATCTCCGACGTCGCATCGGCCGCGGCCGTTCTCCAGGCCGGCGCCGAGAAAGTCTCCACCAGCAGCGCCGCCTTTCGCAAACCGCAGGTGATCGCCGAAATGGTGCGGGAGTTCGGCCCGGAAAAAGTCACCGTGGCGATCGACGTGGACCGCAGCCCGGCGATGCCGTCGGGCTACGAGGTCTATATCGACGGCGGGCGGACCGCGACCGGCGCCGACGCCGTCGAGTGGGCCAAGACAGTCGATGGATTCGGAGTGCCCGTGATCCTGCCGACGAGCAAGGCCGGCGACGGCGCCAAGACCGGCTACGACCTGCCGATGATCCGGGCGATGAAACAGGCCACCTCGGCCCAGATCGTGGCCTCGGGGGGCGCCGGGGCGCTCGAGCATTTCTACGCGGCGGTCGAGGCCGGCGCGACAATCCTGCTGGCGGCCTCGGTGTTCCATTTTCGCACGATCGCCATCCCGGATTTGAAGCACTACCTCCGCAGCCGCGGGGTCGCCGTGCGTTGATCGGGGGCTTCCGATCGGCCGCCCGGACCGCGCCCCGATGCGTTCCGTCGCGGGCGGGGCCTGTCCCGGTTATTTGCCGCGGCTGGCGTTGCCGCATTGGGGAGAATCGCGTAAGATAAGGGGTCGCAAGCGTTTCTCGCCGTTTGCGGGGGACTGCTGTTCTGGGGCGATGACGCCGTGGGCTCGGTTCGCGCGGGGCTCGGCGCGCCGGCAGCAGCCCCGCACTGCTCGGAATCAGGTCTCTCGCCGATTCATCGTTGCCCCTGGAGGCGTGTGCGCATGAAGCAGCTCAGATTCACCGATCGCTTCAAGATTCTGTTCAACATGGCGGTTCGGCTGTCGGAGACGGTCGAAGCGGACGGTGTGCTGATTCTGCTCGACGGGACCGCCGATTGGGCGCGGTTGCGGAAGCAGGGAGATGGGGCTAAGATCATCGTGGTCGCCAACAGGTCGGTGGAACTTGCCGGTGCCGCCGAGGCGGGCCTTTCGCCGGTGGCCGTCAACATGCCCGACAGCCCGGTCTATGACCGGCTCACCCAGGCGCTGCTGGAAGCGGTGGCCGACGACATTCTTGCGCCCGGCTCCCGGGTGGTGGCGGTATACAGCGGTTTCGAGGCGGATACGGTCGATTCGGTCAGCGTGATCAACCTCGGCGAGCACCTCGACCGGCTTACCGGCCGCGATCTCCGCCAACTGGAGACGCGGGTTCCCCTGGAGACGCTCAAGGTGGTGGTCAACCTGGCCGTCGAGGTTGGCCGCGAGGGGCGCGAAGGCAAGCCCGTCGGCACGATGTTCGTCGTCGGCGACACCCGCAAGGTGCTCAATCACAGCAAGCCGGCCGGCTTCGACCCGGTGCGGGGCTATAACCGCAAGGAGCGGAACCTCTTCGAGGCACGGGTTCGCGAGGGCATCAAGGAAATCGCCCAGATGGACGGGGCGATCATCGTCTCGTCGGATGGAACCGTCGAAGCGGCTTGCCGTTACGTCGATTCGCCGGCAGCCACGATTACGCTCTCCAAGGGGCTCGGCGCGCGGCACTGGGCCGCCGCGGCGATCAGTCGGGCGAGCAATGCAGTGGCCGTCACCGTGAGCGAATCGAACGGAACGGTGCGGATCTTCCAGAATGGCGAAGTCATGCTGCGAATCGAGCCGAGCCACCGGCGGCCGATGGTCTGGAGGGAATTCGACTACGAGCCGCCCGGCGTGGAGGCCCGCGCCAAGGCCAAACCGGAGACCGGCAAGTCCGCCTAAGGCCGTTCCAGGACCAGCGTCAGCTCGAATCGCTTCAGCGGGTCGGTGGCTTTCAAGACAGCGGCCGGGCGGACCCAGAGATAGCTGTGGGGCGGGTTCCCCTGCGATGGGACTTCGAACAGGATCACATTCGGCGCGTTGGTCGGGCGGTTGACGAAGCCGTAGTGCGTCGCCAACAGGTGCAGCAACCGCCGGTAGTCGCCCGTCGTGCCGGCGAAGGTGATCCGCTGCAACTGCCGCTCGGCGTTGTAGTAGTAAGTCAGCGAACCGGCCAAGTCGTCCTCCGCCGTTCCCGTGACCAGCGGCACGCGAAAACCCTGAAGATCGAGATCGGCCAGCGCGGTGGTCACGCGCGGCCAGCGATCGGCGATCCACTGGGGAGTCAAATCGAATCGCAGGATTTCCCAGAACTGGTTGACATCGCCCCCCTCGAGGGGCAATGGCGGGAGTTCACCCGGGCCGGGCGCTTCCGCCGCATCCGGCGAGGCCTGCGAGCCGCCCGGAGTCAGCGAGGCCGTCAATTCAGACATCCACTCCGGGCTCGTGTAGTAGACGACCGGGCCGAAAATGGCCCCGACCGGAATCGCCAAGGAGATCAGCTTTCTCAACATCCGCCCGCTCCTCGAAAACGCCGCCCGCCGGCAGCGGCACGTCTGCCTCTCCGATCATTCATGAATCGGCCTCGCTGACGCGTCGGGTTGGGAGGGGCCCTCGCCGACGCGTCGGGTAATAAGTAGGCTGGGCCAGCGCGGTTCTTCCCTGGTCTTTATTCGGTTTCGAGCCGGCTGCCGCTTTCTCCAGCCGCCGCGCGACGATGCGGACTGCCCAATGCGTTCACGATCGCCAGAACGTAAAGCCGCAACGACCGGGGCAGACTGCCCCGCTCGGGCCGGCCCCCCCGTCCCCTGAAAAAAACTGTCCCTTGTCCTCGGTCTCAAGTCGGGGGACGCAAACCTGCCGCAACCATCCAGGGCTTGGCCGCTCATGGCGGCGGACAACGGGATGAATCCAGCCGAATGATCCGGGCGGACGGACTCTCCGCCTCACCCCCCCGCTTGCGGATGCCAGGCCTCCGGGCTATTTTCTTTCTCTGCCGGACTGGCACTGCCCAGGAGGCATCCCTGACCGAATCGCTCCTTCTTTTTCCACCCCCCTTTGTGCCGGGCATTGAACACTCCCATCTCCCTTGACGACATCCGCTGGCTGGTCGGCCCTGAAGGCGCGGGACTGTTGGCCGAGTTGGGCCGGTCAGCGGGCTCGTTGGCGGCGATCGCCGAACGCTTGAAGCGCCGGTTTTCGCCGGAGCGGGTCCATTTGGCGCTGGAGCAGATCGAGCTCCGCCGCCGCGCTGCTCGCAAGTTCCCCGACGCTCCGAGGATGTTCTTTCTCCCGGAGACGATTCAACAGGCGACCGATCGGTGGATCGCCGGCTACAAGGCCGGGCGGTTTCCCGCCGGAGAGCCGCTGGCCGACCTCTGCTGTGGAATCGGCGGCGACCTGCTGGGGCTGGCGGCCCGCGGACCGGTGACCGCGGTGGATGCGAGCGCCGCCGCGCTGGCCGTGGCCGAGGCGAACCTGCGAAGCCTCCTCCCGCCGGGGCAGGGCGTCCCGCCGTGCGAGTTCCGCGCCGAAGACGCCGGGCGGTTTCGGGTCGACCGGTTCGCGGCATGGCACCTCGATCCGGATCGGCGCGCCGGTGGCCGCAGAACCACCCGCCTGGACGGCTGCCAGCCGGGGCCGGCAACGATCGATCGCCTGCTTCTTGAGTGTCCCAACGGGGCGATCAAGCTGGCTCCGGCCAGCGAAACGCCCCAGGGCTGGCAGCGCGAGGCCGAACTTGAGTGGATTTCGCGCGACCGCGAGTGCCGCCAGCAGGTGGCCTGGTTCGGCGCTCTGGCCGGCAATCCGGGGCTTCGCCGGGCAACGATCTTGCGGAGCCGGTCGGATGGGTCGGCGATTGTCGGGACCGTGGTTGGCCAGGCCCACCGGCGGTTGCCAACGGCGGATCGGCTGGGGCGCTACGTCTTCGACCCGGATTCCGCGGTGATTGCCGCAGGGCTCACCGGCCACCTCGCGCGGCGGCACGCGCTGGCGGCGATCCATCCGGCGGCGAGTTACCTGACGGGCGACGATCTGCTCGACGACGGCTGCCTCCAGTGCTTCGAGGTCAGCGATGCGTTGCCCTTCGACCGCAAGCGGCTCCGCGCGCTGGTCCGCCAGCGCGGGATCGGGCGGCTGGAAATCAAGGTCCGCGGAGTGGACGGCAATCCCGAGCGGATCCGCCGCGAGTTGCGTCTTCAGGGGAGCGGTGAGGCCGTCTTGCTGCTCGCCCGTGCCGGACGCCGTGCCGTGGCGATCCTCGCCCGGCGGATCAGGCCGCACGGCGCTGCGTAGCGGCGGCGGCCGGCGGCTGGTCCACCCGGCGGCCTGGAGCGGTTCGGTTTGCGGGCAGCCGGGGTTGGCGTTGCCGCGGTCGCCGGCCGGTCGGCTGGCGGCGCCCTACGCAGACTCGAGGCCGGCGCTAGAATAGCCAGAGGGTGGAGAGCAGGAAGGTTTTCGGCCTCTCGAAGAAGGTGGGTTCCGGGTTCGAGGAGGGGAACGGAAGAAGGCGTATGAGTGCGTTGACGAAAGCGAAGAACCTGCGCGACTTGCGGGCGAGCGGTTGGGTCTCCCGGACCGTCAAGGAGGAGCTCCGCGAGAACTTTCTGCACATGCTCAGCAGGGGCGACGAGCTGTTTCCGGGAATTGTCGGCTACGATGACACCGTGGTCCCCGAAATCAACCTCGGCCTGATTGCCGGCCACGATCTGCTTTTTCTCGGCGAGAAGGGGCAGGCCAAGAGCCGGCTGATGCGCCTCCTGGTCCGGTTTCTCGATGAGGAGATTCCCTACCTCGACCTGCCGGGCGTGCCCGTCCACGAAGACCCGTTTGCGCCGATCACGTCGGAGGGGCGGCGCGTCGTGGCCGAGGCGCCGCCCGAGGAGATTCCCATCGGCTGGTGGCGCCGAGAAGACCGCTATGCCGAGCGGCTCGCCCCGGGCACGAAGTTCGCCGACGTGATCGGCGAAATCGATCCGGCCAAGCTGGCGACCGGCGCGAGCATGTCGGCCGAGGACGCCCTGCATTTCGGGCTGATCCCCCGCATGCACCGGGGCATCTTCGCGATGAACGAGCTGCCGGAGCTCGACGAGCTGGTCCAGGTCGGGCTGTTCAACATCCTCGAAGAGCGCGACGTGCAGATTCGCGGCTACCCGATCCGATTCAACCTCGACGTGGCGATCCTGTTTTCGGCGAACCCGGCAACCTACAACCGCAGCGGCAAGGTCATCCCGCAATTGAAGGACCGCATCGGCTCGGTGATCCACACGCATTATCCGCGCGCGCGGGAGCTGGGGATCGAGATCACCCGCCAAGAGGCGGGAATCCCCCTGGACGGCGCTTTTCCGGTCGTTGTCCCCTACTTTATGAGCGAGGTCATCGAGCAGATCAGCATCGTCGCGCGCCGATCGAAATACATCGACCAGCAGTCGGGCGTCAGCGCCCGGCTGAGCATCGCCAACCACCGTGCGATGGTCGCCAGCGCCCGGCATCGGGCCGCAGTGCTGGGAGAATGCCCGGCCGTCCCCCGCGTCAGCGACCTGGGCCATCTCTATTCCACCTCGCTCGGCAAGCTCGAGCTCGACATGATGTCGAGCCACCAGATGTCGGACCGCCAGGTGCTCGACGCAATCGTCGCCGAGGCGATTCGCGACGTGTTCGACGAATACGTCGAGCAGCACGGCCTGGAGGAGATCACGGAGATCTTCGCCCGCGGGGTCAAGATCGAGGTGGGCGACATGCTGCCTTCGGAGGAATACGCGCGGCGTCTCCAGCGGGTCCCCCCGGCCTGGGAGGCGGCCTTCGAGGTCAACGCCGCCAGCGACGCCGCGATGCGGGCCTCGTGCGTCGAATTCGTGCTCGCCGGACTCTACGCCCACGAAACGATCTCGCGCAGCCAGCGCCACGGGCGGATCGTCTACGAGGTCTGAGTCCCCTCGCCGGCGATCTGCGCCTGGCGGCCTGGCAAGCGCCAGCCGCCACGGGCGGCTGGCGACGGAACGAATTCCGAGCGACCAGAACCAGCCGGCCTCAGGGTCTCTCGGTGGGGCCGGGCCCGGCGGAGCGACGGCGCGCGGCGTCCAGCGGAGCGGCCTGGTCTGCGCCGCGGATTGCCGCCACGAGCCGCTCGAGCGAACCGTCCTTCCGCAAGTACGTGGCGGCGCCGGCATCGAGCATCGCTTGGGCCATGTCGCCCTCTTCGTACATCGACAGCGCGATCACCCGCACGGCCGGCATCGCCTGAAGGAGGCGGCGGGTCGCCTCCAGTCCGTTCATCTGCGGCATCACGACGTCCATCACGACCACATCCGGCTTGACCTGCTCGGCCAGTTGGATCGCTGCCTGCCCGTCGCCCGCCTCGCCGACAATCTCCAGGTCCGGGTATTCCCCGAGGAGATTCGCCAGTCCGCGGCGAAACATCGGATGGTCGTCGGCCAGCAAGACGCGCAGGACCTCGTGGGGGCGAAAATCGTCGCCGGCGGCGGCCGGGCGTTTTCTTCCGCCGTCGCCTTGGCGGCCCTCGGCCCGGCCGCTCGGCGCCGGTCGTGGCGACTTGACCGTGAGGATCACGCGCGTCCCCCGGTCGCCCGCCGAATCGATCTCCATCCGCCCGCCGAGCAGTGCCAGCCGCTCGCGGATGCTGAACAGTCCGAATCCCGGATTCTGGGCATCGCGTTGCAGCGCGTCGTCCGCCAGTCCGACCCCCTCGTCCTCGACGGTGACCCGCAGCGTCTCGTCGCCGGCCAGGGCCACCCGGACGGTCGCCTTCCGGGTCCCGGCGTGTTTGACGACGTTGAACAGCAATTCCCGCACGGCGTCGAAGAGAAACACCCGCAGGTCCTCGGTGGCGGGTTCGGCGCCGGCCTCCATCCGCACCGTGACGCCGCACCCGTGCTTTTCCTGCATCCGCCGGGCAAGCCAGTCCAGGGCCGCGCCAAACCCCGCATCGTAGAGCACCGGAGGGCTCAGCTCGACCGTCAACGATCGGGAGACATCGATCGATTCGTCGAGCAGCTGGCCGACGCGGCCGAGGCGATCCCGCTGCTTCTGGTCGGCGGCCCGCTTGGCGAGGATGCCGACCTTGAGTTTTGCCGCCACCAGCAACTGCTGCAAATGGTCGTGGAGCGTCTGCGCCAGCCGCCGGCGTTCGCGCTGCTCGGTGAGCGTCAACTCCGAGGCCAGCGCCCGCAACTGGCGGGCCCGCCGCTCGGCGACGAGCGTCCGCTCGGCGACCCGCTCTTCCAGGGTTTCATTGATCTCGCGGAGTTCCCGCTCGCTCTCCCTCAAGTTGCGGAACAACACCGAATAGGGCGATGTCAGCCCGACCTCGACAAACGCCACGTACATCAAGTACGACGCGAGCAGCTTGAGCAGGTGGCCGATAAGGTTTGCCATGCCGGTCACGTCGTCGTAGATCGTGAAGGCGATTTCCGAGGCGATCGTCGCGCCGATCGTCAAGCCCAAGAGCCGGAAGACGTCGATGTCGAGGTCCTCGCGGCGGGCGGCCAGGAGCGCCAGCCCCACGGCCATCACCAGGCCGATCGCGTATTCGCTGGCGATCTTGAAGGTCGTCAGCCCCTCGCCGGCGACGAAGCAAGTGGGGAAGATCTCCCAGGCAAAGATCGAGGCCAGCAGCGCCGCCGCCGTAATCGCATACACGGCGAAGATCAGCCGGGCGTCGAAATGCTGCCGCAGGAAGAGCGGCGCGGCGAGGAACGTCGACGCCTGAATGAACCGCCCCGCCAGCCAGAGCTGTGTCGCCAGATTCGGGCCCGCGTCGAAGACCCCCATCTGGTCGTAGGCCAGCGTGTGCAGCAGGTCGACGAACCCGACGAACAGGGAGGCGATCCCGATCAACAGGAAGAAGCCGTTGTCGAGAAAACGGCGGGCGTTCCAGAAGACCGTGAACACCCCGAACGTCAGGGCGATGCTGAACAGCTCGGCGAGACTGTGAAACAGCAGGTAATTGTGGCATCGCGCCAGCAACACGCCGACAAGCACCACCGAGATCACCAGTAGGGATGAGCGGCGGAGCGGCCAATGTCTGTGCCGGGTCTCCTGTGTCATGCGATTCATCCCTCGCCGGGTGTTGTTCCCTTGCCGCGTCTTCAGCGCGTCGCCCGGGGCAGCCTCCCCCCGCCCCCGCGGGTCGACCGAGCCGGTCCGACCGCCGCAAGTCGCCTCTCTCCAAAGGTTAGCGATTCCGGCCGGGCGCCGCGAGGCCTCGCGGCGAATGCCGCCGCATAGGGGATTCCCCGATCCGGCATCGGGGCGTTCCCAGGGCAAGGAGAGGGGTTACTCCCGATTCCACGCTTCGGGGGCCGCGAGCTAGAATCCTTGACACGTTTATGATGCATCATCCACGACGCCAATACTCGGCCACAACACTGCAACGATGCCAACGCACCTGATGTTCTCCCGATTTGTCAAACACTTCTCGGCCTCCCGGACGACTGGGGCCGAGTCCCCGTCAGGCGCCTCCGGCGACCAATCCACCAACGGCGGCCTGGCGGAGAAGGCGCTGGCGGTCGAGGCCCGCCTCCGCCAGTCGCTGAACCTGGCCGACGCGAACATCTGGTGCGAGGTCGTTGGCGAGAGAATTGTCCTCCGCGGGCACGTGCCGACGCACTCGGCCCGGCATTCCGCGCGGGCCGCGGCGGAGGAGGCCTGCGGCTGCAAGATCGAAAACCAGCTGGGAGTTGTCCCGAGTCCGCTGGAGTGACCTCCGGGGCGTTCCCCCGGCAATTGGACGGCATCCCGGGCCAAGACCACCCGGTCGGGCAGACACCCCAATAAGGGCAGCAAAAGGAAACAGGACCACGACGATGATCGGCTATGAAGTAACCGCTCCACGGAACAGTCAAACGCAGACCCTGCCGCGGCCGCTCTCGGTTGGCGGCCGGAAGGCGGCCGGCGTCCCGGCCGCCCGATCCCCCGAGGAACTCAATTATCTCACGGTCGAGCAATTGGCCGGCCGGTTCAACGTCTCCACGAAGACGATCTCGCGCTGGCGCCGGCTGGGCCTGGCCGCGCGGTGTTTTTCCTGCGACGGGCGCTCGCGGATCGGCTTCGACCACCAGGACGTGGCGCGCTTCATTGCCGAAAACCCGGCTCGTGTCCGCCGCGGCGCCGGCTTCTCGCAACTGACCCAAGAAGAGAAGGGCCGGATCATTCAGCGCGCCAGGGAGCTTGCCCAGGCCGGCGGCCGGCCCGCGACCGTCACCAAGACCCTCGCCAACGAGACCGGCCGAAGCATCGAGACGATCCGCTATACGCTGAAGAATTACGATCGCGCCAATCCGCAGAGCCCGGTCTTCCCCTATGGCTACGGGCCGCTCGGCCCGGACGTCAAGCGGAGGATCTATCGGCAGAGTTGCCGCGGCGAGTCGATCGAGGCCCTCGCCCGGCGGTTCCACCGTCCCCGAACCGTGATCCGTCGCGTGATCCAGGAAATCCGCGCCGAGCGGATTTTCGAGCTTCCCCTCGACTTTATCCCCAACCCGCTCTTCGCGCGGGTCCGCACCAAGAGCCAGATCGCCGAGATCGTGGGCCAGCCGCCCGCGCCGGCAACCAAGGCGGTCGCCCCGCGGGTTCCGCCCGGACTGCCCGCCTACCTGCAAAGCCTCTATGAAGTGCCGCTGCTCTCGCGCGAGGAAGAGGCGCACCTGTTCCGCAAAATGAACTACCTCAAGTACCGGGCCGGTAAGCTTCGCGAGGAGCTCGATCCGGCCCGCCCCCGCGTGCGGTTGATGGACCGCATCGAAGAACTGTACGCCGAGGTGGTTGCCACCAAGAACCGCATCATTCGCGCCAACCTCCGCCTCGTTGTCTCGATTGCCAAGCGGCATGTCCAGCAAGCTGGCACCCTCTTCGAGCTGATCAGCGACGGCAACATCTCCCTGATCCGCGCGGTCGAGAAATTCGACTTCTCGCTGGGCAACAAGTTCAGCACCTACGCGAGCTGGGCGATCATGAAGAATTTCGCCCGCTCGATCCCCAACGAACACGTCCAGCTCGACCGATTCCGCACCGGGTGCGAAGAGCTCTTCGGCGCCGCCGCCGACGCGCGCCCCGACGCCCTCGAACAGGAAAACGCCCAGGCCAGGCACGAGGCGGACATCGGCCGAATCCTCCGCCATCTCGACCCGCGCGAGCGCGACATCGTCAGGCGGCGTTTCGGCCTCGACCGCCAGCTCGAGCCGCGGACGCTCAAGCAGATCGGCAAAGAGATGGGCGTCAGCAAGGAGCGGGTCCGGCAGATCGAGGTCCGCGCGCTGGCCAAGCTCCGCCAGGCCGCGCTCGACGAAAACATCCAGCTGCCCGACTGATCCGGCGGCAATCCGCAGCGCGCCGGCGCGGACAAGTCTGGCTCCCGCTGGCCGTTCCTGGCCGCCGCGTAGGGGACACGCGTCGCGCTTCCGCGTTACCCGCGCCGGGCCCGCTTCTGCACGTCGGTTTCGAGCATCCCGAAAGTCGCCTCGTGGCGCTGCACCGTCATTTGCAGGACCTGCACCAGCCGTTTCGCCGTGTAGAGGTTGGTGACGATCCGCTGCGTGACGACGATCGGCTGCGTCGGCACGCCGGCCGGCTGCGGATTGAGGCCGAAATCGATCACCAACTCTTCTGGTGTGCCGGTCACGCGGCAGAAATTGGCGTAGCACGCCTTGACCTTGGTATCATCCACCTCCAGGTGGCGGGCCGCTTGCGGGGTGGGCTTGGGAGCGGCCGGCTGAGCGGCGTCGGAGGGGGTGGGGGTGGCATCGCGAGTGGGCTCGTCCAAGGGAGGACTCCTTTTGTTCCTGGAAATGGTGGGCTCTTACGGAATTCTGTATCTCGTTCTCCGTGTCAGGGCAAGCCAAGCGCCGCAGGATTTCGCCAAATCGGCGGCGTCCACCTCCTCGACCAGTCCGATCATCCACGATATGCGGAGAAGACCGCCGCGGCGACGATCCGCTTGGCGGGGGGAGGGCTAATCCGGCCGCAACACGGCTCCGCCGAACTTGTCGGCGGCCCAGGGGATCAATTCCAGGTTGATTCGCGTGTTGGCCGAGTAGGCTGCCTGGGACCAGGGGACGGCGTAGGCCATCACGACGCCGCTGTTCGTCTCGGCTACGTAGATGATCGTGTTGCCGAAGTTCATGTTGCGGGTGTTGGGCAACTTGGTCGATCCGGTCACCAACAGGTAGTTGGGCGACTGCGGCGGTTGGCCGCCCGCACTTTGGATGAAGGCTGCCAGGTCGCGATGCACATTGGCCGAGTAGATCGCCTGGAACCCGAGCCCCGGCCCGCGCCGCGAAACCGTGGCCCCGGTGAGGATTCCGGTGAGGTAATCGAGGTAGAAGACGGCCTCCGTGTCGGGATCGACAAACCCGGTGGCCATGGCGAAATTCTCAACCCGGTCGGTGGCCGTGGCGTGCAGGCGTGCGCGCGGCCAGACGCCGCCCAGGACCAGCCCGACGAGGAGCCCGATCCCGATCGCCAGAGCCCAGCCATGCTTGCGGAAACGCGTCATTGTATTGTCCCCTTCGTCTTGCAGATTGGTGATCGATCGATCTGGTGGACAGGCAGCCGTTATCGTCCCGCCCGGCACGGTGTTGCGGCAGGCGTTCGGGCGGAACGCTCGAGCGGGCATTCGGCAGCCTGCCCGGCGCCTGAAGAGCAGTCTACTCGCTTTCTTTCTGCGAGGCTAGCGTTTGGCGAGGCGTCTGCCGCCCGGTAGATGCCGGCCGGCGGGGCGGTCGAAGGGGGGCGTTTCCGGTCCGCCGCGCCCTTTTCGCACTCCGGAGGAAACCCGCGCCGGGCGCTGCCGCCCGGACCGGGCAACTCTTTCGGGGCCCTTGCAAAGCGCGCCGGAACATCCTATAAACGCCGGGCATCCGGTCTTGTGTGCATCGGCGGGCTAGTCGACTGAAAGTTGAAGGAGATGAGAGCATGGGTACGGTCAATGTTGCTCTAATCGGCCAGGGGTTCATGGGACGCTCCCATTCGAATGCGTGGGGGCAGGTCGCGAAGTTCTTCAAGCCGCCGCTCAAACCGGTGATGCACACCGTCTTCGGCCAGCCCGAAGAAAACCCCCAGACGTTCGCCGACAACTGGGGCTGGAAAAACGCCTCGACCGACTGGCAGGCGCTGGTCGCCGCGCCCGAGATCGGGCTGGTCGACATCGTCACGCCCAACTACATGCACGCCCCCCCGGCCCGCGCCGCCATCGAGGCCGGCAAGCCCGTGGCCTGCGAAAAACCGATCGCCGGAACCCTCGACGACGCCCGGGCGATGGTCGAGGCCGCCAAGGCCAAGGGCGTGAAGACCTTCGTCTGGTTCAATTACCGCCGCGTCCCCGCCGTGGCCCTCGCGCACCAGATGGTCACGTCGGGCGAACTGGGCGAAATCCGCCACGTCCGCGCCGTCTATCTCCAGGACTGGGCCGACGAATCGGTCCCGCTCGCCTGGCGGTTCGAAAAGAAGTGGGCCGGCTCCGGAGCGCATGGCGACCTGAACGCCCATATCATCGACATGACGCGATTCGTCACCGGCCAGGAGATCACGCGGATCGCCGGCGCGATTGCCGAAACGTTCATCAAGGAGCGGACGCTCGCCGGCGGCACCGCCGGCGGCGGATTGGCCGACGGCGGCAAGGCGGTCGGTGGCAAGGGGCCGGTCACCGTCGACGACACCGTCCTTTTCCTGGCGCGATTCTCCGGCGGCGCCGTGGCCAGCTTCGAAGCCGCCCGCCAGGCGACCGGCAACCAGAACCGCAACGGATTCGAAATCAACGGCACCAAGGGCTCGCTCAAGTTCAACTTCGAGCAGATGAACGAACTGGAATACTACGACGCGCGGCTGCCGCGGGCTGTCCAGGGGTGGACCAAGATCATGTGCACGCACGGCGCCGACCACCCCTACGTGGCCAACTGGTGGCCCGACGCCCACATCATCGGCTACGAGCACGGATTCACCAACCAGGCCTACGACATTCTGCGGGTGCTGGCCGGGCAGGAACCGACGGTCCCCATCCCCGACTTCGAAGACGCCTACAACACCCAGCGGGTGCTCGAAGCCGCGTTGATCTCCGCGGAACAGTGCCGCCCGGTCGACCTGGCCGACGTGAAATAGGGCCGCCGGGGATCCGCCGCCCACGGGCAGCCGGCAGGGCAGCCAATCGCACGCTGCGGCGTGGGGCGTCGCGGGCAATACGGAGATTGCCCGCGACGCCCGCTTTTGCCGAAAGCCCGCTCCCGTCTTACAGCGGCCGGACAACCGACATGCTTCGCCAGTAGTCGAACAGCGTCTGGATCGAGAGGACGCCGCCGCCCATGCCGCTCTTGTTGATGCCCGCGTAGGGGACGCCGTGTGGGAAGATGTTGTGCGCGTTGATCCAGCTGTTCGCCACGACCATTGCCTCGGCGACCCGGTGTGCCCGGGCAAGATCGCTCGACCAGACGCTATTGGCCAGCCCGTAATCGCTCCGGTTGGCCATCTCGACGGCCTGCTGTTCGTCGCGGAACGAGGCCAGGTAAGCGACGGGGCCAAAAATTTCTTCCCGGGCGGCCACGTTGTCCAGTGATCCGGCCAGCAGGGCCGGCTTCACGTAGAATCCGTTTTTGCCTGGCACGGCCGCCTCGCCCCCTTCGAGCAGAGCCTCGGCTCCCTCGTCTTGTCCCCGCTCGAGGTAGCCCAAGACGCGCTGGCGCTGTTTTTCGCTGACCACCGGTCCCATCTGCGTCGCCGAGTCGAACTGGTAGCCGACGACGACCCGCTTCAGCCGTTCGACGCAGGCCTCCAGAAGTTGGTCATAGACCTTTTCGTGGATCAGCCAACGGGTCGCGTCGCAGCAGACCTGCCCGGTGTGGAAGGTGATCGCCTCGACCAGCTTATCGGCGGTCCTGGCGACATCCACGTCGTCAAACACGAGGGCCGCGCCTTTGCCGCCCAACTCCAGCTTGACGGGGACGAGATTCGGCCCGCAGGCGGCCGCCACCAGCCGCCCCACCTCGGGCGAACCGGTGAACGACATCCGTTTGATGCCGCCGTGGGCCGCCAGGGCGGCCCCGGCCACCTCCCCGAAACCCGGAATCACGTTGATCACGCCGTCGGGAATGCCCACCTCCTTGGCCAGCTGTCCGAGGTAGATCGTGGAAAGCGGCGTGTCTTCGGCCGGTTTGATCACCACGGTGTTGCCGGCAGCCAGCGCGGGGGCGATTCCCCAACCGGCCAGCAGGAACGGAAAGTTCCAGGGGAAGATGAATCCACAAGGTCCCCACGGATGGCGGACGGTCCACGCCTCGTGCCGGGCGACGGCAAGCGCGCTTCGGCGCTGGACTTGCTGCGCCATGTCGGCGAAGTACCGGATCGTGTCCGCGAAATTCTGCACGTCCGCTTCGGCCTGCGCGTAGACCTTGCCACAGTCGAGGGCCTCGATCTGGGCAAAGATCGTCTTGCGTTTTTCGACTTCATCGGCCAGGCGGTGTAGCAGCACCCCCCGGTCGTTCGGCGGCAGCTTCGCCCAATCCGCCTTGGCGAACGCCGCGGCCGCCGCCTGGACGGCTCGGTCCACATCCTCCGGCTGCATCGCGCAGACCTCGGCGAGGACCTCCTGGCTGCCCGGGTCCACCGTCGTGAACACGGCCTTGTTCGACGCGGCGACCTGCTTGCCGCCGATCACGCCTCCAAGTGGGCCGGACTTCAAGAACGCCGCCACTTCCGGCATCAGGTTGACGCTGCTGCTTGAGCTTGCCATCGCGCTGCTCCTTGTGAACTGCCGCTGTTTTCGCTTCCCCTGGGAGTCGCTCTCCGGGCACTGTCCGCCGGGGATCCGCCCCGCGCTCGGAATGCCTGCTCCGGCGAGCGTGAGCGGTATCATGATAGGGAATCGGCCAGAACCTGACAACGGACGGCAACCGAGCCGCGGCAGGCCTGCGAGATCTTCCCCTTCCGACGAACGGGAATCTGCCCGCCGCGGATCCGCCCGCCGGCGACAGTTGGGCCGCGCGCTACCGGTCGGGTTCGCCGATCGCGCGGATGTAGCGGGCGAGACGTTCGTAGAGGTCGAGCAGGTTCTGCCACTGGCGCTGCTCCAGGGTAATCCTCTCGCCCCGCGGGGCGGGCTCCACGGAATGGACCAGGCCGCGGAGCCGGAGATGGAAGTATTGCAGCAACTCGGAGATCTGGGCGGCCTGGCCGAGGTCCAGTTCGTCGGGCAGTTCCGGCGGGAGGAGCGTGTGCAGCGTCGCCTGGGCATCGCCGCTTTCACTGGTTTGCAGCTCGGAATCCAGGGAAAACGACGGACTGCACGACTCGCCCCGATCCGGGTCCATCTCGACCCCCGTCGAAAGGTCGGCGCCTCGCAGCTCCGCCAGCCGCGCGGCGATCTGCTCGCGGGCGCCGACCAGCAGCATCGTCCGCCCCAGGGTCAGCAGGTCGCCCGGCCGCAGCACCCAGAGCTGCACGCTCTCGCCGTTGACCTTCGTCCCATTCGTGCTCTGTAGGTCGGTCAGGACGAGCTTCTCCTGGTCATCCTGAATCTTCACGTGGAATCGGCTGACGCGCTCGTCGTTGAGCTGAACGGAATTGCCCTCCTCGCGGCCAATCGTCAGCGGGGTCGGCATGTTCTCGAAGACGCGGCCGCGGTCGGCTCCGTCGACAATCCGCAATGTGACAAGAGCCATAGACCATCCCGCTCGGCGAACGAATCGATCCGGACCGATGAAAAGACCGGCAAAACACACACACTCTGCGGTGGCTTATAGCACGGAAGCGAAGGGACGGTCAAGCAATCCCCCCAGGTTGGGCGGTCCGCCGGGCCGGTCCCGGCCACCTGTGGAGCCCGTTGCAATCGTGCGGGCCAAATGCGAGACTCGGGGCGCTAGCGGCTTGGGCCAGAGAATCCCCATCCGGAGGTCACCCCGTGAAAACGTCGATCTGTTGGACTTGGCTTGGTGTGGCGGCGGTTGCGGGCAGTCTAATCGTTTCGTGGGACTGGGCCAGCGCCCAGGAGACCGGCGGCCCGGCCCTGATCCGAGTGGAAGACCACCCCAGTCTCCAGGCGGCCCTGGATGCTCTGCCCGCCGCCGGCGGCACGGTCGTGCTGCCGCCGGGCGAGTTCCGGCTCGAGCAGCCCCTCGTCCTCACGCGGGGCGACACGCGCGTCGTCGGCGCCGGCGCGGCAACCTGCCTGCTGAATGTTGGAGCAGGCAAACCGACGCTCATCGTCCGCCCGGCCGACATCGAAAAAAATCCCCGGGCCCGGCTCTGGCGCGTCCAGTTGGCCGATTTCCGCATTTGCGGCGATCCCGCAGCGATCAACGACAAGAGCACCGAACCGAAGAGCGGCGATGGGCTGTTGGCCACCGCAGTCGACGAGCTGCTGCTCCACAACCTGGCCGTGGATCACCATGGCGGAAACGGCATCCGCCTGGTCAACTGCTCCGAGGATCCGCGGGTCAGCGATTCGATCGTGACCTACAATCGCCAGACAGGGCTGGCGCTGGAAGGCTGCCACGACATCGTCGTCAGCGCCAATCAGTTCGAGGAGAATCAAGACGCCGTCCGCTGCACCGACAGCTTCAACCTCTGCATGAACGGCAACAACCTCGACGACCACCTGGGCAACGGCGTGGTGATCGAAAACACCTACGGATCGGTCCTCTCGGGCAATATGATCGAGGAATGCCGGGGGACGGCGATCGTCTTGGATCGCGACTGCTACGGGATCACGCTCAGCGCCAACGTGATCGCCCACAACAGCGGCGGTGGAATCGAGCTCCGCGATGCCTGGGGATGCGCCGTCTCCGCCAACACATTCACAATCAACGGCAAGTTCGGGCTCTTGATCGGGCCCGCCGCGGGCAGAATCGCCGTCGGCGCCAACAGCTTCTGCGACAGCTTCCACGGGGACGAGGCCAAACGCAAGATCGAGCAGAACCATGCCGGCGGAATTGTCCTCAACGGCGCCGCCGACGTCGCCGTTACCGGCAATGTCTTCTCCGGCCTTTCGACCGACGCGATCGCCGCCGACGCGGGCTGCCGCCGCATCCTGGTCCAGGGGAATATCATCTGCGGGCGGAACGCTCTGGCCGCGGGCGGCCGCGCCCGGCTGAAGCTCGACGCGGCGGCAAGCGTGGCCGGCGAAGGCAACCTCGTGGAGACCGATTCGCCCCGCTAGGCAGGGGCCGCAAGCGGCCAGGGCAACCATGGCGATTTCGCGTGGCCGGCGATTCCCGCGCGGCGGCGGGCTCGGCGGGAACATTCCACGTCGCGCGGCACGCAGGCGGATCATGTCGTCGAACAACGCTTCTTACGCGAACCATGGAACGCTTCCCGTGGCGCCGCCCGACCTGCCCGCGGCGCTCGCCGCGCTGATCGAGCAGGTGCCGGCCGGATGGGTCACGACCTACGCGGCGCTGGCCGCGGCGCTCGGCTCGGAGGCCGCCGCGCCCTGGGCCGGCCAGTGGATGCTCGATCACGAACACCGCCGCGAGTGCCCCTGCCACCGCGTCGTCCGGTCCGATGGCCGGGTGGGGCATTATATCGGCGGCCAGCCGAACCGGAAGATCGCACTCCTGCGGCAGGAAGGGATCGAGGTGACCGGCGGGCGGATCGAGCCGCGGCGGTTGGAGATGGTGTTTCGCGATTTCCAGACCGATCGCCCCCTGCTTGCGCTTCGTGACATCCAGCAGGCGTTGAAACAGCGCGTCTCGCTTCGCGGGCGGCGGACGATGCCGGGCCTGGTGGCCGGCGTCGATGTCTCCTACCGGGGCGGCGAGGGCGTGGCGGCCTATGCCCTCTGGGACCTCCGCGAGGACCGCCTGGCCTGGTCGACGACGCTCCGGCTGCCGGTCCGCTTTCCCTACATTTCCAGCTTCCTGAGCTTTCGCGAGCTGCCGATCCTCCTGGAATTGATCGAACGCGTCCGCGCCGCCGGCCGGATGGCGGAACTGGTTGTCGTCGACGGCAGTGGAGTCCTCCACCCGCGGGGCGCGGGGATCGCCTGCCATTTCGGAGTCCTGGCGTCGGTGGCGGCGATTGGGGTCTCCAAGAAGCTGCTCTCGGGCAAGGTCGACCTGGGTGGGATGGCCCCGGACGAAGCGCGGCCGGTGCTCGTCGGCGGGCGCCGCCGCGGTGTCGCGCTGCGGCCGGCGTCCGGCAGCCGGCGTCCGATCTTCATCTCGCCGGGACACCGCATCGGCGTCGGCATGGCCGAACGGGTCGTCCGCCGCCTGCTCCTTGGCCGCCGGTTGCCGGAGCCCCAGTACTGGGCGGATCGCCTCAGCCGCTCCGCCGCCGCCGGCCGGAGCTGAGCACGACAGGCCGCCCGGCATATGGACCGCGTCGAAGGAGCGCTCGCAGTGCAAGGGTTGCGTCGAGGAGCCGGGGCGATGAAAATCGTCTCTGGAGCCCGGTGCCGTGCCCCTCTGGTTCGCCCACCCGCCACCAACCACCAACCACCAACCACCCGCCACCATGCCCTCGTTCCTCCTGCCTCTTGCCGCCCTTGTTTCCGCCGGCGCTGCGGCCGCCGATGATTCGGTAACCGGGCTTGCCGCCACGATCGGGTGGGAGAAGGTGGTCCACCAGGTCGAAATGGCCGATCCGGTGTTCCCCTCCGCGCCGCGAATCTACAACGTGGTTCAGTTCAAGGATCGCCGCGGTTTTCCCGTCGAATACGCGGTGTCGTTCGTTACCCCCGTCTGCAACGACAGACAGTGCCAGCTTGTCGAGGCGACCATGGTCTGGGACCCGCCGGGCTACTTCAAGCGGATCGAGTGTTCGCCGGACAAGCCGCTCACCAAGAAGGACCATCAGCCGTTCACGGCCGACGACTCCGCCAAGCTCGAGCGGATTTTGAAGGATCGCCAGTCGATTCTGAAGAGTTGGTCGCTCAAGTACCTGCAAGAGCCGCTGGCCGCGGTTGGCGCCGCGAGCGGCGTGGACGCCGTCACCGCTCCGACGCCGCTCGCGGTCCAAGAGGCGGTGGTCCAGGACGCCGCGTACACGACCTGGGCCCTGTGGCGCTGGGCCAACGGCGAAATGGCCCAGCGCGTGCGGCGTCTTACGGAACAGTCCGCGACCGAGGCGTATCTCAAGGAGCTGCTCGTCTCCAATCTCCGCCGCGATGTTGATTTCGCCATCGATTGCGTGAGCGAGCACTATCCGGGCGACGGGCGGTTCGTGGAGAGCTTTTTTCACGTCCTGGAGCATGGCGCGAGGGAGCAGGTTGTCCGAGCGATCGCCTTCCTCGAGCGGGCCCTGCCTGACAAGCCCCGCTTCCACGCGCGGCTGATCGATTCCTGCTGCCGGATGCACCCGACGCAGAGTCCCATCGTCCTCCAGCATCTTGCGGCGGCGCCGGACCTCCGCCCGAGCACGCTGGAAGCGCTCACCGAGCGGCTGCCCGAGTTTTCGTTCTTCCAGGTTCACTTGGTCTTGAGGATCCTCCAGGAGCGGAAGTTCGCCTCGAAAAAGGCGGTCGCCGGCGTCGCCCGCCTGCTGGCCAGCGACGACTTCTTCATCGCCAGAAGGGCTTGCGAGCACCTGATGGCGCTTGAGTTGGACGCGGAGACCGCCGGCCAGGTGGCGGCGTTCCGCCAACGGTTTCGGGAACGGTTGTAGAAACGGGCGGAAGGCCGCCGGTGCGGGCGTTGATCCTGGTTGAGGTTGATTTGCCATGAAGTATTCTCGGGTCGAGCCGGGCAAGACGCGGATCGGTTGGATCGGCACGGGCGTGATGGGCGCGAGCATGTGCGGCCACTTGATCAACGCGGGCTATTCGGCCACGGTCTTCAACCGCACGCGCGGGAAGGCCGAGGGACTGGTGGCGAAAGGGGCCGCCTGGGCCGATTCGCCCAAGGCGGCGGCCGCGGCCGCCGACGTGGTGTTCACGATCGTCGGGTATCCGGCCGACGTGCGGAGCGTGATTCTCGGCCCGCAGGGCGCGCTCGGCGGCTGCCGCGAGGGTTCGATCCTCGTCGACATGACGACGAGCCAGCCCTCGCTGGCCGTGGAGATCGCCGAATTGGCGGCGCGGAGGGGCGTGGCGAGCATCGACGCGCCGGTTTCCGGGGGCGACGTGGGGGCGCGCGAGGCGCGGCTGTCGATCATGATCGGCGGCCAGGCCGAAGCGATCGAAGCCCTCCGTCCGTGCTGGGAAGCGATGGGCAAGACGATCGTCCGTCAAGGCGGACCCGGCGCCGGCCAGCACGCGAAGCTGGTCAACCAGGTGCTGATCGCGACGAACATGATCGGCGTCTGCGAGGCGCTGCTCTACGGCCACAAAGCGGGCCTCGACCTGGAGACGGTCCTCAAGTCGGTGGCCTCGGGCGCCGCCGGAAGCTGGTCGCTCTCGCATCTCGGGCCGCGGATCATCGCCGGCGACTTCGATCCGGGGTTCTTCGTCGAGCACTTCATCAAAGACATGGGCATCGCCCTGGATGAAGCGAAACGCATGGGGCTGGCGATGCCGGGCCTGGCGCTGGCCCACCAGTTGTATCTGGCCGTGGCCGCCCAAGGCCACGCCCGGGCCGGCACCCAGGCCCTGGAATTGGCCCTCGCCTCGCTCTCGGGGATCGACTGGAGGAAGCGTCAGCAGCAGGCATCGGCGCCCGGGTGAACACGGCTCGCCCGCGTGCTTGCGCGATGCGCGGCTGGAAGGCTGGGATGTTTGGCAGAGATGGACAACATCCGGCGTCTCTGACGTTTTCAACGTTTTTTCGCAGCGTGCCCGGCCGTATCGACCGATGAACCACGAAAGCCCGGTCGAGCCCCTGCTGTCTCTTGTCGCAGCGTGGACGGGGTTGGGCCGGCGGTCCCCAAGAGGACCTTGGGGATTCGTGACCGCGGCATCCCCTGCGGAGAGCATGCTCGGGGGAGGCCGCACGAATCAGATCGATCGAAAGGCCGCCCAAGCGATGAAAATCATGCAGATCACCTCCGGCCAGGGGGTTGGCGGAGCCACCACCCACTGCTTGCTGCTGGCGCGGGAACTGGCCCAGCGGGGCCATCAGATGACGCTCCTCTGCCCTCCGAAGAGCTGGATCGCCGAGCGGGCGGCCACCGAGGGGTTCCCCGTTCTGCAATCCGAGTTGCGCCGCTGGCCGCCGGACGATCTCCGCAGGATCGCCGATTTCGTCCGCCAGGCCGGAATCGAGCTGATCCACACGCACATGAGCCGAGCGCACTCGTTCGGGATCCTGCTCCGCTGGACCACCGGCGTCCCCTGCGTGGCCACCGCTCACCGCCGCAGCGTGCAACTCCACTGGATGTTCAACGATCTGGTGATCGCCGTCTCCAACACGATGCGCCGATTTCATGAAAGCTACAACCTCGTCAAACCGAACCGCATCGTCACGATTCACAACTTCGCGGACGATCGCACGATCAGCAGCCAGCCGGGCGAGGTCCGGCAAGACACCCGGCAGAGCCTGAATCTCGCTGACGACGACTTCCTGATCGGAACGATCGGCTCGGTGGTTCCGTCGAAAGGGCAGCTCTACGTCGTCCGGGCGCTGCCTCGAATCCTCGCCGAAGTCCCCCGTGCCAAGCTGCTCATCGTCGGCGAACTGGAATCTGAATCCTACGTCGATCAGATCAACCGCGAGGCGGAGGCTTTGGGCGTCTCGTCGCACCTGCTCTGGGCCGGGCGCCGCGACGACGTCCACCGCATCCTGCCGGCTCTCGATCTCAGCGTGCTGGCGTCGCTGAAGGGGGATTTTCCGCTCGCGCTGCTGGAAGCCATGGCGGCCGCCGTTCCGGTCGTGGCCTCCGAGATCGGCGGCGTCGGCGAATGCGTCGAAGCGGGGGCCAGCGGTCTGCTCGTGCCGCCGGCCGACGCCAGCGCCCTGGCCGCGGCCGTTGTCTCCCTTGCCGGAGACTCCCCGCGCCGGCGCGCCATGGGCGAGGCGGGCCAGAAACGATTGTTCGAGTGTTTTTCCACGGAGTCGCAAATCGACGGCATCGAACACGCGCTGGCCGAAGTCGTCCGCCGCGCCCGTGCAGCATGACCCGGGCCGGCCCTCGACCGGCGGTGGCGTCGCCGCGGCGCGCGAGCCGCGATTCCACCGGCGGAGCGCCATAACGGACTGCCATGACGCGAGCCACTGTCTGCATCCTTGCGCTGACCTGGACGATCGGGGTCGGCGCTGTCCTCCCCGCCCAGGGAACCCGCTCCGACTACGAGCGCGCCAACGGCTTTCGCAGAAGCACCGAGAACAAGGTATTTCGGGATCGCGTCCGCCCCAACTGGCTGGAGGGGGGCGCCGCCTTCTGGTATCGAATCCAGACGGCTGCCGACCGCCACGAGTTCGTTCTCGTCGACGCGGAAAAGGGCGAACGGAAGCCGGCCTTCGATCACGCCCGGCTGGCCGAGGCTCTCCGCGGCGAGGGGGTCGACGATGCCCGGGCCGACCGGCTGCCGATCGACTGGCTGAATATCGACCGCCGCCAGCAGCGGATCCGCTTCCGCTGCGATCACAAGCGGTGGCATTGCAGCCTCCGCGACTATCGCCTGGGGGAGGACGAACTGCCGCCGGCGCCGCGACCCGGCCTGCCGCCGTCGCCCAGAATCCGGTCCCGGCGGGACTCGGGCGACGACACGGAGATCACCTTCGTCAACAAGACGGCGGGCAACGTGGAGGTCTTCTGGGTCACCGCCGACGGGGACCGCGTCAGCTATGGCAGCCTGCCGCCCGGCGCCCGCAGGAGCCAGCACTCCTACGCCGGCCACGCCTGGCTGGTCGTCGATCAGCGGGGCGAGGAACTGGTCGTGTTCCTCTGCGAAGAAGAGCCGCTGATCGCCGAGATTACCGGCCCGGTGAAAGGCCGGCCCCCGCGGCCGCCGGCGGCCCGCCGGTCCGGTCCCCGCAATCCGCCGCCCAGCGCGGAATCGCCCGACGGAAGGTGGCAGGCCTTGACCCGCGACGGCAATCTCTACCTCCGCCGGGCCGATGGGGGTGGCGAGTTCCAGCTCGGCGGTGAACGCGAGAGCAACCAGTTCTACCAGCAGCGGTTCTACTGGTCGCCGGACAGCAGCCGGCTTCTGGCGATCCGCACGACGGAAGGCGACGTGCGGAGAGTCTTCTTCATCGAGTCGTCGCCGCGGGACCAGGTCCAGCCACGCCTCCAGTCGTATCTCTACCTCAAGCCCGGCGATCGCATCCCGGTCGACACGCCCGTCCTCTTCGACGTCGGCCGGCGGAAGCAGATTCCGATCAGCGACGACCTGCTGTCCAATCCTTGGAGCATCACGCGGATCGCCTGGGACGCCGACTCCTCCCGCTTCACCTTCCTCTACAACCAGCGCGGCCACCAGGTTCTGCGGGTCATCGCCGTCAGCGCCGACGGCCGGGTCCGGGCGATCGTCGACGAGCGCAGCCAGACGTTCATCGACTACGTCGGCAAGCAGTTCTATTACCCCCTCGCCGAGACAAACGAGATCCTCTGGATGTCGGAACGCGACGGCTGGAATCACCTCTACTTGTACGACAGCCAGACCGGCGCGGTGAAGAACCAGGTCACCCGCGGGCGATGGGCCGTCCGCGACGTCGACCTGGTCGATGAAGAACGGCGGCAGATCTACTTCCGCGCCGGCGGCATCCGCCCCGGGCAGGACCCCTACTACGTCCACGATTGCCGCGTGAATTTCGACGGCAGCGGCCTGCTGATCCTCACCGAGGGCAACGGCAATCATCGGGCGGAGTTTTCACCCGACCGGCGGTTTTTTGTCGACGAGTGGTCGCGGGTCGACCGGCCGCCGGTGACCGAGTTGCGGAGCGTTGACGATGGCCGCCTCGTCTGCCGCCTCGAAGAGGCCGATTGCAGCGCGCTGCTGGCGACCGGCTGGCGGTTCCCCGAACCCTTCGCCGCCGCCGGCAGAGACGGCCAGACGCCGATCTACGGATTGATCTACCGGCCGACGACGTTCGATCCGGGCAGGCAATACCCGGTGATCGAGGAGATCTACGCCAGCCCCCACGGCGCGTTCGTGCCGAAGAGCTTCCACGTCCACTCCGGCGCCCAGGCGCTGGCCGAACTCGGCTTCATCGTCGTGCGGATCGACGGCATGGGAACCTCGCACCGGTCGAAGAAATTCCACGACGTGTGCTGGAAGAACCTCGGCGACGCGGGCTTTCCCGACCGCATCCGGTGGATCAAGGCGGCGGCCGCCAGGTACCCCTACATGGACCTTGCCCGGGTCGGAATCTACGGCGGCTCGGCCGGCGGCCAGAGTGCCGCCCGGGCGCTGCTGGCCCACGGCGACTTCTACAAGGTGGCCGTCGCGGACTGCGGCTGCCACGACAACCGCCTGGACAAAATCTGGTGGAACGAACTCTGGATGGGTTGGCCCCTCGGGCCCCACTACGCAGAGCAGTCCAACGTCACCTGCGCCGATCGCCTCCAGGGCCAACTCCTGCTGATCGTCGGCGAGATGGATCGCAACGTCGATCCCGCCTCGACGATGCAGGTGGTCGATGCCCTGATCAAGGCCGACAAGGATTTTGAAATGCTCGTCATCCCCGGCAGCGGCCACGGCGCCGGGGAGACCCCCTACGGCAATCGCCGCCGGATGGATTTCCTTGTCCGCCATCTGCACGGCGTCCAGCCGCGAACCGCGCCGTAGTCCGCTGCGGATCGGCGCGGCCGCGCGGCAAGCCGTCCTTGCTGGTTGCCCGTCTCCAGCACTATTCCTGGTTCCCAAGCTCCCGCTTGGGAACCGCAGCGGCGATCGGCACCGCTCAGCGTTCTGACACCCGCCACTCGAGGATGCCAGCGGAGAACGCCGGCTTCAGCCGGACCTCGATCCGCAGCGCGTCCGTCTCGACCGGTCGGAACTGGAGCGTGTTGAACTGGTCGAGTTCCGTGCCAAAGGGGCCGCGGGCCTCCACCGGCTTCCACTGGCCGGCGGCGCGGTAGAGCAGTCTCCACGACTCGGGCGCGCGGCACTGGCCCTGCCCGGTGTCGTCGAACCAGTAGACTTCCACTTTGGAGACGGTGGCCGGCTGGGCGAATTCGTATTGCACCCACTCGGCCGTCCCCCGGTGGTCCCACCAGGTGAACCGCGGAATCCCCTGGTCGTTGGAAGCGGCCGGCTCCAACTGGTCGCTGAGCGCCTCGATGTGGTCGGCCCGCCAGGTGTGCGACGACGACGCCCGGCTCCGCGAGGCAACCGTTGGCAATGGGGGCACGACCGCCAGGTCCTGCGATCGGGGCATCCAGACGACCATTTCGTTCTCGCCGCGGTGGCACCAGGCGTAGTAGGGGATCATCGTCAGCCGGCGGCGCTGGCTCTCGACCGCGCCCTGTTCCGACCGGCCGACTGCTTGGGCCTCGCCGGTCAACACGGTGACGCCGCCGAGCAAGTCGGCCCGATGCTGCGGCTCGAACTGGGCGTCGGCGGGAATCCAGACATTGCGGACCGCGCCCTGGTGGTCGGCTCCCTCGATGCAATAGACCAGAGGGCCGCGTTCGAAGGCCACGCGGCCGCGGTCGTCCTCAACCGCCTCGTTGGCCAGGACGCGGCGAACCGGCATCGGCAGGTCGATTTCCACGACCTCGCCGGGCGTCCAGCGCCGCTGGAGAACCGCGTAGCCGTCGGCCAGCTCGGCGGCGGCCCGTTGCGAGCCGACGCGGATCGACCAGTCGCCGGGCGCGGCGTCTTCGTAGCGGTAGAGGTCGCTCGGCAGAACCTGCCCGCGGACCCAGCCGGGAACCCGGATGCGGAGGGCGAAGGCCGCCGGCTTTTCCGGCGAGACGCTGATGCGGATCTTCCCGCTCCACGGGTAATCGGTCTCCTGGACGAGCGTGACCGGCTCGCCCGCCACGTCGATCGTGGCCTTTCCCGAGAGGAACAGGTTCACATAGAGGTCTTTGCCGCGGACGGCATAGACGTATCCGGGGATCGACGGCAGGAAGCGGACGACGTTGCTCGGGCAGCAGGAGCAGTCGAACCAGGGGCTGCGTTCCAGCGCGCCGTGGTTGAAGCGGAACTTCATGTCGCACTCGAGCGGGTTGGGATAGAAGAACCGGTCGCCGCTGAGCGACACGCCGGCGAGGAATCCGTTGTAGATGATCCGCTCGAGCACGTCGGCGTACCTGGCGTCGCCGTGGAGCAGGAACATGCGGTGGTTCCACAGGGCCAGGGCGATCGCCGCGCAGGTCTCGTTGTAGGCCTTGAGGTTGGTCAGGGTATAGGCGCCGGCGTAGCCCTCGCCGGCGCCGTGCTGGCCGACGCTGCCGATCAGGTAGAGCTTCCGTTCGACCACGTCCTGCCAGATTCGGCCGATCGCGTCGATGTAGGCCTGCTCGCCGGTCAGTGCCGCGACGTCGGCCACGCCGGCGTAGAAATAGCCGCCGCGGACCGCGTGGCCGACGGCCTCCGACTGCTCGACGACCGGTGCATGGTCCTGGGCATACTCGCCGTAGAGGCTTTCGCGCTGTTCCTTGTTGCCCCGCATGTCGACGAAGAACTTCGCCAGGTCGAGGTATTTCCCGTCGCCGGTGGCGCGGTACAGCCGCACCAGCCCGATCTCGATCTCCTCGTGCCCCGGCACGTGCGTGAGCTGTCCCGGATGGGGGCCGAACGTCTTGGCGATCAGGTCGGCATTCTTGATGGCGATCTTCAAAAGGTTCCGCTTGCCGGTCGCCTGGTAGTGGGCGACCGCCGCCTCGTACATGTGGCCCACGTTATAGAGTTCGTGGCTGCCGCCGAGGCCGGTCCAGCGCGGGGTCCGCCCGTGCGGCCCCTTCGATCCGGAGGTCTTGGCGGTGTAGAGGTAGCCGTCGTCTTCCTGCGCGGCGGCGAATTTGGCGATCAACTCGTCGAGGTAGCGGTCCAACTCGGCGTCGGGCTGGAGAGCCAGCGCGTACGCGGCCCCTTCGACGATCTTGAACACGTCGGAGTCGTTGAAATAAATGCCTTGAAAACCAGCGGGGTTTCTTTCGGCCGCGGCGAGGAAGTTGCTGATCCTGCCCGTCTCCTCGCACCGCTGGAAACAATAGGGGACCGTCACCTTGCGGTTCGTCTCCATCCGCGGCAGCCAGAATCCCGGGCCGGCCTCGACGGCGGTCAACGGCACCGGCTGGATCGGGTAGTCGGACTGGGCGCGGACCGGCGCCGCGGCCGCCAGCAGCGCGAGGCTGGAGGCGAGAATCAAAGAAGTGGGTTTCATCGGGGCGATTCCTGGGATTTGTATGGGGGGCGGAAGTCATGGGTCTACGGCTCAGGTTACCGGCGGGGCGAGGAGCCGTCGAGTGTCGAGCAGAGAATGGGCAAGGTTCGCTTCTCCAAGGCAGCCAGCCCGGCGCTGGCCGGATTTTCCCGCAACCTGTGGCCTTCGCCCTGCGCCCTGTGGCTGGCAACCGGGAGCCCCGCACCGCGCGTCCAGCCGGTGAATGCCCTCTTCGCGCGCGATCGCCACCGCCTCCTCGCACTCCTTATGGAGCCGGATTTGTCGAACGGCGATCCGCGTGGCAGCGCCGCGGGCAGCCCGTGCAGTCCGCCAACCGGGCGACCGCCGCCTCAGCGCGGCGGGCCAGCTCGCCGGAGCGATGGAGATCGAGATAGGCCGGGTAGGTCTCTGGCATCGGTTGGCCGCGGCGGCCCGCCGCATCGGCTCACAGCTTCTCCAGGATCGCATCGACTGCCCGGTCGTAGATCGCCTGCCACTGCGGCGCCAGCAGGCAGTCGCAATCCTCCTGGGCAAAGCCCGTGTTGTTCCGCTGCTCGGCCGTCGGCGCGTAGTAGAGGTAACCGTTGGTGCAGGCGGCCACGAAGGTGAACGGCCCGGGCGCCCGGGCCTTGATCCCCAGGCCGATCTCCACGGTCAGTTCGCCGGGGAACGTGACGAGTACGAAGTCGCCGATTCTGATCCCCATCACCTCGGCATCGACCACCGGTTTTCCGGCGGCGGCGTTTGCCGCCTGGTGCTTTTTGAGCAGGTCCCTGTTCACCTGGAGCCGCGTGAGTTCTTCCATCGTGTGGATGTTCTGGAGGTAGCGCTCGCTGTTCGTCCGGTTTTCCTCGTCGAGCTTGCCGAGACCCTCGCGGCCGAGCGATTTCTCGTGGAGATAGCGGTGGCTGGGCGAAGAGGGGAAGTCGCCGGAAGTCTGGTATTGCACCAGCAGGGGCAGGAACGTCTTGAAGTTCAGGCTGGTTCCTTTCAGCGACCGGAGGAGCCGCGTCTGCTCGGCCTCGAGCGCTGCAATCCGCTGCTCCAGGTCGGTCGCTCTCGGCAGCGCGATCGTCTGATGGATGACTTTCAGTTCGCCGCGATCCCTTGTCGCGATCGTTCGCCATGCCCGCAGGGCACTCAGGCCGAGCATGTTGCCGAGCGGTTCGGCATCGCGCGGATTGTGGATGTCCTTGTACATCGCCGGGTTGATGTCTCCGCAGCATCCCTGCAAGAATACCGCCAGCGCGCCGCCGCCCAGGTTCTCCTCGATCGTTCTGGAGGCGAAGCCGATGATGTCCGCCGTGTTGCCCCGGCTCGGAACACCTTGGATCGGATGGCAGGCGAAGTTGTAGACGACCGCCAGCGGCTGTCCATCCTCCCTGTCCAGACGGAGCAGGCCGATCTCCGGATCGATCGGCCCGATGCCAACGACATCCTCGTCGCGAGGAAGCGCGTAGGCGTGGCGGACGTCGGTCTCCCTGCCGTCCTTCAACTTGAGCCTGCGGTTCTCCATGATCCTGTCTTCGCGGCCGCGGCCGGCGCCGACCCGGACGGGCGCCAAGTTGCTCCAGGCCGCCTTGACGGCCTCGACGGCCCGCTGTTCGACGTCCTCGCAGACGATCCCATGACAGTGGCTGGCATTGACCAGGACATGCGACGGCCGGATCTGAAGTTCCGTTTCGAGCCGTGCGCGGACGTTCGGGAGGAAGCTGTTGCGGACCCGGCCGAGCTCGCCGATGGCGACGGCGTCCAAGGTGATGATCACCGCGGTGGCCTCGCCGCTGCGGAGCACCAGTGCCTTGGCGTACAAGGGGTCGTTGACGGGCGCCGCGTGGCGATCCGTGATGTCGACCTTGGCGGCTCCGGCTTGGAGTTGAGCCGCCTCGGCGGCGGGCGGCGCCAGCAGCAGCGCGGCGGCAACGGCCAGCGGGGCAAGTCGGCTACGGTTCATGGCGAGATTCTCCGTGACGCATGGTAAGCGGCCGCGCCGCGCGGTTGCCGGCGGCCGGCAACCCCATTCTAGCGGCGTGCCAAGCCCCGGCATACCGGCGGTTCGCCACGTCCGCCATGCGGAATTCGCCATGCGACATTTTCGAACCTCCCTCCTTTCGCTCGGATGCCGGCTCTGGTAGCCTTGCTGAGTGGTCCATTTCAGCAATGATGTCAAGGTTCCTTGCGCCCGTCGGGAGCGGTTCCTTTGATGTCGCGCAATCGCTGCAGCATTTCGATCGAGAGCGATACGAACTCGGTGGAAATTGAAGATCGTGCAAGCTCATTGGTAGGATGGGCATTCCTGCCTGTCGTTCTCTGTCGGGCGGGAGCGCCCAACCTACATCATTGAAGGAACCCTGACATCATTTCTGAAATGGACCACTAAGTCTGGATGGTTGTGCGCATCGTGCGCGGCCGCGAGCCGGGACGCGGCAACCTGGCCGGGTGACGGTAAGCTCTTTTTGCAGGGCAAGTTGCCCTGGTCAAGCCGGTCCGTCGCGAGGATCGAAGTCGAACCGAAAGGAAGGGATGGCGTGGACTACGAGGCGTTTGTTGAGGAAAAGATCGCGGAGATCCGCCGGGCGGTGGGCCGCGGGCGCGCGATCAACGCCCTGAGCGGAGGGGTCGACAGCGCGGTGGTCACGGTGCTCGGCCACCGGGCCCTCGGCGAGCGGCTCCGCACGGTGTTCATCGACAGTGCCCTGATGCGGGAAGGCGAGCCGGAGAGCGTCCGCGACGTCTTCGCCGGCATGGGGATTCCCGTCGAGGTGATCGACGCCCGGGCGGACTTTCTCGGGGCCCTGGCGGGCTTGACCGACCCGGAGGAGAAACGCCACGCCGTGACGAGCACCTTTTACCGGAAGGTGTTCGGCGACCTGGTCCGCCAGAGTGGGGCGACCTACCTGCTCCACGGGACGATCCTGACCGACATCGAGGAGACCGTGGCGGGGATCAAGCGGCAGCACAACATCCTCGCCCAGTTGGGAATCGATCCGATGGCCGAGTATGGCTACCACGTGCTCGAACCGCTGGCCGAGTTGCGGAAGGACGGCGTTCGCCAGGCGGCCCGGGTGCTCGGGTTGCCGCCGGAACTGGCCGAGCGGATTCCGTTTCCCGGCCCGGCCCTGGCCACGCGGATCGTCGGCGAAGTGACCGAAGCCCGTTTGCAGCTGGTCCGCGCCGCGACGGCGATCGTCGAGGAGGAGCTCGCCCCGACCAAGGCGTTCCAGTACTTCGCCGTGCTGCTGGAGGACAAGGCGACGGGGATCCGCGGCGGCCGCCGCGAGTTCGGCCAGATCATCGTGGTCCGCTGCATCGACAGTGTCGACGCCCGGGAAGCCTCCGCCGTCGAAGTCCCCTGGGAGACGCTCCAGCGGATCTGCGCGCGGGTCACCTCGCTTGACGGCGTCAACCGGTGCCTCTACGATCTGACGCCCAAGCCGCCGGCGACCGTCGAGTATGTTTGACGCATCCAGGAGTGAGCCACCGTGCCAAAGCGTGACGACATCCACAAGGTGATGATTATCGGTTCGGGGCCGATCGTGATCGGCCAGGCCTGCGAGTTCGACTATTCGGGCACGCAGGCCTGCAAGGCCCTGCGGCGCCTGGGCTACCAGATCGTGCTGGTGAATTCGAACCCGGCGACGATCATGACCGATCCGGGCATGGCCGACGTGACCTACATCGAGCCCTTGAACGTTTCCACGTTGGCCGACATCATCGCCCGCGAGAAGCCCGACGCCCTGCTGCCGAACCTGGGCGGCCAGACGGGGCTGAATCTCGCCTCGGAACTTTTCCGGGCCGGGGTCCTCGGCGAGCACGGCGTCGAGATGATCGGCGTCCAGGTCGACGCGATCGAGCGCGGCGAGGACCGCGAGGCGTTCAAGCAGACGATGAGCCGGCTGGGGATCGAGATGCCGCGGAGCAAGATCGCCCACACGCTGGCCGAGGCCGAGGTGTATGTCGAGGAGATCGGCCTGCCTTGCGTGATCCGCCCGGCCTACACGATGGGCGGAACCGGCGGCGGCCTGGTTTACAACATGGAGGAATTCCGCACCGTCGTCCAGCGCGGCCTGGCGGCCAGCTTTGTCAAGCAGGTCCTCGTCGAGGAGTCGGTCCTCGGCTGGGAGGAGCTCGAGCTGGAGGTCGTCCGCGACGCCAAGAACCAGATGATCACGGTCTGCTTCATCGAGAATGTCGACCCGATGGGCGTGCATACCGGCGATTCCTACTGCACCGCGCCGATGCTGACCATCGGCGCGAGCCTCCAACAGCGGCTCCAGAAGCACGCCTACGACATCGTCGAGGCGATCCAGGTGATCGGCGGGACAAACGTCCAGTTCGCCCACGATCCGCAGACGGGGCGCGTCGTCGTGATCGAGATCAATCCGCGGACCTCGCGGAGTTCGGCCCTGGCGTCGAAGGCCACGGGGTTTCCGATCGCCTACGTTTCCGCCCTCCTGGCCGGTGGATTGACACTCGACGAGATCCCCTACTGGCGCGACGGTACGCTGGAGAAATACACCCCCTCGGGCGACTACGTCGTCGTCAAGTTCGCCCGCTGGGCCTTCGAAAAATTCGAGGGGCTCGTCGACAGGCTGGGCACGCAGATGCGCGCCGTCGGCGAGGTGATGAGTCTCGGCAAGACCTACAAGGAGGCCCTTCAGAAGGCGATTCGCTCGCTGGAGATCGGCCGCTACGGCCTGGGCTTCGCCAAGGATTTCAACAAGCGCTCGGTCGAGGAATTGATGGGCATGCTGGCCGAGCCCACCTCGGAGCGGCAGTTCATCATCTACGAGGCGCTCCGCAAGGGGGCCCGCGTCGCCGCGATTGCCGAGAAGACGTTCATCAAGCCGTGGTTCATCGAGCAGATGCAGGAACTGGTCGAGCTGGAGGAGCAGATTCTCGCCCACAAGGACAACCTGTCCGACGCGCTGCTGGTGAGGGCCAAGATGGACGGCTTCGCCGACCGCTACCTGGCCAGGTTGCTGGGCGTGGCGGAGAAGCAGGTTCGCCAGCGGCGGACGGCCCTCGGGGTGGTCGAGGGCTGGCACGCCGTGCCGGTCAGCGGGGTCGAAGGCGCGGCCTACTATTACTCGACCTACAACGCGCCGGACGCCAGCCAGACCTCGACCGGCCGCAAGGTGATGGTTCTCGGCGGCGGGCCCAACCGGATCGGCCAGGGGATCGAGTTCGACTACTGCTGCGTCCACGCGGCGTTCGCGCTCCGCGACGAGGGGATCGAGTCGATCATGGTCAACTGCAACCCCGAGACCGTCTCCACGGACTACGACACCTCGAACAAGCTGTACTTCGAACCGCTCACCGTCGAAGACGTGCTGAGCATCTACGAGAAGGAGAAGCCGGAGGGGGTGATCGTGCAGTTCGGCGGGCAGACCCCGCTGAACATCGCCGCCGAACTGGCCGAGGCAGGGGTCAAGATTTTGGGCACTTCGCCCGACGCGATCGACCTCGCCGAGGACCGCGACCGCTTCTGCCAGATCATGCGGAAGCTGGGCATCCCGCAGCCCGAGTCGGGCATGGCCAGCAACCTGGAGGAAGCCCTGGAAATCGCCGCGCGGATCGGCTACCCGCTGATGGTCCGGCCATCGTTCGTCCTCGGCGGCCGCGCGATGGAGGTCGTCCACGACGAGGAAATGCTGCGGCGATACGTTCAAGCCGCCGTCGACGTGACCCCCGAACGGCCGATCCTCATCGACAAGTTCCTGGATAACGCGATCGAGGTCGAGGCCGATGCGATCGCCGACGGGGAAGACGCCTTCGTGCCGGCGATCATGGAGCATATCGAGCTGGCCGGGATCCACTCGGGCGACTCGGCCTGCGTGATCCCCCCGATCAGCATCTCGCCCAAGCACATCGACACGATCTACCAGTACAACCGCAAGATCGCCATCGAGCTGGGCGTGGTCGGACTGATGAACATCCAGTACGCGATCTACAAGGACACGGTCTATATTCTCGAGGCCAATCCGCGGGCGAGCCGCACCGTGCCGCTGGTCTCCAAGGTCTGCAACATCCCCATGGCCCACATCGCCACCCAGGTGATGCTGGGCAGGAAGCTCTCGGAAATGAACCTGGCGCGGAGGGCGTTTCCCCATTTCGGGGTCAAGGAGGCCGTCTTCCCCTTCAACATGTACCACGAGGTCGATCCGGTGCTCGGCCCCGAGATGCGGAGCACCGGCGAGGTGCTGGGCATGGCCAACTCGTTCGGGCTGGCCTTCTACAAGGCCGAGGAGGGGACGGGAGTCCCCCTGCCCCTGGAAGGCACGGTGCTGATCACCGTGGCCGACCGCGACAGGCCGGCGGTCCAGGAGGTCGCCCGCCGCTTCGACGAACTGGGGTTCAAGATCGTGGCCACCGAAGGCACCCAGGCGTTTCTCCTCGAACAAGGGATCGCGGCGGACCTGATCGCCAAGATGCGCGAGGGGCGGCCGAATATCGTCGATGCCCTGATCGACGGCCAGATCCAGCTTGTGATCAACACGCCGAGGGGAAAGGCCAGCAAGGCCGACGACGCCTACATTCGCCAGATGGCGATCCGCTGCAAGGTCCCCTACGTGACCACGCTCGCCGCAGCGATGGCCGCGGCCAAGGGCATCGACGCCCGCCGGAAGGGGCGCGGAGGGGCCAAGAGCCTCCAGGAGTACCACGCCGATATCGTCTGAAACGGCTCAAGACGGGTTCCCAAGCTGGAGCTTGGGAACCAGGAAACATGCCGGTGCGGCTGGATCATTTGTCCCGCGGTTGTTCCGGTTCGGCTTCCGGCGCCGGTTTGGCCTGGTTTTCTTCCGCCGCCGTCTTCCCGGCCTCGGGCCTGGCATCCGTCGGGCTGGCGGCGGCGGGAGCGGGCGTCTCTTTCTCGCCCTTGGGTCGAGCGGGAGATGTCTCCTCCTCCGCTCCGCTGAGCTTCTTCAGCCACCGCGCGCGGACGAGATTTCCGCTCAGCCCGGGAGCGTCCTTGTCGCTCTCATAAAGCTCGATCGCCTCGGCGGTCCGGCCGGTGGCTTCGCAGACCCTGGCCAGGTTGTAGACGGCCCCGTGCCGCCATTTGCCATCCGGGTCGACGGCCAGCACGCGGGTCCGAAAGTAGTCCTCCGCGGCCGCGTAGTTGCCGGATTGCCCGACGACCAATCCCAGCCAATAGCTGGCGTCGATCTTCGCCGCGCGGACGTCCGCTTCGGTCTGGGCATCCAGGTGGGCGACGGAAACGGCAAAATCCGACTGCCGCGCCAGTTGATAGAGCTGGGTCGCGCTGGGGTCCCCCGTGAACACGCCCTTGAAATGGTAGGCGCGGGCCTTCCACAGGGCGCTGCCGAACACGGACCCGAAGATGTTCTGCTGCTGCCACTGAAAACGCTCTTGCCCGTAGTGGATCTCCTGCCACAGCACCTGGTAGGGCAGCGGCCAGAGGACCGCGTCCGTGATCTGCGGGGACTGCTTGAACCGCGCCGCCTGGGCGCTGGGATCGGAGGAGAGCACGATCCTCTCGTCGCCGGTCAGCCGGCTCTCGACCAGCTTCATCCGTTGGGTCAGATAGCCCGGCGAGGCCTCGACGAGCGCCACGACGTGTTGCAGGTCTTCTTTGCGCACCGGGTAATCGCCCTCCTGGAGGGCGTCCATCTGGCGGAGCACCGCGTCGTCGCCGGCGGCCTCGGAGAGGGTCGCCGGCTGGCCGGTCAATCCGAGCTCGCCCAATCGCCAGCCTCCCGGCTTGACGATCGGCAAGCCCAGCGAAGGGTCGAACAGGTAGACGTCCCCCTCGATCAGCACGCCCACCGCCCAGAGCCGCGTCGGGGCGGGCTCCTGGCCGCCCTCGCCCAGCAGGCCGAGCAGCGCTGCGTCGAGATTCCACTGCCGGGCCAGGAGCACGAAGACCCAGGCCCGCTCGATCGCCGTCCCCCGCCCCAAGAACAGCGTTTCCCAGGGTTTCTTGACCAGCGGCGCAGCCCTCTGGCCGAGCGTCGGGACCGTCCGTTCCAACTGGATGTTCTTGACGACCCAATCGAACAGCGCCAGCGCCGGCTTGACCGGATCGTCGAGCTGCTCGCCGCTGGCCCATGCGGCCACGTTGCGGAGCCAGACGGCCTCCTGGAACGTGAAGCTGTCCGTGACCGGGAACGCGAGCAGGGCCGGATCGATCACCTGGCCGTAGGCGACCAACTCGATGCCGATCCGGCCGACCTCCGCAACCGGAATCTGGGCAACCAGGCCCCGCGCCTGGCTGGCGGCCTTCTCCGCCGAGTCCGCGCCGCCGGCCTCGATCGCGCCCAACTGGTCGGCAAGCACAAGGAGCTGCTCCGCCTGGCGGGCGATCTCAATCAGCCCGAACCGCACGGCGACATCCGCCAACCGTTGTCCCAGCGCGCGGGCTTCGGCGGCAAGGCCGGCGGCCGGTTCGGGCCCCGCCGCGGCAGCGTCTTGTTGCAGCTTGGCGATCTTCTCGGCAAATGCCACCAGTTGTCTGCCCGCCGCCGAAGTCTCCCCGCTGATCCCGGCGATCATCGGGTCGGGCTGCCAGTCCTCCTGGGGCTTCTGTTTGCGGACCCACTGGTCGAGGCGGTTGATCGTCTGCTGGCGCATCTCGCCGCTGTCGAATTCCTCGAGCCGATTGAGAATCGTGTCGATTGCGTAATCGAATAGTTCGTCGCGCCAGAGGACGTTGTCGGTGCTGTGCGATCCGTCGTCGCCGCTCGGGCCGCCGGGTCGATTGCATCCGGCAAGAGCAGCGGTGATTGCAGCGAACGCCGCGGCCGCGAAAACCGTAAGGCGGGTCGGTTTCATGAGTGGTTCCCAGCGAAAAGTTGCAGACAACGAATCGTCGGCGGCCAGCGATCGGGCCGGGCGCGGACGATCGGTGGGTCAGTGAAAGCCTTCGATGGTTTGGCGGATCGCAACCAGCCGCCGGACGAGCGCGGCGAACTGCGCAAGGGGCACCATGTTCGGTCCGTCGCTGGGAGATTTCTCCGGCTGCGGATGGGTTTCGAAGAACAGCCCGTCCGCGCCGATCGCGGTGGCGGCCCGCGCCAGCGGCTCGACCATCGCGCGTTCTCCGCCCGACGAGTCGCCGCGCCCACCCGGTTCCTGCACGCTGTGGGTGGCGTCGAAAACCACCGGCGCGCCCAGCGCCTGCATGCGGGGAATGCTCCGCATGTCGTTGACCAGGCGGCCGTAGCCGAAAAAGGTCCCCCGCTCGCAGAGCAGCACCTGGCGGCACCCGCCCGAAGCGAGCTTGTCGACGACGTGCCGCATATCCCCCGGCGCCAGGAACTGCCCTTTCTTCACGTTGACCGGCCGGCCGGTGGCCGCCGCGGCCAGCAACAGGTCCGTCTGGCGGGCCAGAAAGGCGGGGATTTGCAGCAGGTCGCATACCTCGGCGGCCCGGGCCGCCTGGGCGGGCTCATGGATGTCGGTGGTCACCGGCAGCCCGGTCTCCTCCTTGACCCGTTTGAGCGTGGCCAGGCCGGCCTCGATGCCCGGCCCGCGATACGAGGCGACGCTCGTCCGGTTCGCCTTGTCGAACGACGCCTTGAAAACCACCTGGACCGGCAGATCGGCGAGTTCCCGGCGCAATCGGCGGGCGATTGCCAGGGCCGTGGCGTCGTCTTCAAGCACGCAAGGGCCGGCGATCACCAGCAGCCGCTCCCCGCGACCGCAGCGGTAGGGGCCGATCGTGACGGGGTTTTCTGGCACGGCACATTCCTTCACGGCACGAGCAACGTCAAACGCCGCGGCAACACGTCCACCTCGACCGGCAACATGCCGCCCGGGTCGCCGTCGAGCTGGTAGGCGACGGCCTGGTCGGACACAAAACGCAGCCGGCTGGCACGCGACAGCCGGCACCCCGAAAGCCGCGCGTGCCATCCCCCCAGCTGGGCGGCAATCGCAAACTGCACCCCCCGAAGCAGCGAGTTGCCTCGGTAGGTGCACAGGTCCAGTCGCCCATCGTCGCTCTTGGCCTGGATCGCCAAGGGGATCCCCCATCCGTAGCGGGGGAGGTTGCAGGCGAAGGCCCAATGGACCCGCAGCGGCGCGGAATCCCGACCATCGCAGTATACCCGGATTTCAGGATATCGATAACTGCGAATGCACCCCCACACCGGTTTGAAGTAACTCGCATAGCCGATGTGGCCTCCACCCGGGCCGGCCGCCAGGCGTTGCCCATGGACCTGCCGGACCACCTCGGCGTCAAACCCGCATCCGATCACCACCAGGAACAGCCGGCCATTGGCAAGTCCCGCGTCGAGCGCGGCGCGGCGGCCCTCGACGAGCGTCCGGCAGACGCTTTCCGGGCGGCCAGAGAAGCCGAAGTGCTTGGCGAGCAGGTTGGCGGTGCCGGCGGCAAGCAGCGAAATCGGCACGCCCGGCACCGTGCGATTGGCCAGTTCGGCCGCCGTTCCGTCGCCACCCGCTCCGACCAGCGCTCGCAGCCGGCCCTTCCGATACAGATCGTTGGCTTTCTCGGCGACCTCGCCCAGGTCCGTCAAGGCTTCGACGCAAAACCCTCGCTTCCGGAGCAGATCGGCGAGCCGACCCACGCGAGCGCCTACGCCGCGGCGCCCGGCCTGGGGATTGACCGAGATGAGCACATGATCGGCGATGTCGGAAATCCGCGCTGCAAGGTCGAGCATGAAGGAGCGTTCCAAACATCCTGAAGTATAGAGAACGTGCTGGCGGTTCGCAACGCGACGACCCCGCCCCGCCGGGCTCTGCCACCGACGGGCTAGGGAGTGATTCTGCGGTCGATTATGCCGCAGCAATCCGCGGCGAATGTAGCCGAATGAGACATCGTGAAAACGCCTCAGAAATCGGGCGAGGGGGTGCGGGGTGAGAATTATAAACTGTTGCGAGTCAGTGGTTTAAGAAGAGAAACCCGTCCTGTTTTGCCGGTCTGGGCGGTTTGGCACGCGGATTGCTCATACACTCAGGCAGCCCAAACGGTTGCGTATTTTGGGACTGGCCCGTGGGGCCTCTGGCGGAGTGTGGTCGGGCGGCTACCTTGCCCTTGCCGTCCGATCTGACCGTTGTGGATTACGGTCCGGCAGAGGCCCCCATTTTTTTTGCCGCTCCGCTTGTCGGCACATCGGGCAGTCAGCGCAGATAGCCCCTGCGGATTTCGGCCAGGTGCTCGAGGGCCGGTTTCGGATTCCGCTTGGCGTCGAACAGGCCGCCGTGGGCGAAGTCGTGCGGTTCGGAGTCGCGGAGTTGATTCCAGAGAATCCCGTGGACGTAGCCCTTGGAAAGGATCAGCGGCACGGTCCGCCTGACCCACTCCGCCTGGCTCTGGGAATTGCGGATCGCCGTCTGAATCTTCCCGTGGCGGATGGCGAGCGGGTCCTCGGCACTGCTGCTCGGCAGGGTGAGGCTGACGTGGACGGGGATTCCCAGCAGGCTCCAGTAGTCGAGATGCCGGCTCACGTCGAGCGGGTCCCGGGGGAGTGTGCCGCCGGGGAGGTAGCCGAGGTTCATTTCGAGCATCAGGCCGGTCAGCCCCAGCCGCGCGCGGACCAGCGCGTCGGCGAAGTGCAGGGGCGAGAAGTCGACCGCCCCGCGGCTGAGGTATTCGCCCCAGGGACGATCGAATGAGACGATCCGCTCCGCGTCCCGGTCCAGCGAGTGGATGATCTCCACCGCCCGGGCAGTGAGGCGGATCCGCTCGTGCTCGGTGAGCGAGAGGGCGTCGGCCGTGTTCATCCGCGCGCCGCAGATCCAGACATCGACGCTGCCGCGGTATCGCCCGACGACGGTCTGGAGAAATTCGGTCACGCAGGCGACGATGCCATTGAAGTCATTGTCGAAGTCGGCCAGCCATTGGGGCAGCCGCCACGGATCGAAGAGCAGCAGCGGGCCGCCGCAGACAGTCAACCCGTGCTTCCGGCACCACTCGATCTGCTTGTCGGTGATGTCCCAGTAGAAGCTCCCCTGGGTCGTCTCGATCTCGCGCCAGACCATCGGCACGGCAGCCGCGTTGAACGTCTCCAGATACTGGACCGACGTGTTCTCGTCGAGCAGGGACACCCCCACGTTGGCGCCCAGAAAGGTGCTCAGCCGCGACTCCTCGTCGCGCCGGGCGGCGAGCGTCTGCTCGGCATAGCACGCAGTCAGTTCCAACGCGGCATCGAGCGTCACGCGGAGCGACTCGTTGGCCGTTGCGGTGGCTTCCTCCAAGGACTGCCGCGCACACGAGGCGAGGCGGAATCGGCCGGTCGCCTCCGCAATCCGCTCGCGCAGCGTGTCCGGCAGGCGGATCCCACTGAGCTGCCATTCGGCGGCCTGGTTCCGCAATTGCGCCAACTCGCCGCGGGCCAGCTCGACCGCCAGGTTGTAGGGCGCGGCCCTCTCCATCAGGCTACAGGTTGCCAGGGTCACGCGGCCGTGCCCGGCAACCTCCCAGGGAATATACAGGTTGCCCGAGTCGGTATTCTCGCGATCGACGACAAGTTCGTTCGCCACCTGCCGCACCTCGACGCGCCAGGGAATGCGATCGTAGCCGGCCAGGTAAGCCTGCTCCACGACGTCGTCCGGAAGGGAATCGGACGGACATAAAAATCGCATCAAACCCATCGGGCTGGCGTCCTCAACAACCGGCGGAAGCGCGGAACAACGAATCTGCAAGAAACACGGCCGCATCGCGTGGCGACTTCCCGGAGCCGCCCCATCGGCGATCTGTCGAACCGGCCGGAAGGTGGGTGTCCAGGCAGGCTGCTTGCGCCGAGCGCCGCTTCCGCCCGTCGGTTCGATACGGTTCCCTGGTATCGGGGGATACACGGGCCATCCGCTCCCTTTTGAGTCTACAGCAGGGGGGCCCCAGCTTCAAGCGAACTGTCTGGCGCGCCGGGCGGGCTTGCCGGGTGATCCGCAGGCGGTTCTGGGAGAGGTTTCCGACGCCGTCTTTGATGCCGACAGGCCGGCCGCGCGTTCCCAAGCTGAAGCGTGGCAGCCAGGGAGACGTCTCGCGGACGGGCATCGGCTGGCCAAAGCAGCGGCCAGTCGCTATATTCTTGCGTGCCCGCCAGGGGCGGCACGGGGCTGCCCGCCCCCCCCAAGTCGCAAACGTTGACCAGCCGAACTGGGCCGCGAGGGGCCGTCCCCGCGGGCGGTCGTGCCGCGGTCAACCGCGGCGGCGCCCGCCGCGCCGCACGGGTTCCCCAGACCCCAGAGCCGAATATCGTCTCGGAAGGAGCGATCGCGCCGATGAGCAAACAGGTGGTGTTGCAGACCTCGATTGGACAGGTCCCCGTTCGCCGCGGCAAGGTCCGCGATGTCTACGACCTGGGCGATCGGCTGCTTCTGGTCAGCACGGATCGGATCAGCGCCTTCGACTGGGTCTTGCCTTCGGGAATTCCGGACAAGGGACGTGTTCTGACCCAGGTGGCGGCGTTCTGGTTTGGCCAACTCGGCGTGCCCCATCACCTGATCTCAACAGACCTTGCGGAGATGAATCTGCCGCAGGGGGCTGACCGGGCGTGCCTCGCCGGGCGGGCAAGCCTCGTGCGGAAGACGGAGGTCGTGCCGATCGAGTGTGTCGTCCGCGGGTACCTCGCCGGCTCGGGCTGGAAGGAGTATCGGCAAACGGGGACGGTCTGCGGCATTCCGCTGCCGGCGGGCATGCAGGAGAGCGCCGAGTTGGAAGCGCCCATATTCACGCCCGCCACGAAGGCCGAAACGGGCCACGATGAAAACATTACGTTCGCGCGGATGGTCGAAATCGTCGGCCGGGAGACGGCCGAGACGCTGCGCGAGCGAAGCCTCGACGTGTTTCGTCGCGGGCGGGACTACGCCCGGCAGCGGGGGATCATCATCGCCGACACGAAATTCGAATTCGGCCGCTGCGACGACGGCCAGTTGATCCTCATCGACGAGGTTTTGACCCCGGATAGCTCGCGGTTCTGGCCGGCCGATCGGTATGCGGTGGGCACGAGCCCGCCGTCGTTCGACAAGCAGTTCGTGCGCGACTGGCTATCCGCGACAGACTGGGACAAGAACAGCCCGCCGCCCGAGCTGCCCGACGACGTGGTCGCCAAGACCCGCGCAAAGTACATCGAGGCCTACGAGCGGCTCACCGGGCAGACGTTCCCCTGGTAGAGCTGGCGGGGACCGGCCGCGGCCTCCGGGCAGCGCCCCAGCCGCGCCCAGCGCGGATCAACACCCCGCCCTGGCATCTCGGGCCCTCTGAATCGCCCTATCGTGTTCCGCTCCGGCCGGGTAGAATCAGGCTCTCACCGGTGGCCGCTCGCACGCCGGGTGAAGGTTGAAGCACCCTGCCTGACAACGCAATTCCTTCCTGGTTCCCCAGCTGGAGCTTGGGAACCAGGTGAAACCGTGAACTCTGCCTGACAACGCAGTCAATTGATCGCAACATGTTACGATATTGGACGGCCGGCGAATCTCACGGCAAGGGCCTCGTTGCCCTGGTTGACGGTTTTCCCGCCGGACTAGAGATCGACACGGATTTGATCGATCGGGAGCTGGCTCGGCGGCAGGGGGGGTATGGCCGGGGAGGCCGTCAGCGGATCGAGGCGGATCGCGTGGAGATTCTCAGCGGCGTCTGGCAGGGGCGGACGCTGGGCAGCCCGATCGCGCTGATGGTTGTCAACGAGGATTCCAAGCTGGACCGGATGGAAGACCTGGAGCGGCCGCGTCCCGGGCACGGCGACTTGGCCGGCGCGATCAAGTACCTCGGTTCAATCCGGGCCGTTCTTGAACGGGCCAGCGCCAGGGAGACGGCCGCCCGAGTCGCCGCCGGCGCGCTGGCACGGCAGATTCTCCGCCATTTCGCCATCGAGCCTTTTGCCTACGTCGTCGAGATCGGACCGATGCGGATCAGCCCGAAGCCGGGCACGCTGGCCGAGCAGAAGGCCTTGCGCGACGCAAGCGGTGTGTATTCGCTCGATCCGGAGCAGGATGGCCCGGCCAAGCAGTTGATCGACCGCTGCCAGAAGGCGGGTGACACGCTCGGCGGCGTGATCGAGGTTCGCGTGGAGGGGGTCCCCTTTGGCCTGGGAACCCATGCCCAGTGGGACCAGAAGCTGGACGGCCGTCTGGCGAGGGCGGTGATGGCGGTCCAGGCGATCAAGGGGGTCGAGATCGGGCTCGGATTCGAAGCGGCCCGTCGCGTCGGCTCCCAGGTCCACGACCCGATCCAGTATGACGAGGCGGCTCGAGCGGGGCCGTCGCTCGGATTCGTCCGGCCCACGAACCACGCCGGCGGCCTGGAGGCGGGGATGACCAACGGCCAGCCGATCGTGGTCCGGGCGGCGATGAAGCCGATCAGCACGCTGGCCAGGCCGCTGGAATCGGTGAATCTGAAGACGAAGCGGCCGGAGTCGGCCGCCTATGAACGGAGCGACGTCTGCGCTGTGTCCGCCGCGAGCGTGATCCTCGAAAACGTCGTTGCCCTGGAGATCGCGGCCGCCCTGATCGACAAGTTCGGCGGCGACAGCCTCGCGGAGATGGAGGCCCGCTGGCAGTTGTTCCACGAGATGGCGGCCAGGCGATAGCACCCGCAAGAGGGAACAAGGATGTTCCGGTTGTCCGATTCAACCCGGCGTCTCGTCACCTTGGCGCTCTTCGTGCTGTTGTGCGCGGCGCCGACGGTGACCCTCTCGGCGCTGGGTCTCTGGCGGCGTCTGCCGGGCCGGACCGTGAGCGAACAGCGCCGTTTGTCGCTGCTTCTCGGGCAGCCGGTCCGGCTCCAGTCGCTCCGCCACCTGTCTCCTTCAGCGGTGCTCTATGAAGGCCTCGAAATCCACGATCCGGAGACGGCCGCGGTGCTCGTCCGCTGCGATCGGCTGCGCGTCGCCCGGCAGTCAAGCTCGCCGGACAAGCACGGCGCGCTCGCCGGACCGCGGCTGCGGCTGACGGCCGGAACGCTGGCTCTGGACGCCGAGTCGGTGCGCTGGCTCTGGCCGTTGATGGAGCGCCTGCTCCAGCGGCGGATGGGCGCGGGTCCCCCGCAGATTGAACTCGTGGCCGAATCGATCGCTGTCTGCGGCGCGGAGGCGGACTTTGCGATCAAGCAGGTCCGCAGCCGGGTGACGCTGCGGAGCGAGGCTTCCCAGATCGAACTCGGCTTGCAGGTGGAAGGATACGAGACGCCCAAGCCGGTCTATCTGCGGATTGTCCGCAACCGGCAGCTTCGTCCGCCGGTCGACGGCTTCGACGTGTTCACGGGCGACGGCCCCCTGCCCTGCGGCTTGTTTGCGGCGGTCTTTCCGGTCTTCGGAGGCCTTGGCGAGGGGGCCCGGTTCGAGGGCTACCTGGTGGCCAACCGCGCGGCCGACGGCTGGGAGGGCGAAGTGCTCGGCGAGTTGCAGAACGTGGACCTGAAGGAGCTTGTCGGTCGGCGATTCCCCCACGAGATGAGCGGCGCGGGGCGGGTGGCGCTGGAGCGGGTGCGGTTCCGCGCCGGGCGCGTCGTCTCGGCCCAGGGGGCGTTCCACGCCAGCAACGGGCGGATCGGCCGATCGCTGATCAACGCGCTCCGCGGCCAGCTTCAGCTCCAGGGCGATTTCGCCGGGAGCGGCTCGGGGAGCCTCGTCCCCTACGAGGAACTCGGGGTGCGGTTCTATTTCGACGCGGCGGGACTGCGGATTTGGGGTGATTGTCCGGCATCGCCCGCGGGCACGATGATCGTCTACGGGTACGGCCAGCGGCTCCTCCAGCCAGCCGAGCCCGAGCGGCCGCAGCGGCTCCCGGCGGCGATTGCCGCGCTGTCTGGCAGCGGCGAGGAGGAACTGCTGTTCTCGCCGCGGACGGCCTGGCTGATCGAACGTCTGCCGCTGGGAAGGCCGGGCCCGGCGGCCGCGGCGGCTGCCCCGTCCGGCGGGGTCGAACCGGCGCCGCGCTGATCGATCCGCCGCCGGCGGTCATTGCGTGTCGGGCACGGTCTCCACTCGCGCACTGTCGATCTCGCCGCCCGCGTCGGCCGGCGCGGGGAGGCCGCCGGTCTCGCCCAGGTAGCGGATGGCGGCCGCCGCGACGACGAGGAAATTCACCGCCAGGAAGCCGGCCACGTACCAGCCGCCCCCCTCGCCGCTGCCGTAGCTGTGCATCCCGCTGCCGAAAAAGTAATTCACGCCCCACCAGGCCATGACGATCGCGGTGATCGAGACGACGGCGCCGGCGGCGAGGGAGAAATCGCGCAACACGCCGGTGATGCGGAAATGCAGCACGCCGACATAGATCAGCAGCGAGATCAGGGCCCAGACCTCCTTGGGGTCCCAGCCCCAGAATCGCCCCCAGGAGACGTCGGCCCAGAGGCCGCCGAGGATCGTGCCGGCGGCGAGCAGGACGACGGCCACTTGGATCGAGCGATAGATGAAGCCCGAGAGCGTCTCGCAGGCCGCGGGGCCGTGGCGGCGGGCGGCGCCGCCCTCGGAGGGATCGCCGTCGCGGTAGCGGCCGAGCAGGTAATGGCCCATCGCGGCGATTCCCAGCCCCCAGGCCAGGAAGCCGGCTCCATAGCTGGCGGTGATCGTCAGCACATGCAGCGTCAGCCAGAAATTGTCGCGGAGAACGGGCATCAGGGGGTTGATCCCCTTGTCCCAGATCGGGGCGTAATAGGCGATCAGGCCAACGAGGAACGCGATTCCCGCGCCGACCACGGCGAAGGCCTTGCGGTCGATCATGCGGCGAAGCACCGCCCCCACGCCCGCCCGGGCCAGCGTCCAGGGGAACGACACCGCGCTGAGCAGGGCCGCCAGGACCAGCCGCGGCACGAGCCAGACCGACAAGCCAAGCATCAGCAAGCCGACCAGCCAGACAATCCGATCGTTCCACGTCTCGCTCCGCGGCGCCAGCCGCACGATCGCATAGCCGCTTCCCACTCCGTACGCCACACTGGTAAGAAAATAGACCACGGCGGCCGCCAGGGCCAACCTCGGCAGCAAGAGGGCCCAGCGGGCGGCCGTCCAAGCGGCCGGGCCCATCCACTCCAGGTCGAGTTCCCTGTTGCGGGCGGTGCCCGCCGCGCCGGGGAGGGCCGTCATCCGCCAGGCGTGGCGGATCGCCGGCCCGAACAGCGGAACGAACGCGAACCAGAGGCCGAGCAGGGCCGCCACGAGGGCCACGAAGACGACGGTCTCGAACATGTTGGTCACCGGCGCCCAACCGGTGACGTGGACCCGCAAGGCGAAGCCGTACACGGAGAACGCCTGGCCGCCGACCAGGGCGAGGATCCCCAACCAGTACATCGGCGCGCGGAGCACGCCGAATGCCATCCCCAGGCAGCACAGGGCGACGAAGCTGAAGACCCACGACCAGAGGAACGGGTCGAGGCGGTAGTAGTGGACTTCCGCGTCCGTCGCGCCGGGCGGGGGATAGGCGGTGGCGGCGATCAGCGCCTCGTCGCGATTGCGGAGCGGCAGGCCGGCGCGATACGGTTCGATCTGCTCGGCCAGGCCGCGGAGCGCGGCGGCGAACCGATCCATGGCGGCTTCGAATCGTGCGGCGCGGCCGGCCGCGCCGCGATCGACGTACGCCGCCGCCGCCTCGGCCAGCGCTGCGCGTTCGACCCGCTGCGGATTGTTCTTCGCCAGGAGCTGGAGGTATTCCAGGCGGGTCCGGTTCTCCGGATACAGCGGCGCAGGGGGCGTCTCGGGCATGCCGGGCCGGAGGAAACGGCGATACACGTCGTCTCCACTGAACAGGAGTGTCTGCACGCTCAGCCAGGGTTGCGACTGGTCGTCCGTCCCCCGGTCCTTCTCCAGGGCCGGCGGATTCAAGCCCGGCACGAGGCGGAGCGAGGGGTGGCTCTCGTAGATCGCCAACTGGGCCTGGGTGATGGCCACGGCCAGTTCGCCGGCCCGGCTGGCGACCACGTGAGCCTGGCTCCGCAACCGCTGCCAACGCCGCGCGGTGTACTCCGGCGGCGCGTCGCGGCGGAAGAGCTCCTTCATGCCCCGTTCGGCGATCTCGGCGAGCTTCTCAGCCCGGCGGGCGCCGCTGACGAGCATCAATTCCGCCCGCACCGGATCGGCCGCGCCCCGATCGGTGATCTCGCTGAGCGCGCTCAGGGCCGATCGGACGGCCTCGACCTCGGCGTCGATCTGGCCGTCGTAAACGGCCGGGGTGAGCGATTCCAGGTCGCTCTTCGCTTCCGCCCAAGCGCTGGCCGTGCCGTTCCAGGCCGTGGCGGCGTCGCCGAGTCGGGCCAGAAAGGAGTGGGGCGGATCGCGAAACGGGTCAAACGTCACCGCGCGGTATGTCGAGAAGGCTTCGCCGAGCTGGGCCAGCTTGCGCTCGGTGGCGGTCAGCTCGACGTTCCGCCCGATCGCCTGGCGGCGCTTGCTTTGCAGCTGGTCGAGGGCCTCCCAGAACGCCTTGGATTCGGCTACGGCGCGAGGCGAGACGTGTTTCAGGTGGATTCCGCTCTCCGAATGGGTCGGCAAGCCGAGCACGTCTTTGCGGAGCCCCTCGTGTTCGGCGATCAGCAACGGCACGCGCTCCCAGCGTTCCGGTTCGACCAGCCAACTGAAGACGAGCTCCGCGGCGGGGAACTTGCGGGGGCCGCCAGGGAAGAGTTTTTCCGTCTCGCGGAACTCGGGCAGGCTCCGCGCCGCGGCCGCCGCCCCCTCGAGGCCGAGACGGGGATTGGCGCTGCCGCAGACCGCCTCGACGACCTGCTGGGCGAATGTGTTGACCGGCATCATCCGGCCGCTGTGGAACACCGGCAGCCGCTGCCAGGTCGAGAAATCGGGTTCTCCGGCGCTTGACTCCGCAGCCGACACCGCGGCAATCGCCAGCCAGCCGATCAGGGCGACTCTCGGAAGCATGAAAAACCTCGTATCGAGTAGTGCCGCGGCTCTTGCCGGAACCGCTGCGGAACGTCTTGTCTGGCTTCAGGCCGCTTCGCGCTCCGGACCGGCACGACGCGCGCGGGGGGCGAAGAAATAGGCCCGCATGTAGAACATCGTGGCGATCCCGGCAACGATCATCAGGCTGCCGAAGTATTTCAAGCCCCGGCCGGGATCGTAGTTGACGGTCAGCCACGAGAGGAACATTTCGCCCCGCGGCATGTCTTCCCCCGGCAGCAGCCGGCCGCCGAGTTGCTCGTCGTAGAACGGGTCGCCCGGCTTCCACGGTCCGCGGAACGCCTCCTGGTAGATGCGAAAGGACCGGCCCGTGGCCGGGTCCTTGCGGGTGATCGGTTGATTCAGGGTGATCAACACGCCGTCTTCAATCACCTGGTCGATCCGCTCTTCGCCGGTCGTCGGATCGGTCTTGACGGTGACGAAGTCGACCAGGCTCGAATACGAGGAGGCCATGCTCGAGCCGGGATCGAGCGTTCGCTGGAAACGGTCGAGATAGACATGGAACCCGACGTCGACCGAGTCGGGCAGGAGCGTGATTTGGACGCGGCGATCCTTGCCGGTCACCGCCCGGCGCTGCGCCCGCGTCACGGGGGTCTTCATCGCGCTGGACTGCTGGGCTTCGAGCCAGAACTGCTCGGTGTTTCCGTCGACGGTCAACCGGGCGAGGACCAGCGGCCCGGTGAGCGGCCGAGGCGCCTTGGGATCGAACGGCTGCGGTTCGAAACGCACCCCGGGCCGCTGGTGGGGCTCGAAGGACTCGGCATAGAACCGCATCGCGCGGGGGGGCGCGTCGAGCGTCAAATCGGTTCGCCGGCCGATCGGCAGCGTCTCGCCGGGGGTGAACTCCGGCGACTGCCAGAACCGGTAGCGGAGCTGGCCGTCGGCGCCCTGGATGACGTCGACGCGGGGTTGGTTGAGGTTGTGGAGCGACTCCTCGCGCCGATCGATTCCTTCCCCCAAGGGGCTGGAGGCGTCGAACCAATAGCTGCCATAGACTCCGTGGTCGACGACCTGCTGATTGAACTCGGGCACCTCGGCCAGGAGGATCATCCGCCGGGGCGCCTGGCGCGGCGGATGGATCATCAGGACGGCGCCGAGCAGCTGCGGGTTGAATTGGACGAATTCCGCCTCGTAGCCGGTTGCCCCGAGCGGCAGGCGTTGTCCGGGCGCCCATTCATCGACGAGAAAGCGAAACACCTGGCCGCGCAGGTAGAGGACGATCTGGCCCATCCGCCCGAGCTTGCCCTCCGGACCGGCAACCTGGAAGGCCTCGGTCTCCGCGTGGTCCTCGGCAATCCAGAAGGTGAATCGGACGCCGCTCCGGGCGACCTTCCGCGCGCCGAGGTTCATTGCCGGATCGGCGTGGGGGCCCGCCGGGCGCTCGATCGCCAGCTCGACCGGTTCGGGTTCTCCAAGGCTGCCGCCGGCGGATTCCGAGACGGCAACCTGGAGCCGCAAGGGCGCCGCCTGCTGCGTCTGAAACTGGCAATGGTAGTCGAGCACTTCCAGCCGGATGTTGTCCTGGTTGCAGATCACTCCCCGATCGCGGCGCCCCAGACCCCAGGGAAACCAGGGCAATCGCTTGTACATCTCCCAGTTGAACGGGCCGGCGGCGAACGGGATGTCGATGACCGAAACAGCGCCGTCCGGCGACCGATCGGGGTAGACCGTCAGCTGGAAATGACGCGTGTCCTCGTAGGCCAGGTGGGTCGTGTTCCCCTCGAAGACCGGCATCTGGGCGTCGATGCCCGACTGGGCACTGTAAATGCACCCGGCGAGAAGGACAAGGATTCCGGCGTGGGTGATCAGGAAGCCGGTCTGATGCCGCCGCCAGGGGAGGCGGATCAGCGCCGCGCAGAGGACGTTCACGCCGAGCAAGGCCAGGATCAGCGCGAACCACCAGGAATCGTAGATCGCGAAATGGACCGCCTCGGTCCCATACGCGCTCTCGACGAACGTCGCCCAGGCCAGGACTGCCGCCAGTGCCAAGAGCAAGGCCACGGCCAGATACATCGAGGCCAGGGCTTGATAAAGGCGGAGCAAGAGCCGCATCGGCGGGGAATGCTCCGGAGTGCTGAGTTTGGGTCGTGCCATCGAGAAAGGTTGGGAGGTTTGAGTTGGCAGTCCTTCGTGCCGCGAAACGGCGCGTGGAATGATGGACACCGCGATTGGCGGGACAGGTCGGTTCCCAACCGGGAGCCGGGGGGCGAGGATCGGTTGGGAACCAGGATCGGGAGACAGTCCGGCAGGCCGTCGAAATTCGCCAGCCATGCCGCAGAGTGGCCGGGCGCACCGCGGGGCACGGCCCAGACCCATCCGCGCGCAAGGGGCCCCGGACGATCGTACTCGACCATTATACCGCCACCGAGGCAGCGGGGTAGGAAAGGGAGGGGGCCGTAGCGGTCGGCAATCCGCCGTCGGCGGTCAACTTGCCCGATGCTCAAGCCGTCTCGGCTGGCGGCTGACCGCCGGCGTCTGGCAGCTATGGATAGAGCGCCGGGATCGACTCGGTCCAACCGATGACGGGCACTTCCTGGGCCATCAGGAAGATTTCGACGCGCCGGTTTTTCTGTCGGCCTTCGGGGGTCGTGTTGGGGGCGATCGGCTGGTTGGGGCCGTAGCCGGCGACGCCGATCCGCCGCGAGTCGAGGCCGGATTGCTGGAGGACGCGCGCCACCTGGTTCGCCCGGCATAAGCTCAGGTGGAAGTTGTCGCTGAACAGGTCCCTGGCCGGTCGTCTGGCGATCTGCCGGTCGTCCGTGTGCCCGACGATCAAGATTTTCAGGCCATCGCCTTCGTCCGAGTTGAGCGCCTCGGCCAGTTCTCGCAAGGTGGGCTCCGCGCCGGGCTTGAGCTGGTCCTGACCTTCGTCGAAGAGGATGTCGGTCCCGAGCTTGCTCACCCCGCTGCCGGTGGCGGAGGCGGCGCTGCCATAGCGTTCGGAGATGCGCGCGAGCTGGGCCTGGGTATGCGGAGCGAGGGGGGGCAGGGGGCTGAGGCCGGCGACTGGACTCCGCTGCTTGCGATACTCCTCCAGGCGGCGGCGATCGACGCCGGCCTCGGCGTCGAGCAGGCCGAGCTCCTCCTCCGCCCGCAAGAGTTGGTCTTCGATGTTGGTGGAATGGACCTTGAGGTTCTCGAGCTGCGCCACGAGGGCTTGATTGCGTTCGGTGAGCGACTGATTCTGAGCGGTCAGGGACTTCGCCTTGCCGGCCGACACGCAGCCGCTCGAAATCAGGAACACCGCTGCGATTCCGCAGGCGAGGCCCCAGCGCTGTGCAGTCATGATTCGACTCCTTTCGAATCGGCGCTGCTCCGCGATCGGGAGCACCGCATCGAGTCTCCATGCGTGGTCTTTTCGCCGGCTTGCCGGACCTTAGAAGAGGATCCCCTTGAGCATGTCGAGCAAGGTTCCGCTAATCGTCATCGCCCCGTTCCAGGTCCACATGTTGCGGAGCAGGTCGAAGGTCATCGTGCCGGCGAGGACCAGCAGCAAGGTGCAGGGGAACAGTCCCAGCCAGACGACCATTCCCGAGTAGGGCGCTTCGGGCAGCGCGCGGGGGCCGATCGCCGCCCCCTCGGCGACGTCGACCGCCGGGGCGGCGATGGCTTCGGCCGCTGCGCCGATCGGCTCGAAGCCGATTGGCGCGGTGGCTTCGTCGAACATCGGGGCCATCTCGGCCGGCGCGCCGACCATCGTGGGGGCGTCGTCGCCCTCGGTGTCCAGCGCGATGACCTGCGAGCCGCTCTCCTCCTCGCCGGCTTCTTCAAGCGGCGTCAGAAGGAATTCCTCGTCGGTTTGGATTTCCGTCCCGGATTGGGAGCTCTCCGCCTCGGCAAGCGTCAGCATGTCGTCTTCGCCCAACTCGAGCGATTCCTCCTCCTGGCCGGCCAGTTCCAGCGGCTCGTCGAGCGCCAGGCCGCTGTCCTCCGGGTCGACGAGCGAGATCCCGCTATCGCCGCCGATGGTGACATCGCTTCCCGTTCCGCTGCCGCCGAGAACGAGGTCCTCGCTGTCGAGGACGCTGTCGGACACGTCTAGATCGCTGCCGCTCTCGGCTCGCTCTTCCGAGGCCAGCGCAATGTCGCTGTCTTCGAGCGTCACGTCCTGGTCCAGGGTCAGGTCCAGTTCCAGATCGGAGCTGCCCTCCGGATGGGTCGTTTCACTGCCCAGGTTGATGTCGCTGCCAGCCAGCGCGAAATCCGAGAGCTCCAGGTCGCTGCCGCCGGAAGCAGGGGGCTGGGACCCGCCGAGGACAAGCTCCTCGTCATCCTCGCCGGCGGCCGACGCGTGTCTGCTTTTGATCTGTTCGGCCAGGTAATTCTGAACGTCTTCGGCCTTGAATTTCCAGTCGGCTCCGTCGCGATACCCGTGCAGCTTGTTCTGCTCGCGCAGGTGGTTGACATCGGCAGGCTTGACCCCGAGGACTTCGGCCGCTTTTTGCGTGTTGTAGAACTGTTGGGACATGTGGCCCTCCCAGACAAGCCTGGCCGCCTGGGCTGCAACCCCGGACGACTCGGCTTCACCTTTGTTCCAAGAGCGATTGAATTTCCGGCGGCAAGGGATTCTTGCCGTTGAAGTACTGCATTTGCAGGTCCCAGGTCATGTTCCGCACGCAGCATAACTCCACATTTCCGCTGGCCAGCTCAACGTGGTAGACTGCCATCGTGCTCCGTCTCGGGTCGACCACCACGACTTGCTGGTAGCGACCTTCCACGACCGTGGACTCGACGATCATTCGGCTCTCGGTCGCAGCGAGCTGCTGGGCATCCATCCGGCCCGCGTAAACCTCGGGGCGGCCGGGGATGGCGCCCATCGCCACTGCCACCAGACCTGCAACAACCAGGATCCCAAGCACCGTGCCACGCATCCATGCACCTTGAATATCTAGCGGCTAGGGAAAATGGGACCCTAACCACAATTGTAAAGGGCCCAATTTCCAATGCAAGAAAAATCAGTCCCGGCGGGGGGAAACCCAACCGGCACCGTCCATCCGCCTTCGCACATCCGGTTTTACCGTCAAGAGCCTGCCGGCCGGCTCCCAACCAAGGCGGGTCGCACCCCTTCAGGGGCAGGCTCGCCGCTCCGCGCCGGCCAGAACGCACGCCGCCCGACCGGCAGTTTTTCCGAACCGCTGGGCGGGCTGACCGGAAATATCGAGCGGAAAGCCCTCCGCAGCCCGCCAGGCTCCCCGCCGTCGCGAGGCGGTCGGCAACAAACAAGTGTCTGCGTGCGAATGACTTATGCATTTCCGAGGCCTCTCCGGCCGCAGCGCTGCCGAGCGGCTCTGGTTCACGTCCAGACAAGGCGGCGAAGTGTAGCGGAATGCAGGCGGCCGCCGCAAGGGCAGCTTGCCGATGGACGGCAAGTTCATTACCCGTTTGGAGGGGTGTACAGGGTTCATGGCGCGGACTCGGCGGCACGGCCGCCATCGTCGCGGGAGCCGATTGCAGCTTGGACCGGGGCCGCTCGGGCGGAGGCGGCGGAGCCTTCCCGATCGGCCGGGGGAGGCTTAGAATTCGATTTCCTCCGACCGCAGCCGATTGCCTCGCCCCCAGAGCCATGTGCGAAATCCCGCCCGTCGACGACAAGCCGGTCTGCCTCCTGCTCAGTGGTGGTCTGGATAGCTGCATCCTGCTCGGTCAGATGATTGCCCATGGCCACCGTGTCCAACCCGTCTACATCGCCTCCGACCTGGTCTGGCAAGCGGCGGAATTGGCGGCGTTGCGGGGGCTCCTGGCGGCGATGCAGACCGCGGCGCTGGCACCGCTCGTCGTGCTCAAGCTCCCGCTGGAAGACATCTACCAGGACCATTGGAGTCTCACGGGAGCTGAAATCCCGGGCGCGGAGAGCCCCGACGAGGCGGTTTACCTCCCGGGGCGCAATGCCCTGCTGCTGATCAAGGCCGCGCTCTGGTGCCACCGCCGGGGAATCGAGCGAGTCGCCCTGGGTGTCTTGGGCACCAGTCCGTTCGCCGACGCGAAATCCGCGTTCTTCGACCATTTCCAGGCGGCGATCAACCTGGCGACTGGCGCGCGGATCGAGTTTCTCCGCCCCTTGGCTCGTGCAACCAAGCAAGACGTGATGCGACTCGGGCGGACGATGCCCCTGGAGCGGACGTTTTCCTGCCTGGCGCCGCATGTCGGGCTGCACTGTGGCGTCTGCAACAAGTGCACGGAGCGCCGGCGGGCGTTTCAGGTCGCGGAGATTCCGGATCGGACCGTATACCAATCCGACCCCGTCTCCGCCGGATAGCCACACCTTAACCGTGGGAAAGGCGGCCAACCGCGAATGTTCCGAGTCACACGCGAGATCGACTTCTGCTACGGCCATCGATTGCTGAACTACGAGGGAAAGTGCAGGCACCTTCACGGGCATAACGGCCGGGTGCTGATCACGGTCGAGTCCGCGGCGCTCGACCGGCGCGGAATGGTGCTCGATTTCGGCGACATCAAGCAGGTGATCCAGCGCTGGATCGATGACCATCTCGATCACCGGATGATTCTCTGCCGCGACGACCCGGTGGCGAAAGTCCTGCAAGAGATGGGAGAACCGCTGTTCCTGATGGACGAGAATCCCACGGCGGAGAACATCGCGCGGCGGATCGCTCGGCACGGCGTCGAACAGGGGTTGCCGGTGGTCGAGGTGCGGCTCTGGGAGACCCCGAACTGCTATGCGACCTACTCTGTCGACAGCGCTGAGGCGGGGAGCGACTCGGCGGCGGCCAGGTCGCGGCGCTGAGCGGTGCGGCGGCCTTCCAGACCGGCCGGGCAGTGGGAAAAAAGCCAAGGTTCAAGGCTCAATTCCCAATGGCCAAGAGTGGCCAAGACCGGGTCTCTGGTTGGGAGCAGCGGATGGAGGAGAGTTGGACCCTGGAATTTGTATTTTGAACCTTGAGCTTTGGACCTTGAACCTTGCTAAAAAAAGCTTGAACCTTGCTAAAAAAAGACAGTCCGGGCACCGAACGAATCGGTGGCTCCGGACTGTTTCCCCCCTGGGAACATACCGCTGAATTTCCTTCTCGGTTAGCGACTCCAGGATGCGATGGGGCGCCTTTGTGTGGGGTCCGGCCGAACCGGACCGCCGTATGCCGGGGCGCTCCTCACGTTCTGCGGCAGGTTCCTCCAACTCAGCAAGTGCGGTGCAAGGGGCGTTTGCCGGCACTGGAGCCGGCGACGTGCTGGTCGCCGGCGTCCGGCGGCAACGGCTTGCGAGACCCTGGCAAAGGCAAACGGCGCTCGCACCGCACGGTCTTGCCCGCGACTGAGCCCCCTTGCATCGTCCGATGCGGTCAGTCGCCGGGCGTCATGGCAGAGTGTTTCATCGACTGCCGGGCGGGGTTCACTTTGGGAATCTTTTTTTGGTTGTTCGGATTCTGCGGGCGGGGCCCGTCCGGATCGGTCGCGGCGGCCGCTTCGTTCACCGGCGCGGCGGGAGCGTCGCCTGGCTGCCCGCCTGCCCGAAGCGCGGCAGCGCCGGATGCCGTGTCGGGGAAGGTCGAGCCGGGCGGTTTTTTCCGCCTGGATTTTGCCGCGCGTCTCGACTCGACGATCGCGGGGCGGTAGTCTAGCGGAGTAGCCGTTCACGCCCCGGAGCCGACTTGAAGGCGGAAGTCTCGTCTTCGCGGCAGTCGGGCATCTAGTGTTCTCCCGCCGCGATCCGCGCCGCCAGAAGGGAGACTGTCCTTGGAGACGACGCGCCGCGGAGCGCCGTTTCCGGCAATCCACAACTCGCAACCAGACGGGAAAGCCATGAGAAGAGCTCTCGTTCCGCTGTTCTGCCTGCTGTTCTGCCAGGCTCCTCTGTATGCGGCCGACTTGACGAAGGACGGCGCCACCGCCTGGCGAATCGTCTTGCCCGATGAACCGACGGTTGTCGAGAAGACCGCCGCCCGCGAGCTTGCCGAGCATCTGAAGCTCGTCAGCGGCGCGGATTTCCAGACGATCGCCGAAAAGGACGCCGCGGCCGGCGGCGGGTCGCTGATCTATCTGGGCAATACGGCGAAGGCCCCGAAGAAGGACTACAAGTTCGATGAGATCCTGATCAAGATGGAGGGCGGAAACCTGGTTCTCGCCGGGCACGAGAAACGCGGCTGCCTCTACGCGGTCTACTCGTTCTTGCAGGACGTCGTCGGCGTCCGCTGGTGGACGCCCAGCGACACGTTCATCCCCAAGCGGCCGACGCTGGCGATCGCCGACGACCTGGCCGTTTCCTACGCGCCGCAGCTCATCTCGCGGGAAATGTATCACCGAGACGCGCAGCCGACCGTCTTCTCCGCGCGGATGAAAGGCAACGGCTTCCTGACGCCGGAATACGGCGGCGCGGTGCGGATTGTCAATTTCGTCCACTCGTTTTACAAGTACCTGCCGCCGGGGAAGTATTTCGACGCCCACCCGGATTGGTACTCGGAAATCGACGGCAAGCGCAAGCATGAACACGCCCAGCTCTGCCTGACCAACGAGGAGATGACCCGGGAGTTGATCAACAACGTCCTGGAAACGCTGCGGAACAGCCCCGGCGCGAAGATCATCGACGTTTCTCAGAACGACTGGTACGGGTTCTGCACCTGTGCGAAATGCAAGGCGGTCGACGAGGCGGAGGAGAGCCACGCCGGTACGCTGCTGTTGATGCTCAACAAGGTCGCCGAGGCGGTGGAAAAGGAGTTTCCGGATGTCCTGGTCGAATCGCTGGCGTACCAGTACACCCGCAAGCCGCCCAAGACGATCAAGCCGCGCGACAACGTCTTGATCCGTCTCTGCACGATCGAATGTTCTTATATCCAGCCGCTCGACGGGGAGCAGAACCGGAAGTTCGCCGCGGATATCGAGGGCTGGAGCAAGCTGGCCAGGCACCTGTTCATCTGGGATTACACGACCAACTACAACGACTACCTGGGGCCGCATCCGAACCTCCGCGTGCTTGTTCCGAACGTCCGCTATTTCGTCAAGCACGGGGCGATCGGCCTGTTCGAGGAGGGGGAAGGCGACGACTTCTGCGAACTGAAGAACTGGCTCCTGATGCGCGTCATGTGGGAGCCGCACCTCGACGGCGAGAAGCTGATCGACGAATTCGTCCGCGGCTACTACGGCGAAGCGGTCGCCCCGCTGATCCACCAGTATTGGGACGTCCTCATCGCGGAGGCGGAAAGGACGAAGATCTATCTGGGCTGCTTCGGCGTGAATTCGGCGAAATGGATCGACCTGGCGACTCTCAACCAGGTGACCGAGATCATGAACAAGGCGGTCGAAACGGCGACCAGCGTCTACGGGGCCGATTCCGACGAGCTCCGCCGGTTGCGGAAGTCGAAGATGGGCGTCGATCACGTCTGGCTCAGCCGCTACTACCCCCTGCGGGCCGAAGCCCGCGAGAAGAAGCTGCCGTTCCTTGGTCCCAAGGACCCGTTCGCGGCGGCGGAGGAGTTCGCCCAACTCTGCAAACGGTTCAGGACGAAGGCCGCGGTCATCTCGCAAGAAAAGAACTTGGGCAACTACCTGGAGGGTTTGAAGGCGGGATTCCTGGCGCAGAAGAATCCGCCGGAAATCTGCCGGGGCATCCCGGAGGACGCCTGGGTCGTGTTCGACGCCTTGTCGTTCAACAACTACCGCGACGCGGCGACGATCGTCGACGACTCGGAAGGCTGGAACGGCAAGAGCGTCCGCATGGGAACGAAGGTCGACTGGAACACGAACTATACTCCGCCGGTTCGCGGCACGTACCGGATCCTCGCCTCGCTGCGCTGCGAGGGATCGGTCGAGCAGGGCAAGCTCGGCTCGTGGGGCGTTTACGACGCGCAGGGGAAGAAATCGCTCAAGAGCATGACCCTCGATGCGGAGGCGTTCAAGACCGGAGAGGGATCGTTCGATCGGAAGTTCCGCTGGATCGAGCTGGGCGTCGTCGACTTCGTCCCCGGTGCCTACTTCTGGTTCGCCCACGGGCACAATCCGGACCTCGAGGCGATCTTCGTCGACCGTGTCGTGCTCATCGGCGCGGAGTGACCCGGCGCCGGGCGCGGCGAGCAGCGCGGCCTGGATCGGGCCGCGGCCCGATCGGCCTCGGCTCCGCCGGCGGGTAAACTGGACGTGCACAGAGCGCTTGATTAGCATGGGGGCAGGTTGTCGTGTTGAGGCGAAGAGAGATGAGCAGCGGTGCCAGCGGCGCGGGCGTCCGGAGGGTCGTCCAGTGTTATTCCCTGTTTGACAAGTTCTTCCCGACCTGCGGATTGCTCGACTACACCGAGGGCATCTATCACGGCGACCCCAACACTCCGTACGCGCAGGCCCAGTTGAACCAGATCAACTACCTTCTCGACGAGGTCCGCTGCCGGCAAGGCGTCCGCATTCTGGACGTCGGCTGCGGCAATGGGACGCTCCTGGAAGAAGTCCGCCGGCGGGGGGCGGTGGGGACGGGGATCACGATCTCGCCGGAACAGGCCGGCCTCTGCCGACGTCGGGGGCTCGATGTTCGCCTGTTGGACTACCGGGAGTTGGCGGGGCGGTCGATCGGCCCGTTCGACGCGGTGATCGCCAACGGCGCGATTGAACACTTCGTGCAGGTCTCCGACGCGGCGGCCGGCGAGGCGGAACAGATCTACGCGCGGATGTTTCGCCTCTTCCACGGGGTGATCGACCCGAAGTCGAGCATCCGGCGGATGGTCAACACGACGACCCATTTCGTCCGCGGCCCGGACCCGAAGCGGCTGCTTGCCGGCCCGCTCGCGTTCCGCCCCTTCTCCGACGACTTCCACTACGCCCTGCTGATCCGGAGCTTCGGGGGATTCTATCCCGCCGATGGGCAGCTCGAACGCTGCGCCCGGGGGTTCTTCCGGTTGCTCAAGGCCGAGGACGGGACCCGCGACTCGTTCTTCACGTCGGAGGAATGGCTGCGGCGCGTCCGCAAGGCGTTGCGGCGGCCGACGGGCTTGAAGATCATGGCCAGGTCGCTCCCCTACATGGTCCGGCATCCGGGGCAGTTTATCACGATGATCACCTGCATGTTGATCACGCGGTCGTGGAACTGGCAGTTCCGAACCGACCACCCCCCCGCCAGGCTCCTCCGCCAGACCTGGGAGTACGAGCCGGCATCGGTTTGACAATCCAACCGTCGCCGCAGGGGCGGCGATCCGCCCTTGGCGCCTTCAGACCTTCAGGAAAAGGACCCATTCCATGAAACGCCTTCCGCAGTTCGCCCTGATCACGATCTTGCTGGTGCCGACGGCCGCGCTCGGGGCGGCGGAACCCGATCCGCCGGAGGGGTTTCGCGCGATCTTCAACGGCAAGGACCTGGCGGGCTGGCACGGGCTCAATCCGCACAGCGCGGCGAACCTCAGCGGCGAGAAGAGAGAGGCGAACCTCGCGCGGCAGCGGGCCGAGTTTCCCAAGCATTGGCGCGTCGAGAACGGCGAGTTGGTCAACGGCGGTCACGGCCCCTACGCCACGACCGACGAGGAGTTCGGCGACATCGAATTCCTCATCGAATACAGGACCGTACCGAAAGCCGACAGCGGCATCTATCTGCGCGGCGTCCCGCAGGTGCAAATCTGGGACTGGCATCAGGTTTTCAATCCGAAGAACCCGCACCGCAAACCGCACCTCGGCTCGGGCGGCCTGTTCAACAACACGCCGGGCAAGCCCGGCCGCGACCCCCTGGTCCTGGCGGACAAGCCCTTCGGCGAGTGGAACCGTTTCCGCATTCGCCAGATCGGCGACCGCACCTGGGTCTGGCTGAATGACAAGCTCGTGGTGGACGGCTGCGTGATGGAAAACTACTGGGATCGCTCGAAGCCGCTGCCCGCCAAGGGCCCGATCATGCTGCAAACCCACGGCGGCGAAATCCGCTGGCGGAACCTGTTCGTCCGCGAGATCGGACCGGACCGGCCGGCGGTCCGCGTGGAAAAGGACGTGGCGTACCTCGAACCGGAGCGGGCCGAGAAGGCGGACCTCTACCTGCCCCCCGTATGCGAGCCGGGAAGAAAGTACCCCGGCATCGTGATCATTCACGGCGGCGGGTGGACGGGAGGCGACAAGGGCGGCGGCCGCGAGTCGAACATCGGCACGACCCTCGCCGAGCAGGGTTACGTCTGCATGTCGATCAACTACGCCTTGGCCGGGCCCGGCGCGGCGACCTTTCCGCAGAACATCCAGGAGTGCAAGCGGGCCGTCCGCTGGCTGCGGAAGAACGCCGCCCGGCTGCAACTCGACAGCGAGCGGATCGGCGCCATCGGCGGTTCGGCGGGCGGGCATCTGACCGCGCTGCTGGCGGTCAGCGGGCCGGAGGTCGGCATCGATCCGCAGGAAGACGCCGACTACTCCTGCCGGATTCAGGCGGCCGTGCCGCTGTACCCCCATTGCGCCGCCTCCTGGGAGGGCCAGGTGCCGCCCAAACCCTACACCAGCCTGCCGATGTTCGCCCAGCCGCTGGCCGACGCGCCCGCCCTCTGGGACTCCGCCTCGCCGATCAAGCACCTGTCGAAGGATGACCCGCCGATGCTGATCCTCCACGGCACGGCCGACAAGACCACGCCGCTGGACCAGTCCCAGCGCTTCTGCCGGGCGGCCAACGAGAGCGGCGTGCCCTGCGAGCTGATGATCATCGAGGGCGCCCCGCATAGCTTCCACCTCCAACCCAGGCAGCAGGACCTCCGGCCCGTGGTGATCGGCTTCTTCGACAAGCACCTCAAGCCCAACGGATGAACCCGGGGAGCCGGAATTGCATTGCCGAAGGCGGCCGCTTATCATCGTTGGCGCCCGCCGGGCGCGCGGCCTCGATCCGTATCTCTCGACCCATGAGCCAGGAGACTGTCGACATGTCCAAGTTCGATCAATTGTCCCGACGTCAGTTCATCGGAAAATCAGCGGTCGCGGGGGCGGCAGTCCCGCTCTATGTCTCCGCCAGTGCGCTGGGTCAGCCCGGCAAGCCGGGCGCCAACGACCGGATTCAAGTCGGCCTGATCGGCGCCGGCGGGATGGGCCGGGCCAACCTGAAGAACTGCGCGAAATACGACGACGTGGTGGTGACGCACATCTGCGATGTCTGGAAGGAGCGGCGAGAGGCGGCTGCGGCCGAACACGCGGGGAAGCCCCAGACCCACAACGACTACCGCGACCTGTTGCAGCAGAAAGACGTCGATGCGGTGATCATCGCCTCGCCTCCCCACTGGCACGCGATGATGGCCATCGACGCCTGCGAGGCCGGCAAGGACATCTACCTGCAAAAGCCGATGACGCTGCACTATGCCGAGTCGCTGGCGGTCAAGGCGGCGGTCAAGAAGCACCAGCGGATCAGCCAGGTCGGCACGCAGATTCACGCCGGCGAGAACTACCATCGCGTGGTGGACCATGTCCGCTCGGGCAACCTCGGCAGGATCGGCGTCGCCCGCACGTTCGACATGCTCAACATGGGCGTCGAGGGCGTCGGCAACGACCCCAACTGCGACGTGCCCGCCGGGCTCGATTGGGACCTCTGGGTCGGGCCCGGGCCGATGCGGCCCTGCCATCCGATGATCATCAAGACCTCCGGGACGCATTCGGCCTTCCTGGACTACAGCGGCGGCTGGACGCCCTGCTGGGCCCCGCACATCATCGATTTGCCCATCTGGGCGCTCGATCTGGGGCTGCCGACGATGGTCAGCTCCTCGGGCGGCCGGTACGTCTGCCGGGATGCCGGCGACGCCTATGATACGCAGGAGACGATTCTGCAATACCCGGGCTTCACGCTCACCTGGATGATGTCGCAGATCAATTCCTACCGCTTCGACCTCAAGGGGCGCGTGGGAATCTACTTCCACGGCGTCAACGGCACGCTCTACGCCGACTACGGGACCCACCAGATCGTGCCCGAAGGCGATCGGATGAAAGACGCCAAGGAGCCGGAGAAGTCCGTCCCCGATTCGCCGGGGCACGAACGCGAATGGCTCGACTGCGTCCGCAGCCGCACGCAGCCGAGTTGCAGCGTGTTCTACCACCACAAGGTGAACGTGCCGATCGTGTTGGGCAACCTGTCGCTGAAGCTGGGCCGCTCGATCCAGCTCGATCCGGCCACGGAGAAGATCGTCGGCGACGACGAAGCCGCCGCGCTGGCGGTGCCCGAATATCGCCAGCCCTGGAAATTCCCGACGCAGTACCTGTAGGCCGCCAAGCCGCGGCGGCGGAATTCACCAAGGCGGGATCGCCTGGCCGTCGTCCCGGGTGATCATCGCCTTGAGCACCGCCGGATTGGTCGTGCTGGGGATGAACCGCACGGACCCGTCGGCCATGACGGCGTTCACCCCGCCCGGATGCGATTGACGCCGCCCCGGATTGGCGATGTAGGCGACCGCCTCGTCGACGGTGATCTCGCGGGGCTCGATCCAGGAGATTCCCTGGCCGGCGACCTCGATCGCCAGGATCGTGTTCGAGGCGCCGTCGACGATGTCCTGGATTTTCACGCTCTCGTTGGGCTCGCCGCCGATTGTCCCCTTGCCGACGATCATCACGTAGCTCGTCTCAAACCCGTTCGTGGGGGCAGCGGACGGGCAGGTGTAGGCGCTCGGTCGGGCCCATTCCAGGGCCCGATTGTTCTCGCTGTCCCAGGGTTCGGAGAAGTCGTACTGATCGTAGGTCGCGCCGGCTTCCAGATAAGGCAAGAGGGCCACCCGCCAGCTTCGCATCGGCGCGCCGTCCTCGTTGGTGAGCACCGCGGCCGGAAAGCACTTGTGCGTGTCGAGGTAGTTGTGCATCGCCAGGCCGATCTGCTTCAGGTTGTTGGTGCACTGCGCACGCCTGGCCGCCTCCCTGGCCGCCTGGACCGCCGGCAGCAGCAGGGCCACCAGCACGCCGCCACAGACGAGGAACAGGGCCGTGACCACCACCGCAATCGCCCCGGCCGTCGGGCCGGCCGAGGGCCTGACGGCCACCGGCGGCGGCGCGGGGCCGAAGCCAGCCGCCGGAATCGTGATCATCTGGCCGCAAGCCAGGCACGGACCCGTCTGGCCGGCGTACTGGTCGGCGACGTTCGTCTGATGACCGCAGAACGGGCAGGTGAACGGAATCGGCATGACTGAGACTCCTCGGGGCGAATCGCTTCCAGCCGCCAGGCGCCGGCCGGCCGGGGCGCTGCTCCGGCGGGGCTGGCCTGCGCGCGGCACCGCGCGACAGGCTGAAGTCTCCCTGTCCAACCGGCCTGAGACCGCAATCGCGTGGCGGCACACCCAAGATTCTATGCCCGGGTTGCGGACAACCGCAATCGTTGGGCGGCCCCGGTCCCGACCGGCCGACCGCCGCCGGGCGAGGGACCTCTTTTGACGCCGGCCTGCCGGTTATGCTACGATCGTTTGGTGATTTTCCCTCGAAACACGCTCCAGGAGGTTGAAGAAATGATCCGGCTTGTCGCGGTGACATTGGTTGTGGCGATGGCGGCCGCCTCGGCGGCTTGCGCCGATCACCCCGTCTCGTTTGAAGTGAAGTTCCTGGCCATCGACGCCAACGAAGGCTGCGACCTGGCCGACTTCGACGGCGACGGCAAGCTCGACATTTCCGCCGGCCGCAACTGGTACCGCAACGGCGACTGGTTCCCGCGCGCCCTGCGGATCATTGAGGACAACGCCGGCTATGTCCGCTCCAACGGCGAGTGGGCCTACGACGTCAACGGCGACGGCCGCCCGGACATCGTCTCGATGGACTTCATGTCGAAGGAGGTCTATTGGTACGAGAATCCCGGCGGCGAGACCTTGCTGCGGGGCTATCTCTGGCCGAAGCACCTGCTGGCCGACACGGGCTACGCCACGAACGAGGCCTGCTACCTGATCGACCTGGACGGCGACGGCACGCCCGAATGGTTCTCGAATCAATGGAACAAGAACGTTCCCACGATCATCTGGAAGTTCTCGACCGAGGTCCGCAAGATCGAGGTCCGCAAGGGGCAGAAGACGGAAGTCGTCGATCGCGAGGTGCCCACGCTGATCGGCCACACGATCGGCACGGAGAACGGCCACGGCGTCGCGTTCGGCGACATCAACAACGATGGCCGCGACGACATCCTCTTCGGGCGCGGATGGTACGAACGGCCGGCCGGCGGCGATCCGCTCGCGCAGCGGTGGAACTGCCACCTGGACTGGGAATTGGACGGAAGCTGCCCAATGCTGGTCTACGACGTCGACGGCGACGGCAAGAACGATCTGGTCTGGAGCGATTCGCACAACTACGGCCTGTTCCTCTGGCGGGGCCTCGGCCCGGACTCATCGGGCAAGCTCCAGTTCGAGCAGAAGCTGATCGATGACAGCTTCTCGCAGGCCCACTGCCTCCACCTGGCCGATCTCGACGGCGACGGGGTGGATGAACTGATCACCGGCAAGAGAATCCGCGCGCATAACGGCGGCGATCCCGGCGCAAACGATCCGCCGATCATCCGCTACTACGTCTGGAATCGGGAAGCGAAGGCCTTCGACGCCCATACGATCAACCAGGGCCTGGTCGGCGCCGGAATGCAGATCCGCACCGCGGACATCGACAACGACGGCGACGTCGACATCGTGGTCGCCGGCAAGGAGGGGACGCAGATCCTGTTCAACCAGGGGAAGAAGTGAGAGCGGAAAGCGGAGCGCGGTAAATGTCGAAAGTCGAATGTCGAAAGTCGAATGAAGAGAGGTTTTCTGGTTCCCCAGCTCCAGCTTGGGAACGAGCCGGAAGCAAAAGCTGAACCCGGAACCCCGAACCCTCTTGTCAACCTTCGTCTTTCTCCGGCACCTGTTCGAGTAGTTCGAGCAGGATCTGGTCGGGCTGGATGCCTTCGGCCTGGGCCTCGAAGTTGACGATGATGCGGTGGCGCAGGGCGGGCAGGTAGACGCGGCGGACGTCCTCGAAGCTCACGTTGTAACGGCCGTCGAGCAGCGCGCGGACCTTGGCGGTCAGTGCCAGCGCCTGGGCGGCCCGGGGACTCGCCCCCCAGCGGATGGACTTGTTCGCCGCCGGCAGGGCATACGTGCCCCCGGGGTGGGTCGCGAGCACCAGGCGAACCAGGTAGTCGCGCAAGTGGTCGGCGAGGATGACTTCGCGCACAAGACCCTGCCAGCGGAGGATTTCTTCCCCGTCCATGACCTGCGCCGGTTCGATTGTCTCGTGCCGCGTGGTGCGGTCGACGATTGCCGCCAGCTGGTCGCGATCCGAATAGCCGACGAGCAGCTTGAACAAGAACCGGTCGAGCTGGGCTTCCGGCAGGGGGTAGGTCCCCTCCTGCTCGATCGGGTTCTGCGTGGCCATGACGAGGAACGGCCGTTTCAACTGGTAACGGGTGCCGGCGGCGGTGACGGCGCCCTCCTGCATCGTTTCGAGCATCGCCGACTGGGTCTTCGGCGTCGCGCGGTTGATCTCGTCGGCCAGGCAAATCTGGGTGAAGATCGGGCCCTGCTGGAACTCGAAGAATCGCTTTCCCTCGACCGTTTCCATGACCATGTTGGTGCCGAGAATGTCGGCCGGCATCAGGTCGGGCGTGAACTGGATCCGCGAGAAATCCAGGTCGAGCACCTGGGCCAGCGTCCGCACGAGGAGCGTCTTGCCGAGGCCGGGCACGCCTTCGAGCAGGCAGTGGCCGCCGACGAACAGGCAGGTCAGCACCCCGTGGACGATCTCCTCATGGCCGACGATCACGCGGCCGATCTGCTCCTGGATCGCCGTGTAGCGCTGCTTGAACTCTTCCGCCCGTCGCTCCATTGTTTCGGCGAGGCTCATCGGGGCATCCTCTGGGTGTAGGTTGCTGGTCATAGGGAAGAAAGCGTCCAGTTGAAGGGTTCGGGGTCCAGGGTTCAGCCTTTACTGCCAACGATTCCCAAGCCGGAGCTTGGGGGAACGAGGCAACCCCCCTTTCCTTCGACATTTGACTTTCGACATTCGATATTCTCCGCTCTCCGCTTTGATTCTTCTCTCCGCTCTCACCCCTCCTCCTTCCACGCTTTCTTCTTGGCCCTGAGGAGCCTGGCGGTGTAGCTTTCATCCTCCGCGGCGGGCTGGTCCGCAAGGGCTGGCGGGGCCTCGTGTTTCAGCGACTCGGTCTGTCCGGGTTGCCGGGCCGGTTCCGGCGGCGGCTCCGCCCGGCGATCGTCGGGGGCCTCGAATCGGGCGCTTGCCTGGAGGTGTCGGAGGCGATCGTCGACCTCGGCCTTGCGGCTCCGCAAGCGCCCGATCGTGGCTGCCTGGGGCACTTCAACCGCGCGTCCGAAGAGCCGGGCAGCGGCGCGGCCGGCCAGGGCCGGCGCCCACGCGAAGCTCACCTGGACGCGCCGCACGAAGACGTCGCAAAACAGCAGGCAGGCCGACAGCAAGGCGACCAGGTGCCAGATGTCCTGGCTGCTGGTCGCCCTGGCCAGGGTGTGGCGGAAGGTGTCGACCGCCAGCAGCGGCTCGAGGCGGCCGAATTCATCGATCGCTGGGAGGAATTGGCCGGGCTGGCCGTCCTTCGGCTGGAGCGAGGCGAGTTGGCCGAGGAGGGCCTCGTTGGCGGCGCGGCTGCGGAATTCGTCGGAGTAGGGGACGTTCACTCCGGAGCGGATCGGCGCCATGCCGGGCGCCGGGCTGATCATCACGAAGTAGCTGCCCGCCTCGCGGCCGGGGAACGAGCCCTGGTAACGGCCGGGCGCGGTCTGTTTCAGTTTCAGTTCGACCGGCTTCAGATCGGGGCCGACGACCGTTCCGGCCATGTTGAGGAAGTTGTAGAACTCGTCCTTGCGGTCGAGCGCGTTGACGACGACGTGCACCTGGCCGTCGTCGACTTCCGTGGAGATCATGAACTGGCCTTCGTCGCCCACGGGGCGCATCGACCAGACGACGATCTGCCCGAACAGCTTGTCGTAGTCCTCCCAACCGGTCCAGTTGGCGGCGTAGCGGAACCCCGCGTCGGTCGTGAAGGCCACCGCCCGGCCGAGCCCATAGGTCCAACTGGCGAGGATCGTGCGGTTCCTTTCCGATCCCGGCTGGGGGGCGATGAGCGAGACTTCCACGAGGGGATTCTCTTTCCTGGTGGTCATCACGTAGCCGGTGATCGGCGGCAGTTCGCCGTCGATTCCGCGGATCATTTCGTGGGGGAATCGTATTTGGGGGGAGAATCCGGCGGCGTTTTCATAGACCAGCGGCTGGGCGACGCGGCGTGCCTCGCGCTGGAAGATCTTGGGCAGTGCCTTGGCATTGCGGACCTCGTAGTATTTCCCGCCCGTCTGCCTGGCCAGGTCCTCGAGAATCCGGCTGCCCGCCGGGCCGTGGGCGCCGACGGCCACGGTGGAGACCGTCACGTTCAGTTCGGCCAGCGCCTGGACCGTGCCCGGACTCGGCGGCGAGGGGTCGCCGTCGCTGATCACGATCATGTGCTTGACGGCCGCATCGGCAAGGGAGGCGAATCCCTGCCGGGCGAGGTTCATGCCGGGGTCGAAATGGGGCATGTCGCCGGGAACCATCCGGCTGATCCGCGCCAGCATCACCTTGCGGTTGCCGCCGACCGAGGCGATGCCGGGATTCCAGAGCCATTTCGTCGCCGCCTGGTTGTCGTAGTGGATTACGCCGCAGAGGTCGTTGGGCCCGAGGGCCTTCATCGCCTCTTCGGCAATCGCCTTCTGCCAGAAGTTGCCCTGGGCGATTTCCGAGGCGTGCATGACCATTACCAGCGCCCCGCGCGGCACGACCTTGGCGGCCTGGATCTGGAAGTCGACGGGCATTGCCCGTTCCAGCTCCGTGTTGGCCCATCCGCCGGCGCCGAAGCTGTCCGGCGCGCCGAGCATCACCAGCCCGCCCCCCAGCTGCTGCGTGTTGCGGACGAGCATCTGGATCTGCGCGTCGGTGAGCCGTTCGCGGGGGACGTTGGCGAGCACGACCGTGTCGAACTGCTGCAACTCATCGAGCCGGTTGAAGGCTTGGTCGCCGCTGCGGACCTGCACCTCGACATTCTGCCGGCCGAGGGCCTCGATCATCCGCGCGTACTGGCCGGGGTTCTCGTTGTCTTCCAGGAACAGCACCTGCCCCTTGCCACGGACCTGGGTGAAGGCTTCGGCGACATTGTTCTGCTTCATGCCGTCGTCTTCCGGCCGGTCGGGCAGAAACTTGGCTTCATAGGTGTAGAATCCCACCTGATCGACTTCCTGGCGGATGGAATAGACGCGCTTTCCCGGGGGCAGATCGATCTTCTCTTCGCTGACAAGCCGGTCGTGCTGGCCGGTCCGGCGGCGGATGACCAGCGTGCCGCGGACGGCGCCGCCGGCCTCCCCGCCGGCCTCGTCCGCGAGATTCGAGAGGACGACGCGGAGATCGAAGGGATAGCCTTTGCGGAGATTGCCGGGCACGGTCACCCGTTCGAGAAGCACTTCGCCCCGGCGCTCATACCGGATCGGGACGACGTCGACCCCGATGCCATCCTTGGCCAGCCCCTGGGCCTGCTTGAGGGCGTCGCCGAGGTTCTCGTTTCCATCGCTGACGACGACAATCCGCTTGGCGGCATCCTCGGGGAAAGAGGCTTGGGCCAGGCGGATCGCGGCCGAGAGGTTCGTGAAGTCCTGGTCGAGCAGGCTCTCGATCAGCGGCGTCAACTGGACGTCGTCGTCAAACGGCGGGATTTCGATCGCCGCGTCGCGCCCGAAGACAATCACGCCCGCCAAATCGTCGTTCTGGCGGTGCTGGCGAATCTCGTCGTTGACATAGCGGATCATCGCCTGGCGCTGCGGGACGGGGATGCTCAGCGATTGATCGAGCAGGTAGAGCACGGCCAGACGGTTGCTGATCCTGACCATCTGGACCTCGGTCAGGGCGACGGTGATCAGCAGCAGGAGCAGGCTGCGGAGCGCGAGTGCGAAGATGCGGCGATAAGGCCCAAGCGGCGCCAATCCCCGGAAGCTGAACCACCACAGCGGCGGAATCACCAGCAGAAGCAGGAGATACCACGGCGACTGGAAGGTGATCCGATAGTCGAACATGGTCGCCGCACCTTCCCGCAGGGGGCAGCCGGTCAACGGTGATTGGCCGCCTGGGGCCGAATCACTTGAACACGGTGATTATTGGTGTCGAGAACGTGGATTCTGCCTTGCTGATCCTGGACGAGCGCCCAGGGGTTGTACAACTGGCCCTCGCCGCGGCCCTGGGCGCCCCAGACACCCAGCGAGCGGCCATCGCGGGTGAACCGCTGGACGCGGTGATTGCCAAATTCCGCCACCAGCACGGTTCCGGCGCTGTCGAGGACCAGATCATAAGGATAGTGCAACTCTCCCGCCGCGCCACCCTGGGTTCCCCACATCTGGAGGAGGCGCCCCTGGCGATCGAACTGTTGGATGCGGTGGTTGCAGGCGTCGGCCACCCAGATGTGGTCGTGTTCGTCGACGGCCAGGCTTTGGGGCCGCATGAACCTCCCCGGCTCGGAGCCGTGGCCGCCCCACGCACCGAGAAACTGGCCGGAAGGGGAAAACTTCTGGATCCGGTCATATTCCCCGTATTCGGCGACATAGTAATTCCCCTGCGAGTCCTGGACCGCATCGGTTACAAAGCCGAACTCCCCCGGCCGCTCGCCTTGGACACCCCCGATCGTCTGGTCCAGTTGCCCCTCGGGCGAGTAGATCAGGATCTGGTAGTAGTGTGTGTCGGCGACGAGAATCCGCCCGTCGATCCCAACGGAAAGACCGGTCGGCTTGCCGAACTGGTGGTCGGGGGTGCTCCATGCCCGGAGAAAGCGGCCGTCGGACTGGAAAACCTGGATTCTGGCCGTCATATCGACGACATAGACTCGGTCTTCCGCGTCAATCGCGATTGCGCGCGGCTTCTGGAACCGGCCGTCGGTGATCCCGCGCGACCCCCAGATTCTCTCGAACGAGGCAAACGACTCCGCCGATTCGGGCTCGCAGCCCAGACAGGCGACGAGGACTGCAAGCGCGGCGACCACGATCGCCGGGCCAAACGGAAGAGTCCCGCGCGGCCGTCCCAGATTTCCCAGACGGGCTGGGGCCACCTCTCTGCCAAGCTGGAACATGGAACCGGGAACCTCGCCCGCGGGTGCCTTGACCCTCAATCGCAAAGGCCTGTATAGTAAGATATTACGTTCACGAAGAGAAAACGCAACCGCCCCAGGGGAACGATTCATGTCGCCACTGGTAATCGACGTACGCAACGCCGAGGATCCGCGCGACGTGGTGCACCGGGCGGTCCAGGCGATTTCCGAGGGCGGAGTGGTTGCCTTTCCGACGGAGACGGTCTACGGCCTGGCGGCGCGGGCCCTGGACGCTCGCGCCGTGGCCCGGCTCTTGGAGATCAAGGGCCGTTCGGCGAATCACCCGTTGGCGCTGGCGATTCGGGGTTCGGACGAGCTTTCGGACTATGTGCCCGACGCCAGCCGCTTGGCACGGCGGTTGGCGCGGCGCTGCTGGCCGGGGCCGGTAACGCTTGTCATCGACGATTCTCACCCGGAGAGCCTCACCTGGCAGCTCCCCGCGGCGGTGCAACAGGCCGTCTCCCCCGACAAGACCGTGGGACTGCGGGTCCCGGGGCACAACCTGATCCTCGACGTCCTGCGAATGATTGCCGGGCCGGTCGCCCTGACCAGTGCGAATCGCTCGGGCGGAGCGGAAGCGAGCAGCGCGGCGGAAATTGTCGAGGCTTTCGGCGACGAGGTGGACCTGGTGCTTGACGACGGGCCTTGCCGATACGGGCAGCCGTCGTCGGTCGTCCGCGTCCGGGGCGACGAGTACGAGGTCCTCCGCGTCGGAGCGGTTCCCGAACCGACGCTCCGCCGATTGGCCGGCCCGATGGTGCTCTTCGTCTGCACGGGCAATACGTGCCGCAGTCCGATGGCCGAGGCCATGTTTCGCAAGATGACGGCCGAGAAGTTGGGCGTCGCCCCGGACTGCCTGGAGGAACAGGGCTGGTCCGTGATGTCGGCGGGCGTGGCGGCGATGACCGGCGGGCAGGCGAGCGACCTGGCCGTGACCGTGATGGCCCAGAGGGGAGTTGACCTCAGGGCCCACGAGGCGCAACCGCTGAGCGAAGCGCTGGTCCGCTACGCCGACCAGATCTTCACGATGACCCCGTCGCACCGACAGGCGATCGTCCTCCAGTGGCCCGAGGCGAGCGATCGGACGACGACGCTTGCCGCCGATGGTTGCGAAATCTCCGATCCGATCGGCGGCCCGATCGAGCGTTACCAGGACTGCGCCGACCAGATTCAGGCCGAGTTGATGAAACGCATCGAACAGTTGGGCTTGTGATCCTCCTCAAGAAACGAGAATGGCCATGCGCATCGCCGTTGGAAGCGATCATCGCGGCAACACGATCCGGGAAAAAGTCATCGATTACGTCAAGCAGCTGGGGCACGACGCGGTCGATTTCGGCTCGTACGCGGAGGGGCCGGTCGACTATCCGGACATCGCCCTGAAGGTGGCCACGGAAGTCGGCCAGGGACAGGCCGACCGGGGCATTCTGATCTGCGGAACGGGGATCGGGATGTGCATTGCCGCCAACAAGGTCCACGGGGTCAGGGCGGCGCCCTGCCACGACGATCTGACGGCGGAAATGAGCCGCCGCCACAACAATCTCAACGTCCTCTGTCTCTCGGCCGACCTGCTCGGCGAGGGCATTATCCACCGGATGATTGATATCTGGCTCACGACCCCCTTTGAGGGCGGGAGGCACGCGCGCCGCGTCGACAAGATCACGGCGATCGAAAAACGCCTGGAAGAGGAGTGCGAAGGCAAAGCAACGGTCTAGCTTTCCCCGATTTCCTCGTTCCCAAGCTCCAGCTTGGGAACGGAGTGGAGACGGAACCCCGAACCCTGAACCCTCCCCCCCGATGCCGTCCCAAACCAGCGCCGCCGACTTGCTCAGCGCCGAGCTGCTCGCCAAGCTCGAGAGGATGGAACTGGTCAGCCGCAAGATCTTTCGCGGGCGGATGAAAGGCGAGCGGCGGAGCCGCCGCAAGGGCCAGAGCGTGGAGTTCGCCGATTTCCGCAACTACGTGCCGGGCGACGATCTGCGGTTCATCGATTGGAACACGTACGCCCGGCTCGACCGGTTGTTCCTGAAGATGTTCATGGAGGAGGAAGACCTGCATTTCTACGCCTTGATCGACACCAGCCCGTCGATGGATTTTGGCCAGCCGACCAAGTTCCACTACGCCCGCCAACTGGCGGCCGCCCTGGGGTTCATCGGGCTGGTCCGCGGCGATCGGGTCAAGGTGCTGCCGATCGGCGAGTCGCCGCGCCGCGCCGCGCCGGTGCTCCGCGGCCGCCACCAGCTCTGGCGGATGCTCGAGTATCTCAACGGCCTTGAGCCGGGCGGGACCGTCGCGCTGGCCGAAGCCGCCAAGGGGTTCTGCCTGCAAAACTCGGGCAAGGGGATTCTCGTGCTGATCACCGACCTGATGGACAAGTCCGGTTACGAAGCGGCGCTCCGCTACCTGTTGGCCCAGGATTTCGACATCTACCTGATCCACTTGCTTTCGGCCGAGGAGTACGAACCGGCGGTGCAGGGCGACCTGCGGCTGATCGACTGCGAGGACGGCGACGTGGCCGAAGTGACCGTCACGGCGCCGCTCCTGAAGCGCTACAAGCAGACGCTCCATGCCTTCATCGAAGGCGCCCGCGACTTTTGCAGCCGCCGCGGGATCCTGTATTTTCCAGCGCGGAACGACCTGCCGGTCGACCGCCTGATCAGCGGATACTTGCGGGAGCGAGGCCTCGTGCGCTGATGCCGCTCGACCTGGTCAACATGCTGTCGTGGTGGCAATGGCTGATCCTGGCGGCGGCGCCGCCGGCGATCATTGCGCTCTATTTCCTTAAGCTGAAACGCCGGCCCCTGGAGGTGCCGAGCACCTACCTTTGGCGGCGCTCGATCGAGGATCTGCATGTCAACACGATCTGGCAGCGGCTCCGCCGCAACCTGCTCCTGTTCCTGCAACTGCTGTTGCTGCTGCTGATCATGTTGGCGGTGCTGCGCCCCGGGGTGAAGGGGGCCCGGCTCGTCGGCAACCGCTTCGTGTTCCTGATCGACAACTCGGCCAGCATGCAGGCGACCGATCTGGGGGAGCCCCGCCTGGAAGCGGCCAAACAGGCCGCGCGGGAGACGATCGAGCGGATGCAGCCCGGCGACGTGGCGATGGTCGTGAGTTTTTCCGAGATTGCGGAAGTCGAGCAGGAGTTCACCAGCAATCGGCGGCAGTTGATCGAAAGCGTCGCGCAGATCGCGCCTTCGGCGCGGGCCACGTCGTTGCGCGAAGCGATCAAGCTGGCCTCCGGGCTGGCCAACCCGGGCCGCAGCGCCAACGACGACACGGACGTGCAGGTGGCCGAGCCCAAGCCGGCGACGCTCTACATCTTCAGCGACGGGCGGTTCGCCGATCCGGCGGCCCGGCTGGGCAATCTCGAGCCGGTCTACCGGCCGATCGGCGCCGATGCGGCAAGCAACGTGGGAATCGCCGTGCTGAACGTCCGCCGCAACGAATCCCGCCCGGACCAGTCGCAGGCCTTCGCCAGGCTGGAGAACTACAGCCAGGCCGTGGCCGAGGTGGCGCTGGAACTCTGGCTCGACGGCGAGATGATCGACGCCGCCCGCTTCCAGATACCCCCGGGAGAGTCCCAGGGGTTCCAGCGGGACCTCGGCCCCGTCCAGGCGGGCCGTCTGCGCCTGGCGATCACCAAGGCGGAGTTCCTCCACGAAGATGGCGGCCGCTGCGACGATCAGCTGGCGGTCGACAACGAGGCCTGGGCCGCCGTCCGCAAGAACCGCCCCGCCAATCTGCTCCTGGTGACGCCGGGCTGCGAGGCGATCCGCCTCGCCCTGACCACGGAGCTGGCCGGGCAACTGGCCAACGTGACGATCGAGTCGCCGGAGGTCCTGGACAAGGACGGCGACTATGCCCGGCAGGCCGCCAGCGGGGCATACGACCTGATCATCTACGACCGCTGCCGGCCGCGAGAGATGCCGCACGCCAACACCTTCTTCGTCGGCGCCCTGCCGCCGATCTCCGTCCGTCTTCCGCCCGATCGGGAGGCGGGCGAGCCGGAGAAGGTGGATCTGTGGCGGGCGGGGCCGGAGGTGGCCGGCCCGAGGATCATCGACATCGACGCCGCCCACCCGCTCACCGGGTGGCTCGATCTGGACGATGTGCTGATCGCCAAGGCGCGGCCGCTCGAAGTCCCCGCCGGAGGAACGGTCCTGATCGATTCGCACCTCGGACCGCTGATGGCGGTCGCCCCCCGCGGCGGCCTGGAAGACCTCGTGCTGGCTTTCAGCTTCCTTGAGGAGGAGACCGGCGACGATGGCGCGGTGCGCCGCTTCGCCGCCACGAACTGGCCGATCCGCACGAGTTTTCCGGTCTTCATGCTGAACCTGCTCCACTATTTCGGCGGCGGGCAGGCCGGCCTCGACACCCTCTCGGTTCAACCGGGTCGCCAGGTGTCCTTGCAGAGCCCCGCGGCGGGCGAACCCCTCCAAGTCATCGCCCCCAGCGGCCGGAAGGTAGCGTTGCCGGTCGGCGACCTGGGTCGCGCCAGTTTCGGCGAGACGGACGAACTGGGCGTTTACGAGGTTCGCAGCCGCGGCGCGGCGGTTGATTTCTTCTCGGTCAACCTCTTCGATCCGGCCGAGAGCAACATCGCGGTCCGCCAGCAGATTCAACTCGGGCACGTCCCCGTCGAGGGACGCACGGCCGGCTGGCAGTCCGCCCGCAGGGAACTCTGGAAAGCGTGCCTTCTGGCAGGTCTTGGTATCCTGCTCTTGGAGTGGTGGGTCTACAGCCGCCGGGTGTCTGTCTGAGGAGCGGAAGCCGTGTTTCGGCCAACCGGCGGCGATTGGCCCGGAAGACAGCCCGCTCAAACCGGCGCGGCCTCCCGCACCGGGCACCGGAACGAGGAGAGAACGGGAGCGTGCCACCCTGACGGTGGGATGGACTCCGTTGACCATTCGGAATGCCAGGGGGTAGAATTTTTGGCTGTCGGTCTTCATTGATGCAAACCTGTTTCGACCCGAAAGAGGGGGCTGCTGGCAAGGACTCTTCACGCCCTCGCGTGATGACGGTCGGGCGGAGGCGAGGGCTGCCTTGTTGTCGCCGATCATCCTTCGGCGGTGGGTTCACCTGTTTCTTCCCCTTTCCCGGTTAACCACCCCGCTATCCTCCACGATGGGGCAAGCGCCCCTTTGAAAGCACAGTCCATGGCTGAACTTCTCGTCCGACCGGTGGTGTCCCGGCGCGAAAAAAAGCAGTTTCTGGCATATCCCTGGAAGCAATACGCGGGCGATCCGCTCTGGATTCCGCCGCTGCGGGGTTATCAGAAGGAGCAGGTCGGCTACGCGCCGAACCCGTTCTACGACCGGAATCAAGTTCAGACGTTTCTGGCCTATCGCGGCGGCGAGGTCTGCGGGCGGATCGCGGCGATCCTCAACGTCGGGCACATCGAATACCACAAGGAAGACGTGGGGTTCTTCGGCTTCTTCGAGTCGGTGGACGATCAGGAGGTGGCCGACGGGCTGTTCCGCGCGGTCTGCGACTGGTTTGCGGAACGCGACATCCACCAGGTCCGCGGTCCGACGAACCCGTCGCTGAACGCCGAGATCGGGCTGTTGATCGAGGGGTTCGACACGAGCCCGTACTTCATGATGACCTACAATCCCCCCTACTACGAGCGGCTCGTGGAAGACTTCGGTTTCCGCAAATGTCAGGACGCCTTCGCTTACTGGGGGCACGTGGGCATGTTGCCGAAGGTCATGGAGCGGCTGACGCCGATCTGCGAGCAGATCATCGAGCGCTGCGGCGTAACGGTCCGCCCCTTGAACAAGGCGAGGTTCTTCGAGGATGTGGTCGCGTTCGTCTCCATCTACAACCAGGCGCTGACGAACACGTGGGGCTTCGTGCCGATGAGCGAGGCCGAGGTCCGCCACCAGGCCAAGGGCCTGAAGCACCTGATCGTCCCCGAACTGTCCGTCGGCGCCGAAGTCGACGGCAGGATGATCGGCGCCTGCTTCGCCCTGTTGGACTACAATCCGCGGATCAAAGAGATCGACGGGCGGCTGTTTCCGTTCGGTTTCGTGAAGCTGTTGCGGAACAAGAAGGCGATCAAACGGCTGCGGCTGATCAGCACCAACGTGATTCCCGAGTATCAACTGCACGGGATCGGGCTGGTGCTGATGAGCGGGATCGTGCCGCGGGCGATCGAGTGGGGCATGGAAGAAGCCGAGTTCTCCTGGGTCCTGGAAACGAATACGTTCTCGCGGGGCAGCCTGGAAAAAGGGGGCGCCGAGAGGACGAAGACCTATCGCATCTATGACTGGTTCGGGAGGTGAACCGCGGATCGGCCTGGCGCTCGCGGAGACTGCCCGAAGATGCGCGGCGGAATCCGTTGTCCGGCAAGGCGAGCAGCGCGCCCCGCTGCGAGGCGGAGCGGCCCCTCGGGCCCCCCGCGCCAACCAGAATGGGATACATTGCCAATGCGTGAAGTGGTGATCACTGGGCTCGGGCTGGTCAGCCCGATCGGCGTCGAGAACGCCGATTTCTTCCGCGCCCTGTGCGAAGGGCGAAGCGGCGTCGGCGTGCTCGACGAGCTGCGCGAGACGCCGCTCGCCAGCCGGATTGGCGCCCGGGTGGGCGAGTTCAACGCCAAGGAACACGTCAAGCCCCGCAAGAACATCAAGGTCATGAGCCATGACATCCAGATGGGCTTCGTCGCCGCGGACAGGGCCTGGATCGATTCCGGCGCAAGGGACGGCGCCATCGACCCGGAACGCCTCGGCGTCGTGTTTGGAGCCGACCTGATCGCCGTCGATCTCGTCGAGCTGGAGCGAGCCTACAGGCGATGCGCGCCGGAGGGTGTTTTCGACGGAGCGCTCTGGGGGCCGGCCGCGATGGACGAGATGTTCCCCCTCTGGATGCTCAAGTATTTGCCCAACATGCCGGCCTGCCACGTGGGGATCGGGCGCGACGGGCGCGGCCCGAACAACTCGGTGACCGTCGAGCGGGCCTCGGGGTTGACCGCCCTGGCCGAGGCGGTCCGCGTCATCCAGCGCGGCCAGGCCGACGCGATGATCGCCGGCTGCACCAGTTCGCGAATCCATCCCCAGGTCTGGGCAAAGGAAGACGCCTACCCGCTCTCGCGAAGAGTCGACGATCCGGCCGCCGCCTGCCGGCCGTTCGACGCCGATCGCGACGGCACCGTCCATGGCGAGGGCGCCGCGGCGGTCGTTCTCGAAGAGCGGACCTTGGCGTTGCGGCGCGGGGCCCGGCCCCTGGCCACCGTCTGCGGACTGGCCGCAACCTACCAGCCGCGGCTGCCTGGCCAGCCGCCGCGCCCCGAGGCGATTTGCCGGGCGATCCGCGGCGCCTTGGCCGACGCCCGCACGGCACCGGACAAGATCGGCCACGTCAACGCCGATGGGATGGGCACGGTCGACGACGACCGGGCCGAGGCCGCCGCGATCCGCGAGGTCCTCGGCGACGTGCCCGTCACGGCCCCCAAGGGCAATTTCGGCAATCTCGGCGCTGGTGCCGGGCTCGTCGAACTGGCGGCGAGCCTGCTGGGACTGCAAAACGGTGTCGTCCCCCCGACACGAAACTATCAGACCCCCGACCCCCAATGCCCCATCAACGTCGTCCGCGATCGGCCGCTGGAAGGCGCGCCGGCCACCGCCCTGGTCCTCAACCAGTCCCGCATGGGGCATTCGGTGGCCGTGATCCTCGCCAAAGCGTAAGGTACGGTTAAGGAACGGATCTCCTGGTTTTCACGGGCGACACGTTCCGACCAACGATGACTGCCGACTATCGGGCCTGGGCCCACCAGGTTCGCCAACTCGACGAGGCGCTTGCCCGGCTGAAACCGGCCGCCGCCCACCTCGGGATCCCCTCCCCGGCGGCGACCCAGTGGTTCCAACTGCTCGACCACAAGCTCCTCCCCCAACTCCAAGCCAACCCGGTTCTTGTCGTCGCCGTCGTGGGGGGAACCAACATCGGCAAATCGGTCCTGTTCAATCAACTGGCGGGCGAGTTGGCCAGCGCGGTCAGCCCCCTGGCCGCGGGCACCAAGCACCCCGTCTGCCTCGTGCCGCGGGGCAGCGTCGATGCCGGCCCGCTCGCGCGGCTGTTTGAAGGATTCGTGCTCAAACCGTGGCGATCCGCCGAGGATCCGCTCGAAGAGTCCGAGGAGGATCGGCTGTTCTGGCGCGTGGGGGCCCATGTCCCACCGAGACTCCTGCTCATCGACGCGCCCGACGTGGATTCCGACGCGGTGGTCAACTGGCGTCGGGCCCGGGCGATCCGCGAGTCGGCCGACGTGCTGATCGCGGTCCTGACCCAGCAGAAGTATAACGACGCGGCGGTCAAGCAGTTTTTTCGCGAGGCCGCCGAAGCCGACAAGCCGGTGATCGTGATCTTCAACCAGTGCGATCTGAAGGCCGACCGCGCCTATTGGCCGCAGTGGCTCCAGACCTTTTGCACCGAGACGGGCGCATCGCCCGAACTGGTCTACGTGGCCCCGCACGATCGGCGGGCGGCCGAGTCGCGGCGGTTGCCGGTTTACGCGGTCGGTCCGGACGGCCGCGGCGAACCGGAGACCGCCGGCAATCTCCGCGAGCAGCTGGCGGCGCTGCACTTCGACGCGATCAAGATCCGCACGTTTCGCGGCGCGCTGCGCCGCGTGCTCGACCCCGACTCCGGATTGCCGGCCTATCTTGCCCGGCTCAGGGGCGCGGCGGGCGAATTTTCCGCCGCGGCGGAGACGCTCTCCGCCGCCGAAATGGCCCGCGTTGTCTGGCCGAACCTGCCCGCAAGCGTGCTCGTCGACGAAATCCGCGCCTGGTGGGACGCCAGCCGCAGCACCTGGTCTCGTGGAATTCACGGCTTCTACCGCGCTGTGGGCCGGCAGGTGATCCGCCCGGTCCGAGCCGTCTGGTCGATGGGCCGGCCGGATGCCGATCCGCTCGATTCGTTCCGCCAGAAGGAACGCGGAGCGATCGTGCTCGCCGTGGAGAAGATCCTCGATGAGTTGGAGCGGTTGACGAAGATCGGCAACGATACGCTGCGCCCCCGGCTGCTGGCGATGCTTGGCGGAAACGCGCGGCAGCGGCTTCTCGAGCGGGTCCGCCTGGCCCACGAAGCGCTGCCCGCCGTGGACGAGGATTATCGCCAGTTCCTCGCGCAGCAGCTCGATGCGTGGAGGGGGGGCAACCCGCGGGTGGTGAAGTTCTTGCGCTCAATCGACCACGTGGCCGCCTTGGCGCGGCCGGCGATCAGCGTTACGTTGGCGGTGAGCGGATTTGTCCTGGCCGGCGACCTGGTCGGCCAGGCGGCGGTGCACGCCGCCAGCCACACGGCCACCGAGCTGGCAACCGAGGCGGCGATCGCCGGGGGGATTGCCGGCGGAGGCGAGGCGGTCGTCAGCGGCGCCGGCGAAGGGGTGCGGCAGGCGGCCGGCCGCCTGTTCGCCCGGCTCCAGGCCCGCTATGCCGAACGCCGAGCACAATGGCTGGCGGCCTGGCTGGAGAGGGAACTGCTTGGGGACCTGCTCGAAGACCTCCGCCGCGGCGCGTTGACCCCCCGCGGCGAAGCCTTTCTCGCCGTCGAGCAAGCGCTGGCGGCCATCCACGCGGGCGAATCGGCATACCGCTGACGGGGGCGGCAACCGACGCCGGAGATGTCACCGCTTGGCCGTCTTTTTCGGGATCAACTCCCAACCGAGACGTTCCATGATCATCCGCACGACAACCGCGACCGTCTGCTCGAACCGCTTCTTCCGTTGCGGGTCTCCGGCGGAGAGGAAGGCCTGAACATCAGGCAGGGCCTCCAGGTCTCGGACGACCGCCGCCACAGGCGCCTTCTTGTCATAGGTCTCGGAATCCTCCATGCGTCGCTGCGGTTCTTCGCGGTTGAAGAAAGCGAGCAAGGCGTCAAAGGGCTGCTCGGGATCATCCAGTACGTCGGAGAGCCGCTTGCCTTGACGATCCTTGAGAAACTCCTGGCGGGTCACATGCACGACAACCATCGTTCGGGTCCCCTTGATTTAATCACGCCTCCTCCATGCCAATCTGCTGGAGCAATCAGGTCTCTGCGGCCCCCCTCAGCAGGCGCACCTCGGGGATCGCGGTCAGAAGTCGCTCAAGACTGTTCTGGGTCATCTGGAAGTTATAGAGCACGGAAAACGTGCATAACGAAGAACGGGAGTCCTCGTCGAGCGATTCGCTGGTTTTGAACACGAAGGAATGACTGAGCCGATGGAGGAGCCAATCGGCATTCTTGATGCCCTCGACGCTCACCCGGCAGTCGCGTCCCTTGGGGCTGACCCAAACATTAAAAGTATCCATAGATCACCCTCGTACGAGCTTTCCGATTGCCGCGGGAGGGCACCGGCCGCCGCCGGAGCCTTCGGAAGGCGGGGTCAGCCCTTGCCGTAGGTCTTTCTGATTTGCACCTTCAATTGGTCGACCACCTGCTTGACGCCGTCGACGCCGGAGGCCGCCCGCAAGACGGCACGTCGTTGATTGTCGCGTTGCAGCATGCCCGAAAGCGTCACCTGCCCGTTGCGGACCGTGGCGGCAATCGAGCACCCAGACCCCAGGCCGGCCCTCACCAGCCGCTGATTGACTTTCTTCTGGAGCACCTTGTCCGGTATGCCTTGTTTTCCCAACACGGTCTCAGCTCCAGGTTTCTTGCGGTGATCAACAGGCTTGACTTCGAGTTCGTCACCAGGCCTCCGCGTTAAACGCTTTCGGCCCGTTCTCTGACCGAGCGGAACGGCATTCCGTCGACAAGTTCGTATCTCTCCGCGCGGAGGAACCAGAACGCCAGTCCTCCGGTATTGTGATAGGCGCCGGGGGTTCTGGTGCCCTTGGTGACGTGGACGCGGACGCCAAGCGACCCCTTCTTGCCGGTCTTCTTCCACCCGCGCTGCTCCATGATGATGCGAACAAGCACGCCCACGGCTTGTCGCAGACGCTTCGTTCGCGGAGGGTCTTTCGATGCCAGGAAGTCGTCGACCGCCGGCTGCAACTCGAGCTCGCGAACGACCCCGGCGAGAGCCGGCCGATCATGATGGACTTCCGCTTCCTCCATGCGGCGCTGCCGCTCGGCGTCGTTGAAAAAGTCGAGGACTTCATCAAACGGCTGCTCGGGATCATCGAGGACATCGGCGAAGGTTCTTCCCTGCCGGTCGCCGAGAAATTCCCGCCGTGTGACACGCACAATCGGGGCCATGGGTACTGTCCTTGAAATGGGGGAGCCGGTCTTCGGTTTGTGGAGGTTCACAAATTGCACCTGCAAGTATTGTATCTGCAAATTGCGAATGTGCAAGTCCGGATTTCTGGCACGATGGGGATTTGCCCGCGGCAGGGAAGTGCCGGGCGACCCCCTCTGAAGTGGGGCGATTCGCCGTGGCGATCGTTTCACCGCTCCTGCGGCCCGTTTTCCTGCGCGGCGGAAGCGTGCAGCTCGGCCAGGTGCGCGTTGACCCGTTTCCGGTACGTCCGGCCGGCGGCCGTGAACGGCTGCACGAGGTTGTAATAGCCGATGTAGAACAGGGCGGCCAGGCCGTCGCAGATGCCGATCTTCTTCCCCTCCTCGTAGGTCCGGCCGTAGTAGGAGATCGGCACTTCGTAGGTCCGCGCGGCCGTCTTGCAGATCATCGCCGTGATCTCGACCTCCATGCCGAATCCGCTGCTGGTCAGCTCGAGCGGCTTGATCACCCCGGCACGAAACGCCTTGTAGCAGGTTTCGATGTCGGTCATGTTGCGGTTGGTCAGCAGGTTGGAGACGAAGGTCAAAAAGCGGTTGGCCAGATAGTGGTAGAAGTACAGCACGCGGGCAGCGCGGCGGACCATGAAGCGGCTCCCGTAGACCACGTCGGCCTTGCCTTCGACGATCGGCGCAATCAACTCGGGGATCTCCGCCGGATCGTACTCCAGGTCGGCGTCCTGGATGATGATCAACTCGCCGGTCGCCTCCTGGAGGGCGCGGGCGATGGCCGCGGTCTTCCCCCGGTTGCGATCGAGGCGGACGAGCCGCACCCGGCGGTCCTCCGACGCAATCCGCTCGACGATTGCCGCGCTGCGGTCGCGGGAGCCGTCGTCGACGACCAGGACCTCCTTCAGGACGACCGGCAGCCGGAGGACCTTGGCAAGAATCTCCGCGACGGTCCGCTCTTCGTTGTAGACCGGCATCAGGACGGAGAGGCCTTGCGGTTGGGACTTGTTCATCGGAGCGGCGGGAGGGAGTCCCCGCGCGTGGCTGGAAGGAGATGCGACGTCTGGCCTCGGGCCAGGGAGCGTCGCCGGTCATGGAAATGCGGAAGCAGGGCCGCGCCGGCCGCTAGGGGAAACGTTCAGAACGGGTTGCGGGGCAAATCGCGGAGGTATCGGGGCGAGAGCTTCGGGGGGAGCGGCTGCCGATACGTCTCGGCCCATTGCTCGCGCTCCTCGTCCGTCGCGTAGTAGCGGAGCCAGACTTCCGGGTCGCCGCCGGCGTGGGAGCAGTCCCAGTGGAGGTAGTTGCCGGAAAGCTCGATCTTCTTCTCCCGCGCCGGCAGGATGTCGCGATAGATCACGCAGTACAGCTCCAGGTCGGACAGGTGGTCCGTGAAGTCCAGCACGATCTGCTTCTCGTAAAGCTGCTCGATCACGTCCCAGAGGATCTTGTGCAGGTCGTCTGGAGCGAGGGCCGCGGGTTTCGGCGGCCGCAGCTCCGGATCGAACCAGCGGTAGATCGGCAGCACCGGCGCTCGCTCCCACGCCAGCATCGAGGCGAGGAATTCGTTCTCCACCGAGAGCGACAAGTGCCGGACGTCGACCCGGCTGATGGATTCGTCGTAGAACGGTTCCAGCTCGTCGCGGAGCTGAGCGTTGCGGAGCAGTTCCTCGACCTCGTCGGACGTCGGATGACGCGAATCGACCATCGAATGGCACGCCTTGTCTTATGTCACCAGTAGCCTGAACCGCCCTCCGGGCGGCGCTGCGGCGCTGCCCACATTCTTCGACTTTAACAAGATTCGAAAAACCTTCAAGGAGTTTTGCCGCGGGCGGACCGGTCAAACGCAATCTGTGTCTGCCAAAGGCGATACGACCCAAAATCTCTGCCAGGCAAAGCCTCTGTAATCGCTATAAACCCCCTGGGCGGCGGGCCGACCTTTCGCGGCTGGCAATTCTCGCTAAAGTTCGGGCCGCGCTGCAACGCCGCAGGCGGGGGCGGCCGCCGCTGCCGCAGCCGGCGATTGCCCCGCGGCCTGCGGCTTGAAGGTCTGCCGCGCCGGTGGAGGCCCCCCCCATCTTTCCCGGCAGACCCGCTCTGGCAGCCGCTCGTCAACGGCGGACCGCCGCTCAGTGCTGGTGGTCGTGTCCCAGATGCCTGGCGGCCTCGGGCCCGTGGTCGTGGCTGTCGACCGCGGCCGCACCGGCCGGGCCATGGGGATGCCCGTGGCTCCCCTGTTCCACGACGCCGATCAGCACCGCGATTGCCAGGCCGGTGAGCAGTGCCGCGGAGAGCGCGCCTCGATCGTGCGCGTGGAAGTGGAGCTCCGGCAGCAGGTCGCTCGAGGCGATGCAAAGGAAATTCCCGGCGGAGAACGCCAGGGCGTAGGCGAGGAGATTGCCTTCGCCGTGGGCGCGGCCCATACCCACGTAGAACAGCAGCACGCCGAGAGGGATCATCAGCGCGAACAGGCCGTTGACGATGTGGCGGGCCATGGTCGACCAGCCGCCGAGGGTCATCAGCGTGCTGATCGTCATCGCGTCGAAGGGCTTGTGCAGGAAGATCACCAGAAATGTGCCCAGTCCGGCCAGGGCTCCCGCCGCGCCGGCGTGCGATTCGGCCTCGACGGACGCGGCCAGCGCAATGCCGTTGAACACCGTGTGCAGCGTGAGTCCGACGGCCGCGCCGCTCCAGGTCAGCGCGTGGGCATCGCTGCGGACGTGGGGGCAGGCCTCGGCCTGGTGGCCGTAGAGCGAGTCCTTGCCGACCTGGGGGACCTCGTGGTGGTGGAAGCAGAAGAACCGCTCGGTGAAAAACATCACCAGGAATCCGGCAAGCACCCAGAGGAACACGGCATGGATCGCACCGGGGGCTGCCAACAGGGCGTGCGGCAACAGGTGGAGCAGCCCCACGCCGAGCATCATGCCGGCCACAAAACTGACCCCCGCCTGGATGCGGCGGTGGGTAAGCCGCACCATGAGGGGGATCAGGCCCCCGGCCAATGACGCAACCAGGATCAGCACGCAGTAAATCAACAGGAGCGATGTCAGCGACATTGACCGATTCTTTCTTCCGCCCGCCCAAATCCAGCGCCGCCCATGCACACCCCAGGTTCTTTGGGGATCGACGCCAACACGGGCATTTTAGCCTTCTGGTGGAGGTTACACGACGGGCAGACGCTGGAAAATTGCCGGCAGATGGAGGATTTCCAATCGTTCGCGGAAATTGCCCCGGTTTTTTCGCGGCGCGACGGTTCTTGCCCCTTCATGCCGGGCAACCACGGCCGTCTGCCCAGCTTAGCCCCGTCCCCTGACTGGACGAGAACGACTTTTTGAGCGGGGGTCTCGCCCAAAACCACTCTTTTGGAGGGATGCAATGTCTTCTGGGATTGTCGATTCATGCTACAATACATGACTCATTGGATTCTCGCGGACGGATCGGCTCGCTGGGGCCTGGCGACCGCGAGGCCCGTCGCCGCGCATTCGTAGTTTGAATCAGCACACGCAGCGAGGATTCTCATGGGCAGCCCCATGCCATTGCGTTACGTCGAATACGGCCGCGGCGACGCGCCGGTGATCCTGCTTCACGGCTTGTTCGGCGCGCCGGACAACTGGCGGGAAATCATGGAGGAGTTGGCCGACGACTATTACTTCTTCGCGCTCCAGTTCCCCATCGACCACAGCGAAGACCGCAGTCACCAGAAATTCACCGGCGTGGAGCAGTTGACTGACTGTGTGGAAGAGCTCGTCGATCAGCTTCAGTTGGACCGGGCGATCGTTTGCGGCAACTCCCTGGGCGGCCAGGTGGCCGTGGATTACTCCTTGCGCTATCCCGACAAGGTCGACCGCCTGATCATCACGGGCAGTGCGGGACTTTTCGAGCGCAGCCTGAGCGACGGGAAGCGGCCCCAGATCAACCGCGAGATCATCCGCCAGAGGGTCAACGAAGTCTTCTACGACGAGCGGCACTGCACCGACCAGATCGTCGACGACGTCCACCGGATGTTGACCGATCGGCGCTACGTCCGTTTTCTGATTCGCGTCGCCAAGGCCACGCGCGACCGCAACATGAAAGACGAACTGGACCAGTTGACGATGCCGACGTTGATCATCTGGGGGAGGGACGACTTGATCACGCCGCCGTTTGTGGCCGAGGAGTTCCAGCAGGGGATTCCCAATGCGCGGCTCGTCTTCCTCGACCAGTGCGGCCACGCTCCGCCGATCGAACAGCCCAGGCAATTCGCCCGCGTGATGCGCGAATTTCTGGAGGCTTCCGCGCCGGCACGGCTCCCCGGCTGAGAGGCGGCCCCCCCCTCTCCCCGTCCCCGAGCGAGCCCGCCGCTGCGCCGAGAGCGGCGCGGGGCGGACCTGCCCTGCGGGACGGGCTTCCCCTGAGCCGGTTTCGCGGGCTCCGATCCGCCCTGGCAGAATGAGAGACAACGTGGATCAACGGATGAGACCGATTCCGAGCGTCTTCCAGCCCGGATCGCGGCGCCGCGCCGGGCGGACTCTCGTGCTGGCCGCCGCGACATTGCCCCTCGTGCTCTACGGCGTGTACGGCGCGATGGGCAGCCATTCGAACGATCCCCGCCAATGGCTGCCGCGAGGCTTTCAGGAAACCGAACTCTACCGGCAGTTTCAGGACCAGTTCGGCCGCGACGAGATCACCGTGGTCACCTGGGAAGGGTGCACGATCGAGGACCCCCGGGTGGAGGAACTGGCCCGGGCCGTGCTCGACCAGCCCGGAGGCGTGTACGAGCGCGCGATCACTGGGCCGCGGTTGCTGCGGCAAATGACCGGCGAGCCCTCGCGAATTCCGCTTTCCGAGGCCAACCGCCGGCTCCGGGGCACCTTGATCGGTCCCGATGGCCGGACGACGTGCGTGATCTTCATCCTCTCCAAGGCCGGCGTGGAAAACCGCTCGGCGGCGATCGAGGGACTGCTCGCCGTGGCGGAGAAGGTCACCGGGTTGCCGCCCGAGCAGATCCGCCTGGCGGGTCCGACCGTCGATGCCGCGACCATCGACATCGAGAGCCGCCGGATGTTGACGGAACTCTCGATTGCCTCGGCGGTGATCGCGTTCCTGCTCACCTGGTGGCGGATCGGCAACCTCTGGCTGGCGAGCGTTGTCCTGGCCACGTCGATCTACAGCACCGGGCTGGCCCTCGCCGTGCTGTTCTACAGCGGCGGCAACATGAACCTGCTGATGACGATGCTGCCCGCCCTGATCTACGTGGTCAGCATCTCGTCGTCGGTTCACCTGGTGAACTACTATCGCGACGCGGTGGCCGAGGAGGGCCTCCAGACCGCGCCCCGGCTGGCCGTCCGCCACGGCTGGGCCCCTTGCGTCCTGGCCGCGCTGACCACGTCCGTCGGGCTGGGTTCGCTGATGACCAGCGCGATCGTGCCGATTTACCAGTTTGGCGCTTACTCGGCGATCGGCGTGGCGCTGAGCATCGCCGTGCAGTTGCTGCTCGTGCCCGCGATGCTGACCCTTTGGCCGGCCCGCGGGCTCGCCGCGGAACCCCAGGCCGCCAAGGAGGCGGAAGGTCGGCCGCGAAACGGTCTGGCACGCGTCACGGCATTGATCTGCCGCTACCACTGGCCGCTCACCGCGGCCGGCCTGATCGTGATGGCGGCCCTCGGCGGCGGCCTGGCGCGGCTCAAGTCGACGGTCAAATTGCAGCACCGCTTCGCCGAGGAGAGCAAGATCATCGGCGACTACCGCTGGATGGAGGAGCACCTGGGACCGCTGATCCCGCTGGAGATCGTCGTCGGATTCGACGCATCGACCGCGCTCGGTTTCTTCGAACAGATGGAGACGGTTGCCGGCCTGGAGCGCCGCCTCGCGGAGCTTGACGACGTCGGGGCGACGATGTCGGCCGCCACGTTCGCCCCGCCGCTGCCCGGCGGAGGCTCGATCCGCGACGCCGGGCGGCGCGCGGTGATGGCCTCGCG
>LSQX01117691.1_pt1 | contig 104127 bp, 100 predicted proteins | sample 654561 | NCBI WGS metagenome assembly LSQX01 (sample SAMN04489861, study PRJNA283612) | anaerobic digester metagenome | isolation source: 4 biogas reactors fed with cattle manure at either 37C or 55C with and... | place: Denmark: Kongens Lyngby | collected 2014 | reverse complement strand
TACCATCCACCAGCTTAATTGTCAACCAATAATTTTAAGCTTTTGCGAATTCACCATAATCAATATCTACCGGTTGAACTTCCTATGTTCCTGAATGAGGATAGCTCGTTTTTATTGCTATGTCCCATAATACCAAAAGGCTTCAAGTAGATAGACGGCTATGGATGGCAAAAGGATTAGTCTCTCAAAAGACCCTGTTCTTTCTTTTCCAGCTCTCTAAGCCGAGAATAGACCTTGTTTAAAAGTGCTTGCTGTTGTTCAATAAAACAATCCTCTACCTCAGCCCGTTGGTATTGTTCAATGGTTTTCATAATGACTGGTATATTGAATTCCTTCAAGTCTCTAATCTTCTTACGGGTTTCCTGTAAGGCTAGTATTCTAAAGCTTTCTCGATCCATCAACCATTATCTCCCACATATTAGCACTTTACATTTATATATTGTATCATAATAAGAAGTAAAATCAGGGAGGTAAAAATGCGTCAGGTTGAGTTGATTGCCACCGCTGCCTTTGGCCTGGAGGCCATTGTAGCTCATGAATTAAGACAATTAGGATATCAGGATCTGCAGGTGGAAAACGGCAAAGTTACTTTTTTTGCTGATATTACAGCGATTCCCCGCTGCAACCTGTGGTTGAGGAGCGCAGATAGATTATTGCTAAAGCTTGGTGAATTTGAAGCCAGGTCTTTTGACGAACTCTTCGAAAAGACTAAAGCTCTCAACTGGAATGATTGGATTCCGGCCCAGGCTAAGTTTCCCGTAGAGGGAAAGTCTATCAAGTCGAAACTGTTCAGTGTCCCTGACTGCCAGGCTATCGTTAAAAAAGCTATTGTGGAGAAAATGAAAGAAAAGTATCAAATCAAGTGGTTTGAAGAAATTGGTCCCCGTTACCGGGTGGAGGTAGCTCTGCTTTCGGATCGCGCTCTTCTTACCATTGACACCTCTGGGGCCGGGCTGCATAAAAGGGGATACCGCAAGTTATCTGGTGAGGCCCCTCTTAAAGAAACCTTGGCTGCAGCTTTAATAAATATCAGTCGCTGGAAGCCAGACCGAGCCCTTATCGACCCCTTTTGCGGCAGCGGAACTATCCCTATAGAAGCCGCCTTAATCGGCAGAAATATAGCTCCGGGACTGGGCCGTGATTTTGTGGCGGAAAGCTGGCCCCAAATACCGGGTTATCTTTGGCAGCAATGCCGGGAAGAAGCCCAGGACTTAATAAGACATGATCAACCCCTAGGAATTAGAGGTACTGATATAGATGCCAACGCCATCAAGCTGGCTCATTACCATTCCCAGCAAGCCGGTTTACATAACCTTATTTCTTTTCAGCAGCAGGATGCTCGGGAATTAAATTCACGTTACAAATATGGCTACTTGATAGCGAACCCACCCTACGGAGAGCGCCTAGCGGAAAAAGAAGAGGTGGAAAGCCTGTATCGTACTATGCCTCAGGTTTTCCAGCGTCTGGATACCTGGTCATTTTATATATTAACCGCCCATCCGGCTCTGGAGAGATTGATTAAGCGCAAAAGCAGCAAAAGACGCAAAGTATATAACGGTAGAATACAGTGCACCTATTACCAGTTTTTCGGTCCCCGTCCCGATAATCTGCAGGGGCCGTTTGCTATAGACTAAAGGGCTCTCGCCCCTTTAGTCGTTCGGCTTCGCAGGGTGTTGCTGTCATGCTGCGTCAGACGACCCCTATAATGTTTATGCATTGCATCCAACCCAGTTGTGCTAAGTTTTTCGTAGGAGAATCTATTTTAGATTTTTGCATTATTTATGCCTATGTATATTATGGCGCTAGGAGCAAGTTAATGTTTCATAAAGCCTAAGCATCCTATTAAAAAAATAATCTAATAGCCCAAAACACTTCCTTCCTTTTTCTTCCTTACCCCCAACTTATAGAATCATTTCGATTTAGCCATAATAAATAAAGTGAAGCTTTACTACAGTCGGCATAAGCAGCGGGCTTTTAACATATATGTATAGATATATATAACGGAGGTAAATATGATCGCAGTAATACTAGCTGGAGGCCGGGGACTTCGATTATGGCCGGAAAGCCGCCACCTGCGGCCCAAACAGCTTTGTAAGCTAGTTAATAATAAATCCATGCTGGACAATACTATAGATCGCTTAACTGCCGCCGGACCCAGCAAAATTATTATAATCACCAGCGACGATTTGCTGTCCGGCGTCGAGGCCGTGATCGAAGACCGTACTGATGCTTATATGATTGAGGTACTGACCGAACCGGAAGGTAAAAATACCGCCCCCGCAGTTGGACTGGTTTTAGCCCGGCTACAGCAGGAAAACTCAGATGAAATCCTAGGTTTTTTCCCGGCTGATCACCATATTAGCGATGCCAAGGCTTTCGCTGATAGTATGGAGCGGGCGATCAGAGCTGCCCAGCAGGGTCATATTGCTACCATAGGTATTGCTCCTGACCGTCCGGAAACCGGCTACGGATATATCGAGAAAACCAAATGGGAACTTGGGGAAATCGGCAAGGTATTCCAGGTCAGCTCTTTCCGAGAAAAGCCTGATTTACCCACTGCTGAAACTTATATCAATTCAGGGCAATATGTATGGAATGCCGGAATTTATATAGGTTCTACCGCGGTGCTCTTGGATGAATTTCACACTCATTTGCCGGATATTTATGAAAAAATAAGTAAGGGCTTTGAAGCATATTTATCTTCATATGCTGAGTTGCCCAGTATCAGCCTGGATTATGGAATAGCTGAAAAATCTAAGCGCATGGCGGTTGTACCCGCTGATTTTGGCTGGTGCGACCTGGGCAGCTGGAATGCCCTGGCTGACATCCATGAACAGGATGAACTGAGCAACGTTTGTACAGGCTCTGATATAGTCGTCCTGGACAGTCACAATTGTGTGGTCAAGCAAAGGGAAAAAACCATAGTGCTTTATGGGGTAGAAGATACTCTAGTGGTGGAAACCGATGATATTATACTGGTGTCCAACCGTCACCTTTCCCAGGACATACGAAAAATAACTGAAATTCTTAAGGAAAAAGAGCGCTTGGATCTGCTTTAATAAAATATTGCTTTGGGAATTGAATACCGATTCATATACTTGCTGGTGTGCAATTTTTTTGGTAAGGAGGAGATATTTATTAAGCATATATTTCGCCAATATGATATCCGGGGCTTAGTAGGAGAAGAATTGAACCAAGAACTGATGCAGGATATTGCCCGAGCTTTTGCCGTCATGGCTAAGCAGCAGGGCTATACCAGCATCCTGGTAGGCAGGGATAACCGAATTTCCTCTCCTGAGCTTAGAGATGCCGTAGTGGAAGCCCTTTTAAATTCGGGCTTCGATGTAATGGATCTAGGCCTGGTCATAACCCCCATGTTCTATTTCGCAGCTCGCCATCTGAACGTCCCGGCCGGTATAATGATTACTGCCAGCCACAATCCTGGTGAATACAACGGTTGTAAGCTGCTGCTGGGGGAGTCCACCATCTACGGGGAGCAAATCCAGCATTTATACAGTTTAATTGAAAAACAGGAATTTATCAGTGGCCCTCCTGGTATTACTTATGACTATGATATTAAGGCGGAATACAGTGAAATGATAAGCGGCAAAATTAAAATGGGCCCAAATCTCCCCAAGATAGTGGTAGATTGCGGCAATGGGACGGCTTCCCTGTTCGCCCCCCAGGTTTTCCGAGCTCTAAGGTGTGAGGTCATAGAATTATATTGCGATTCTGATCCGAGCTTCCCCCATCATCATCCCGATCCAGTAAACCCGGAAAACATGCTGGATCTAATTCGAGAAGTTAAACACCATCAGGCCGATCTGGGAATAGGCATCGATGGTGATGGGGATCGGCTGGGCGTGGTTGACGCCCAAGGCAATCTCATCTGGGGAGATATGCTAATGATTTTATTCTGGCGGGATATCCTGCCCCGGTATCCCGGTACCCAGTGTATAGTGGAAGTCAAGTGTTCCCAAAGTCTTATCGATGAAATTGAAAAACTGGGAGGTAAACCCATAATTTATAAGACTGGTCATTCCCTGATTAAAGCTAAAATGAAAGAAATCGATGCCGTATTTACCGGAGAAATGTCCGGCCATATGTTTTTTGCCGATGATTATTATGGGTTTGATGATGCCATCTATGCCGGAGCCCGGCTTTTATCCTTGCTTTCTTTCAGCCAACAGAGCATTGATGAAATGCTGGCTGATATCAACAAATACTACTCAACCCCAGAAATAAGGCTGCCCAGTACAGATCACGAAAAATTCCAGGTAGTTGATCGAGTTCTGCAAGATTTTCAAAAGACTTATCAAATCCTTGATATCGACGGAGCCCGGATAATATTTCCGGATGGATGGGCCCTGGTTCGAGCTTCCAACACCGGTCCAGAACTGATTGTGCGCTGTGAAGGCAATACTCCGGAAGCCTTGGAAAGGATAAAGCAAGAACTATTTTCGGTTTTGGAGCGTACAGGCGCGACCGCATCATTAATAGCCTCAGCGACCTGACGCAGGTATAATGGTGGACCGCAGGTGGAATAATGTCATTTATTACCCTACAAAGATATAAAGGAGTGAAATAATGCTTATACTCAATCTAGGAACCTATCCTCCGAAACAGTGCGGTATTGCAACTTTTTCCATGGATTTGCGCAACAGCCTCTTGTTGCATGGCAATGAAGTTAAGGTGATGGCAGTGTCGGAGGAAAAAAATAAATACGCTTATCCCTCAGAAGTGGTATTTGAAATAGACCATCAGCACCAGCCTGATTATATTAAGGCGGCATCTTTTATTAACTCCCAACCGGATATTGACTTGCTTATTATCCAACATGAATATGGTATATTTGGGGGAAGGGATGGTGAGTATATTATGGACCTGGTAGGCTTATTGGAAAAGCCCTATGTACTTGTTACTCATACTGTATTGCCCAACCCCTCACGCAACTGCAAAAGCATTCTCAACTATTTGGCCGGGCGGGCATCGGCAATAGTATCCATGACTAAAAATTCCCTACAAATGATGTCGGATCTATATGAAGCTCCAGCTGAGCTGATTTATCTTATTGCCCATGGAGTACCAGAATTCAAGGCTCAGGAAAATAAATTACTTAAAAGAAGATACGGTCTGCAGGGGCGAGAAGTGGTTAGTACCTTTGGCTTGATCGGGCCAGGCAAAGGCTTGGAACTGGGTATTGAGGCCGTAGCCAGTCTTACTTCCAAGTTTCCCCAGCTAATATACCTGATCCTTGGACGAACTCATCCCATGCTGGTAAAATATGAAGGAGAACGATATCGTCATATGCTGGAAAATAAGGTAATACAGCTTGAAATCAAGAATCAAGTGCGTTTTGTAAATAAATATCTAAGCAACGAAGAACTTGGCGAATATTTATACATGAGCGATATTTACCTTAGTCCCTATCCCAATAAGGATCAGGCCGTCAGCGGAACCATGGCCTTTGCACTAGGATGTGGGCGAGCCATTGTTTCAACTCCCTATTCTTATGCCCTTGAAACCCTATCTGAAGGAAGAGGACTGGTGGCGAAAGAAGCTGATGCTGAAGAACTGGCAGCTCTAATGGAATCTATATTGCAAAATCCGGCATTGAAGCTGGACTTGCAGAAAAAAGCCTTTAGGTTGGGCAAACACTGGACCTGGTCTAGCGTGGGTCAGCAATATACAAAAATGTTTAAATCTATGCTGGATGCAGATAGTGAATTCTTATGGAAGGATAAAACCGCAACTTATGGTAACTTACCAACATTTTCTTAAAATGACCGATGATATCGGTATGTTACAGTTTAGCCGCCTGGATCAGCCTGATCCCTACAGCGGTCATACCCTGGATGACAATGCACGGGCCTTGATCTTGTCCATCTTCATGCAAGACGGGCAAGACTTGGCTCAAAAATACTTGGCCTTTATGGATCACTGCCAGCAGGAAGATGGCAGTTGGTCCAACCTTCTTTTAAAAGGCCGCTACAGCTCTCTGATAAACTCGGAGGACTCAATTGGCCGTGCCCTCCTGGCCTTAAGCGTAGGTGCTTCCCGCAGTAATTGGGACGATATTAAAAACTACTGCCGGGATCTCCTGCAGCTTAACCTGCCCCGGGCCGTCACTTTTACTTCTCCCCGGGCCATAGCCTATACCCTCCTTGCTTTAGCCATAGGAGACGCAGTTAAAAAAGTTCATACCATGACTGGCATGGCTGAATACTTGTTGAATCTGTATAAAGGAAAAAAAGGTGCTGGCTGGTACTGGTTTGAAGATTATATGACCTATTGCAACGGAATTCTGCCCCAATCCATGATAGCAGTCTACGAGATTACCGGAGACAAGAGATACTTAAAGGCAGGACTGGAAACCCTTAATTTCCTTAATGACACTCTGTTTCGTGATGGATATTTAAATATTATCGGCAATCAGGGCTGGTATCAAAGAGGACAGGCCATACCCGCTTATGATCAACAGCCAGTTGATGCAGCTTCAGTTGCTTTTGCCTGCTACCAGGCCTACACTATTACAGCCAAATCAGAATACCTGGAACTGGCTAAAAGGGCGTATGCCTGGTATTTTGGAGCCAATATTTGCGGGCTTTCGTTATATAATCAAAATACCGGTGGTTGTTATGACGCCCTGACCCCCTCCGGAGTTAACCTCAACCAGGGAGCGGAAGCCATTTTGTCTCTTTTGTTGACGGACCGGCTCATCAGCACTTCCGTTAATGCTGCGGGCAGCGCCATTGGATAGAAACATTTGAAAAATGGGGGCTAATATTCAGGACATTTTATTAAACCTGCTACTCTATGCAAAAATCAACTGCCCATGTAAATTTACAATTTAGCAGTTGATTTAAGTTTTTTTACCAATTTTCCGATGTTCTAGCTCCGGAAGCAGAACAAATCCTAGCCCGATATCTGGTGCCGGTTCTTAAACCTGCTGCTTAGAGCCTAAGTGCGCCCGACGGTGATCCCTCCTTGCCTACCCGCATTACTCAGCAGGTTTTAGTTCATCCTGAATTCTTCCGGTATCAATTCTGCCACTGTAGCAGTAGCTACCCCAATACTGGTATCTGCGGCTCCGTAATAAACCAAAACTTCATCGTCATCGTCCAGTACTTCCTTATCTTCTGCTCCCACAGCCCCACAAGTGAAAACTACGTTAGGCACCCAAGCCCCGCTTAGACCCACTTCATAGTCCTCCTCCGGCTCCAGGATAGGATTGGGAGAGCGGTATATCACCTTCTGAGGATTTTCCAGGTCTACCAGTAGAACTCCCAAACTATAAACATAGTTATGGTCTACCCCATGATAAATCAAGAGCCAACCGTGCCTGGTTTTAATAGGCTGGGCTCCGGCCCCAATCTTTAAGGAATCCCACATCCGGCCGGGCCTGGGGCCGACGATTATAGCATGTTTTTCTTTGATGGGAAATTTTATCTGATTCATATAGGTAACCCATATACTGGGTTCAATTCGGTGGTAAATAACATATTTGTCATTGATTCTATCCGGGAAGAGAATTGCATCCTTATCCCAAATGTTCTTAAAAGCCAGGCCATCCCTTCTCCAGGCTCGATATTTTTCATTAAGCAGGTCCTCTACCGCAATGGAAGCAGCTGCGATTTGAGCAATGTTACCATCATAAGCGGTATAGAGCATGTAGATGCGATCTTCTATTTTAATTAGCCTGGGGTCCTCGCAACCCATCTTCTCTTCCGGAGTAGCTGGTGAAAAAATAGGTTCCGGTAGCCTTTTCAGAACTCGATAACCATCGGTAACAGCCAAGCCGATATGGGAAATATCATCATCCCCTACTGCTCTATAAAACAGGTATACTGTCTCTCCTATGCGGAGTGAACCGGGGTTTAATACATATTTGGATTCCCAGTAGTGTTCCTTGATGGGTTCCAGGATAGGATTGCGCTCATATCGAAGCAGGTGTTTGCTTGGTTTATCGGTGGGTTCCTGCACCACTACTGTAACATCCTTGGGCCGGGTGGGCAGAAGGGTATCCAGCAGATTTTGACTGCTTTGGCCAGATTGAATCAAACGGATAACAATTTGCATTATGCTATCCACATCATAGCCCAACTGCTGGTAAAGAATCTCCAGGAAATGATGATTAAACCAACGGCTTTCTACCGTGGTAGTCCAGGGGCCAGGATTGGTTTGCCCTCCTTTGAAGCTATAGCTAGCCCAACTCCAGGCTGAACAAGTTAAAAAACTGTTGTCTTCCATAACCTGGGCCAGGCTATAACCATCGGCAGCCAGACGAAGTAGTCGAGCCGAGCCTTCTTGTTCATCAGCGGCTAATTTATCGGATAGGTAACGAATTTTTTCCACCATTTCCCGATGATGAAAATTTTCGAAAATATTATGGGCTGAGAAATCCTCTCCTTTAGTAAGTCCCATAATGGAATTATAGAGTCGGCGGCCAATGTTTTTCCGTTCTGATACTATGCGGCGGAACAGCTGGGAGTAATGTTCAGCTACCACCATACGACGCACAATGCTCATAAAATATCTCAGCCGGGGATATTTGCCCCCACTGTCGTATTCCAAAGGTTTTATCGGTATCCGGGCCGTAATATGATTGGAATAGGATATCTTTCCCCGGGATAATATTCCCATATGCAGATCCTCATCCAATATAATCGGTTTCATTTCCACCCATTCAAAACTCTCAGGTTTGAGGCTATTGGCTAGCCACTCCAGGTCTCGGTCAGCATAAGCTCGGGTTTCAATCAGATTGGAGAAAGTGACTGCATCACGGGTGCCCATAGCCTCAATCAGATCCGCCGGCTTATAAAAACCCAAAGGTATCATCACGTTGATGGGCGGAAACCTTACCAGCATTTCCCGCAAGATGTCAGAGTGAATGGTAAACATTTTATGCTTGGGCATTAAGTTAAACAATATATCTACGAATTGCCTTACCCCATCCCTTTTGTGCAGGTCGCCCGGCAGCAGTTCTGCCAACATTTCTTCCAGGCTTTTCATAAACTGCTCCATCGCCAGGTTCATCTCAGTCGGAGCAGCATCCGGAGTCAAGCCCAAACCATCAGTCATAAAATGATTAAAAGATTCTCCATATTGCTTGCGTAAATCTTTAAATATGTGATCTGTCTCTACCAGTCGTTTATCTTTGCCTACAATTTTCTTGGGTATAACTATGGGTTTACCCGGTACATATTCCATATAACCAAGTGGCACCAGAGGTGGACGGGACTGTTCTAAGCGGGTGATCCAGTCCCTGACAAAATCGCCTTTCATACCCCTTACCGCAGCGGTGAGCCGTTGTCGCATAGCATCAATTTTGCGAGTAAGGAATTCGTCTTTCTCTTCAAAACTAGATTGCTCTAATTGCAGCTGGAAATGATGCAACTCTACCCCATAACTGGCTATCCTCCCATTGTACAGAGAAGTTAAGGCAGAGCAAACACTGGTCTGTTCATCTTCCGCTCCAAAGGTATAGGCAAACATAAAGTCAAAGAGAAGTGACACCCACAGCTCATCATCAAAAGAAAATTCATTTTCCGACTGCCCAAGCAAATCTTGAAGCCTCTTCTCTTGATCATAATGGTCAAAAATGTCTTTATATGTTCCATACCCGGCTTTAAAATTGCCAATAAGAAGGGGAATGGGGTGGGTAATTACTTCGGTCCTTTTTCGGGTGCTGCGGGCTAAGGTATCAGCTACCTTGAGCACCAACTTATCCTGCATCCAGATAGCGCTATCCCGCTTAATAGATTCGAACACGGTTAATACGGTATCATAGAATATCTGATTTTTTTTCTCCACGCTATGGGGGGCTGGTTCACTGCCAATGTTCATTTCACAGATAATCTTATTCCAGCATAAGGCCCGGGTGAGTATCCAAAAGTCGATTCCATAACCCTGGATGCGGTTTCCCCAGAATATGGCCTCATGGGCCAATTGTTCCACCAAATCGTGGGAAATGGCATATATTCCACCCAAGGGTTCGGACATGCGAAAACCATAAAAGCTTTCAAGTATAGGGGCTGCCAGCATATGGGCTACACTGTCAATCCCCAGGTAACGTCGCAAACTGCCCAAAACCATATCATAATTACCCTGAATAGGGGTAAGAAGGCTTTCCAGCCAGGTGCTGTCAATACCTGGCCCCTCAGGAGTAGCCATTTTAGCACTGAATATCAGTAGATCTGCTTCCAGCCGCTTACTAATTTCTAACATGGCCCGGATAGCCGCCCCCCGCCCGCTTATCTCAGCCGGCAACACAAATTCCAGATGCGGATGCTTGAGCTTCAATTTCCCGATTAGTTCCAGGGTTGGTTGGGCCGAATGATCCCCTACACATACTATAAGCTGTCGGCGTCCAATCCAGGAGTCCAGTACTTCATCGATAGATTCCAGCACTCTTAAGAGTTGCTCATTTTCTTCGTTGAAAGGTATTCCTATAACCAGGTCATAGCTAGCCAGTTGTTTTAAACGAGAATAGATTTTCTCCATAGCATGATCGAAAATGGCCTCACTATTTAATTGGGTCAATTTAATCCCCCCTGCTAACTTGGATAATCTTTAAATAATATGCGCATTTTGAGGTTTTAATATTTAACCCGGCCCAATTAAATATTTATATGTCAAGAGCAAAGGGGGATGTTAAGCGGTAATCAGCCAACATCCCCCTTTATTTAACAAAAAATTACTATACCATGGCTTCCAACTCAGCCAGCAGGTGATTAAAATACTGCAGGGCTTTGTCCACCGGCTCCGGAGTGTCAAGGTCTACTCCCGCCTTCTGCAGCAAGGCTATGGGATAATCACTGGAACCCGAACTCAAGAATTGCAGATAGCGATCTACTGCTGCTTGACCTTCCTTCATTATCATTTGCTTAATAGCAGTAGCTGCTGAAAAACCAGTAGCATATTTATACACATAAAAAGCGGAATAAAAATGGGGGATACGGGCCCATTCCATTTCAATTTCCTTATCCAGTATTACTTCAGGGCCATAATATAGAGCATTAAGTTCCCGATAAATCTGCCCCAGAGAATCAGGCGTCAAAGCCTGACCGGCTTCTACCTGATCGTGTACTATTTTTTCAAACTCGGCAAACATGGTCTGCCTAAATACGGTACCTCTGAACTGCTCCAGGTAATGATTAATCAGGTACATTTTTTCCTTGGGATCAGTGCTTTTCTTCAATAGGTAATCAATAAGCAGTGATTCATTAACCGTAGAGGCCACCTCAGCTACAAATATTGTATACTGGCTGTAAATATAGGGTTGGGCTTTATTGGAATAATAACTGTGCATGGAATGCCCCATCTCATGAGCCAGGGTGAATACATCATCTAATTTGTTATCATAGTTCAGCAGTACATAGGGATGACTGTCATAAGAACCCCAGGAATAGGCACCGCTGGTCTTGCCCCGGTTTTCGTATACATCAATCCACCCCGACTCCAGGCCGTTTTTAAGAGCTGAAAGATATTGATCTCCCAGCGGAGTCAAAGCCTGGAGGATTATATTCTTGGCCTCCTCATAGTCTACTTCCATCTTGAATTCGGATACCAAGGGGGTATAGATATCATACATGTGTAATTCATCCAGGCCCAACATTTTCTGACGCAACCTCATATAACGATACATGTATTCCAGATTATTGTGTACTGATTTTATTAAGTTATCATAAACCTGAAGGGATATCTTGTCTCCATCCAGGGAAGCTTGCAAGGCGGAATCATATTTCCTGACCCTGGCATAGAAAATGTCGCTTTTAACACTGGAACTCAAGGTACTGGCAAGGGTATTGCGCATTTTAGTATAGGAATCATAGAGTCCGGTAAAGGCTTCTTGTCTGACCCTTCGCTCACTGCTTTCCATTAACCTGCCATACCGCCCCTTGGTCAGCTCGATCTCTTCACCATTCTCATCCTTAATTACCGGAAATTTTATATCAGCATTATTGAACATGGTAAATATATTGCGAGGGGCAATGGAAAGATCCGCCGACATTGCAAGTATCTTCTCTTCGGCGGGTGTTAAGATGTGTTTTTTCTGCCGGAGCAATTCATCAAAGAACTTTTTATAGAGCTTCAGGTCAGATTCCTGAGCTATAAATTCCCCCAGTCTTTCTTCTGGTATGGCAATTATTTCTGGAACTACAAATGAGGTGGCACTCTGCACTTGTACCATAATTCCCTGGGCCCGATCAAACAGGGTTTGATAATGGGGATTGGTGTTATCCTCATCCTTACGCATTTTGGCATATACAAACAGGGCTTCAACCCGGCGATCAATAGTTTCTAGTAAATGGAGAGTCTTAAGTAGTTCTTGGGCTGAATCTCCCAGAGTATCCCTAAGACTTTCTATCTCCTGGGTCTGCAGCTTTAGTTGCTCAAAATCCCGTTCCCAGTCCTCTTCCTGACTGTATATATCTTCCAGCTTCCATTTATATCTGGCTTCTATTTCTTCCCTTATTCTTGCTTTACCCTTCACGATATTCCTCCTTATCGATAATATTGGCATTAACACTTTATTTTATCCTTTAATGGCATAATTATACCAGAAAAGAAAAAACCAAGGCATGCAAGCCCTAAAAGCTACTTGTATCAGCCCGCCAAGAACCCTCCTTTTAACTTTTTCATAGGATAATGGAGGATAATTATAACAAGGGAAGGGTTGCTTTGAAACAGATACAGGGACCTGTGCCCTATTTTTCCAGCCGAGTTCTTAGGCTGCAGGTTCCTTATCAGCAAGGGCTGGACATAAAGATTTTACAGGCCCTGCTCAACCTGTTGCCAGAACCCATGGGTGGCCAGCAAATTGAGGTGGATGGCATCTTTGGACCGGATACCCGCAAGGCCCTTATGCTTTTTCAAAAATATTTCCAACTAGCCGTAACAGGAGCAAGCAGTGATGAAACTTACCATTGTCTGGGGCATTCCAGCGGTAAGTTTTCCCGAGGGAATCCGGTTTTTTCTTCCCGTATGATTATACCAGGAAGCCAAGGCCGGGATGTACAGATTCTGCAAAACCGTTTATCTGCCTATTATAAAACCTATTTGAATCGACCCGGCAGTGGTAAATATGATAAATATACAGCCCGGGCCGTAAAATCTCTGCAGGAAGACTTTAAGCTGACAGGTGAAGAAGACCGTGTCGGACCTTACACTTATGCGCTTATACTGCTGCAATCTCCCTTGGGCGGACGAATATTACAGAAAGGCAGGCATGGTCTGGACACTTATTTTCTACAGCTCTATCTTAAGCGCTGGGGTTATTACCATGCTACTTCCAATGGTTTTTTCTCTCATTCTACCTTTAAAGCCCTAACCAGCTTTCAAAGGGATGCTGCCATCAGAGCAGATGGGATAGTCGGACCCCAAACTTATCTGGCTTTAGGCCATGCCCAATCCTTTCCTCCTTTGGAATACAGCTGTATAATCGAGAACGCTGATACCATCTCCAAACTGTCCCGGCTAGTTAAGCAACCTGAGGCCAAGTTAATGAAGTTCAATAAGTTTAAAGGCCGAGGCAAGAGGCTTAAGCCTGGACAATGCTTACGCCCGCCGACTCCCCTGGCGTTTCATCTAATCGAGAAAAATGACAGTTTAAAAAGTATTGCCGATAAATATGGCCTGGATCCCCAACACCTAACCCAAGCTAACCCAATTCAAGCCGGGCAGGGACTGGTGCCGGGAGCAACCCTTTTCTTGCCCGAATACAAGCCCCGATTGAAGGGCCAAATATGGTATCTTAATAACCGGCCCGGGTCAGTGGAGCTAAAATCTATAAATCTGAAAAATATGCATAGAACCATCCTGTACCGGTTTAATGAAGAGGAACTGGGTTTTGGCAGACATGGTTTAGAAAAGGGGATAGGAGCTTCCCACATCTGGCCCAAGGTTTACCGCTTATGGCGGAATAATGCAGCTTACCCTCCGGCAACCCTGGGTCATAAACCCTGGTGCCTGAAGAAAAAGGATAATTTCTATTCAGCATTTAATAAGGCCAACAGCAGTCCAAAAGCTATTTCCCCTTCGTTATCGGCAGATAGATTTTCCTTGTGGAATAAGTTTTCTCCTGTCCCTGAGCCCAAGGCAGTCTCATCCCCTGGCTATGCCCCGCCTATCATTGAAACTTCTATAAACCGGTATTTCGATGAACAAGCTCTGGTTCATTACCGCCTAAGCCTTGATAATAATCATCTGCTGCTTTTTGTAATTATACCTCCAGCCCGGGAAACTGCTGCATTTCTTTATCACTTGCCATCGGAAGAGCTGCGCAAAATAAGCGAGCATGCGATAGATGGAGTATTTAGCTCTGATAGCCAGCTCTTTCTGCTCCTGGAAAAGGACAGTTATGGAGCATATTATCCATGGTTTTACCAGCAAATAAAGCTCTACTCATCACGGGGTTATTGCCGAGGTGAAGTAATAAAGGTGCGATCGTGCCAGTTCAATCAATATTGCTTTAACCCGGATAATACTCTCCTGCTGTTCATCATGCACACTCCCCGCACCTTTTATCCACTGCCTGAATACTGCCGACATATGTATATTAAACCATTGCAATCTCCCTTATTGTTTCAGCTGACCTCAAATGAAAGGCCTTTTTATCCTATATGGATATAGGGTGAGTTGCCATCATCCGTACCGTTTGGTCAGCTGGCTATGGAATATTCCAACAGATAAATACTGGAACAATATAGATCCATAACAGCAGGATACCAGGGGCATAAAAATTTATATTTGAATATTGATAGGCTCCAAGTTAAATGTGGCCCATATTAGTATATAATCTAGTAGACAGTCTACACTGTACTAATCAATACCCATATCGGAGGAATTATTAATGAAACGAATTCTTTCCATGTTCGTAGCCGGACTAGCCACCTTATTGCCGGTATACATCTCTATCTGGCTGATAGTATGGCTATTTAACATGGTTGATAATATATTGAAACCACTTTTGGAACCAATTATAGGTTGCGCTGTGCCTGGCCTGGGTTTTATAATTATTATTACTTTAATTGTTCTGCTTGGATTCATCTCCACCAACTACCTGGGCCACAGGATACTGGGATGGTGGGAGAATATTATGCAGAATATTCCCCTCTTGGGCAAAGTATATGGAACCATAAAACGTATTACCGATTCTTTATTCTCATCCAATAAAAGCGCTTTTAGGCAAGTGGCCTTATTGGAGTTTCCCCGCCCCGGCATTTATTCCCTGGGCTTTATTACCAACGACGAATTCCCCTATATTAATAAGGACACCTACTCTATCTTTATTCCTACTACTCCCAATCCTACTTCGGGCTGGTTTGTGGTACTGCCCCGGGAAGATGTAACTATACTGGACATAAGTGTTGATCAAGGCATGGAAATTATAATCTCAGCCGGCATGGTTTCCAATGGCAAGAGTACCCCTTCCTGTAAAGGGGATTAATTTTAATGTATAAGTACTCAGGATATCAAGTACAATAGTAACATAATAAGTATTATATGGAAGGAGTACCCTCATATGTCAGAACAGATAAGTTACAATGCTATGGCTCAGGAACTCTTGGGACAGCTGCCACGAGGTGCTTTTCTCTCGGTACGGGCTGAAGAAAGGATTAATACTATGACCATTGGTTGGGGATCCCTGGGCTATTTTTGGAACCTTCCAGTGCTTATGGTGGCTGTCAGGTATTCAAGATATACCTATGACCTTATGGAAGAAGCTCGTGATTTCTCGGTAAGTGTACCCTTAAATTCTGATTTCAAAAAATCTCTGGCCGGTACTGGCAGCCAATCCGGAAGAGATATAGATAAATTCAAGGTGTTCAGTCTTAAAGCAGAAAAGGGCAAATCCATTGAAAGTCCGGTGATTGGGAGCTGTGGCCTGGTTTATGAGTGCCGGCTGATATTTAAGCAGACAATGGATCCAGCACTCTTAGCGCCTGAACTGCGGCAGAAATTCTATTCCCAGGAAGATTATCATGTAATGTATTACGGTGAAATAGTATCTACTTATCTGAATAAGAACTAGCTTAATGACAAATTCTTCGCTATGATATTAAGACTTGCCCGGCAGCTTAAGGTATGAACAGACAGTGTTGTGTCAATGGCCCGCCAAACTCCCGAATCAGGAGTATTTGGCGGGCTTAATAACAAGTAGTCCAGGGCTGAATATAACTGCTATTATCCAACTGCAGCCGTTGCAGTATGAGTTCCAAAAGACTGTCCAGCCCCTGTCCGCTGCGGGCGGATAGGTATATGGATCCCTTATGACCGCTATGGGCTTGTTCCTCTAATAAATCCACCTTGTTAAATACCGTTATAATTTTATTTTTTTCAGCTCCCAGCTCTTCCAGAACTGTTTCTACTACCCCAATTTTATCCAGGTAATTTGGATCAGAGATATCCACTACATGCAACAATAAATCAGCATCGATGGCTTCCTCCAGGGTCGAATGGAAGGCGGCCACCAAAGCCGGAGGCAACTCCTGAATAAATCCCACTGTATCGGTTATCAGAATATGCCTCCCCCCGCCCAGGTCTATGCGTCGAGTGGTAGTATCAAGGGTTTGAAAGAGACGCCCATCCGCTTCCACCTGATTGGAGCCGCTTTTATGAGCCAAGCTGCACAAGGAGTTGAATAGACTTGATTTGCCGGCATTGGTATAACCCACCAAAGACAAGGTTTTAATGCCCGAACGCTGTCTCTGTTTCCTATGCAAGGCCCGGGTAGCTTCCACCTTGGCCATCTGTCGTTTTATCTCTTGAATCCGGCCCCGAATATAGCGGCGATCCAGTTCCAGTTTCTGTTCCCCTGCTCCCCGGGTACCAATGCCTGCACCAAGGCGGCTTAATTGGGTTCCGATTCCCCGCAGCCGAGGCAGCCGATATTGTAGCAGAGCTAATTCCACCTGTAGTTGCCCCTCCCGGGACCTGGCTCTCTGAGCGAATATATCCAGGATCAACATGGTCCGATCCAGGACTTTTATCTTAAGGGCCTGCTCCAGATTGCGCAGCTGCACCGGTGAAAGTTCCCGATCAAATACTACTGTATCCGGCTCCAATTCCTGCACCAGATGTTTTAGTTCCTCCACCTTGCCCCGGCCCAGATAGCTAGTGGACTCCATCCGACGGCGGGCTTGTACCAAAGTGACTATTACCTGCCCCCCGGCTGCCTCTACCAGCCCTTTTAATTCCTCCAGGTACTCATCAAATCCAGAACTGCCGGAACCTTCCAGTTTTAAAGCTGCTAGAATCACTCTTTCCTTGTTATTACTATTTATAAGCTTAACCCCCTGTTTCTTCTTGGCTGTGATGGACCTCCTCTAATAAGCGTTCCCATTCCTCATAAGCCTGATTTAATTCTCCCTTGATCTTTTCGTATTCCTCCAGACAGTAGCGAGATTTTTCCTGATCACTATATATCCCTGGACTGACCAGCAATTCTTCTGTTTCATCTTTACTAACTTCCAGCTGCTGTATTCTCTCTTCCAGTTTCTCCAGGCGATTAGCCAGCATTTTTTTCTTCCGTTCTCTTTCCTTCTGTTTCAGTCTTATTTCTTGCTGCCGGCTAATTTTGCTCTTACCTGCACTTGCTTCGGCCCGGTCCTGAACTTCTTTTCTCTTCTCCAGATAGTAGCTATAGTTGCCGGCATAATTCTGCAGACCATCCGGCTCTATGGCTAAGACCCGCTGGGCTACCCGATCAATTAAATAGCGGTCGTGAGATACCAGCAACAAGGTCCCTGAGTAATCTCCCAGCATGTCCTCCACTATCTGCCGGCTTTCTATATCCAGATGATTGGTAGGCTCATCCAGTATCAAAAAGTTGGCACCACTGAGTATATTTTTCAACATTGCTAGCCGGCCCTTTTCTCCCCCGCTTAAGTCGGCAACCTTCTTAAATACCTCATCACCTCGAAACAACATGCGACCCAACAGATTACGAGCCTGTCCTAAGCTTATATCAAAGCTTAATGTAATTTCTTCCAGAACCGTATGGCTATCCTCCAAGCCCTCATACTGCTGCGCAAAATAAGCCACCTTGACTCGGCTGCCTAATTTAACCGTACCCTGGTCAGCCTGCTCCTGTCCAGTTATGATTTTTAACAAAGTGGTCTTGCCGCTGCCGTTGGGTCCAATAAGAGCCACCTTTTCGCCTCGGTATAAATCCAGGTTTATCCCTCTAAACAAGCTATTATCCCCAAATGCTTTAGATATTTCCCGCAGGCTCAGCACATCCTGCCCGCTCTCTTGCTCTAATGAGAAATTCCAGGAGGTAATGCTAGCTGTTTCCTGTGGTCCTTCCAGTTTCTCCATTCTTTGCAGACGGGTTTCCCGGCCCCTAGCCTGTTTAGATTTGATACCAGCCTTGAATCTCCTAATATATTCTTCCGTTTCTTTAATATATTCTTGCTGTTTTTCATAAGCTCTCTTTTCAGCTTCTTCATCCAGCACTTTAGCTTTAAGAAAAGCAGTGAAATTGCCAGGATAGGATTTTAACTGACCATTTTTTAACTCAATTATCCGGGTCACCACCCGGTCCAGGAACCAGCGGTCATGAGATACAATGACTATTGTACCTGGATAATCCTTCAGAAATCCTTCCAGCCACTCCACTGACTCCACGTCCAGGTGATTGGTAGGCTCATCCAGCAAGAGCAGATCCGGAGCCTGGGCTAGCAGCCGCCCCAGATTGATGCGAGTTTTTTGACCGCCGCTGAAGCTGGACAGGGGCCGATGGAAATCATCTTCTTTAAAACCCAATCCTACCAGTATTCTACGGGCTGTGTTTTCACAGGCATAAGCATTATTTCTTTCATATTCATCCATTAACAAAGCATAGCGATCCATCAGAGGGGTCAGTTGAGAATCCTCTGTCTGGCTGATCCGCTGTTCCAATTCCTTGATTTGGCCGCGCAGAGCAATAAGGTGAGCATAACTGCTCATTACCATTTCCCAGGCGCTAAGGTCTTTGGGCAGAGTGAGCATCTGTTCCAGGTAAGCCAGGGACAAAGAAGCCCCTTTAATTATTTCTCCGCTATCAAATTCCAACTGCCCGCTGATGCAGTTTAACAAAGTAGTTTTGCCGGTGCCATTGGCACCTACCAAGCCTACCCTTTCTTTTTCATTAATCAGCAGAGCAGCAGATTTTAAAATATGATTGTCGCCATAGAACTTGTTGATATTCCTGGCCTGCAAAGCTATCATAAAAATCACCAGCCATCTATTAATTAAGTATCCCCTTTATGTGTCATGCTGAGATCTTGTAACTCTATAAACACCAAAAATAAGCTATTATTGATGAGATCCTTCGTCGCCTTCGGCTGCTTTAGGATACCAAGCAGGTACTTTTTCAGTGGTTTCGAACTTCATAGCAGATTAACGCAGACGACAGGGATTAGAGCTCGCCTTTCCTGTTATTCAGGAACCTGGTATTACTGTACACAACTTTTTGCCTCGTTATAATATAACATTTTAACCTGCGGCGGTCATCTTCTAGCATTGATTTACCAAGCAACATGATATCCGATTAAAAAACAAGGCTTTAGGACAATAATAAGCTCAGGTATATAATGCTATAAGGAAGTGATGCAAAATGGCAGCCAGCTCAGGATTTGAACCGGGACCATGGGTAGACAGCATTGAGGTCAGGGATTTTATTCAGAAAAACTACCAAGCTTACGATGGAGACAGCAGTTTTCTTGCCGGCCCCTCCGAACAGACTTCCCGCCTATGGAAAAAGTGTCAGGTACTCTTAAGAGCCGAATACCAAAATGGAGGAGTGTTAGCAGTCGATGCCAGCAACCCCATTACCATAAATAGTCATTCCCCAGGCTATATTGACCTGGAACTGGAAATTATAGTAGGATTGCAAACCGATCAGCCTTTAAAAAGGGCTATAAATGTTTTCGGTGGGTTAAAGCCCAGTATCAAAGCCTGTCATGCCTATGGTTATGAGCCTGATGAAGAAGTAGTGGATTTCTTTCGCCGCTATCGTCCTACTCACAATGATGGAGTATTTGCGGTATATACCCCGGAAATGAGGCTGGCCCGCCGGGTAGGAATAATAACCGGCCTGCTCGATTCCTATGGAAGGGGCAGGATTATCGGGGATTACCGCCGGGTCCCACTTTATGGAATTGACCGCTTGCTGGCTGCTAAACAGAAGGACCTGGATTCAATGGGTAGAAGAATGGATAATGATTCCATTGGACTGCGGGAGGAAATTTTCTATCAATTAAGAGCCTTGGAAGCCATGAAGGAAATGGCGGCTCTTTATGGTTTCGATATTGCCTCTTCTGCCGGCAATGCCCGGGAAGCCGTACAATGGCTATACTTCGCCTACCTGGCTTCAGTTAAAGAGCAGAACGGAGCAGCCATGAGCCTGGGCCGTATTGCCAACTTCCTGGACATCTATATTGAACGGGATAAGGCCCGGGGCATAATCGATGAAAGCCAAGCCCAGGAGTTAATAGACCAATTGGTTATAAAACTGCGCCTGGTAAGACATCTGCGGGCTCCCGAGTATAATGAACTCTTTGCTGGTGATCCCAATTGGATCACTGAATCTATAGGGGGAATGGGGCTGGATGGCCGCCATCTGGTCACCCGTACTGCTTACCGGATGCTCAACACCCTCTACAACTTAGGTCCAGCTCCTGAACCTAATATGACTATATTGTGGTCCAAAAATCTGCCTCAGTATTTTAAGCGCTTTTGCAGTGAACTCTCTATCAATACCAGTGCTTTGCAATATGAGAATGATGACGTTATGCGCCGATACTACGGTGATGATTATGCCATTGCCTGCTGTGTATCAGCCATGAAGATTGGGGAGGAAACCCAGTTTTTTTTGGAGCCCGCTGCAATTTGGCTAAACTATTGCTATATGCCATAAATGGAGGCCGGGATGAAATTACCGGCCAACAGGTAGGAATCGAAACTTCAGTCTACCAGGACTCGGTGCTTAATTACGATGAGGTCCTGCGCCGCTTGAAAATTCAGCTGAATTGGTTATCTGAACTCTATGTCAATACCATGAATGTCATTCACTATATGCATGATAAATATGCCTATGAAGCAGCCCAATTTGCCTTACATGACAGTAAAATTCATTATTATATGGCCTTTGGCATTGCCGGCCTTTCGGTAGCCGCAGATTCTCTAAGCGCCATCAAATATGCTCAGGTTAGGGCTATTAAAGATGAGCGGGGCCTGATTACTGACTTCTCCATTGATGGAGAATTTCCTAAGTTCGGCAACGATGACCCCAGGGTGGATGGAATTGCCGCCTCTCTGGTAGAGGATTTCATCCAAAATCTTAAGAAATATCCTACTTACAAGAATGCCGACCATACCCTTTCCATTCTGACCATTACCTCTAATGTAATGTATGGCAAACATACCGGCACCACCCCTGATGGCCGAGCTGCCGGTCAGCCGCTGGCTCCAGGTGCCAACCCTTTGCACGGCAGGGAAGAACACGGAGCTTTGGCCGACTTTATCGCCCCTTTGTCCTGGGTGGAAAGGGTCGATCTGCTTCCCTATCATGCCCTAGGCCGCCACAAGTGGTCCTTGCTGGGCATGTCCTATGAATTGGAAGAGCTGCGTCCGCCTCCCGGGGAAAAGATGCTGGAACTGAAGAAAATAGTGGAAGAGCATAGCAAGAAAAAGGTAGCAGTACACGATTGACATGGTCCGGTATCGAGAAATACATGGGATTGTCGGCCCTAGCCCACGGCAATACAGTCAACCGCTCAAGGGGACTTACGCCACCATCTTACTCTTAATAAAAACTGCTTTCCTTTTAATTACAGCTTAAATCTTTTAAAATATCAGCAATGATGAGAAAACCACCCGATCTGGATAAACCGGGTGGTCAAATGACATTTATTTATTATATGTTAAAGCTCAAAATGCTAGACATGGAACTGTTGTCAGGACCTCCGCTTTCCATGGGAATAAAGCTAATTTGCACATTATAGCGTCCCGGGGGGAGCAATTGTCCAGATTTATCCTTCATATCCCATAACACCTGCCCGCTCAGGAATTCCCCGGCTGCAAACGTCTTGGCACCGATTACCTGGGCAAACATCATCTTATCCGAATAGCGATATACTTCCTGCCCGTTGCGGTCAGTAACCACCACTTCATATATCTGACCCGAAGCAAAAGTTAAATCGTGACTTTTTCCTGATCTATTGACCAATTTAAAATTGAATTTGATGTTTTTCTCCTGTTTGACTACTTCTCCATCTACATAAAAAGAGGCGTCAGCAATCATACTCTCCAACCTGCTGGTAAATACCAAGGCTTCTCCATAAGTCAAGTTATCTTTTGGATACATTAAATTATTTCCTCTGCCTTTCAACAATCCACTACTGTATGCGTACATAATATTTCTGGTATACTCCGGGTTGATCTGGGCAAAATCTTCAAAAGGCACCAGGGCTACAAATAATATTTCATCAAGATTGATTCCGGTGTGATCGGAAAAAAGATCCACCATCTTGCTGACTATTTCTTGCCTGCTGCCGTTAATCAATTCCAGATCAGAGTTCATAGTACACTTAATCAGACGTTCCATTGCATCTGGACTAATATAATCATTCAGATTATAATCTCCCATGAGCTCATGGATGGGATACCGAGTCTGCAATTGATCGGCATAAGTCTGAGCCCAATGGGGCTGCCCAGTCGCAATCACGGGAACCGGAGACAGTAAAGCTACCATAAAAAACAAGCTTAATAGTATAGCGATAAATTTTCTCATTAACTAACCTCCTCCTGACATAAGATCTGGTTTTACTTATATTACGTCCATTCCAAATGCTACTTACAGTGCACCCCTAAATTAATATTACCACCTGAGTCAATTATGACTATTCTTTTCACAAAATGGTATAGGTACGACTTAAATAAAATTAAAGTGCTATAATAAACAGAAATGTATGCAATATAGCCTGGGAGGAAGAAATATGGATCAGTATCCGCAATTTGATTATAGCAGAACTGTTATGGGAGCCCTGGATATAGAAATGCTTGAATTTAGCCCCGAGAGAGTTGTGGCAGTTATGCCGGTGACCTGGAAAACTCATAATCCCTATGGTATTTTGCATGGGGGAGTATCAGTGGTCTTAGCGGAAACCGTTGCCTCCGCCGGCAGTTATGTATTTATTGACCAGGAAAAGCAAAGCGTAGTAGGACTAGAGGTCAATGCCAATCATATAAAAAGTGTAGCCCAGGGTATGGTTAAAGCAGTAGGCAAACCGGTTCATGTTGGAAGAAAAACCTTGGTCTGGGAAGTACATATTATAGATGAAGAAGAAAACCTGATCTGTATTTCTCGTTGTACGGTGGCGGTTTTGGATAAACCCAGTAACAAGGACAGTATTAAATAATATTAAGCCTTGCGGATATTCAACCTTTACCCTATTAGTAAGGCCCTTGTCTTCATAACTAAGGGGTCAGGTTCCAAAACCCGACCCCGCTACTAGAAAATAAAAAAATGTGGATCCATGATCATTTCTGCCATATACTGTTCCACATCCTCGGGAACCCCTCTTGCCTTATTATCAGGCCTCTTACTGGTATCTGAGGCAGGATTCCTTCTCTGAGACCTGAAATTATTTTGGGTCATACTTCATTACCCCACTTTCCTTTTCACCTAGCTTATGCAATTCTTGCTTCTTTATGCTGGGGATTATGCGGCCATAGTTTTACTGCTTTAAAAAGTTTTTAAATGAAAGGTAATTCCCCCACGAAAAGTTATGTTACGCAGGTTTGGATGAATGAATATCGTCGTCAGATTTCGCATGGCCCATCTGCCTGTTTGCTGCTTAGGCTAAACTTCAGCGAAAAGATCTGCCAATAACAGCTCAAGACCATCAAAAGCCGATGATTTAATAATATCTTCTTCCTTAATAGTGGTTAGGCTATCGATATCTCTTTCCTCATTAAAAGAATATTGCATAATACTTCTGCTCTCCAGGTCCACAATCCAGTACTCACAAACCCCGCTTTTCATATACAGCTGCAATTTAGCCGCCATGTCCTTCCCCTTAGTAGATGGACAAAGCACTTCAACTATCAATGTGGGTACACCCTCATACCTGTTGTCAATGACCTGGTTGGTATCACAGATCACCATTACATCCGGCTGAACCACATTGGGATCTTCCTCAAACTTGGTGGCAATACCGAATAACCTAATGTCTAATGGCGCAGTCAGTGATTTACATGGATGTCCCTTAAAATAATTATTGAAATGCCATGCTATTTCGTTTACCATCATCTGATGCCTAAAACCAGGTGACGCCAGAAGATAAATCTCACCGTCAATAAGTTCGTAGCGTTGATCAGATGAACTGGTCAAATTCATATATTCTTCATAGCCGATCCTCCGGGTGGATTTATAATTGCCCATTTCTTCATGAAGCAGGAAATAATCGGGTTCACTATAGTGAATTAGCTTAGCCACATTCCTGCCATTTTTGGTAATAATAATATCTTCCTTCTCGACCAGGGCTAAATATTTACCGAAAGCGTTCTGCAAATCAGTGGTATTAACCCGCATACTATTCACCCCCACTATAATATTAGCTATAATCTTAGCATTATTATAGCTAATATTACAAGTAATTATATTTATTCTTGTGCCGGTTTTATAGTAATAATATTCTTTTTTTGCCCCGAATTGATTTAAATATTTTATTAGAAAACTGACCCGATAAGGCAGGAATGCCGGTCTTACTATGAGAATAACAATCATAAACTCCCTTGCTTATTCCTGATTGTACTGAATGCCGGTGAGTCGAAGCCGCCTGTCCGGTACGTATTGAGCCACCAGTCCGAGTTACCCACTAAGCGGAGGAAAGCAAGCCATTAGTGAACAAGCCGAGATTAATTACAAGAAAGATTTTCACTCCCCTTGTTTCTTATGTTCTGGCGAATTATAATAATTTATGGACTTACTTTAATGGTGGGCTGAAGCAGGCTGGCAAATATACTCTTAGTCCTATCCAGATTGATTAAACGTCTTACTTTAGTCCTACCGCAGCAGAAAGGTCAAGTCAATATGGGGGCGTGGCTCAGCTGGGAGAGCACCTCGTTCGCAACGAGGGGGTCAGGGGTTCGAGTCCCCTCGTCTCCACCATAATTTTAGGTAGTAAAAGATGCCATGCGGCGAAACCCGCATGGCATCAGCATTTCTTAGGGTTTTCACTCTCGTTTTATTGTCCCTCAGTTTCATAGATGACATCGAACCTTTTTGACATGCTGGAGTGATTTGAACCCACGTAATCTTATTCAGATGTTCCCTGCATATAGGAACTGTTAGAGGATTTTTCATTGACTTTCAATCCATACAAATAATGCTGGATGTAAGAATCTTTCCTATCCTGCTTGATATGGGAAATGTAAATACCTGCATCTGCAGACTGGTGGACATGGGCATGACCAATATCATTATCGCCGATAGTCTGGAGGATGTCCAACGGAGGATTGGTTGCAGCGGTACAAGCGGATAGCGGAATGCTTTACACTGTCTCACCCGACTCGACAGCATCCCTCTGTGGCTGCAAACTGGAGGTATTTCCCCCGCGCACTTTTTTTACGAGGGCCTGGGCTTCAACTATATCGTCTACGGCAAGGCACTTCTGCTCTCAAAGAATTACATCAAGCTCGAAGTGCTCACTGATGAATTTGCGCGCTATTTCGCCATCTTCCACAACCAGTTCGGCTTTCTGCACAATCAGATTTTCAGGACAGCGGCGAAATATCCTCTTTACGGCCTGGAGGCGGGCTGCGCCGCCCTCCGCGAAGCCTTCGGCATGGCGCGGCAGGCACTTGTCATAGCCTGGCAGAACCATGTGCCGTGCTTCTACAATTTGGTAATTTTATTGTACCTTATCAATTTTAATGGTACATTTTATACAACCTTAATTGGCAAAAAGATATGAGGGAGAAGGTTTGTGAGAAAGTTTTTTGCCTTATTGTTTGTGTTTGTTAGCATGGCTTCATTCATGACAATTCCTTGTTATGGGGCAGATTATAGCATCAATTGGACGGATGATGAAATTGCTTTTATCAAGAACCATCCGGTGATTCGACTTGGCATTGATCCTCAGTTTGTACCATTTGAGTACATTGATAAGGATGGAAATTATAAGGGCATTGCTACGGATTATATTGCGTTGATAAGTGAGAGAACCGGCATAAAATTTGAAGTGATCCCGGGACTGACATGGCCGGAAGCATATGATAAGGCTCTAGCAGGTGATATCGATGTTTTGCCCGCCATATCCAAAACAGATGAAAGAGAAAAACATTTCCTTTTTTCTGAACCTTACTACAACTTTAAAAGAGTAATCGCCATCAGAGATACGGATACCGGTATTTCTGGAATTGAAGATTTGGAAAAGCTAACCGTAGCTGTGCAGCGCAACAGTTCGCATCACAGCTACTTGTTATCTTATCCCAAAATAAATCTGAGTTTGTACGACTCTGTGGAAGTTGCCCTTACAGAAGTAGCAAACGGCACGGAAAAAGCTTTCGTAGGCAACCTGGCTACCACCAATTACTTAATACGAGCGAACGGTCTGAACAATTTAAAATTCATCGCCTTCGAAGCCGAAAAACAGCAGGCTTTGTATTTTGCGGTCCGTAAAGATTGGCCTGAGTTGGTAAGTGTTCTCAATAAAGCCTTGGACACCATTAGCGAGGAAGAGAGATTTGCTATTCATAATGAGTGGATTGGCCTGGAAACAGAAATCGACTACGGACCGATGATTCGAATTATTTCTATCATTGGTCTTTTCGTAGCAGTGGTATTTGCAGTTTCATTCTACTGGATCGTTCGCCTGCGCAAAGAAGTCAGGATGCGGGAACTTATTCAAGTTGATTTGGAAAAGGCCAAAAGGGAAGCAGATGAGGCCAATGAATTCAAATCCAGCTTTATGGCCAGGATGTCTCATGAAATTCGGACTCCACTTAATGCCATTACAGGTATGGCATATCTGCTGAAAAGAACAGAGATCACCTTAACCCAGGGTATGTATATCGACCGGGTCACTCAGGCCGCTGATAATATGCTGAGTATCATCAATGATATCCTGGATTTTTCTAAAATTGAAGCCGGAAAAGTGGAACTGGAGATCACTTCTTTCAGCCTTGACCAGGTCATTCAGAATGTGGTAAATATAGCTTCCTACAAAATTGAAGCTCAAGAAATCGGGTTAAAATTATCCAAAGAACCCCAGATTCCCAATTGGTTTTTCGGTGATCCCAAACGAATTGAACAGATCCTCATTAATCTCCTTAATAATGCAGCAAAATTCACCAATGAGGGGGAAATTACGCTAGATATCAGACTGATAGCCAAAGAAAATGAAAAATATCATTTGTCATTTTCCATTCGTGATACTGGGATTGGGATGACTGAAGATCAGGTGAAAAAGCTTTTTACGCCTTTCATTCAAGGTGACAGCAGCATTAACCGACGTTTCGGAGGTTCTGGACTGGGTTTGTCGATCGTCAAGAACCTGGTCGAGATGATGGGGGGACGAATTCAGGTTTTCAGCACCCCGGGAGAGGGTTCCACTTTTATTATTCATTTACCATTAAGGGTCGATAAAGAAAAAGAAGCAGCATATGTGAAAGCCTGGTCGGCCAATAACTTCAAGGATTTTAGGACCCTGGTCCTGGAAAAAACCGGAGCCAGTATGAACCTGATCGGAAGCTATCTTGCTACCATCGGCATGCAGCAATGTGAGTTCACCACTTCAGAGGCTAGTGCATTGAGTATGCTGGAAGCAGCTGATGGAAAATTCACCCAACTCTTTGATTTGTTTATTATAGATTACGACACTCCTGCGGAAGGTGGTTTTAAGTTTTTAGAGTCGCTCCGGAATAATAAAGCCATTGTCAAAGTGCCAAAGATCATCATCTTGTTGCCGATGATGCGAGCTGATTTGTTCGATAAACTCAACGAATATGGAGTTAATATGGGCATTGGCAAACCCATCATCCCTTCCATTCTCTTAAATGGAATTCTAGATATTTTCAAGCTAAATGCCGTATCGACCTCTCAGCCTTCTGACAAAATGAAACTTAGTCCGGCCAGGCTTGACAAGAGCTACTATGCCTTGTTGGTAGAAGATAATAAGACCAATCAACTGATCGCTAAATCCCTTCTCCAACAATTAGGGATCCAATCGATTGTGGCTAACGATGGTCGGATAGGGGTTGAGCTTTATCGGCAGCATAAGGATAAAATCGATTTGATTATAATGGATTTACATATGCCGGTTATGAACGGCTATGAGGCTGCAAAGGAAATTAGAAAGTTATCAGCTAACGTACCTATCCTAGCTATGACAGCAGATGTAATCCTGGGGGTCAGGGAAAAATGTGAGCAAAGCGGAATTTACTATCATATCGGTAAACCCTTTGATCCCGATCGCTTTATTCAAACGATTAAAGATATCATTATAGAAAATGAGGCCAAACATGTTCAAGATTTGCGTATCCTGGATCAAGACGCGGGGCTCATAAATTTGGGTAGGAATGGGGAGATTTATCGGCAGGTCTTAAATGAATATTTCAAGGAAAACCAGGAAACCTTAGATAAGATCTCCCTGGCTGTTGATCAAAAAAGATATGGGGATGCTGCCCAAGTCATCCACAAGCTCAAAAGCAGTTCAGGCAGCATTGGAGCCAAGACCCTGTACGATTTGTCGATAAAACTGCAAAAAGCCTTGAATGAAGCAAGGGAAGAAGAAATACTGCTTCTGACAGAGGAATTTTCTCATTTATTTATAAAACTGCTGGGGGAAATTGAGGAATTTCTAGAGGGTAATTAGTGGTTCATCATAAGTATTTTCTATTGAAGGAGGAGGTTTGATGTCAAAAATATTGGTGGTTGACGATTCAGCGTTAGACCGTTTCATTATCAAAAGCATGTTGAGCGAATACCAGATCCTTACTGCATGCGATGGTTTAGATGCTATGGAACAGATCAATAAGGATGAAGATATTGATCTGCTTATACTTGATTTGAATATGCCTAATATGAATGGATTTCAGGTCCTTACTGCGTTGAAGTCCGATGCCCGATATAATCGACTGCGTACTATAATATTAACCAACTATGATGAACTGGACAATGAAATCAAAGGCTTACAACTGGGTGCAGTGGACTTTATCAGAAAGCCTATTCATATGAACTCCTTGAAAACTAGAGTTGATATTCATATTGAACTGATTCATATCCAGCGATTACTTCAACAAAAACTGGATGAACAGAGTTTAACATTAGATACGATTTTCTATCATGCCCCAGTAGGTATAGCAATTTCATACGGTAGTGAACCATTAATGAAGGACAGCAATTTTGTCATTATGAATCCAATGTACGAGGAAATTACTGGGAGAAGCAAAGAAGAACTATTGAAGCTGGGCTGGGCAAAGATTACCCATCCTGATGATTTTGACCAGGAGATGAAGAACTTCAGGAAACTCCAATCAGGGGAAATCAATAATTATTCGATCGAGAAGCGATTTATTAAACCGGATGGCTCGATGGTATGGGTACATATGATTGTAGCTCCCATGACTTTATCCAATAAGCATGCATATAACTATATTTGCATTGATATCTCAGACCGAAAAGAGATTGAGAATAATCTCAGATATAATAATGAATATGACCGCTGGACGGGTTTATACAACCGCAGCTATTTGGAGAGCCTTTTGAAAAATGATGCAATATTGCGAACAGCTCAGAAAAGAGCTATTGTAGGCATTAATTTGAATGCTATGCACTTATTAACCACCACTTATAGATTTCATTACACCCAGGATTTGATAAAAGAAATAGCCCAATCCCTTGCCTTACATTGCATAGACCAGCGATTATTATTCAATACCTATGAAAATCGATTTGTCTTCTATTGGAAAAATTATCCTGGCAAAAAGGAATTGTATGAATTCTGCGAAGCGGTTGCCAATACACTGGAATCTATACTAACGGCAGAAAGAATAGGCGGCGGAATTGGGGTGGTTGAAATAGATCAGAGTAACGAGGGCGATATAGACCAGCTTTTGAAAAAACTTCTGATTGCATCAGAAAGGGCAGTTGATATTTATGACAGAGACTTTGGAATTTGTTTTTATGAAGCAGAAATTGAAGCGCAAATAAGCCGCGAGGAAGATATACAATGTGAACTTACCCAAATTACAGAGACCGAAAATGATGGTGGGCTATTTCTGCAATATCAACCAATTCTCGATCTCCAATCAAATCAGATATGCGGCTTTGAAGCTTTATCCAGATTAAAGAGTAGCAAACATGGCCTGATACCGCCCTTAGAATTCATTCCTATAGCCGAGAAAACAATGCCAATAATTCCCATTGGAGAAAAAATTATTCTCCAGGCTTTCCGTTTCCTAAATAAATTGAAGGAGCTTGGATATGGAACAATCAACGTTTCAATTAATATCTCTGCCATTCAGCTACTAAGTAATGGTTTCTGTAAAAATCTGTTTAAGATGATAAACGAAATGCGGGTTAATCCCGAGAATATAGGCCTCGAAATTACAGAGTCGGTACTTGCTTCAAACTTTCAAGAAATAAACACTATTCTTGGTGAATTGAAGGATGCTGGACTCTACATTGCTATAGATGACTTTGGGACCGGATACTCCTCTCTGGCCCGGGAAAGGGAATTAAACATCAACTGCCTTAAAATCGATAAATATTTCATTGATAAGCTATTATTAGTTGATCCTGATAAGGCTATAACCAGCGACATTGTCTCCATGGCCCATAAACTGGGGCACTGTGCTATAGCAGAAGGGGTAGAGCATGAAAAGCAGAGACATTATTTGCTCAATTGCGGATGTGATAAAATTCAGGGATATCTGATTAGTAAACCCCTTGGTGAAGAAGCGGCAATCGAACTGCTGAATAAACAAATAATCATCAATAATGACTGTCATTAAATTACAGCAGCTGGTAAGCTGACGATAAACTATAATTTAACAACGCGTTTTAGTCCAAGACAATGAGATGGCACGAATGGCAAGAGCATTTTAATCATGTCATTCGTGCCTTGTAGCGAAATCAAAACAGTTTTTTTACCTGCCCCAGCAAGTCATCCGCTTTGTCCAGCGATACTTTTGCTTTAACGCCCTCTATCAAAGGATTGATTTGATCATCGGGAAGATCGATGCCCAGTATAGATTCTATCGCTTTCACCGGATCTCTAGAAAACTTGGATGCAAAATCCTTATCTGATTTAATTTTATCAACTACCTCTTCAATTTTCGCCTTAATATCCATAATTATTTCTCCTTTTCTATTTTGATTTCATCAAATCTCTGATTTCTTCCAACAGAACAACTTCCTGCGATGGCTCCGGAGGAGCAGCTGGTGCCTCAGCTTCTTGCTTTTTCCTGGACGATAAAAGCTTAATAAACAGAAAAATAGAAAAAGCAACGATTACAAAGTCTACAACCGATTGAATAAAAGCGCCATATAGAATGGCTACTTCAGCAATATCACCGCTGGCCGGAGTAATCACATACTTTAAGTCCTGGAAGCTAATGCCCCCCATAAGAACTCCAATTGCTGGCATAAGTATATCATTAACTAAAGACGAAACAATTTTACCAAACGCTCCGCCTATTATGACTGCAACGGCAAGGTCCATCACATTGCCCTTGAGGGCAAATTCTTTAAATTCTTTTAACATACAGATACCTCTCTCTTCCAAATTTTTATTCTGCAAAATCCTGATCACTGCGCCAACCTTACCCAATCTTCTCTGCTTCGAGGAATTTTCCTCACCATAGACTTAGCGCCATTGGTTTCCTGCTTTTGAAAAGATTCCTGGCTTCCAGCTTGCAGGTTCCGGAACAATATCACCCCCAGCAGCTTCCATCAATTAGGCATACTCCTTCAACTGGTTTCCTCGGATCTCCCATTTCCTGGATCTAAGCTTTTACATGTTATGCCCCTTTCACAGTTTTTTGATCATATCTCTCTTGAGCGAGAAAGCTGATTCCATTCAACATTTTGTCACGAGACATACTGCCAATAAATCCATATTTCTTAAAAATTTTCTTCTATTCATGATAGAAATCTTGGCTACTAAGATCAAAATAAACTTGTACTGCGTTTGGATATCATTATATATATTTCTGCTGCGATGAATATAATTATGCAGGCAGCTACAACTGCTATAACCTGAGGATACTGGCCATTAAACCCTGAAGATCCGGTATGTTTAATAAGAATACCCAGATAGGCCCAGATCAGAACTAGACCATAAGCTATATTCCGGTCCTTAAATATTCTCCTGACCCCGATCAACATTCCCAAAGCAATTACAATGGAAGCCCACACTATCTCTGATATGCCGAAACCAGCCCAGCCCAAGCTAACCAGCAGAACGGTGGCATTGGCAATAGTGGCCACAGTAATCCAAGCAAAGTATACGCTGAACGGCACCCGGAGAAAGAACTTCTCCTTGCTGGAAAGTTTATTTTTATTAATTTCCTTATTTACCATAATGAGACAAATCAAAATAACTACCATTAATAACATTGACATTGGAATCTGTTGAAAGTGCCATGCAAAAATCCATGCTGCATTGGCCAAGGAGGAAATAATAAAATATATAGCAATATTCCTCATCAGTTTGGGATCAGGTTCTTGGCCAATTTTTTGAAAGAATCCCCACTGGTACAGGATATAGCAAGCCAGCAAAAAATAGATGACCCCCCAAATAGCAAAGGTTAGTCCTGCAGGTGCGAACAGGTTTGGATACGAATCTGAGACCATGCCGGTACTCATACCATTGAGGGGGAGAAGATTGCCAACACCGTTGATAATAATCATGGTAAGGTAGGCAAGCACCACAAATATTCTGAGAGATGCATTATAGTTTTCTTGCATTTTATACAGCCCCTTATTTTTTATGTAGTTAGCTTCTGTAGTCTTGAGATGTATTCTCAATACACTTGGGACAGACACCTGTAAAATAAACATTCTTTTCGCTTATTTCAAAATTCTTTAACTCGTCGTTAGAAAAGGAAATAAATTGGATATTGAAATCAAATATTCTACCACATTTTTCACACTTTAAATGACCATGCATTTGGGTATTTATATCATACCTGCTTTCGTTATTATCGATAGTAATCACTTTTACTAGTCCTGCTTCGACTAAAGTTTTCAAAATATTATATACAGTAGTTTTTGATAATGTGGGGATGCTATTCTTTAAAGATAAATAAATCTGATCCACCGTTGGATGGATATGGTTTTGACATAGATATTCCACCACCTTCAAGCGTTGATGGGACAGCCTTATATTTTTTCCTTTTAAATCATTTAATAACCTATCTTGCATTTTTTTCATTTAATACTCCCAGGAAAAGGAATTGGAATAATTACAATATTGTATCTATTATAATCGTTTTATATTTAATTGCCATAGGGCAATTATAAAAATATAATTTTTATACACTCCGAACAATATGAATCATTACGGGGAGAGGGGAAGAGATAGGGCTATCTTATCGGCCAAACCAGGCCAACCCTCAAGTATTGCTGGGTGGAATTAGCTCGGTATTGTTTATCCTTAGATAAAAACAAGCCGGGGAACCCGGCTGATAAACGGAGTTATTCAATTTATGGACCACATCCAGATCCGCGATAAGCATGATAGTGTTTCTAACCGACTTAAGATTAATGGTTAACCGGTCTATTCTGCTTGAGACATTCAATATGAAAGTACCTCTCTTCGAATACTACATGTTTTCTGTTGCCTATAATTTCATGGCATACTCTGCATCGAGTATAGGATAATTCCTGGCTTTTTTCCTTCATAACCTGCTTCTCATAGCTGGAGATTTTGTTCCTTGCAATCGTAGTGGCCATATATAACACCCCCTATTATTACAACTAAAATACGACTAAGTGTGAGGTTAATCTGAAATAAGTAACTTGCTATACCATCATGCTTACCACGTTCCGGTTGAATTCTCTTTATCCCATTTAGGGAGAACCAATGCCCTTATTTTGTTTCTTGTATACATTATACAACGTAGTCAGAAATATGACGACTAGAATTCTCCAGCCAATTTGGAAGGATTTATGGATAATCACATCTTATCACCATGTGATGAAGTGTTTCGTAGATTTCTGATTATTTACTACTTAAATATACGCTTTTTATTCCCTATACCGCGCTACGGAGTTGGGCAAGTTGAAAATGCCAGCAACGGCAAAAAAACAAACGTAGCCCCCGGATGGAAATGACTTTCTAATTTGGGTTGGCTCCAATGAATAACTTTTGCCTGCGAATGTGATTAAAGTATTGGAGCCAAGCTCATTATTACTAACTCTGCAAGCTGGGTTTAGCCGATTGTTTAGCAGGATCGAAATAATGAGAAAGAATATATCAAGGAGTACTATAATGTAACTAGTTGTGAGAAGATAATTAAGGACTTAATGGTAAGTCTTGGTTTATGACTGGTATTAAAGTAACTAAGCAAACATGTATAAACTGAATCCAGGCTCTTGTCCTTTATCGTATAAATACTGCCAGGCTACTTAATGAAATCCTGGTGTTGGGTTATCGCAGTTTCTTCAATGAAGAACGCCAACTTATTTAATCATGTATTAACCACCAAGGTGCCGGGTGTTAAGTTATTNNAATAACTTAACACCCGGCACCTTGGGGTATAAATATTTAAAGCTCCAACGAACCTTTCTCAACTTCCAGCCTTTCTTCCCCTTCCGCCTTCCGTTTCCCATTTCCAACTTTTCGCCGCACCTTCGTCTAACAGGGTTTCCAGTTACTCATTGTCCACAACAGCTGTACTCCACTTCCATTCTTCCTCACTTAAGCTTTTCAGATTTCGCGATTCAAACTTCCATGTTGTCAGACCCATCATAAACTCTTTTCCCTGAGTCCTCTTGGATATAGTGAATTTAATTCACCTGGTACTTAGATCCATTGTTATGTTCTGTTTCGGCTTCCGGCTCTGAAGGCCTTCCATCTTAGGAATTCCTTGGAGCTTGCTTTTATAATACTAGAGATATGATCTAATATCAATCCCCATATATGGCGATATTGGCTCTTATTGAGTGTTTTTATCATTTATAATCTACATTACTCTTTCTTGCTTGTTATTTCATTATATTTAATCTTCTCCAATTTAAATTTCATGTCCTCCAGCTGGAGAATCCTTGGAGCCCCCTGGCTCTCATGGTATACTAGAATCAAGTTCCATTCCCATTGGTCTATAATCCATGTATTACGGAATAGTGCTAGAGGTGAAATTAATTTGCTGTTTATAACTGTTTCCAGACAAACCGGAAGCCTGGGTAAAGAAATCACTGAACTTCTAGCCCAAAAGCTGGATCTTCCCATAATTAATCGGGACCTGGTTATGAGTCAGTGGTTCCCAGAAATAGCTAATAAGCATGAACTGCATATGCTGTCAGAAAGCCCGGGCTTTTTTTTAACTTCCAGCCAGGAAAACATTAGTTTCGCCGAATACCTGGAAAACCGACTCAGGGATTATATTGCCGCCCAGCCCGCCATTATCTTTGGCCTGGGGGCCCAAATAATATTTGCTGATCATCCTGCTGCATTGCATCTTAAAATCATTGCCTCACAAAAGGTTCGTACCCAACGCATTATGCAAACTCATTGCCTGGAGCAAAAAGATGCCGAGAGATTTCTGGCTCTTACCGACCGTAAACACAAGCGATATATTTCCACCATTTATGGTAAAGATTGGTCTGACCCCACCCTCTATCACCTGATCTTGAACACTGATTTAATAGGACTGGATGAGGCTGCCGGGCTTCTCTATCATGTGGCTCAGAACAAGGAAATAGCATGTAATGTTGAACCCCAGACTGCAGTGGCTAAAGATGAAATTGTTGTTTTTAAGCATCCCTCGGAAGAAGAATTTGCCAAGATTCTGGATATGCATAGTATTGAATGGGAATACGAACCTCGCACTTTCCCTACCAAGTGGGACACAGAAGGCAACGTTACCCAAGCCTTTTCCCCAGATTTTTACCTGCCCCGATTTGATACCTATATTGAATTAACTACCATGAACCAAAAATATGTATCGGAGAAGAAAAAAAAGGTGGCTTTGCTGAGAAAGCTCTATCCAGGCATTAATATAAACATAGTATTCAAGGATGACTTCAATACCTTAATGAAAAGATTTAAGTTAAAGGACGATGTTGAATGAAAAAACCTGGCATGGGAAAAATCATCTATACCCAGGAGCAAATCCAAGAACGCATAGCAGAGGTGGGCCAGCAAATCACTCAGGACTATCAAGGTAAAGATTTGGTGGTAGTGAGTGTTCTGAAGGGATCTTTATACTTCCTAGCCGATTTGACCAGACAACTAACTATCCCTTTAAAAATTGATTTCCTGTCCATCGGGGTATCTTCAGAAGCCAGCAGCAAACCAGGAGCGGTACGCTTTACCAAAGACCTGGATATTAGCCTGACCGGGCGCCATGTGTTGTTGGTTGAGGATGTAATCGGCACCGGTCTTACCCTGGGTTATATCTGTCAGCATTTAGAGTCTTCCCAGCCAGCCAGCTTAAAAATCTGTACTCTGTTGGATAATCCCGCCGAGCGCCTAATCACCATTAATATTCACTATCGTTGCTTTGTTATGCCCGATGTGTTTTTGGTCGGTTATGGCCTGGATTATAAGGAAGAATACCGCAATCTACCTTATATCGCTGAGTTTCGCCCCGGCTAAAATAATATACGCCTTAAGCATTGGCAATCCAAACAGCTTAATTCCCTGTTATTACATCTTCAAACCAAGCTGGACCATAGCACCAAAAACCTATACCAAACTGATGCTATCCTTTGCTAAAACACCTTACTTTGAACCCATAACAACCTCAGTAACCTGATAAGGACATAAAAATGGTATAGATTAGGTGTGCCAATCTAACCTTGATACCGTGAGTCAGGCGAACTGTGGCTCCGGCTGAATAGCAAGCTTCTTAACCAGAGAGCTCTCTCGTAGGCTTTGTCGATAAAGTGCCGGGGTGATTTTCTTAAATCCGCCTCCCCGGGACAAACTTCCAGAGTAATATTACCCTCATAGCTATCCCTGGGGAAATAATGGCTTAACTGCTGCCAATCAATTTGTCCCTCACCTGGCAGCCAGTGTCGGTCCATTTTCAAATCATTGTCTGACAGATGCAGGTGTTGTAATCTGGACCCCTGTTTTCTTAATATGGCAGCTTTTTGAGCACTGTATAAATAATCATGGGAACTATCATAACAGAAAAGCAGATGATCGGAAGGCAATTCATTGAGTACAAAATCAATATATTCCACACTGCCCGTGTTTTCCAGGGCTATCATTACCCCCAAATCCTCAGCTGTTCTTAATAGGCGGCCAATACCATCTATACCGCACTGGTTAGGGGTGGCAGGATAATGGTGATCAATAATATGCATCAACATAACCGGTATTCCCAGGAGGGCACAATCATTAAGCCAACGGATATGCCGGTCTACTATCCTATTCCGCAATATTTTGGATTCGCTCCATAGATGATCTACATTATCGTAGGGAACATGAATGTTTTCCAGGCTCAAACCACAATCCCTTACTATAGCTGGCATATTTTCTTTCTTGATTTCAGGAGTTCCCACCTCATCTTCCCACCATATAGTGGTGGCCTCAAAACCGGCTTGCTTAATCATTTCCAATCTTTGGGGCAAGGGAAGTACGAACCCAAACCACGAGAATATTCCCAGTTTATTATCGGACATTTTTATCCCTCCCACATCAACCACCATGATCAAGGAACACAACCGAGTATGAAAATTTTGGGCTATGCTGGGAAAACTGGCGGTCAAAGACCGCCCCTACAATTGTTTGGTGATGAGTAACACTAGGTACATCGGGATAAACCATTTTCGTGTGAACTTTATAGCAGCTACACCACCAAGCCCGTATCCAGGGTGGTGTAAATCCCCTGGGAATACTGGATAAAAGTCATGGACCCGGGATCAATGGCTGTTTTCCATATATCTACGGAAGAGTCTATTTGACCTAGAAATGCTTTAATCACACCTCCATGGGTGACCACCAAGACTGTACCATGGTGCTGCCTGGTTATATCCCGGACAGCCAAGGATACCCGCTCCCATACTTCGGTGAAGGTCTCTCCCCCGGGCATCTTATATTTCCATATATCCTGATACCAGCTATTGAACTCCTGGGAATGATGCTTATATACGTCACTGAAGCTCATCCCCTCCCAGATACCGAAAGAAGCTTCTCTTAAACGGGCATCAATGTGTACCGGCCTTTTTATCTTATCAGCAGATATTTGGGCTGTTTCACGGGTCCGGGACAAGTCGCTGCAGTAGATGGCCTCAAGGTCTTCATGTTTTAACAGGTATTCCGCTGCCTTTTGCGCCTGTTCTCGGCCGGTATCGTTGAGGGGAATGTCAGTGTGTCCCTGATACCTTCTTAGAGAGTTCCATTCAGTTTCTCCATGCCTTAATAATATTAATTTCATTGCTTAAAACCCATTTCTATATATTTATCTCTATTCTAACCCATCCTTTACAGTAGGGCGTATAATTTTAGGCTTATAACTGCCATTACTATCAATAGAGTTTCAGTAATTTCACAAAGGGCGCCATAGGTATCTCCGGTCATTCCCCCCAATGAATCAGCCATCCGCCTGGCCGTTAAGACAACAATAGCCCCGGTCAAGCTTATTATCCATATCCCCGGCCACTTCAGCACCAGGAATGCCGCCCCCAATAAGGTTATGGAGGCCCCCACCATTGGTCCCGGTTTACGAACCTGCCCAAAAGACCTGCCCAGGCCCGGACCGGAACGTGCATAAGGGAAGTAAGATACCGCATATACCATGGCTCCCCTGCCCATGGCCGGAGCGATCAGAATGATTCCTAATTTATCAGCATAAGGCAAGGTAGTCAGAAAGGCTAATTTCAGCAGTATAATAACAGCGAAAGCTATAACTCCCATGGCTCCCATCCGGCTATCCCGCATTATTTCCAGCTTTTTCTCCCGCTCCCGCCCGCTGAATAAGCCATCGGCCGAATCCATTAAGCCATCCAGGTGCAGAGCCCCGGTTACTGCAATCCAAACTGCGATGATAATGGCGTCCCCGGCCCACTCCAAATACAGCGTTTGGGATATCCAGGCGGTCAAAACCAGTAGTCCCCCGATCAAAAATCCGGTCAAAGGGTAGAAATATAATGAAAGAGCCATTTCTTTTTCTCCGGCTTTTTGGTTTCCGTGAAGCGGGATAATGGTTAAAAAGCTTATGGCTAGGAAGAAACTTTTCATGCTTATTCCTCCAGTTTTGTAATTCGATTTTCACCATCGGCATTGGGTAGAATATGAAGCCCTGAACCACAACCGGTCTTAGCAAATAGAAGGATATGGTCTATATATATGATGCTTGCTAGCTTAGCCCGGTAGGCATTGTTTATCGCCTGGCCTTCCTTCTTAAGACCAAGCCTAGTACTGTAGGACATTTGGCTGTTCCTATTATTTTATTTTCAACTCAATGCCGCAGACTACCATATAAACCTGCTGGGCCTCGGCAGCCAGTTTCTGGTTGGTGATACCGTTCAAATCTCGGAATATCCTGCCTTCATGGCTGGCCGGCACCACGTCCATGCCTACTTCATCCGCCACCAGGATTACCGTACCACTGGCATTTTTCAAGGCCTCTGCCAATAGATCCAGCTGGCCTATAAAGTCCTGTTCTTTTTCCTGGCTCCAGTTGAAGACAGACCCATTATCCTGGTACATCATATTGCTAACCCAGGTTCCCAAGCTGTCCAGCAGATATACTCTAGCCTGGTCCCGGTACTCATTAAATATTCTGCTTAGATCACAGGGCTCCTCAATAGTCTGCCAGGTAGAGGGACGTCTGCTACGGTGCTTTTCTACCCGCAGGGCAAAATCCTCATCCCAGATAGTACCGGTAGCTATGTATACTACTGGATGCCCTAGCTTTTTCTCACCATCGTCAGCTAGTTTTTCAGCCATTGAACTCTTGCCGCTACGGCTGCCTCCCACCACCATAATTATCTCAGCCATGGATAACCTCCTTATGTTTTTCTCCCGATAATGGTACTTAAGAATTCAACCCTTACCATCTGGGATTAATCTTTATTGCTCACCCCGGCTTCTGCAAAGGTAGCCATTTCACTTATTATCTTAATGGCGGCTTCAATCAGGTTAAAGGCCAATACTGCTCCAGTTCCTTCTCCCAGTCTTAGGTCAAGCTGCAAGATTGGTTTAAGTCCTATTTCCTCCAGCAAGATCTTATGCCCTGGTTCCTGGGATAGGTGAGAAGCAATCATATAAGACTTGCAATGGGGGTTTAGTTTATATGCTAAGAGGGCTGCGGTGCTGGAAATGAAACCATCTATTACTACTGGCACTTTCCTGGCTGCAGCCCCTATTATCACTCCGGTCAGGGCTGCAATCTCCAGCCCTCCAACTTTTCTCAATACCTCCACCGGGTCGGCTGCATTCGGCTGATTGACCTCTATAGCATTTTTGATGGCTTTCCTTTTTCTTATCAGACCTTCATCGTCTATTCCTGTGCCCCGGCCGGTTATAAGTTCCAGGTCTTGGCCGGTAATACATGCCAGTATGGCTGCACTGGAAGTAGTATTGCCAATTCCCATCTCACCGGTTGCCACTATAGTGGCTCCCCTGTCAATCTCCCGGTTGACCATGGATATTCCCACTTCAATGGCAGCCCTGACTTCTTCTTCCGTCATGGCCGCTTCCTTAACCATGTTCCCCGTCCCCGGTCTGACTTTACGTATATGTAGTTCCTCATGTTGGATTGCTTCCCCTTTAATGCCCACATCGCTTACGACCACCTGGGCCTTGGCTTGATCTGACAGGACATTTATAGCTGCACCGTGATTCAGGAAATTCATTACCATCTGCTGGGTAACCTCCTGAGGGAAGGCGCTCACTCCTTCTTCGACTACTCCATGGTCAGCTGCCATTACCATAACCACTTTCTTACCCAGGACTGGTAACGCTTTTCCCTGAATTGCAGCCAACTGAACTGCGATTTCTTCTAACACCCCTAGGCTGCCGGGTGGTTTGGCAAGACTGTCCAGCCTTAGCTGCGCTTGTTCTCCTGCTCTCCTGTCTATGTCAGCAATTCCAGATAAAGTTTTTTTTAATAATTCCATTGGCAAAACCTCCTCACAAAAAAATTCTCAAGCCTAAACAGCTTGAGAATTTTTCCATCATCCTCAATATTTTTGATGCTTTCGGGCAGGTTTCCTGGCTTCCGACTCCAACGTCTGTTGGCCAGCCTTCCCAGGATAAGCCCAGTGGCTAATTGGCCAGACTCGCCGGTTACAGTGGCGGGACCGCTCAGGATTTAAACCTGGATTCCCTTTTACCCCTTTATGGGCACCCGGAAACATTTACTCCTTATATTAACTAACTTATTATATTTTGGTTATTATTGCAAGCATGGTTTAAAGTGTTTATAGTGATAATTGAGAACGAGTCACGCCTGACTCGCTAATAAATGAGTCAGGAAACCATTTCTGATTTATATAGGAGTTGAGATAATGTGTATAGTTCTATGGGCCAGTGATTGTCATGATAAATACAAACTCGTAGTAGCAGCCAACCGGGATGAATTCTACCAGCGTCCCACCCTGCCAGCAGAATTTTGGCCGGAAAATCCAGCTATATTGGCGGGTAAAGATATGAAGCACGGCGGTACCTGGATGGGTATTACTTTAGCCGGAGGTTTTGCTACTCTAACCAATTTCCGTGATCCGGCCAACTATAATCCTAATGCTCCCTCCCGGGGACATCTGGTGCAGGAATATCTGGAAAGCACTGCCGACGCCCAAAGCTATATGCAAAAAATATTAGCAGCTGGGCTGGATTTTAATGGGTTTAATCTACTGGCCGGTACAGTAGACGAATTGTATTATCTTTCTAATCAGGAAAGGATAATCAGGCCAGTGGCCAAAGGCTATCATGGTCTAAGCAACAGTCTGCTGGATGTACCCTGGCCTAAGGTTACACGGGGCCTTCGTAATCTGGCCGCCTGCTTGCAGAAATCCCATATTGAAGTGGAAGATTTGTTTGAAATGATGGCAGACCGCCATCAACCACCTGACCAGCAACTGCCCCAAACCGGAGTCAGTCTGGAAATGGAAAGGCTGTTGGCTCCAGCTTTTGTGGAGATGCAGGATTATGGCACCCGTACCACCACAGTTATATTAGTAGATAGAAATAATTTAGTTCAGTTCCGGGAACGAAGTTTCGTCCCCCCCCTCCAAGGCAACTGGACCGAGGTACGGTACCAATTCCAGCTGGAAGCTGATATTTGATATATATACTCCTGGGTCGGCTCAAGAAATGATACTTACTCTTATATACCTTAGACGGCTGATACGAGTTTAACCATAGCAACCGATCTTACCGGGAAAATATATTAATGGAATAGCCCCGCTCCAGCGGGGCTATTAGACGGGGTCAGGTTTCAGCTTACGCCCGCACCATTTCTTTTATTGCCTGTCGGCACCAATGGCGATGCTGGGCTATAGACTCTAAAAACTCATCGGCGAATGAGCTCATCTGATTGGCGTTTCTTACCGTTACCACTCCTGCATCTGAGAACACTTGGCTGCCGTCACTGCTCCCGGCCAATGAAATTTCACCCAGCTTGCATTCAATTAGCATATCTACCCCTTCATTGGAAGCTCCGATAGCCTTACAGTGCTTAAAGGCCTGGTTGATGAAATGCAAGGCATACCCATGAGTCATCAAGCTTTCTATACTCTGCTGGCCTCCGGGTATATAGACTGCATCATATAGTACTGAAGATGTAGTATGATAGTTCTCCTGTACCTCCAGTTGGTGACTATCGCTGCTGCTGAGCATGCCCTGTTGTTTGCTGATTATTACCGGATGAACCGCAGTTAGCTTAAATGCCTCCATAAGCTGCAGCAATTCGTTATGGTTATATCCATTCTCAACCAGGACCGCTATTCGGCGGGTATTGGCCAATTTGGTAGTGTTGGCTTGACTGACCGCTGCTGAGGACTCAGTAATTCCAATATCACATGCAACAGTCGGAGCCGGAACTCCTATACCGGAAGCTATGTCAATGGCCAGCTGACCATTAACCTGGTTGAACATATCCACTACCCGTTCTTTTATGGTTTTGTTCTTTACTTTGCCTACTTCGAAATGAAAGGCTTCGATTATATGCTGCTTTTCCGGATCCGACATACTGTTCCAGAATAGAGCCGCCTGACTGTAATGGTCTTTGAAACTGCTGCTGCGTTCCCTCACCTTGCGGCCATCTACTCTCTCCTCATAGTGAACATAGCCTCCTTCCAATTCAGAAGCTGGATGGGGTTGGTTTTCCTGCAGCATATTGGGGGAATAGCTAACCTTGCCCTTATCTATGGTCATCCGGTGATAAGCATCCCGCTGATTGGTATGCACCGGAGCTACGGGTCTGTTTATAGGTATTTCGTGGAAATTAGGTCCTCCCAGGCGTATCAGTTGAGTATCCAAATAAGAAAACAGCCGTCCCTGCAGGAGAGGGTCATTGGTAAAATCGATACCCGGCACTACATTGGCCGGATGGAAGGCCACCTGTTCAGTTTCCGCAAAGAAATTGTCTACATTACGGTTTAGGGTCATCTTACCGATGCGGCGTACGGGAATGAGCTCTTCTGGCCAGAACTTGGTGGGATCCAATATGTCAAAGTTGAAGTCGAACTCCTGCTCCTGTTCCAAAACCTGTATCCCCAGTTCATATTCCGGAAATTCTCCGTCCTCAATAGCATTCCATAAGTCTCCCCGGTTAAAATCCGGATCCTTCCCTGCTATTATCTGAGCTTCGTCCCATACCAGGGAATGTACCCCCAGCAGGGGTTTCCAGTGAAATTTCACAAAACGGGCTTGGCCCTGCTCATTGATCAGACGGAAGGTATTTACCCCAAAGCCCTCCATCATTCGGAAACTACGGGGTATTCCCCGATCAGAGAGTAGCCATAGTATCATATGGGCCAGTTCTGAGTTATTTACCATAAAATCCCAAAAGGTGTCGTGAGCCGCCGAGGCCTGTGGTATTTCCTTATCCGGTTCCGGCTTAATGGAGTGGACTATATCAGGAAATTTAATGGCATCTTGAATAAAGAATATAGGGATGTTATTACCCACCAGGTCATAATTACCCTCTTCGGTATAAAACTTGGTAGCAAACCCCCGCACGTCCCTTACCGTATCCGCTGAACCCCGAGAACCTACCACGGTGGAAAAACGAACAAAGACCGGGGTTTTGACGGCAGGATCCTGGAGGAATTTAGCTTTAGTTAAATCAGCTAAGGACTCATATACCTGAAAATAGCCATGGGCTCCAGCCCCTCGGGCATGAACTACCCGTTCAGGAATCCTTTCATGGTCAAAATGAGTAATTTTCTCCCGGAAATGAAAGTCTTCCATCAAGGTAGGCCCTCGGGTCCCCGCCTTTAACGAATCATCGGTATGGGACACCTTGAGCCCCTGATTGCTGGTAAGTGGCTCCTTATCATGGCCCACACGGAAAATCTCCAGCTGTTCATTTTTGGTATTCTCATTAACCCCGGATTGGTTTTTTTGTACTGTATCCATCCATCCCATCCTTCCTTATAAATTGGCATTTTTAGTGTGCCACCGGCTATGATCTTATATACGAACACAGGCAAAAGAACCGTCCCTATGCCTGTAATGAATAAATGCTGTAATCATTGACAAACTAATCTATATGTACCAAATTATCAAATTTTAGACTTTAGGGGGCCTCATGCGCTACATAAGTAAAAAAAAGTCCACCAAATCACATATGGACGCAAAAAATATGGTAGCTCAAGCTATATCTGCCGATATTCAGGTAAATATCGATAGTCTAAAAGTATTGCTTAACCGTTGTTCTGACGCAGTTATCAGAGAATTTACCTTGGGGCGAGAAAGCAATACCCGATGCGTATTGCTGTATTTTGATGGTATATCCGACAAGGCGGAGATAGAAGAACATCTGCTTAAACGCCTGTTGCAGGAGTTAGATAGCTGGGATGAGCCCCAGGAAGAGCTAAACTGCTTGCAAACCATTAAAAGTCGAGTATTATCCCTATCCCAATTGAGTTATATTAATACTTTGGAAGAAGTCTGCTATCACTTGAATTCCGGGGATGCGGTGCTGCTACTGGATGGCAGCAATCAAGGCCTGGCGGCCGGCACCCGCTTCTGGGAAAGCCGTGGTATACAGACTCCGGAAAATGAACTTACTATTCAGGGGCCAAAAGACAGCTTTAGCGAAACCCTGCGTTACAATACCGCTCTGATCAGGCGCCGTCTAAAAACCACTCAGCTTAAAACCGAGATTTTGATAATAGGGCGATTAAGCAAAACAGATGTTTTATTAAGCTATATTGAAGATATTGCCCCCCACAGTATGGTTGAACTAGTAAAGGAACGTCTTTTAAAAATTAAGCTGGACGGCATCCTGGATAGCGGTTATCTGGAAGAATTCCTGGCTGACAGCAAATGGACTATTTTTTCCCAGGTTGAATATACTGAACGACCTGATCGTGCATGTGCCCACCTCTTGGAGGGAGGAGTAGCTATCATGGTTGATGGATCGCCTATGGCTTTATTGGCCCCCATTAGCTTCCCCCAATTCATGATATCATCCGAAGATTATTATCAAAATTTTGTAGCCGGTTCCATATATCGCCTTTTGCGCTTCCTGGCCTTTTTTGCTGCACTGCTCTTACCTTCCCTGTATGTTGCAATTATATCCTATCATCACGAGATGATTCCCACCACTCTTTATTTGACAATTGCTTCAACCCGGGAAGGGGTTCCCTTTCCGGCCGTCATTGAAGCCTTGTTATTGGAACTAACCTTTGAGCTGCTGCGAGAAGCAGGTTTAAGGCTGCCACGGGCTATAGGCCCGGCTGTAAGTATAGTAGGAGCCCTGATCATCGGAGATGCAGCAGTTAAAGCCGGTCTGGTCTCCAGCCTTATGGTGGTAGTAGTAGCCTTTACCGGAATTTCTTCTTTTGTAATTCCAGCCTATAATGCCAGTGTAATAATCCGTATATCTCGTTTTGGCATTTTAATCGCCGCCGGTCTTATGGGTTTGCCGGGCGTTATTATGGCCTTGCTGCTAATGCTAATTAGAATGGAAAATATAAAGTCCCTGGGAAAACCTTATTTATCCCCCCTTTCACCCATCAATACTGCTCAGCTTTCTGATGTACTGCTACGCCGGCCCTGGCCTATGAGTGTACAGCGTCCCCATCTTCCAGGAATGCTTAACCGAACACGCCAAAAGCAGAAAGGAGGATTATAAATGATGAGATGTATACCAATAATGCTGCTTCTGCTAAGCCCCTTTATACTCTCGGGCTGTTATGACAAATTAGAGGTCAGTGACACTATTGTAGTTATAGCCCATGGATGGGATATCCAAGGTGACAATAAACTTCTTTCAGCCCAGTTGGCTCTAACTCCGCCTCGGGAAGGACAGCTGCAAAGAGATCCCAAATACATGACGCTTTGCTCTACTGCCCCTTCCTTTGCCCAGGCCGCCCGGGAATTATCCCTTACACTACCCCGTCAACCCCTATGGTCCATGGCCGATACGATTGTAATAAGTGAAAAACTGGCATTACGGGACACCACCCTGTTTATTGATACGGCTACCCGCAATCCCCATATACGCTATAATGTTAAGCTATTTGTAGCACGAGGCGTTACCCCGGCAGAAATATTCGAAGTACAGGTGCCTCCGGAAAACTATTCCGGAACCGCACTGGAAAAAATAATCAGAATTCAAACTGGACAGGCTGGAATCTATATGCCAATTGATTTGAAGGATTTTATTTACCGGAATTCCACCGAAGGCATTGAACCAGTGATACCCCAAATTGTATTGGAAAGCCAGAAGGGCCAAAAAGGGATCAGGCTGCAAGGAACTGCCGTCTTTAAGGGGCACCAAATGGTAGGAGAATTGGACCCAGCTCAAACCAGAGGTTTAGCTCTAATGAAATCAGGAGCGATAAATAGTACTATCTTCAATATAAAAAACCCATTGATTGGGAGGGAAGAAGAACCCCTTAAAATGTCTAACAACTTATGTCTTGAATTGACCTCCTATCGGGTGAAGGTTAAACCCTTAATAAATGGCAGCCACATAAAAATGCAGATTGTACTGGAGGGGGAAGGCAATATTGTAGAGGATAATAATACCAGTTCCATTTGTGAGCCGGAAACCGTCCAAGATATTGAAAAAGAAGCGGCCCGGGCCTTGAAGCAGGATATACAGATGTGCATAAAGCAGGCCCAAGGCCTGAACAGCGACATTATGGGTTGGGGTTTGGCCATTAACCGCATTCATCCAAGAACCTGGCAGAAAATAAGGGATTATTGGCCTGAAATCTTTCCCGGCATACCTGCAAATATTCAAGTTAAATACCGTCTAAACCAACCTTATCTGCAAAAAGACGCCTTTCTCCAGCAATAAACCCAATTCTTTTATGGGAGGAACCGAAATGATCTGGCTGTTTATTATTTTAGTAATCTTTATTATCTATGTGGAAGCACTCCCGCTATATAAAACTGGAGCCTTTAATGAACTTATTGTCTTTGGCATTTTCTTGTTCTTGGGCTTATATCTGGCTATGGCTCAGGTATATCATGCTCCCTTTTATAGTGTGCTATCGGAATGTGCCAACCGTCTGGCATACCCATAATATTACTATTGGTATTCACTATGATTAAAAGCAGACTCACAAGGAGGATTGTCCATGCCCCAGATAAATCATAGGCAGCTATTCAGCTTGTTATTCCTAACCATTACTCCATGTTTTTTTGTATTATGACCTAATGTGCTGGGAGAAGTTTCTGCCCAGAACTCCTGGTTGACGGTTATTGCTTCTTTCATACCCGGTTTACTGCTTATTTATGTGTATAGCGCCCTGCTGGGCAAGAGTTCCCAACCCTTTCCCTTGATGCTTGAGGAGCACCTGGGGATAGCGGGCAAGGTAATGGGTATTGCTTATATCATAGTTTTTCTGATTTTGGCCTCTTTTTACCTGCGTTTTTTTACAGAATTCCTGGAAATAACGGTGCTTTTCAATACCCCCACCAGTTTAATTATACTGGCCCTTCTTATACCGGGAACCTATGCCATTCGCAGCGGCATGGAAGTCATAGCTCGCATAAGCGAAGTAATATTTATAGTTTTTCTGCCTCTTTCTCTGTTGCTGCTGCTGACCTCGGTGGCCGCACATCCAGACCTTGATAATTTGCTGCCTCTGGCCTTTATTAGCCTGCAGGATTTAGGCTATGGAATATACTTGAATACCTGGCATTTGGCCAATATGATTATCGTACTTGCCCTAGCCTATTTCACCTGTCAGAGGGATAAGCTTCCGCGAACCCTGCTGGTTTTTTTAGTCACTTTAACTCTTTACTTGTCTGTTGCCATGGCAGTTTCGGTTATAACCCTCGGGGTAGCCATCGTTTCCAGTTCAAACTTCCCTCTGTTTGAAATTGCCCGTTCCGCCTCCTATGCCGGTTTTATCCGTAACACTGAACCCGTATTCGTTTCCATATTCAATCTAGGTATCTTTATATCGGTGGTTGTGTTTTGGTTAATGGCCTGCTACAGTACCCAACAGCTTTTCCGTCTGCAGGATTATCGTTTTTTAGCGACCCCCTCCGCCATTATTATTGGTTTCCATGCAATTCTATTAAGTCCTAATACCTATACTATATTTAGAATCCTACGTTATAGCGCCCCGTTGATCTTTGGAGTCTTTTTCGTACTGATCCCAGTCCTATTATATATATTGCTGCTGTTCCGCCCCCGTAAAGTGAATGAGCAAACTGGCAGCGGTTTACAGAGTCCTGAAACTTAAATAAGCACTTGACGCCAGGGTATTTTTTCTTCATCAATTACTAATAGGGCTAAAGGCATCCCGTCCTGGGACGATCCTATCAATTGATTCACGGAGGCACAAAATGGATTTTTACCAAGGTAAGCGGATAAGCGCCAATACTTTATTTCATTTTACCGACAGCTTCGATAATCTGGCCGGTATCTTTAGCCACTGTTTTTATCCCCGTTATTGTTTGGAAGACCAGAGCTATCTGGTTGAGGACTATCTGCCCCAATACGTTGCTATCCCCATGGTTTGTTTCTGTGATCTGCCTCTTTCCCAGGTCCATTACCATACTGAAACTTACGGCTCCTATTGTATAGGATTATCCAAAGAATGGGGGCAGGCCAAGGGGATTAATCCAATTATGTATGCACTGCCCAACTCTTATTCTACTCTTTTGCTTAAAAAGTGTTTTGGTCAATTATACCCATTGAACCCTGAGTTGCTTCGATATAAACCAGAGCAAAGGGACCTGGCAGCACAGAACGTGGCCACTATGCTTTATTCCTTTTTTACTTTTCTAAAACCCTATGAAGGAGAGGTATGGAAAAATGGCGAGCAGATAAAAAGCAAGGTTAGATTTTATGATGAGCGAGAATGGCGCTATGTGCCAGCCCTGGATAGACTTAATCAATTAGGCTTGATTCCGGTAATGAGCCAGCAGCATTATAAGGAAGATGGCACCCGTAAGCATGGCAACATAATTCTTCGGGAATCTTTCCAATTGAATTTTTCTGCCCGGGATGTCAAGTATATTATTGTGAAAGAAGAAGATGAAGTCTTAAGAATAGCCGATAAGATAAATGCCCTGGCTTCCAGGTATAGCCAGGAAGAAATTAAGCTGCTCAGTACCCATATTATTTCCATGCAGCAGATACGGGAAGATTTTTAAGTAAAAAGAGCTTTATTGAACTTTTTCCTTATTAGGAAATGCTACAAATCCCGTCATCAAACACAGATGTAACAGTATGTTTCTTGTTAAACCGGTAATCCCTTTGCCCGCAGGTTGTTAGATAAGACGGACGAAACGTCCCCCTGTCATATGACGAAAAAAAGCCCGCTATAAAAGCGGGCAGAAAAAGATTGGGATTGTATAACAAAATTTCCATAGAACCTTTTGCCAAGTTAAAATAATTGCTTAACTGCTTAGTTAAAAGGCCACATTTGGCACTACTATCATCATTGTCAACCTCATCCAGTTTTACTCCCAAGTCTAAGTACTAAGCCATATACATCCAGAGATTTTATTTATATAAAGATTTTAATGGCATAGCCGGCCAACTCAGATAAGGGTCCGGGGTATACTCCCAAGATAACGGTAGCCAGTAAACAGACCCATAGGGCGGCGGTACTACCCCATCCTAGGGACAGTGGTGCTTGATCCGTATTCTCACCAATATACATGGCCTTGGATACTCCCAGATAGTAGTAAACGGATACCATACTCATCACCAAACCCAAGAGGGCCAGCCATAGATAGCCGGCCTCGATGGCTCCGGCAAACAAATAGAATTTGCCTGCAAAGCCGGCCATGGGCGGAATACCGGCCAGGGAAAGCATGCATATGGTCATTATGGCTGCCATTAGGGGAGAACGCTTGCTCAAACCGGCAAAAGCTTCGATATCGGTTCGCCCCGTATCCACTTCCACTGCTGTAGCTACGGCAAATGCTCCTACATTAGCGAAAACATATATCATGGCATAGAACAATACCCCTTTTAAGCCATAGCTATTAGCGGCAGTAGCTCCCACCAAGATATACCCGGCCTGGGCAATACTGGAGTAAGCCAATAGTCTTTTAATATCCCGCTGGGAAAGAGCAATCAGGTTGCCCACCACTATAGTTATGGCGGCCAGAACAGCTAAGAGCAAGCCCCAGTTAAACACTGCATTAGGATCCACTGCTAACATGAACACCCGCAGCAGAGCAGCAAACCCAGCTGCTTTGGAGGCCACCGAGAGATAAGTGGTAATAGGAATGGGTGCCCCCTGGTATATGTCCGGGGTCCACATATGAAAGGGAACCACGGAAATTTTAAAAGCAAAACCGGCTATTATCATTACCACCCCGGCTATAACGGCTGCGGACGAGCTAAAAGAAGCGCCGATTTCGATAAAGTTAGTGCTTCCCAGACTGGCATAAAGTAAACTGATGCCAAACAACAGGATAGCGGAAGAGGTAGCACCCAGAATCAGGTATTTCAATCCTGCTTCACCCGATAACTTGTCGCTCTTTAAATAAGCGGTCAGAATATAGAAGCTTATGGTCATCAATTCCAGTCCTACATAAAGGGTAATAAATTCCCCCGCCGCTACCATCAGCATCATACCCAGAGTTGCAAAAATCATCAAAGCATAAAACTCACTGCTCTTTTCTTTAAAACGACTAATGTACTGAGCAGCCATTAACATAACCAGGAGGCCAGCCATCAGGAACAAGAGCTTGAAATAGTTGCCATATACATCTATCTGATAAACCCCGTTAAACAAGCTGGCTTCCCGAGAAAAATTCAGGATCAAGTAAAGCAGAATCAGGACCATTCCCACCAGGGCCAGGCCATTCACATATTTTTGAGCCTTTCCCGGCAGAGCCAGACCCAAAACCAGTACCGCCAATCCTAACAGGGCCAGCAGAATTTCAGCTGCCAATATCGAAAAATCCATTACCACCAACCTCCTATCTGCAGCGGTCCTATCTGGGCCAGCATTTCTCCTACCCCATTATTAATCAAATCCATCAGGGTAAAGGGCAGAAAACCTCCTATGAATATGGCCAGCCCCAATACCAGCAGTGGGACCATTTCCACCCCTTTTAAATCCTGGAGATGGTCCCATTTCTCATTGCGAGGACCAAACAACATGCGGCCTAAAGCCCGCAAGACATAAAGGGCAGTAAAAACTATCCCTGATATGGCCAGTATGGTTATTACTCGATAGGTGCCAAAAGCTCCCACAAATATGGTGAATTCCCCGATAAAGTTAACCATACCCGGTAAGCCTAAAGAAGCCAAGCCGGCAATCATAAAACCTGCAGTCAGTTTGGGCATCTGATGAGCCAGCCCGCCAAAATCCTCAATGTTACGAGTATGACTTTTCTCATACAAGTTGCCGATCATAGCAAAGAACAGGGCTGCCATTACTCCATGGGCAAACATCATAATCACTGCCCCATTTATACTGATAAGATTCAAGGCTGCTATTCCCACCAGAACATAGCCCATATGGCTGACACTGGAATAACCCACTATATATTTCAAGTCCTTCTGGCTTAAACAGATATAAGCGGCATATATTATATTGCCCAGGGCCAGAACCGCAATAATAGGAGCTACCACAGCTGCTCCGGCTGGCAGAATGGTCAAGGCAATACGGATTAAACCGTATCCCCCTATTTTTTTCAAAACTCCGGCATGGATCATGCTAACCGCAGTTGGCGCCCCGGCATAACCATCCGGAGACCAGGCGTGGAAAGGAAACATGGATAAGAGAGTGCCAAAGCCAAAAGCCATAAAGGCATATACCAGAATTTGAAATTCCACTCCATAATTCAAGGTAGCCAGGAAAGCCATATCCATGCTGGCTATGCCGCTAATGGCTCGGGCCTGGACAAAGAGAGCAATCAAGGCGGTCAGTAGAAAAGCGCTTCCAATCAAAAGATATATGGTTAGCTTCATACCGGCGTATTCCTTGCTGACCCGTTTAGTACTGCCAAACATAATAACCATAAGATAAATCGGTATTACCACCACTTCATAGAAGAGAAAGAAAATAAATAAATCAGTGGTAATAAAGGTTCCCATTACCCCGGCAATCAAAATCAAAAGCAGGGCAAAGAATTCTCTTACCCGCTCCCTCAGATTCCAGGAAGCATATATGGAGCTAAACCCAATCAGGTTAGTCAAAAGCAGCAGGGGAATACTTATTCCGTCTACCCCCAGAGCATAATTAACTCCCAGGTCCCTGATCCAGGGTATGGTCTCTACAAACTGCATGCCTCCCAGAGCCCGGTCATAGGTAAGGAAAATGAATATAGACAGCAAGAGACTAATTAGAGTAGCAAAAGCAGCCGTCCACTTAATCCCTTTATGCTGCCCAGCAGGTAGGCACATGATAATCATTGCTCCCAGCAAAGGCACTATTAAAGTTATGGTTAATACTGGTATTTCATACATTACTACCTACCTCCTCTCATAATAGGGCGGATTCAACGGCTATTAGGGCTAGTACTACCAGAATTAATACCCCCGCCATCATGTACATGGCATAGCTTTGAACCTGTCCATCTTCAGTGTATTTCAAACTATCTCCGCTTTTCCCGGTTAGAAACGCGATGCCATTGACCATCCCATTTACCACATGAATATCAAACCAGAACATGGCTCGAGCTGCCCCGAAAACTAAGACATCACCCAGGCGGGCATAAATTTCATCCACATAGTATTTGTTTTTCAAAAGCTGGTATATGCCACTGTATTTCTCCCTCAGCACTTCATGGCTGATAATCTTTTTCTGGTAAATAAGCCAGGCAAGAATAATACCGGCCAGGGCTATCAAAGTAGAGGAGATCATTATAGCAGTGCTGGGCTCTGGCTGTATACCAGCCGGACTGTTTATAAAATGCCCAAAAGCATGATGCATCAGGGGCGAATTAACAAATCCGGCAAAAACCGCTGCAATAGCCAGAATAATCAAGGGTACCGTCATTACGGCAGAATTCTCATGGGCTTTCTTCTCCCCATAGCTATTGCTGCCAAAGAAAGCTACAAAGATCAGACGGAACATATAAAAAGCGGTAAGGAAAGCCACGAAAGCTCCAAGGATATATAGGCCCATGTTACCACTGGCATAAGCAGCCAGGAGTATTTCATCCTTACTCCAGAATCCCGATAGGGGGGGTATTCCGCAGAGGGCCAGGGCTCCAATAATGAAGGTCCAGGTGGTAACAGGCATCTTCTTGTATAGATTTCCCATCTTCCAGATATCCTGTTCCTCATGCATGGCTACAATGACACTGCCCGCTCCCAGGAACAAAAGGCTCTTGAAAAAGGCATGGGTCATTAAATGGAACATTCCTGCCGTCATTGCCCCTACCCCCATAGCCATCATCATATAACCCAGCTGGCTTAAGGTAGAATAGGCCAGAATTCTTTTTATGTCATTCTGAGTAATGGCAATGCTAGCAGCAAATATGGCGGTGATACCACCAATAGCCGCGATAAAGGTCATGGCCTGGGGCACACTGGCGAATATGAAGAAGGCCCGAGCCACCAGGTAAACTCCAGCCGCTACCATGGTGGCAGCATGGATCAGAGCACTAACCGGAGTGGGTCCTTCCATGGCATCCGGCAGCCATACATGCAGGGGAAACTGGGCTGATTTGCCCATAGGCCCGAAGAACAGCAATATGCTCACCGGAATCAGAATGGCCATATTAGTATAACCGGCTATTTCCTGTGACAATCCAGCAAAATTAAGAGTACCAAAAATAATCTGCAGGAAGAGTATCCCCAGTAAAAATCCAAAATCTCCTACCCGATTGGTTACAAAGGCCTTAATAGCAGCATTTTTGGCTGAATCCCGGCCAAACCAAAAGCCGATCAGGAAATAGGAACAAATTCCAACCAGCTCCCAGAACACGAACATTTGTCCAAAATTATTGGCCACTACCAGTCCCAACATGGAAGCTGCAAAAAGGCTTTGATAGGCAAAATAACTGCTAAACCCAGGATCGCCTTTCATATAGCCCAGGGAATATATCTGAACCATGGAGGCGATGAAGGTAACTACAATAAGCATTACCGCCGTTAATGGATCCAATAGAAGACCCATGTCTACGTTCAATCCCGGCATACTCAGCCAGCGGGTGGAGAATTCAAAAACTGCTCCCCCCTCTTCGCCAAAGACGGCCAGGGCTACCGGCAAAGATAAAATAAATGCTGCCATTATGGCAAATATGGATAAACCTGCTGATATACCAGGCCAGCGATGCACAAAAAGGAAGATCAATGCAGCTGCCAAAAAAGGTAAAAAGGCTATCAGCCAGGCGTTAGGCAAAATAAATTCATACATATGCATCACCTCACCACTTCAACAGATTAAAATCGTGCAGGTCCACTGATCTGCGCTGCCGGTATATGGATATGACTAAAGCCAAACCAACAGCTATTTCAGCGGCCGCTACCACGATTATGAAAACAGAGAACAATTGACCCACGGCAGTGTCAGGTGCTATATACTTGTTGGCGGCTATAAAATTAATGTTTACCGCGTTAAGCATCAGTTCCACCGACATCAAAACCGCGACTGCATTGCGCCGGGTTAAAACTCCAAAAGCGCCAATACAAAAAACTATGCTACCCAATAATAAATAATGGGGTAATCCGATCATTGGTTTTCGCCCCCCTTTGCCAGTATAATAGCTCCCACCACTGCCACCAGTAGCAGTATGGCGGCCGCTTCAAAGGCTATTACATAGTCCCCCAGCATTAATTCAGCCAGCAATCCGGTTGAATTGTCGGGACCTGGCCGGCCCCCCAGAGGCCACTGGGTAAAGCCAATTACTGCTACTAAGGCGGTTAAGAGCATGGCGGCTATCGTAGCGCTGGTAAAAACCTCCCGAGTGCGAGGACTGCTCAGATTACTCTCACCCGCTGGCCGATTCATCACCAGCATAATAGCAAATATGATTAAGACCGATATAGCTCCAGCGTAAACCAAAATCTGTATTACTCCTAAAAAACCGGCATTTAGCTGAAAGTAAACTGCCGCTGCTCCCAAAAAGGCTAAAATAAGGCTCAAGGCACTGTAAATTATATTCTTAAACAATACCACCCCCAGGGCGGCGGTTACGGTTATTCCAGCTATTAGAATGAAAACCGCATCATATAATGAGAAAGCAGCCAGATTAAACATCCTTATCTCCTCCTTCCCCATTTTCCCCTTTTTGAGCCCGGTTTTTCCTGTCCTTGTTAATAAAACCGGTGGCTACTTTAACTGCCTTTTCCTTGTCTTTCACTATTAATTCTGCTATCTTTCCTGCTGTTTTCTGGTCGGACTGTATCAACTCAGATAGAATATTGATATCCTCTTCTCCTTCCAGCAGTTTTGACAGCACTTTCTGTGGGCTCTTCTGCAGGGCTTTTAACATGGCCGCAATCTGTTTTTGCTCTTTGTCCTTTTGCTCTTCCTGATCAGCCGGGCTGTCTTGGGCCTCATCCAATCCTTCGGGCCGCAGGTAGATCATTTTAATATCTTCCCGCTTAAACTGGGACAACTCGAAATCATGATCGAAACTCAGGCAGGAAGTTGGACAGCCTTCCACGCATAAGTTGCAGAACATACAGTATTGAAAATCTATGGTATAGCTTAAGAGTTTCTTTTTCTTGCTTTTGTCTCTCTTTTCAGTTTCAAAAGACAAAACATCATTGGGACAGCTGTTTACGCAGATTCCGCAGGCTATACATTTTTCAAATTCAAAGCGCAGGCAGCCCCGAAACCGCGGAGCCAGCTCTGGCATTACATCTGGATACTGCTCGGTTATTTCCTTTTGGAAAAAATGCTTTAAGGTAATGGCCAGTCCTTTAATTAATCCCTGTCCGTTCATAAACTAACACCACCCCATCCATCGACAGAAATAGATCCCCGCTCCGGTTAGCAATATATTGCCCAGGCTAACAGGAACCAGAACCTTCCAACTAAAAGACATCAAGTGATCCATACGGATACGGGGAAAGGTCCATTTGACCCAGAAAAACACCAGGATTATAGCGTAGGTCTTAATAATGATCCATAACCAGGAGGGTAGCCAGGGTCCCTGCCAGCCTCCCAGAAAAACCGTAGCCATCAAGGCTGATACGGCTACCAGGTTGGTGTATTCAGCCAGGAAAAACAAGGCCCAGCGCATTCCGGTGTATTCGGTATATGCTCCCCCGGTCAGCTCTTGCTCGGCTTCCGGCATGTCAAATGGCCCCCGGTTTAATTCGGCGGTGGCTGCGATAAAATAGGTTATAAATGCTATTGGCTGAAGGATTACAAACCACCATTTATCCTGAGCTAATACTATATCCTGCAGGTTTAATGATCCGGTAATCATAACCACCCCTAAGAGGGAAAATGCCAGTGGAATCGCATAACTGACCATCTGAGCTACAGAACGCACCGCCCCCATTAAGGACCACTTGTTATTGGAGCCCCAGCCGGCCATTAACAGGGCTATGGTACTAAGGGATCCCACTGAAATAAAAAACAGCAGGCCTACGTTCAGGTTGATAACTTGCATGCCTTTACCCATGGGTATAACAGTATAGAGCATTACCGCTACAACTATAAAAAACATAGGGGCGGTTTTAAAGATAAGTTTATCCGCTGCCGATGGCACAATGTCCTCCTTGGTTAAGAGCTTGATGGCATCAGCAATAGTCTGAAAGATCCCAAAAGGCCCCAGCCGATTGGGTCCCAACCTTTCCTGGAAAAAAGCACTGACTTTTCTCTCCAGCCAGATCAGGATAATAATATTTACTGTGATTATAGTAACTACTATTATCCATTTCACTACTAACAATACGGCTTCGGCCCACCCTGGATCCAAGCCCAGGCTTATCATCCACCCGGTAAAGGCCTCCGCCAGATTGATAAACAAAGGTTCCATAAGTAATTCGCTCCTCCTGAGTCTAATTGTTTATCTAAAGTGACCCTAAATATCTATCTATCTGATTCTCCCAATATGGGATCCAAAGTGGCAATATTGGTAATAAGGTCTTGGAACACCCCACCCCGACAGATCACTGGCAATACCATAAGATTGATAAAAGATGGTGCTCTCACATGCAGGCGATAGGGTTTACTGCTCCCATCGCTGACTATATAATAGCCCAGCTCCCCTTTGGCTGATTCTATTCGGTGATAGACTTCCTTCCCTGGCTCAGGTTTCAAAACCTTGGGGACTCGAGTGCTGATCTCGCCATTCGGCATCCCCTCCAGGGCCTGTTCTATGATCCGGCCGCTCTCACCAATCTCATCAATTCTTACCTGCCAACGATCCAGAGAATCCCCTCCGTTTCGGGTGGGAATATCAAATTCAAAGCGATGGTATATTCCATCAGGCTCCGCTCTTCTTAAGTCGTAGGCTATGCCGGAAGCACGAAGATTGGGGCCGGTAACTCCATATTGAATGGCAGTCTCGGGGGTGAGTATTCCTACTCCCTGCATGCGAGCAGCCCATATTTCATTACCGGTCATCAAACCGTTGTATTCATCCATCATACCGGGTATGTCCTGGACCAGGCTCATGACCGCGGGTATGAATCCATCGGGAATATCTGCTGCTACTCCCCCGATCCTGATGTAGGAGGATAAAAGGCGCTGGCCTCCGGTCATTTCAAAAATATTCATTATTCTTTCCCGATCCCGCATACCGTACATCAAACCCGTGGTCGCCCCCAGGTCAATTCCGGTAGCAGAAATGGCTATCTGGTGTGATGCTATACGGGATAACTCAGCCATGATAACCCGAATATACTGGGCTCGTTCTGGAACTTCAATCCCCAGCAGCTTTTCTACCGCCTGGCAGTACCCCAGAACCGGCAAATTGGTAGCCAGATAATCCAAGCGAGCGGTATAGGGTACATATTGCTGATAGGTCTTACCTTCTGCAATCTTTTCCACACTGCGGTGTACATAACCTAAATGGACGATGACATTCTCTATAATCTCCCCATCCATTATGGCTTCTGCATGCAAGCCACCATGGGTACTGGGATGGATAGGACCTACATTAACTGTATAAATATCGCTTTCCAGCAATTAACTTCGCCCTCCCATCACAAAATCTTTGCGCAGAGGATGACCCTCGAAATCTTCGGGCAATAAGACCCTGATTAGATTGGGATGAGCTTTGAACTTAATGCCCATCAAGTCATATACCTCTCTTTCCTGCCAATCAGCAGTAGGCCAAATGGTGATAAGTGAATCAAGCTCCGCTGATGTGCGGGGAACCCGGGTTTTCACCAGCAGCTTTTTATTATCTGGAATAGAATAAAGATGATATACCAACTCGAACTCTTCGCCATAATCAACTGAACTGAGATTGGCCAGGTGGTTAAAACCATATTCATCTCTTAACTTGGTCATCAACACTGTTAACATATTAGATTCTATGTTTAACACCGCAAAGAACTGATCACTGCCAATTCTCAGTTTGTCTCCCATCAGTACTTCCAGTTCCTTGATCATTAGTTCTAAATTGAATTCCTGCACAGCTTATCAACTCCTCCGGTAGTCTCCCTGCTGGACTTTCTTCTTTAGTTCCAGCATCCCGTGGAATAGGGCTTCCGGCCTTACCGGACATCCCGGGATATAAACGTCTACCGGTATAATGGAATCCACTCCCGGCAGAACGCTATAGCCATCCTTAAAAGGACCGCCGCTGATAGCACAATTGCCCATAGCGATTACCCATTTGGGTTCGGGCATTTGCGCCCATACCCTCAATATGGCGGGCTTCATCTTCAGGGTGATAGGCCCGGCCACGGTTAGCAAATCTGCCTGCCGGGGTACGGCTCTTACTACCTCATATCCGAAGCGGGCCTGATCAAATCTGCCAGCACCAGCAGCCATGACCTCGATAGGACAGCAATTACAGCCATAGTTTAAGGGCCAGAAGGACCAGGAGCGACCCCAATTCCACAATTTCTCAAAGCTGGTAACCAGTATATTGTTTTGAGCCAGTTCGTCTACATCCTTCATATTATTGTTCTTTGTATCTAATACCATTCCAATGCCCCTTCCTTCCAGGCATACCATAAGCCTATCAAGAGTATACCGATGAAAATTATCATCTCAATAAAGGCAAAAGCTCCCAAGACCTGAAATTTTACCGCCCAGGGATAAAGAAACAATACTTCCACATCAAAGGCTAGAAACACCAGAGCATACAGAAAGTAATTTACCTTAAACCTGATCCAGGTCTTACCCCGGGTATCTACCCCGCATTCATAGGTAAGAAATTTCTCATGGTCTTCAGCCGCTTTCGGTTTAGGCCGGAAAAGCCAGGCCAGGGCCATAGCCGCTACCGGAAACGCTATGGTTAATAATATAAATAGTCCTAGGGCTGGATAGTCTGCCAACAAGCCCTTTCCCTCCTTTTAATATAAGTCTTTTAAAGAAATAATTTCCTCCTCTCCAATTTTCTGCAATTACCTAAATAAATATGCAATTATTATACCAAGTTGCGATAAGCTTGACAAAATATCTGCGGCACGAAATTGCCTGACTGAAATATAGTCATAAATCCAAGAATACCTCAGCTCTCCTTAAGCATAAAACATTTGCTCTGCTAAATCTAAATGCATATTTAATATATTATGAAAAGTGAAAATCCAAGATATAAGTGCAGTATATTTCGCGCTTGTGATTTTTTTGTCTAACTTTGTCCTATTATAATATAAGTTGCTTCTAAAGCCCATAGCAAAAAACTTTCAGATTGATGCAGTGCCTAACAAGACTAAAAACCGGCTGGGGACAGCAGATGCCCACCTATAGTGTAAAGGAGTGAAATTAGGATTCATCGACTGTAATTAACCGCTGTAGCAGAATCCGGAAAGACTTGGGGAGTAATTTTGGGGGATCGTTGGACTTAAAGAAAGCTTTCTGACATATATATTATCAGGGATGAAAAATACTTATTGAAATATGACTGCAGATCTGGCAAAATACAGGTGTAGGAATAAAATCAGATTTTGGTTTTATTGGAAGATATGCATGATCACAAGGTAGTAAGGTAAGTACGGTAGGTAAAAGAATGAAGGGTTATTTCCTTAAGCTCATCAAATTGAGCGGCTTGGGTAATAGCTTTATTCTTCGGCTCCTGCGGGAGTTTTTTTATTTACTGTCCATAAGAAAAGGAGGCGAAGAAAGAGTAGCTTTGTTTCTTGAATTGTGACCACTGTCTTGAGAACCCATTTCTTTAAGGCAGGCATATGGAATGCTTAACAACAAAAGGTAGGAAGGTAAGATGGTAGGTAAAAGAGCGGTGTTATCCCGGCATTTTCTGGCCGGGCCTGGTTTAGCAGGTTTTCAGCACCATTCTGGCAACTCCCAGGGGGAGTTTTTTCTTGCCTGAAACAGACAAGGAGGAGAATAATGCAATTTTTCTTGGGTAGAAACAAAGATATTGGAGATTGGAGTAAAATGCTCTTATCCCTGTTGCTTATCTTGATATTGGGTGCGGCCATGGGATGCTCCAATACTGGAAATGACTCCGGGCAGAAACCGGTAATTGAATTGAGACTGGCTCATTTCTTCCCCAGCACTCACCCAGCTGAAATGGATTTGATACAACCCTGGATCTCGGCAATAGAAGAAGCCACGGACGGGCAGGTAAAAATCGTCAGTTATCCCAACCAGACACTATTAAATGCGGATTCTATATATGCTGGAGTAGTAGATGGCAGTACTGACCTGGGTCTTTCCTGTTTTTCATACACTAGGGGCCGTTTCCCGGTGTTGGAGGTATTTGAACTGCCGGGGATTACTTATAATAACTCAAAAGTGGCCAGCAAAGTAGCCTGGGAAGGTATCAAGGAGCTAAATCCCCAGGAAATCCAGGACACCAAGTTGATGATGGTCCTTACTACCGGCCCGGGTGATTTGTACACCAAGACTCCAGTACGCATACTGCAAGATATAAAAGGTATGGAAATCAGGGCCACCGGGCTCAGCGCTACCACCCTGCAAGCTTTGGGAGCTGTACCGGCAGCCATGCCCCAATCTGATGCCTATGAAGCTCTAACTAAAGGGGTAGTTAAAGGAAATCTGGGACCTATCGAAGTTCTGAAAGGATGGAAACAAGCCGAGGTCACCAATTATATCACCCAGACTCCATTCCTTTACAATACCCTGTTTTTTATAACCATGAATCTGGATAAATGGAACTCATTGGATCCTTCCATTCAGGAGGCTATAGAAGCAGTCAATGAAGAGTATTTCGAAAAGGTAGCCATTTCTTTATGGGATATGCAAAATGAAGATGCAATGCAATATGCGGTAGATGAACAAGGGATGGAAATTTTCACCCTGTCTCCAGAAGAAAGCCGGCAATGGATAAGTCTGGTCCAACCTATTCAAGATGATTTTGTAAGGCGTATGAACGCTGAGGGAAATCCGGGACAGGAAATACTGGACACCGTTAAAAGACTGGCTGATCAATATAATGAAGAATACCAATAGGATAGGAGGTGCAGTTAATATGAATAAAGCCAGTCACTGGATTAAAGAGATAAGCCAACATATGAACAATCTGGCAGGCGTGTGCATTGTAGCAGTGATGCTCTTGGTGGTGAGCAATATCTTGCTGCGAGTTTTGTTACATCGTCCGGTCTTAGGTACCTATGAATATGTCAATATGATTACGGCAGTAGCTATTGGACTTTCCCTGGCCTATTGCGCTTATCAAAATGGTCATATCGCTGTGGATTTTATCATCCAGCGTTGCTCCCAGAAAATACAGAGAACAGTGGATATAATTACCCATATTATCTCCATCTCCTTCTGGAGTGCATCGGCCTGGTATGTAGCCAAATATGCTCAGACTATGCTGGATAGCAATACAGTGTCACCAACTACTCAGGTTCCATTATCACCGGTAGTGTACTTGATTGCTTTGGGCCTCCTGGCCTTAAGCCTGGTCTTAGCCCTCAGGTTAAGTCAATCGCTAAAGAGGGCTTTTCGATGAATTCTCTAATTATAGGACTTTTAGGCTTGGCTGCTTTTATACTCTTATTAGTACTGAGAATGCCCATCGCCTATGCTATGGCCCTGGTAGGATTTCTTGGTTTTAGTTTGCTGACCTCCATCTCATCTGGATTCAGTATGGTAGCCAAAGAAATATATAATACTTTTTCTTCCTATTCATTGGGTGTAATTGTCATGTTTATCTGGATGGGTTTTTTAGCTTACTATTCCGGCATCGGCACCAGATTGTATGTATTTGCCTACAAGCTGATAGGGCATTGGCCTGGAGGGCTGGCCATAGCCACCCAGGTAGCCTGTGGCATTTTTGGCGCCATATGCGGGTCGAATACGGCTACTTCTGCTACCATGGGAGCCATTGCCCTGCCGGAGATGAAGAAGTACCGGTATGATATGTCACTGGCTACAGCCAGTATTGCCGCCGGCGGAGTCCTGGGGGTATTAATTCCTCCCAGTGTAATTTTTATTGTTTATGGGATGGCAACCGAACAGTCCATTGGCAGGCTGTTCATGGCCGGGATTATCCCGGGCCTGCTGCTAATGCTCCTATACATTGCCGTTATTGCGGCTTTAACCCTGCGCCAACCCCTTTTGGCTCCTCCGGGTCCCCGGAGCAATTGGAAAGAGCGTCTTGAAAGCCTGCGCGGTGGTCTGGCTGAAGTCTTATTTGTTTTTGCCCTCTCTATGGGAGGTCTTTTTGCGGGCTGGTTTACTCCTACTGAAGCCGGTGCAGTAGGGGCGGCTGGCGTATTGCTGGCAGCACTGCTGGGAAGACACCTGGATAGGGAAGGTTTTAAGAAATCCCTTTTTGATACCACCCGAACTACAGCCATGATCATGCTGATGATTGCCGGGGCCATGATATTTGGCCGCTTTATGGCTATCAGCCGGGTGCCTTTTGAACTAGCTGCCTGGGCTGGTTCTTTGCATCTCCCACCGGTAGGCGTACTAGCTCTGATTCTGCTGATATACTTTATTCTGGGTTGCTTCATTGATGCTCTGGCCTTGATTTTACTGACCATTCCCATATTTTTTCCAGTGGTAGTTAATACCCTAGGCTATGATCCCATCTGGTTTGGCGTCATAATGGTCATGGTAGTAGCTATGGGGGTAATTACCCCCCCGGTGGGTATGAATGTCTATGTAATTAAAGGAGTAGCAGGGGATATTCCCATTGAATTAATATTTAAAGGGGTGTGGCCTTTTATCATTGCGGTGATATTATGCCTGGCCATATTGATTGCCTTTCCTTGCCTGGCCACCTTTTTGCCCACCACCCTTATGAAATAAATGACAGTGGGGACGGCTCCCCACTGTCATTCTTTTTCCTTATTTTTTATGGGCCAACTCCTCCAGGTAGTCATCATCTTTTTCCTGTGCCTGGCGGAAGTTCTTAAGTGCTTTTCCTACTGATTCCCCTACCTTGGGCAGTTTTCCAGGCCCTACTACAATCAAAACTATAGCCAGTATAAAAACCATTTCCCAGGGACCAAAGTTGCCGATTAATCCAAACATATTCATCCTCCTCTTTTCAAGTGAGCTGCTATTTACTAATCCCCCAGAAGCTCAGAGCCATCAATCTAATTGGAACTGACATTTTTATATCTAAAGCCTTCTCCGTGGGCTGCCACATATCCTTTAATAATGATTAAATTTACCGTACCAAAATCCCTTGCACTTTAACCATAACTATGCAAGCCAGACAAGAGGTAGTTAACTCCAAAAAAGGTAAACAGAACCAGGATAAAGCCGCCTAAAACCATAATATTAGCATTATTGCCTCTCCATCCCTTGCTTCGATAAACATGCAGGTATATGGCATATATGATCCAGGTTATTAAGGCCCAGGTTTCCTTGGGGTCCCAGCTCCAGTAAGTACCCCAGGCCTGTTCTGCCCATACTCCTCCCAGAACTATAGATATGGAGAGCATGACAAAGCCTCCCCCCACTGCCCTATATACATTAATATCCTCACTACTGTTTTTCTTAATCAGCTGCATAAAAGCCAGAGCAGCGCCTAGAGTAAAGGCACTATAGGCAACTACGGCACTCAATACATGACTGGTCAGCCAGGGACTTTTCAAGGCCGGCATTAAGGGACTATAGTTGCCATGTTGCTGGGGCATAAAAATGAATACCGTAGCTAGCAGCAAGGCAGCCATAATCATCAGTACTGATCCTCCCTGTTGATTCTTACTCAGTTTTTCATAAAGGAGATAAAGCAATACACTGACTAAAGTAAATAATAGCAAAAATTCATAACCATCGGTTAATGGCAGGCGGCCTGTCATTATGGTCCGTGCGGCCAAGGCGGTGATATTAGACAGAGCCCCAATTATGGCCGTAATATTGGCTGCTCGCAACAGCTTATCCTGCCTGCCTTTAATTCCTAGCAGATAAGCAGTGCCGCTAAGGAAATATAGGATCAGGGCTACAATCAGGCTGGTTTTAATTATTACTGCCATTGCTATTCCTCCACTGCTTTACTGTCAGCATTTTTTTCTCTTGCTTTGCTAAAAATATTCAGCTCGGCTAAAACTACCCCTAGCATGAATAGAATTCCTCCGGCTCCTGTATAAGGCAGTCCCGGATCTTCTTTTACTTTCAAAACCGTGTAGGGCTTAATTGCTTCAAATTCTACATAATAACCGGGCTCAATAGTAATTTTTTCTCCAAAGGGGGCTGCCCCAACACCTGCCAGCACTTTATCCTGGTAAATTGAATATATAATCCTGGGATTATTAGGCTGCAGAGATTTGCTTTCCATACCATAAGCCGGATCAAAATCCGGTACATATTTGAACACTTTCACTCGCCAATTGCTGTGGGGTATTTCCAATATCTGCCCTTCTACGGCACTGGATATAATAACCTGCCCCTGCCCTTCGGTGCTCACTTCAACCATACTGCCATAACTCTGCTGGTAAACCTTTATTCCTTCATATCGCAGGGGATTATTAACGCTGATAGTACTGTGCTGTTCCAACTCTTCACCTTTGAATATGCTTACTCGCGATAAATATTGAGAAGGCATATTGTTTTCATATAGTTCAATTTCAAAGGCTTCCAGCTGTAGATTCACTTGGGTTCCTGTTTTATCCTCAGCAATAAGGGCTCCTTCCCCTTCTGCCAGCTTAATTGTACCGCTCTGTCCCGTCCAGTTATTGATCATTCCCCCAATCAGGATCAAGATCAATCCGCTATGCAGGATTAACAAACCCCACTGTCGCAAGCGCTTTATCAGCCCAATGTGGGCACTTAAGAATTTCCAAATATGACGGTATCGATTAAAGGTACATATGCCAAGGTTTAAAAACAATAAAATGATAAGGATATTAAACAAGATTAGATGATTAAATCTATCTGGCAGCGCGGTACTTCCCACCGCCGAGAATAGAGCCAGCAGAGCCAATAACAGCACTCCCGTTTTCATGGATGAAAAGCTTTTAAATATTTTCCCAAATAATTCTTGCATTTTTCATTCCCCCCGACTCGTTAAACGAGAGTCTGTTACTGTTTCTGAGAAGTTGAGAAGTTTTGAGCATTTTTTGCCAGCAGAGCCGTCTTTTTCTTCTCTTTCCCTTCAGCTACTATTGCCCTATCCATTGCCTACATTGTACCTTTTCCTCTGACTTTTGCCTTTAGGTAAATCAACAATTTCAGCCTTCTTTATTTGGGCAGGTATCCAATTTGACTGGTGAATTGGGGAAATAATTTCCTAACAGGGTATGAATATTATCCCAGCCATAGACGGCAAAAACCACATCCTGATCTGCTATGGTGAATACCTTCATGATTATCAGATCTCCTCCCATTGTTTTATAAAAGCCATTGGCGGAACCCGCTGCCAGTGTCCATAAGACTAAAGAAGGTACCTTTAATTGATATAGATGATTGGCCGCTGCCTGAACCAGCATCCGGCCCACTCCCTGTTTTTGCCATGCCTCCGATACGTATAAGGCATATATCTCTCCGCCCTGGGGTCTAATACCCTCCCGGTCTTTGCCTCCTATGGCAAAACCAATAATTTCACCTTGCTGGTTTTCCACTACATAGGCAAAGGACAGCTCTTCGGACTGACCAAGCAATTCCTTAAAATCCTGCTCTCTTCCTTCATAGGATAGATTGGCCAGATAACTATCGGATATAATGCCTGCAAATGCTGATCTCCAGGTATCAACATTAACTCTGGCAATAGCCGCGGCATCGTCTCTTGAAGCTTTTCTCAGCAACATATAAATCACCTTTCCTAAATGTATTATGTTACAGGGGGCACTTTTTGCGGATGGCATGAATAATATAGACCATAAAGTTATCACGGGGGATGAACTATGAGCAGAAGTCTAAGCTACAAGAATGTGAGTAAAAGGCGTTTTAATTGTATGAAATCCACTATGCGTGCCCGGGTAAATGATTTTGCCCATAAAAATAATTATAGCATTACGGTTTGGCAGGTACCGGATAAAGACTCGGGCCGCTGGCACATTAAACTGGAAAGCAGCAAAATCAATAAACCCAGTCTGGATTTTATAGCCCATGTAAAGCTCAGTCCCAACAACTTGCTGACTATCGATCTAATCCATATGCCAGCCTTTATCTCTACTTCCAGCGCGGTAAGAGAAGTAAATGCAGTTTATCACAGCTGCAGCCAATGAAACTGATACTCCTGGCTCTGATTAGGTCTCATAACTAGGGTGCCCTTCAGGAATGATTCCCAAGGCGCTTCCATCTGCTTGACGACATATTACTTTATATATGCCGGCATTCAAGATTATCCGCTTGCATAGAAAACAGGGTTCGGCATTCAAAATCTCCCCAGTGGCCACATCATAACCAGCTAGATACAATATGGCACCCAAGGTTTTATCCCTTCCGGCATTAATGATGGCATTCATTTCTGCATGTACACTGCGACATAATTCATAGCGTTCTCCACTGGGTACTCCTTTTTCCTCCCGCTCACAATAACCTAAATCACAACAGTTGGGTGTTCCCCTGGGAGCTCCGGTATACCCGGTAGAAGCAATAGCATCATTTTTCACTATCACGACCCCGTAGTTTCTTCGCAGACATGTACCTCGGGAGGCCACGTCCAGGGCTATATTCAAGTAATAATCGTCCTTGCTGGGTCTGGTTTGCATAATAATCACTCCTATTTTAGGAAGTTATGATTAGAAAATGTAGCTTAATCTTTCTTTATCTTGGCGGCTATTTCCTGCCTAATGAACCAGCGGAAGTCTGTTTATGAATCAAGCTAAACTGTCCAACGGAAAGGAACAGCTAAGCATAGTCTTTCATGGATAGGGCTACCCGACCTCGCTCTCTATCGATAGATAATACCCGCACCTTAACTATCTCTCCCACATTTATTACCTGAAGCGGGTGTTTTACGTAGCTAGCGGATAGTTGGGATATATGCACCATGCCGCTCTGTTTCAGACCAATATCCACAAAGGCCCCAAAATCAACCACATTAACCACTGTGCCCTGCAGTTCCATCCCCACCGCTAAATCATCCATATTCAAAATATCTTCCCGGAAAACGGGAGCAGGAAGTTCTTCCCGGGGATCACGTCCCGGCTTGCTCAGATCATCGATAATATCTTTCAGAGTCAGAACTCCAGTACCTAGCTGCTCAGCTGCACCTGTTAAGGCAAGATTTTTCAGTTTATCTATAAGTCCCCTTTGACCAATATCCTCCAGACTGGCATCCAGCATCTGCAGAAGTCTTTCGGTCAAAGAATATGACTCCGGATGTATAGCCGTTGCATCCAGGGGATATTCTCCCCCGGGCAAGCGCAAAAATCCAGCACACTGCTCAAAGGTCTTTGGTCCCAACCGGCTCACCTGCAATAAATCATGGCGCCGTTTGAATTCACCATGGCTTTCCCTGTATTTGACGATATTCTCAGCTACCGGCATATTGATTCCAGCCACATAGCTTAACAAGGATGGGGAGGCAGTATTCAGATCCACCCCCACGTAATTAACTGCGGTTTCCACCACTGCGGCCAGTTTTTCTTCCAAAATCTTTTCATTAATATCGTGTTGATATTGTCCTACCCCCATGGCCTTAGGTTCAATTTTAACCAGTTCTGCCAAGGGATCTTGCAGTCTACGGGCAATGGATACCGCACTTCTTTCCGAAACATCCAATTTCGGGAACTCTCGAGCCGCCAAGGTAGAGGCCGAATATACGCTGGCTCCGGCTTCATTAACGATTATGTAGGCCATGGGGTCCTGCTTTTCTTTAATAAAATCCGCAATAAATTTCTCGGTCTCCCGGGAAGCAGTACCGTTGCCGATGGCTATCAGGCTAATTCCATATTGGCTTACCATCCGACTCAGAATCTTTTTGGCCTCCGCTACTTTTTGATGAGGAGGCGTAGGATATATTACTGCCGTTTCCAACAATTTACCTGTACCATCAACTACTCCCAGTTTGCAGCCAGTTCGAAAGGCCGGATCTACCCCCAATACAATTCTGCCTTTAACGGGAGGTGTTAGTAGCAGCTGTCTCAGGTTTTTGGAGAAAATCTCCACCGCTTGTTTTTCCGCCTTTTCAGTGAGTTCAGCTCGAATGTCTCTTTGGACCGCCGGTTGTATCAGACGCTTATAAGAATCCATCACTGCTCCGCTTACTATTTCCGAACTTATGGACCCCGACTCAAGCCATCTCTCTTCCAGATATTTAATGATGGGGGCATCATCCACCTCAATTTTTACCTTTAATACCTTCTCTCTTTCTCCCCGGTTAATGGCCAGAATTCTATGGGCCGGTATTGTTCTTACTTTTTCCTGGTAATCATAATACATCTCATATACTGATTTTTCGTCCGGCTCCCGTCCGCTGGAACTGATAATTCCATTACGGCTGGTGAAATTACGAATCCAGCCTCGCGTGGATGGATCGTCGGCTATGTTTTCAGCTATGATGTCCTGGGCTCCTCGCCAAGCATCATCAACCGTCAGTACCTCCTGATTTAGAAATTTAGCCCCTTGATCAATCAGTGATCCCTGCCGGGGAAAGGAGAGCAGATAATCGGCTAGGGGCTGCAATCCTTTCTCTCTAGCTGCAGTAGCCCGACTCTTCTTTTTGGGACGGAAAGGGCGATATATGTCATCTACTGCGGTTATGCTGACAGCACTCAATACCTTTTCTTTTAACTCAGCTGTCAGCTTACCCTGTTCTTCAATTAGACGAATGACATCTTGCTGACGATCATTCAGACTGCGATGATAATTTAATAGCTCCTCTATTTGCCTTATCTGTACCTCATCCAGCCCTCCGGTCATTTCCTTCCTGTACCGGGCCACGAAGGGAATTGTATTACCACTGTCCAACAACTGGACTGTAGGCTTAACCTTATTGAGATCAATACCGCTAACCTGGGCTATACTGTGCAAAATTTTATTCTGCATAAATCCTCCTGCTTATAAGCATTATTTACAAATAGCTGTCAATTATTTTCTCGGCCAGTCGTTTCTCGGTTTCGGCCCTGCTCAATAGCAGCATTACCAAGAGAAAGCACTTTCCTGCCTGCTCTTCTTCCTGTTGTAGTTTTTCCATACTGTTAAGAGAGTCCAATTCCTGCAGTACTGCCTTTTCCAGTTTGGCATATCGCTCCTGCTCCATTTCCAAAAAGATATCATATATTCTTTCCAGAAATCCAGGATCTCCTTTCATGCCCTGGAAAAGGGGGGCAAACAAGCGATCTATATCATTTATGGGAATCAGCTGCTTCAAGCGGTAAATCATTATCAGCAGAATCATATTCTCCTTGGAATACTTTTTGTTTTGGGGTGGAATCAATAAACCGGCTTTGGCGTAATTATTGATCATGGCCTTGGTTAACACCTTGTCTTTATTATTTCTTTTATACCCACTCATTTTATTATCCAGAAAGGTAGTAAGCTGATCCATATACAAGTCGATATCAGGGATATCGGTGCTTTTGACCTGCTTTGCTGAGGATATTTCCTGAATGAGACTGTTGATATTCACTGACTCCAGCATATTTATTCCTCCATCCACAAATAATATCTATATAAATATTATTATTTATGGTTATTTCATGCAAGATGTAATAATATATATTGTATAACATAGTTTTAATTACTATGTCAAAATGTTTGGAGGTTTTACCATGAACGAAACCGATATCAATAGCCCAATATCGAAAAACGAGTTGTCCGCAAAAAATTTCCTCCGCTATAAAATAGGGAGCCTCATCCGTCCCGGAGAACTGGTTAATGGTCTAACTCATCTCTTAGGCATGTTCCTGGCCATACCGGCTCTTTACTTTTTGCTCCAACAAGCTCCCGCTGACCAAGGTCTATCCTTATACATATCTCTGTATGTTTTCGGTATAAGTCTTTTCCTGCTCTACACCGCCAGCAGCAGCTATCATCTGCTCAATATCTCAGAACAGTGTACCTTCCATTTAAGGCGTATAGATCATATGATGATTTTTATTCTTATTGCCGGTTCTTATACCCCTATCTGCCTAATAGCCCTTCCCGGTTGGTGGGGATGGGGCTTGCTGATTGCGGTATGGAGCCTGGCCCTAGGGGGTATAGGCTTAAAAATATGGCATTTTAATGCTCCCCGTTGGTTTTCCACTCTCCTATACATATTAATGGGATGGATGGTGGCCATAGCCCTCTATCCCCTGTATTTGCGGGTTAGCATGGAGGCTATTTTTTGGCTGGCCTTGGGTGGCTTGAGTTATACCCTGGGAGCTCTGATTTATGCCTTAAAAAAGCCCAACCTGAACCTCAGGTACCTGGGTTTTCATGAAATATTTCATGTTTTTGTCCTCCTGGGCAGCTTCTGCCACTACTGGATGGTATATCGCTATCTGCTGCCAGCTTAAATTGCAGCAAAAGAGCCTCTGTGAAATGCAAAAGCTGTTAATATCTCCTTGCTTCTCAGTCAGGCTCTTTTAAGATACTTGTATTTACAGGGTTAGTATTTCTACCCCATCTTCTGTAACTCGCACCGTATGCTCCCACTGGGCTGACAATGATCCATCCCGGGTAACTGCAGTCCAGTCATCCTCCAAGACTCGGCACCGGTAGTCACCCACATTTATCATAGGTTCTACCGTGAATACCATGTTGGGCACCAAAACCATACCTGATTGTTCTTGTCCATAGTGGGGCACAAAGGGATCTTCATGAAATTTATTGCCAGTCCCATGGCCGCCATAGTTTTGCACTACTGAAAAGCCGTGCTTTTTTGCGTGCTGTTCAATTGCATAACCAATATGCCCGGTACGGTTAAAAGGTTTAACCTGATCTATCCCCAAATTCATGCATTCGTAAGCCACCTGTACCAGATTTCTAGCTTGAGGGGAAGGATTACCCAGCAAAAACATACGGCTCATGTCTCCATAATATCCATCTAAAATACAGGTAATATCTACATTAAGAATGTCTCCGTCTTTTAGCCTGGTGGAATCTGGAATTCCATGACATATTACGTTATTTAGAGAAGTGCAAACACTCTTGGGAAAACCATTATAACCCAGGGGTGCCGGTACAGCCCCATGCTCTAAAGTTGATTCATGAACCCAGCTGTTTATATCATCGGTACTTATCCCTATTTGTATCCTATCGCTGATCAGATCCATAATCTTCTTGCTCAGCTGACAGGATTTGCGAATGCCGGCAATCTGCTCATCAGTTTTAACCAGATTGCGGCTGGGAACAGGAACCCCCTGCCTTTTTAATTCCTTTAAACGTTCATCTTGTTCCATATGGCATTTTTTATATTTATTCCCGCTGCCACACCAACAAGGGTCATTGCGGGTTAACTGCTTAAATATCATATTTTAATGATTAAACTCCTTTCCATATTTATTAGTTTTATTTTCCTGCAAAAACCCCAGCACAACTGGTTGGAATGCATAAATCTGTAGGATTCGTTTGATGCAACATGGTATCAACAATGTGCGAATCCCATAATTCTTTCTTATCTTACCCCGAAAAGCTATTACTTGTCACTGCACTCAAAGGGCACTGGCTCTCCAGCACACTTCCTGAATGGTTTTCCACGAAAATGGATATATACAGATTTACTCAATGCTTCTAATCGTCAAATACTTGTAGGGGCGGTCTTTGACCGCCCGTCCGGCATAGCTAAAAATTTTCATACTCGCTTATGTTCCCTAATCATGTAGGTCAAAATCTATCTTATCAAGCCCGGTCACAGATAGCGCTAGCCCCAGATAAAAGCGCCGGAAGGATTGATAAAAGTATTCGCCAGTAATCCAGTCAAGGCAACTTATTCTAAAAGCTGGCTCAGTTCTTCCACACTACTTACCATATATACAGCTTGGGAGTTCAGCAGTTCTTCCCTGGAACCATAACCATAAGTTACTGCCACCGAATCAATCCCATTCAGCTTGGCTCCTTGGATATCGAATTTTCTATCTCCTACCATTAATATCTCCTGGGTCCGCAAGTGCTGGTATTGCTTCAAGACCATAGCTATGAGCCCGCTTTTGTTCATCAGACTGCCATCCAGATTGCTGCCTACTACCGGGTTAAAATACTTCAGCAAATCGAAATGATCCAGTATTTGCTGGGCATAAACACCCGGTTTGGTAGTGGCTACGGCCAAGCATCGCTGGAAATCATACAGTCTTGCCAATAATGCTGGCATCCCTGCATAAACCTGGTTCTGAAACATACCCTTTTCCACAAAATATTCCCGGTAGTACTGCACTGCTTGCCAGGCCTCTTTAGGTGTCATCTCATAAAATTCTTGAAATGAATCAATAAGAGGGGGACCAACGAAAGCATGTAATTTAAAACGATCCTCTTCAATAATACCCATTTTCTCCAGGGCATACTGTACCGAGTTTATAATTCCAGGACCGGAATCAGTCAGAGTACCATCCAAATCAAAAATAATAAGTTTATACTTGTTCAAAATCATCTCTCCATTATTATAGGCTTCCTTGGATACCTGGACCTTAGCCGGATTTCCAGCCCCCATCCAAGCAGAGAACTTGAGCATTTATACAGGCTGCCTGGGAAGACAATAGAAATAGGCAGGTGCTGGCGATTTCCTCCGGCTGCATCATGCGCCCGTCAGGCATCTCATTCAAGAGTACTTTTATATCTTCTTCATCCAAGTGGGAGTATATCATTTCCGTGGCTACCGGACCTGGTGCAATGGCATTCACGGTTATCCCCGATGGTCCTACTTCACTGGCCAGGGATTTGGTAAAGGCTATCAAACCTCCCTTGGATGCAGCGTAAACCGACTCATAAGATGCTCCGGAAACTCCCTGAATGGAAGCAATATTGACTATTCTTCCATAGCGTTTTCTTATCATATAAGGCAATGCTTCCCGACAACACAAAAAAGCCCCTTTAAGGTTAACATTCATAACCCGGTCCCACTCAGAAGCCGTGGTTTCCTGCACCAGAGTTCTCAGCGCCACTCCAGCATTATTTACCAGAAGTTCTACCTCGCCCAAATTATTCCTGATCTCTCTAAATAGGCGGATAACTTCTTCTTCCTGGCTGATATCTGCCTGCAGGGCTAGGGCCTGGTAACCTTGATGCTGCAGTGCTTCTACCAGACACCCGGCTTCTCTTTGCGAATGATGGTAATTTATGGCCACTGCCGCTCCTCGGGCTGCTACCGTCCTGGCTACAGCAGCACCAATTCCTCGTCCTCCCCCGGTAATAAGACATACTTTTCCTTCCAGGCCGCTTTTGGATGGCTCCACCTCTGCACCTCCAGCTTCTGTCATACTGCTCCAATAACTATTTACCCTGGTCATTATTATAGTATATACTGAGCCCGAATACACACCTGCCCCACCCTAATTAATAAAAAGGAAAGGAGACTATGGGTGTCAGTGCAGCACAACTGGCGGTCGAAGACCGCCCCTACAATTGGGTTATACTGCATGTCATCAATAATAATATAGGTACACACGCATACGGGCGACCACAGGTCGCCCCTACAAACCCGCAATGCAAAGCATGGATCGCCAACTAGCGATGTAGGGGCGACCTCGCCCGCATGTCCTAGCCGGTATATGGGTAGCTTCCAACCGTATTAATTCACAGATGCCCCCGCCGATTAAACTTATCTTTGTACATCTATAAAAGCTCCCAAAATAAAACTTCGGCAGTATATAACTGCCGAAGACTAATTAGCTCTATTAATAGCTCAGGTGGCGGAGTAGATCACAAGACTCATCCCGACAAAAAAGGAATATTCTATCAACCGCTCTCAACAACCCAACTATTATCCATAAAAGAAGAATATATAAGTCTATGGTAAACAGTGAAAAAGTATAATCAACCAGTTTTTCTCCGCCACCTATATAATATTATACCTGGGCTTATGAGTGACAGCAACAAGAAGATTTTGGTTAATATCATATAAGTTCTGGCGCCCTATTTTATCGGGCCGAATGCTTCCTAAAAATACAATTATATGAGAATTTTGCCAATATTCACAATACAACATCTTGACAAAGATGGCTTGGTTTCATACAATGAAAACATCTTGGTGACTTTTGTTAGCAGGATATTCGATCCTCTTGAGTCATAAACCTACTATTAACTAGAGTTGAACCGACCTATAGTAGCTGAAAATTTACATAGGTTTTCCGAATATTTTTAAAATCCATAGAATAATGATTAATACGTTAAAAACCCAACTTTTTTAATCAGCAGTAAGGCCGGAATATTTTTCCTAGCAATTTCTGGTTATCCATTCTAGTATATTCACATCAAGTAGCAGTATGCCTTGCATCATTACATCATTCTAAATACTATTTTCTAGCCTGACAATTTCTATAACAGTTTTTAAGGATTCTGTCTCTAACTCTAAACTACGAACTACGGCTTTCGAGTTCCAATAGATCAATCTTGGAATTCGATGCAAATATATGGTAAGGGGGTGTACAAATAGTATAATAATATCCCTTTAAAAAGATAGATAAGAGTTCAAAAGAGAAAAGGAGGAGTTAAAATGTCTGGACATGGAAGTGGTTGGGGAAATCCTGCCCCCGCGGGTTTGCTTGCTCTGGCGGTAGCCTGTTTTACCTTTTATGCACTTTTGGGTGGTAAAGTTGAACATACCGCTATTCCCTTACTAGGATGTTGGTTATTAGGTGGTGCTTTGGTACAATTCACGGTTGCTGTAATCGAACTTATGGAAGGTGCCACCACCGGTGGTAACGTTTTCCTGTTTTTCTCAGCTTTCTTTATGCTGACTGGTGGTCTTGAATTTATTTTTAAATATCTGGTTATTGCCAATGGCTGGCCAGCACTTGATGCTCGTATAGACGGATTTGCTTGGTGTGCTTTATGGTTCGGTCTGTGGATGTGGACTCCCGCATATTTCAAGTCACCTATGACCCTCCTGCTAGCAGTTCTTTGCCTAGACGTGGCAGTTCCCATAGTAGCGCTGCAAGATTTGGGAGCCATAGGCCATGATTATGCCGGCGTTGCTGGAAACTTCCTGGGTCTGGCTGGAATCTTTGGTATTTACACAGCGGCGGCTATAGTTCTGAATACTGAGTACGGTAAAGCCGTTCTGCCTATGCCCGGTGGTTTTATTAGACCCAAAAATATAGGAGCATAGGCCATTATATAAATGGGTTATATTCCCTTGGAAATAGTATAAGTATCTTAATAAGATACTTAAATTGATTAGAAAAAATTAAGTGGGTGGAAAAAAACCCACTTAATTTTTGATTTAATACCTGTATTGTCTAAGCAAAGTGATTATCTCTAATTCGTTCATAGACGGCGAACTTTCTTCTTGGCAAGAAGGTTTATTTTTGACTGGGCTCAAGTCTATAATAAATTTATAATCGATCATATCTGAAGCATATTAAAGTTTATATGATAAAATTAGGTATTATAAAGGTCCAAGGATATGGCCCGAGAATTGCTTAGATATTACTGAGGAGTATCTGGAATAACGAAAGCAGCAGAGGCCTTTTATCCAATGTTGGAAAAATTAGATCTCTTAAACTTTAATAAATGGTATTCTAACCCTACTTATTATTTAGGAGGCGATGTCATGAACGTTATTGATGCTCTTAACTCAAGGTACACCTGCCGTGCATTCAAGCAGGACAGGGTAGCAATGGATACGGTAATAAAAATCTTAGACGCGGCTAACCGTACTCCATCTTGGGGAAATACCCAACCCTGGAACATCTATGTAGTAGCAGGGGATGTGCTGGAAGAACTGAGGAATGGTTCCCTGGAACGTTTTTCCCAGAAGATTGTAGGAAAACCAGACCTTCCAGTCCCCCAGGAATGGCCGGAAGCCCTCAAGCAGCGTTATGTTACTGTAGGCAAAGAACGTTATGACCTTCTCGGCCAGGAGTTGGAACAGGATGCTATCATCAACACGGTTCAGGACAGAAATTACCGATTCTTTGACGCACCGGTGGTGGTTTATATATGCATGGACAGGAATTTGACTGCCTATTCCATGTTTGATCTAGGTGCCCTTAGTCAGAGTATAATGCTGGCCGCTCAAGAATATGGCCTGGAGACTGCACCTGCCATCATGCTGGTGCAATATCCAGATCTGATTCGCCGAGCCTTGGCCATCCCTGAAGAGCAGGCTATTGTTCTGGGAATAGCACTAGGATACGGCGACTCTTCCAGTATTCACAACCAGCATAGAACTGCCCGCAGGCCTATTCAGGAAGTCTCAACCTTAAAAGGTTTTTAAAAAAAGTGGTATGGGAGTCTGGATGCAGACTCCCTACCACTTCTAATTTAACAGCTGGTATACAGCAATTCCTATCTATATACTTCTTATATATATCATACAGATCTTGAAGATCGCTGTGACTTACTAAGTATGCAACTCCATCTATTATAAAACTGACTTACAATTGTTTAACAGCTAATTCATCTACTGCCCTGATGGCTAATTCAATATCTTCCTCTCGGTTAAAATAACCTAGACTGAGCCTGCAGGCTCCAGTTTCATAAGTTCCTATGGTTTGATGGGCTAAAGGGGCGCAATGAAGCCCGGAGCGGCTTACTATGCCATAATAGTGATCCAAGCTCATACTCAGTTCCCCACAATCCATCCCTTTAATGTTAAAAGATATTACCGCCGTTTTCCGGTCGATGTCAACAGGTCCATAAAGCTCTACTTGGGGAATGGACTGAAGTCCATTCATAAGCATCCGAGATAATCGCTGTTCATGCTTATGAATCTTCTCTATTCCTTCTTGTTTAATATAATTAACCCCGGCTAATAGTCCAGCTATTCCCGGAGTGTTATGGGTTCCACTTTCCAACAGGTCGGGCATAAAAGTCGGATGTTCCAGGTTTTCCGAAAGGGACCCGGTGCCACCCTGCTTTAAAGACTTAATGGCCAATCCGGGCTGGACGTAAATACCACCCGTTCCCTGAGGTCCCAGCAATCCTTTATGACCCGTGAAAGTAAGCACATCTATATACTGCTTTTCCACATCTATAGGTATTACTCCTGCGGTCTGGGCTGCATCCACAACCAATAGCAGTTCATGTTCTCGAGCTATTTTACCTATCTCCGCTATGGGCATTATGGTGCCGGTTAGATTGGACGCATGCAAAACACATATCATCTTGCTATTGGGACGTATGGCTTTTCTCACCTCATTAGGATCCATACTGCCGTCCCCGGCACATGGTGCCATGGTCCATTCTATACCGAAGCATTGCTGCATGGCATGCAGTGGCCTGGCTACTGCATTGTGTTCCATACTGCTGCTTATAACATGGTCACCCGGGTTGAGCAAACCTTTCAAGGCTATGTTTATAGCTTCGGTGATATTGAAGGTAAATGCTATATGCGAACTATCAGCAATATTAAATAGATCAGCCAGAGCCTCCCGACAATCCATCAAGATAGATCCAGCCTGCAAAGTTGCTTTATTGCTACCCCTGCCCGGGTTTCCCCCCAAATTTCTACCAAAGTAATCAACCGCCTGGTAAACCTCCTCTGGCTTGGGAAAAGTAGTGGCGGCATTATCCATATAAACAGTCCGCATATTATCCTCCTCTAAATGGTAATGGTCTTGACGGCTCCAGCCATGGTCTCAACTGCTGTGTACATGTTGGTAATTTTACCGCTGGCCAGTTTATCAGTTTTTTGATAATAATCCAAACAGGTGCCGCAGGATAAGACTTCTACCCCAATCTTTTCCAGGTTTCTAATCTGTTCTAAAACCGGTGAATCTTCCAGGGTCAGATAAATTCCTTTATTCATAAATATTATAGATTTTAGATTTGATTCCAATTCGTTCAGAGTATAAAGAAATCCCTTCATTAGAACTTCACCGAGCTCTTGCTCTCCTTCTCCGAATAGATTACTCTTGACTAATATAACCAAATCTCCCGAAACCGATGATGGGTTCTCTTGGGATTTTGCAGTTTTTGACATATGAATATGGAATTCGCCTGCTATTTCCTCTATCCTATACACATAACCCTGGCTTTGGGCTAACCTCTGCACGTTTTCCCGAGCCACCTCTCTATCCACTATGGTAGTTAGGTGATCAGCTGTCTCTCCTTCTTCCATGGCTCTTTTGGTTAAAATGACCGGCTGTGGACAATCTAGACCACGAGCATCAACAATTTTACTCACCAATGATCCATCCTTTCTGCTGACTTTATCATTATTGAGAATTTTGCATGATTGAAAAGTTCTATTATGGCAAAAAACAGAGCATGAAACAAGATCATGCCTATTAACAATATATCATTTATACAGTCATATTAGAAATAACTTTTGGTTATAATTCTTCGGCTGCTGGCCTTTGTGGCCCCAGCTAGGGAAGATTAATAAGCTGACTTGTCAATACTACAATATAAGCTTATATTGTAGTATTTAATAACGATAATAATATAATTGTGATCTAACTACCAACTGCTTAATGAAAATTCCTCCAATTAAGTCTTATATGATGTTACAATCAATATGCAGCAATCTTTACTGCTTTAGTTCCATATTCATCAAAAAGAAGACAATTAAGATTAAGAATTAGCTGAGGAATAATTCCATGAATGCCAAGCTAAGCCATATTAAAGGAGATATTGCCGGTTCTATTGGAGACCTGGGGACATTCTTGCCCTATATAATCGGTGTGATAACTATCGGGGGTATGAATGCTACCGCTGTTCTTTTTACCTTTGGGCTAATGTACATTTTTACCGGTTATTTTTATCGAGTTCCTATACCGGTACAACCTATGAAGGTCATCGGGGCAGTGGTTCTAGTCAATGGCCTAACTACAGGTGAAATAGCAGCCTCGGGGATTTTGATGGGCCTGGCCTTGTTACTACTGGCCTTAACTGGATTGGCCGATAAACTGGCCCGTTTAACTCCATTCAGCGTAACCGCCGGGATACAGGCCGGCCTGGGCATTAGCCTAGCCTTGCTGGGAATCAATTTCATTAGTGCCGAACCCTTATTGGGAATAGCTATTCTGCTCTTTATGTTTTTCCTGCTGGGTAATCCCCGTATTCCTGCCGCCCTCTTGGCCTTGCTGGGTGGAACTTTGCTAAGTCTAATGATACATCCTGAACTCCGTGGTCCGGTTTTGCATCTGGGCTTTAATTGGCCTCAGCTGGTGTGGCCCCAATGGCAGGATTTTTACCGAGGCTTTACTTTGGGATTTTTACCCCAGTTTCCCTTGACTCTTACCAATTCCATTCTGGTTACTGCGGCCCTGGCTAAAGAACTATATTCAGATAAAGCAGTTAAAGTAAACGAAAAAAATCTCTGTTTCACCCTGGGTATAGGCAATCTGCTCAGCATGCCTCTGGGCGGCTTTCTGGTCTGTCATGGAAGCGGAGGATTGGCAGCCCATCACCGTTTTGGCGCCAGAACCGGGCTATCAGTAATAATATTGGGAGTGTTTTTACTATTAACAGCTATCATCCTTGGCCCATCCAGTGTTGAACTGCTGGAGTTAGTTCCTCAGGCAGTATTGGGTCCTTTGCTTTTTTATAGTGGAATTGACCTGGCAGTAAATATCAAAGGGCTGGAAAGCAGAAATAATATCTATACTTTTGCAGTGGTGCTTATTATCAGTATTGCAGTTAATCCCGGACTAGGCTTCCTGGTAGGAGTTCCTTTGATCTATGTACTTAATAAAGGACTGGTTAGGCTATGAGTAGTATAAGCCTATATCTAATCATCATGGTGCTAAGCTATTTATTGGGCAGCATTCCCAGCGCCTATTTGCTTGGCCGAATATATGGGATTGATATGCGCCAGGCCGGCAGCGGCAATATTGGAACTATGAATACCCGTGCTACCTTAGGCTGGAAACCGGCTGTGCTGGTTTTGGTTTTAGACTTGGCCAAGGGAATGCTGGCCGTATATATGGCCAGCATAGCAGGCGCCAACTTGATGCTAGCTGGAAGTATGGCGGTATTGGGTCATATATACCCGCTATGGCTCAATTTTCGGGGAGGTAAAGGCTTGGCCACTGGAGCCGGAGCTTTAATAGCCGGAGCTTGCCCTCTAAGCGTGGTAGTTTTTTTGCTCTTTACCCTGATTAGCTATCCGCTGCTAAAACAGATAAATTTAAGCAGCATACTGTCAACTATAGCTACTGTCATTGCTTCCATCATATTATATGGTTGTGATGCTTTTCTAATCCTCCTTGGCCTGATAATAATATTTAAGCACCTAAGTGTACTAAAACCTGATCTGCCCAAATGAAAGTGCCTAATTCTTACCCATAACCCTTATAATTCTTAGCTAGCATGCACAACTTAAGCTTACAAAGGAGCAACTGACATGAAAACTACTGACCATACTTACAGCAAGCAAACTACACTGGGCCTTGGGGTCTTTATCGTTGCCGCCATTATCATTTACCTGCTATGGGGAGATACCCGGGGACTGGGTGCTCCCCCTTTAACCCCGGTTTTGCTGTTTTGGCTATTAATAAGCGGTTTAATTGCCGGATTATTCGGTTCCCTGATCGGAGTAGGCGGCGGAGTAATTCTGCTGCCCATCTTGCATTTTAGCCTGGGTTATCCTTCTCCCATAGCGGTGGGTACTTCCTTGTTAATAGTTGCTTTTGCTTCCGCTTCCGGCGGTTATGGACATTTAATTAGAAACAATGTGAGTATCGAAGCCTTCAAATGGACGACCCCGGCCGCCATTTTAGGAGTTATTATTGGTTCCGTCTTGTTTATCCTCTTAGCCCATGATACTCCCTTGCTAGGTCTCCTGCTGGGTATAGCTTTTATTATTCCTGCTTTACTCATGATCTGGGAGAGTCTTTCCCCCATTCGTTTCCAATCCCGGCTGGATAAGCTAAACATTAATCAACCCTATATGGCCGGATTGGGTCTGATTACCGGTACTCTAACCGGACTTCTGGGCCTGGGCGGAGGTTACCTGCTGGTACCTGGCTTTATTTACTTTTTCCATCTACCAGTAGTACTCACCATGGGCACCTCCCTGGCGGTAATATTTCCGGTTTCCATGATCGGTAGCATAATTAAGCTCAGTGGCGGATATGTTGATATTATAGCTGCCCTCATAGGCTCCGCCGCAACTGTAGTTGGTTCAACCATTGGAGCCAGTACTATAAAATATTTTAAACCCCAAATCCTCAAATTAGTCTTCAGCCTATACTTTCTCTATGTATCCATTAGATTTTTACTGTAACCGCGACATTCCTTCGAAATAGGAGCTTCAAGGAAGTGTGGCCCCTCCTTATCCAGCACTTCCTTTACAGCCCTAACCCTGATGGGGACGAAATTATATTATGTATCAGATCTTTCTCCGGTCCCAGTTACTAGATTTTTTATCGCCCCAAAATATTTGGGGATGTCTCTTGCTATAATGTCATTGTGTCCTGCTCCAGGTATCACCAGCATCTTCTTGTCCGCTGAGCCCAGAGTATTGTATACCAATTCTCCTTCCTGCAACTGTACCAGCATATCTGCTCGTCCATGAATGATCAGAGCCGGTATGGTTATTTTTGCTATCATCTCCAAACACTCTTGCTCAATTTTCCCCAACTCAGCATTGGGCTCCATTAGGCCCAGGTGGTAAATAAGCCGATTAATACTGGCAAAGCCACTCTCGATTATCAATCCTTGCAAGCTTAGCCCGTAATGGAAGGCCAGTTCCAGAGCCGAAATACTGCCCAAAGATCGGCCCATAATATATAGACCACCACTGTAGCCTCGCCTATCCAATTCATCCCTAACTGTCCCATATAGCAAATGAGCATCCTGCACCAAATGAGTGAAAGAGGGAGTGCCACTGCTGGCTCCATAACCCCGATAATCAGCCACCACCAGATTAATCTGCTGGGCCAGATAAAGAGGGGCCAAATCATCATAATCAGATGCTACCTCCCCATTGCCGTGAAAATACAAAATCCAGGGCCACTGTTCTCCCCCTGAATAAAACCTGGTCGCTAGTCTGACCCCATCCTCAGTGTCAACAAATAAGTCCCAGGCATAATCCGGATGACGAGTAAAATCAGGTCGAGGATAAAAGAGCATCTGCAGTAAGTAGGGCTGATCTACACAAGAATAATCAGGCATAATACCCCTCCTTGGCTTTTTATTTAATATTCAAGTTTCTTGGCCTCCATTCCTTTACCTTACGATAGGAATTCATTTAATGATATAAGTTTGTCAATAGTTTATAATACTCTTATCCAGAGAATACAGTTATACATTGAAGAGGGGCGTTTTAGATATGAAAATCTTGGTTTTTGGCTTGGGAGCTCTAGGCACAGTTTATTCCTGTCTGCTACAGAATCAGGGGCATGAGGTTACCGGGGTGGACCATGAAGCAGTAGTGGAAGTGGTGAAAAAGCGCGGGGTCCAGGTTACTGGCATATGGGGAGAGCACCATACACATCTTAAGCAGGTAGCAAGGGATTTGGAGGCTATAGAAGAGGATTCTTTTGATTTAATGATTATCAGTGTAAAATCCTATGAAACCCAAGATGTAGCTTTAAAGTTGCAGAAACTACTCTCGGATCATAGCTATGTATTATTGGCTCAAAATGGATATGGCAATTTTGAAACTGCAGCCCAGTTTTTGCCTCCTGAGCAAATAATATTGGGCCGGATAATTTTCGGATCGGAAACTCTGCAGGCAGGTTCAGCCCGAGTTACGGTTATTGCTGACGACGTGATACTGGGTTCACCAAGCAATAATATTGATATGCAGGTACTGGATAAGCTGGCCCAGACCTTTACTCAAGCCGGTATCCCCACCCGGGCTTCAGATGATATCATGCGTTATGTTTGGGGCAAAGTAATATATAATTCAGCACTTAACCCCTTGGGAGCTATTTTGGAAGTGCCTTATGGCAAATTAGCAGAGATTAGTTTTAGCAAAGAGCTTATGGATGGCATCATTGAAGAAATTTTTGCCGTTCTAAAAGCTGCGGGACAGTCAACTCTATGGGAGAATGCTGAATCCTATCGCAGCGATTTTTATTCCCAGCTGCTCCCTTCCACTGCTGCTCATCATGCTTCTATGTTACAGGATATACAACGTGGCCGTAAGACTGAAATCGATTCCTTAAACGGAGCGATAGCCAATTTAGGTGAAAAATATGGAGTAGAAACTCCAATTAACCGTTTTATTACCCTGATGCTTAAGGCCAAGGAGGCTATGGGTAGTTAGCTAATGACTGGAAACACCTTGCACTAATGGAGACCTAAGTCTAATTACTTTAGTTGACAATGTTAAAGATGCTGGCCTTAATGCATAAACTTCTTAGCCGGAAATAAAGCATTTAATTCTTGCAACGGAACATGAACCAAATTGTCCTGGCTTACTACGGCTAAAATGGCTATTTCTTCCCCTGTATACTCTTCGTAATAAGTGCCAACAACGCATACCGTTATCATTACTCCATCCAAATAAACTGTGAACAGGTCTCCTCGGTTCAAATTTACCCCCTCCACCTTATTCCATCCACTAAAAGCATTTCTACTCGGGAGCGAAATTCTAGGGGATGACCGTTATATAATACTAAATCAGCCTTTTTTCCCTTTGCGATTGACCCCAGTTCCTGGGAAACACCCAGTATTTCAGCTGGCCATATGCTAAGGGCTTTTAAAGCCAGCTCTTCATCTAGCCCCTCCCTGACTGCCAGGGCAGCACAAACCCTCAAGTGCTCAATGGGCACCACCGGGTGATCGGTGATTAAGCTAAATTTAACCCCTCGCTGGGCTAATAGGGCCGGAGTTTTAAAAGATATCTCCTTGAGCTCCACTTTAGCCCGGTTTATAAGGAATGGTCCCAGAAAAACCGGCACCTCTCTTTTCTGCAACTCGTCAGCAACTTCAAGTGCTTCGGTACCATGCTGTATTATCATATTAATATGAAATTCATCCTTGATACGCAGAGCTGTCATAATATCATCGGCCCGATGAGCATGAACCAACAAAGGCATTTCCTGTTTCAATACTTTTTGTATGGCATCTTGTTGAAAAGTCTCGGCCGCCGTCCTATCTTCCCGATCAATATTCCTGGCCGCAGTGTATAAAGCTTCTCTTATCATACTGGCATTGGCCATACGGGTAATGGGAGATTTTTTTTGTTCAGCATATACTCTTTTGGGGTTTTCGCCCAAAGCTGCCTTTAGTCCCCAATTCTCTTTATAAACCATATCTGCAGGCCGTGCTGCCAAATGCTTTAAGAATACCGCCTGGCCACCAATCAAGTTGGCGCTTCCCGGCATACTCAAAGATCGAGTAACCCCTCCTCTTAAAGCATCGCTAAAGGCCAAATCCCAAAAATTAATGCCATCTAAAGCTCTTAACTGGGGAGTAATAGGGTCAGCAGTTTCGTTGACATCGCTGCCTTCAATCCGGTATATCTCCTCTTCCAGGCCTATATGAGTATGGCTGTCAATAAAACCAGGCAGCAGATATTTGCCCTGGGCATAGAAAAGCTCACATTCTTCCGGTAGCTTTGGATCTTCCCCCATATCTACGATTATGTCTTTATCTATCACCACTGTTGCCTTTTCTAAACATCCTGCCTCAGTCATGGCAAGTACTCTGGCATCCTTTATTGCTAACACTGACTTCTCCTTCCTTATCTTATGATAATCCACCTGGTGCTGTTCAAAAATATTGCTAGTATTATCTACCTGTCTTTTTCCATTATATGATAAACCCTGTTTCATGTCCCCAAAGCCAGTAAAAGCATATGCGTTCTCTACTCCTTAGCTGCCTCAACCAGAGCTTGAAATAAATACCCGGCATAAAGATCCTCCAGGCATTCCGGGTGCCATTGTATTCCAATAATCAGCTGTTTCTGGCTCAGATATTCTATGGCCTCAATAGTTCCATCTGGAGCACAGGCACAGATTATCATACCTTGACCTGGAATCTTAATGGCCTGATGATGAAAACTATTTACTTTAATCTCTTCGCTTTGCAAAATCCCTTCCAATCTGGTGGATTTTTCTATATATACTGGATGAAAGGCATAATTTCTGGGAGCTTTTTGATCATGCATAAAGTTACCTTCCAGATTCTGTACCAAACTACCTCCCGTCGCCAGGTTAATAATTTGACAGCCCCGGCATATGCCCAGAATAGCTTTGCCCATTTGTATCATAGTGCAGGTCAACTCCAGCTCAAAAAAATCTCGGATCGGGTTTACCTGCTCCAAATCTCTGTGAGGCCATTCCCCCCAGAGAGCAGGATCAGCATCTCCTCCCCCGGTCAGTACCAAAGCATCACAGATATTGGAGTAGGATTGGATTATATCCTGCTCCTGAACGGCAGGCAGCATCACCGGCAGCCCCCCGGCTTTCAGTATGGATTCGATATAATACTCTCGCAGTACATAAGTGTTCTCTTCCAGGTCATAGCCGGCACTAAGGCCAATAATCGGTTTCATTTAACCCCCCCAATGAAAAAACAGGTTATCTTGGCAACCTGTTCTGTGGAATGATAAATCTATGATTATGTATATGGGGCATTAAGTATATTGTTTACCCATCGTTCAGACTTAGGCTTACTTCCAGGGCTTGATCAACATAATTCATCATCTCTTCATCCATAACCGCTATTCTCTGTTTTAATCTGGTTTTATCTATGGTTCTGATCTGCTCGGCCAGTATTACCGAGTCCCTTTCCAATCCATATTTTTCAGCTTTAAGTTCAACATGGGTGGGTAGCTTGGCTTTGTTTATCTGGGATGTGATGGCCAACACAATGGTAGTCGGACTGTATTGGTTTCCTATATCATTCTGTATTACCAGAACCGGCCTTATGCCTCCCTGTTCTGATCCTACTACGGGATTCAACTGGGCAAAATAAATTTCCCCTCGTTTAATCATATAATATTATCACTCCAACAAATTTTCTATGCAGGTGCTTAGAGCTTCATCCTCCAGTCCTGTATCTTCGCAGGCAATATTCAGGTTGATTTGCGCCATTTCCAAATATCCTTTTTTCATCTGTTCTTTCATTAGATTCTTTTTACGCTCCCCCAGATAAAACTTGATGGCTTCCCTGATTATTTCACTGCGATTTTTGGATTCAATCGCAGTAACACAGTCCATTTCGAACAAGAGACTTTCTGGCACCGTTATTATGATTCTCTTGGACATTGGCAAAGCGAACACCCCCAGAATTAGATAGCTACCCGATATTTCTATTATAGTGATAAGTAAGGTGACTCGCAAATCCAATAATTGCAATATAATGATGCTTTATACATAAATTCTGGGAACTCGCGAGCTGACTGAGCATACTATCTCATAATTTATGGTATTAGCTATTAAGGCCAGATCATCTGCTGTTATACCATCTGCTTCGGTTCCAAAGAGAACTGCTTCATCTCCTTCGGCAATGTCTTCTCTCCCACCTATATCAAACATACACTGATCCATACATACAACACCTAATGAATAAGCTTTCTGCCCTTTAATCACGGTCCAAGCCCGATTGGAAAAAGCCCTGCTGTAGCCGTCTGCATAACCAATGGGGATAGTAGTCACCCAGGTTTCCCGGCTGCAAATATGGGTGCGTCCATAACTCACTCCATGACCCGGCCCTAGTTTTTTGACCATGCTTACCCTACTCTTTAAGCGCATAGCTGGTACTATCCCCAGGTTCATGCTCTTTTTCATAAATGGAGAAGGGTACAAACCATATAAGACTATCCCCGCCCTTACCATATCCAGATGAGTATATGGATATCTGAATATAGCGGCACTATTGGCACAATGTTTGATTGGGATCTCAATTCCCCGAGTCCCCAATTCCTGGTTAAAATCCCGGAAAGCGCCATACTGTATCAGGCTATAATGGTCATTTTCACTATCTGCTTCAGTAAAGTGAGTAAAAATACCCTCCAGTTTTATCCCCGGCAAGGCAGCAATATCTTGGATAATGGCTAGAGATTCTTCCACTGGAGCAAATCCAATTCTACCCATACCAGTATCAATCTTAAGGTGAACATGGGCGGGCTTACCCAGAGTCTGCGCCGCTGCGGAAAGTGCCCGGGCGAAATCAAGATCATAAACCGACGACCTTATTCCATAGTCAACCACCAGCTGAGCCAACTGTCTGGGTATATAACCTAAAACTATAATATTAGCCTTTGCTCCACAGTTTATTAATTGCATGGCTTCATCCAAAGTGGCTACGGCCAGGAAATCCACTCCTTCCTCCATACAGATTCGGCTGATTTCCTTCATCCCATGGCCATAGGCATCTGCTTTGACTACCGCCATAATCCCGCTTTTGGGGCTGAGAACATTCCTTATACATTCAAGATTATTCCTAATTGCCGCTAAATCTATTTCTGCCCAGGTTGGCCTCTTATTATCCATTGTTCCGTACCATAGCTTTTAAAATATCATTACGGGTAATAATGCCTATCAGTTTACCGTGCCGCAGGACCGGTACCCGGTTTATTTTTTTATCCTGCATAAGCTTAACTATATTGCTAACTGGCTCGTCTTCATCAACACTTACCACTTTGCTGGTCATGGCATCCTTAACCTTGGAAGCAGTATATTTCTTAAGATTATTGTTAAAGCGCATAGTGTTTTCCAAAAATATAATGCTGTCAAAAAGGGTTATGTAGAAAGGGACTTTAAGTTCTCCCGCCTTTATTACCAGGTCTTTCTCACTGATTATACCTATTACCTTATCTTCCGCATCAACCACTGGTATACCGCTAATCTTATTTTCCAGCAGAATCTTAGCTGCTTTTTCCACCTTATCTTCCGCTTTCACCACCAGCACCTCTCGGGTCATTATGTCTCTTGCTCGCATATCCATTAGCTCACCAACCTTCATAGAATGACTGTCTGATAAATCCTATTATTACTCAAAACTGGAGATTATATCCGGGATCGCCTCTATCAAATCCCCGGCTACTATTCCCCGTTCGCCCTTATCCTTCTTGCAGAGATCCCCAGCCCTACCGTGGAAATATACTGCGGCCATGGCAGCCTCTTGCGGCTTCAAACCCTGAGCGATTAAGCCCGTTATCATCCCGCACAGTACATCCCCGCTGCCGGCAGTCGCCATGCCCGGGTTGCCGGTTATATTAATATATATATTCCCGGTGGGGTCGGCTATTACAGTTTTATTGCCTTTCAATACCAGGCTCACTCCCCATTCCTGCGAATACCGGGCTGCCACCTCCAGACGATTGGATTGTATCTCCTCAATGCTCTTGCCGGTTAGACGTGCCATTTCTCCCGGGTGCGGGGTGAGAACTATGGGCACCTGTCTGCCTTGTAAAATTTCAGTATCACCTTGAAGGGCATTTAGTCCATCCGCGTCTATAACCAGGGGAATACCAGACCGTTCCAGCACAAAACGTATTACTGCATTACCCTCAGGATAGCCTGACATACCTGGACCAATGACGCAAACCGAGGCCGTGCCCAAAAGGTTCTCAATAGCTGGTAGGGCTTCCAGAGATATAAATCCCTGTTGGTTTTCCATCAGAGGGGCAGTCATAACTTCTATTAACTGTGAATCAACAATAGAAAGCAGGGATTCGGGCAGGGCAGCAGTTACCAAACCGGCACCAATCCTAAGGGAGGAATAGGCGGTCATAATAACCGCCCCGGTCAATCCGGGCGAACCACCGATAACCAGCACATGACCGTAAGAACCCTTATGGGATTCAGGCAGCCTGGGCTTTATTAAGGGTTTGATCAACTCCTCATCGATTAAATTTTTCTTTAGATTTTTGTCTTTTAATAGCACTTGAGGAATAGAGATGTCTACTACCTTTAATATGCCGGTAAAATCACGGCCTGGTTCTAAAATCAATCCCAATTTGGGTAAAGCAAAGCTTACCGTGTAGGAAGCTTTAATAGCTTGTCCATTTACTTTTCCAGTATCTGCTTCAACTCCTGATGGCACATCTACCGCTACTACTGGCAGATTACTGCAGTTAACCATCTGGACTACACGAGCCTCAAAATCATTTATACTGCCGTGAAATCCATTACCATAAATGGCATCTACCACCAGATCCGCTGATAATAGTGAAAGCATCAATTGCCCCAGATCTTCTTCTCCCAATAACTGATAGATCTTGGAACTTATTCTTTCCAACACTTTATAATTGATAAAGGAGTCATGGGAAATCTCATCGGGAAAAGCCATTAAAAAAGTCTCTACCTCTATTCCGGTGTTAATCAGGTGCCGGGCAATAACCAATCCATCCCCGCCATTATTGCCTTTGCCGGCCAGCACCACAACCTTTTTCCCTTCCCGGCCCGGCAGCAGTTCTTTAATTAGCTCAACTGTCTTGATGCCGGCATTCTCCATTAAAACTATACTGGGAATTCCAAAATCGTTAATGGCCTGATAATCAATTTCCCTCATTTCCTGGGAATTCAACAACTTCAAAACTATCACCCCTTCGATGCAACCACAGCAGCCACCGCTTGTTCATTGGCATGGGAGAGGCTAACCGCCAGACCATTAATTCCGGCCTGCCTGCCCTTCTCCTCCGCTTTTCCATACAAACACAATTCCGGCCGCCCATCCTGCTTGATTACTATTTCCACCTCATGATATTTAATCCCGGACGAGAATACGGGATCCAGTTTGCGAACCGCTTCCTTGGCAGCAAATCTTACTGCCAGGGATGGATAGGGATTAGTTTTTTTCATACAATAATCGATTTCCTGAGGGGTAAAAACCCTATGCAAAAAACGGGGAGTCCTTTCCACACTTTTCCTTATCCTATCAATATCAATTATATCTATTCCGATTAACAATAGGCACCCCCCTAATGCAATAAATGCAGTATCCAGGTAGAAATAGCCAGATAAATGGATAAGCCAGTAGCATCGGTGATGGAAGTGATCAAAGGATTGCTGGCTACCGCTGGATCCAGGTTCATCCTGGTCAATATGAACGGCATCATTACTCCAATAATATTAGCTACTATTATGATAGTAACCATAGATATACATACTATAATGGCAATGTCGGTACCGCCCCTAATAATACCCAGGGCTGCTGCTGCTACTCCCATGGTGAGGCCTAAACCAGCTCCTACGCTCAGCTCTTTTAATAGAGTCATAAGCCATTGATGAGGTTCTATATCTCCTGTACCTAGGGCCCGCACCATCAAAGTTGCTGATTGGGCTCCAGCATTACCTCCGCTGCCAATGAGCAGGGGAATAAAAAAGGTTAAAGCTATGGTGGAAGCTAATATTTCCTGATAAGCAGCCATGATTTCCAAAGAAACCAGATTAACAAATACCAGTCCAATCAGCCAGCCAATTCTCTTTTTATACAGTTCTTTTACTCCAGTTTCATAATAACTGTTTTTTAAAGGGGTTACTGCAGCCCCTTTGTGAAAGTCTTCCGTAGCCTCTTCTTCCGCTACGTCCATAACATCATCAAAAGTCACTACTCCCAGCAGTACTCCCTCTGAATCTACTACCGGCAAAGCCGACATATCATATTTAGACATGGTAAAAACTGCTTCTTCCCGGTCCTCAAAAGCGGATAAGCTGACAAAGGTGTTATCCATAATCTCTTCAATAGTATTTTCCGGTGGATTAAATATAAATCGTTGCAATTCCAGAGCGTCCAGCAGCTTCCAATTGGAATCCGTAACATAAATAACGTTCAGGGTCTCGCTGTCCTCTTTCCCTTTGGCCCTTACTTGCTCCAAGCCCTGTCTGATACTCCAGCCTGGCCTAACCGCCACATAATTGGGGGTCATGATTCGGCCAATGCTTTCCTCCGGATACCCCATTAACTCCCGGGTTTTCTCCAATTCTTGAGGACTCAGGAAGTTTAAAAGTTTCTGGGTAACTCGTCCCGGCAGTTCTTCAAATAAATTGGTCCGGTCATCGGGTTCCAAATTATGCAAGAGGCTGCGAGTCTCCTCGTCGCTGAGGGCTGCCAGCAGGGCATTGCGCTGCTCCTTTTTAAGATAAGTAAAAACTTCCGATGATATCTTGCGCGGTAATAACCTAAATACAATAACCTGGTCCGCTTTATCCAGTTCAAAAAGAAATTCTCCAATATCAGCTACCGGCCAGCCCGATAACTCTTCCCGCAGCTTGCTCCATTGCTTATTTTCTATCATTTTAAGTAGAGACGATGTCTGGAAATCTAGCAATGTCTTTTCCCCCAACCCATATATAATCTAAATGCTAATAAGCCTGGCTGCTGTAAACAATTTTTCGGTAATCGAATACATATTGCTGGAATAACCCACCATCAGCTTATCCTGTAGCTTATAATATTCCAAACAGCTAGCACTGGAGATGATCTCCACCCCTCTTTTTTCTAATGATTTTAAGTGCTCCAGTATCGGAGAACCTTCGCTTACCAAAAAAACGCCGCTGTTAATTAGTATAATAGTAGCTGGAACACTCTCCAAACGGCTTATGGCATAAAATAGGCTGTTCATCAAGCTGCTACCCTGCTGATCATCCCCCCGCCCCAATACACTACTGCCAATAAGCAATACCAGATTGGCATACATACTAATGCTGAGACTGATGTTGCTTACACTTTCTTCTTTACCGATATCGATATAGTAGCCTCCACACTTAGTCTGATCGGGGTTAAGAGCCCTGTTGTATATGGCAACAATGTCGGTATTAGGTTCTGAACCAGCATCTGGCCTGGATGCTGGTTTAAAAACAGTTTCAACCCTTTTTAATTTGGAATCCTCTGCACTTTTCATGGTCTTACCGCTCCTTGCATTTGGCTCATATTTCCTATTTTATCATACCCTGACTTACCTTAAAGTATCATATAATCAGTAATTTTAACAGTAGATGGATATCACAATAACTAAGAGCATCAGCCATTTTTCCATTTTATAATAATCAGGATATTTAAAAATCTATCAGCTGCTAATAATATTATTTTCAAATCCAAAACACCACCCACTTAAGAATAAACCGGAGAGGTAAGGAGGAAAGATGATATAGAAGTTATTTAGCAAGGCTGGATTTGGAGCTATGAATACCTGTCCTATGGTATAAAACAGCCCTGAATATAGAACCATCTGATCCGGTATGGACTTCATCCATTCCCAATCAGTCTGAATTCAGGTAAAATGAACTATAAGGGTTATAATCCCAACTTTACAGCGAAAGCAGGTGCCTAAGGATTTGGTTTTTCAACCGATAGTAACCAAAAAGATATACGAAGAAATTGTAGACCAGATACGGGAATTGATTGCCCGAGGAGAATTAAAACCAGGCCAAAAACTGCCCTCGGAGCGTGAGATGTCTGAATCCATGGGAGTAAGCCGGGCTTCAGTGCGAGAAGCTCTTACGGCCATGGAGGCTATCGGTATCCTGGACATCAGACCTGGTGAAGGTACCTTTGTAAAAGAAACCAGTAGTTTGGAAACCTTTAAACCTTTGGCTTTCGTACTGGCAGTGGAAAAAAACCCGGGGCAACAGATGATGGAAGTTAGGCGAGTCCTGGAAAGTGAGTCGGCTGCTTTAGCCGCCCTGAGAGCAGATGAAGAACACTTGATTAAAATTAGACATATCCTGGATCAAATGAAGTCCGCCGGCAACACTCAGCTGGGAGTAGAATACGATTTAAAATTTCACTTTGCTATTGCCGAAGCAACTCAAAACTCGATACTGCTAAGAATCATGAATACGGTAGCCGACCTCATGCATCATACTTTCCGCTTGGACCGGGAAAAACTGTTGTCAAGGAATAGCCATCAGATCTACAGTGAACACGAAGCTATTTACCAGGCCATAAAAGAAAGAACTCCCCAAATAGCAAGAGAAAAAATGATTGAACATATCAATAACATAGAAAAAGGCATGGAACATAGTTTTGAACTCGAAGGGGAGAACTAAAGGAGGGAATAACCCCCCCTTTTTCTGCTGACTCACCGATAAACTTTCATTGCGGCCAAAAACCAATCTTAGTTTAGTTGATGCTCTGGCGTTCCAGGCCTTCTGAAGGCATTTGCTTGCCCATTTAAAACTATTGCCAGCACTTATAACGAAAACCACTTGCCTGGCTTCCGGCTAAGAATAATATATATCTTAAGCTTACTCGATCATGCCCATGGCTCGGTAGGTTTCTTCATCTACTATTCCGGTTGGTTCCAGGCCATGCCAGACCTGAAAATATTTGACTGCCAGTTCAGTCATATTGCCGAACCTGCCATCCACCCCGTCAAATTCCACCCCCAGTCCTTTAAGCCGACTCTGAACATAAACCACTTTCTGCCCACTTGATTTCTTCTGTAACTCTACCGGATTTATATACTCAGGCACCATTTTGCCATCATTTACTATCTTAACTCGGCAACCCCAGGGAACCAGCGGATAAAGCTTCTCCACATCCCGGTTAAACATGCGGATGCATCCATGAGAAGCATAGCTTCCTATAGAACCAGGTTTATTAGTTCCATGAATACCAAATATACCCCAGGGTACATTCAGTCCCATCCAACGGGTACCGAATCCGTTTCCCCAGCCAACACCCTTATGAATCACTTTCCACTCACCCAGCGGGGTTGGTGTGTTGGATTTTCCTACTGCCACTGGGTATCGACATACCTCTTTATCATCTTCATATAAAACCAGGCTGCGAGCAGCCACATCAATTACTATCAGCATCCTGCCTTGCTTCTGCTTATCGTCAGTGGCACAAATAGAATCCCCTTCACCTGAAGCCAATAATGCCTTCCATACTGCCTCATTTACTATACCATCGGCTTTCATACCAGCGGACAGTTGAAAGATACTTACCGTGTTGCTGGTATTTTTATCGTAGACTCCATTGGGCTCAATATCATACCCCATCTCTTTCAGCCGGGCCTGCACCAGCCATATGGCTTCACCCTGCAAAGGAATCTGGGCTAAATAGAGGGTGGGATAATCCGTATTGTCAATTATCTGAACTCCGGCACTCGCTCCTGCTTTATCGGTACCCGGGATAAGAACTAAAAACCCAACTAGAATCGAACAGAAAATTAACCTCTTCAGCAAACTTTCATCTCCCATCTTTCATATTTATCCCCATGGCCGGGGCCTACCAACAGCTATGAAATTAGTGTTAGTATTTCAGGCTATGCTTAAGACCGCTTAAAGCAGTTCTTTACCGGGGGCCAAGCCCCCACTTAATTTATTTTGCTCGGTTTTGCAGTTGCTGCGTAAATCCCTCCAAATTGGTAATGGGGGGTGAGCAGGTATTATTTTCACATAGATACACGGTAGCCCGATCATCTACTTTTTTCATTTCATGAACATATGGTATGTCTTTTTTGAAAACATCCTGATCGTTCTCCTTGAACAACACTAGGGCCCGGGGCAGGTAACTATGGTTTATTCTATCTAAGAACCCCCTGGTGTCCGGGTCCTGTCTATCCCCTACTATTACTATATCCTGGCCTGGATGAAAGTAATGCAAGGCTGCAGCCAGGAAGAAAGTATAGGCGGCTGGATTTTCTTTAACTCGACCGTAAAAGAGTTTTAAAGCCTGTTCAGCTTTGGTCTCCAAGGAAATATCACCATTAATGCGACTCAAACGCAGGAAATTCATGATGCAAAGGGAATTACTGGAGGGAATGGCCCCATCATATAGCTCCTTGGGTCTAGTCAACAAGGGCTCAGCATCCTGGCCATAAAAGAATACACCGCCCTGATCATCGTCCCAGAAGTAATCTATCAGTTGCTGATTCAAGTCCTGGGCTAATTGCAAATAACTGCTGTCGAAACTGCTCTGATAAATCTCCAACATTGCCCACACCATACAAGCATAATCCAGGGCATAAGCAGGATAAAGAGCTTGCCCTTCCCTATAACGGGCTAGTAGTCTGCCGTCTTGCCTTCTCATATGATTAAGGATAAAAGCTGCGGCCCTTTGGGCTGCCTGCAGATAACTTGGATCACCCAGTACTCGAGCTCCAATAGCCAGTGCTGTTATCATCATGCCATTCCAAGCTGTCAGCACTTTGTCATCCTTGTGCGGGTGTATCCTTTTTTCCCGGTGATTAAACAATATCTCTCTTTGATCTTCTATCTGCTGCCTCTCTGTTTCATCAATTAGGCCCTGGCTTAGATTAGGAATATTTTGTCCCTCAAAATTACCCTTCCTACTTATATCATAGATTTGGCAGAAGGCTTTCCCCTTCTCTGCTCCAAGAACTGAAAGAAGCTCTTCTTCCTTCCATACATAGAACTTTCCTTCCACTCCTTCTGAGTCCGCATCTTCGGCTGAAAAGAAAGCCCCCTCAGCAGAAGTCATATCCCGCAGGACATAGGCGAATGTTTCCCGAGCTATCCTGGCATATAGCTCTTGGCCCGTAGCCTGATAGGCCTCCAGGTAGGCAATGGCCAGCAAGGCGTTATCATATAACATTTTTTCAAAATGAGGAACTAGCCAGTAACGATCGGTTGAATACCTGGCAAAGCCAAAGCCTATATGGTCATATATGCCCCCCCGATACATTGATTGCAGGGTCTTATGCACTATCTCCAAAGCCTGAACTTCTCCTTTTAACTGATAATAACGCAAGAGAAATAATAGATTATGGGGAGCAGGAAATTTGGGCGCGCTGCCAAATCCACCATATACCCCATCAAAATTTGTAGCAAGTTGCCTATAAGCCTGATGTAATATATCCTCGGATATTACTAGCGATATAATATTTTCGTCCAGAGTTTTAATGTAATCGCTTATATTATCACTGGAATTGATCAGCATATTTCTTTCATTGACCCATAAATCATGCAGCTTATTCAACACCTGAATAAGGCCGCTCATACCCTGGCGACTGTTCTTGGGCATGTAAGTAGCTGCATAGAATGGCTTTTTCTCTGGAGTCATTACGATAGTCAAAGGCCAGCCTCCGTGCCCGGTTAGGGCCTGGCATACATCCATATATATGGTATCAATATCCGGTCTTTCCTCCCGGTCAACTTTTATCGAAATAAAGTGCTGGTTTAAAAGATCCGCTACTTCTCCATCTTCAAAGGATTCCCGCTCCATCACATGGCACCAATGGCAAGTTCTTAAAATGGGTCAGCTATAGCCAATAGATAGAAAAACAGGTTTATCTTCCTGCCTTGCCTTATCAAAGGCTTCCTGACTCCATGGGTACCACTTAACTGGGTTATATGCATGTTGTAATAAGTATGGAGACTTTTCAGCAATCAGTCTATTGGCTTTGTTATTAGTTGACATGTTGGCATCACCTTCCTTTCCTGTATTTATAGTATTGCTATTGATTTGTATCTATTATTGGATATTTTCCACTGAACTATTTATAAATAGTAAATATACTCAGTAATCCATTTAAAGACTACTTCTAGTGTCTCCAAAAAAAGTGCGGCAAGTCATGTTCCTGACTGCAGTTCAACTGGTAATTAACGGCCAAACCAAAACGATTGTCCATTGCTGAAGAATATCTAGACATGATAGGTATGAGTAATTTTGGCAAGGCCTTTCCTCATGAACTGTCCGGCGGTATGCAACAACGGGTTGCCATCGCACGAGCACTCGCTAACAATCCCGATGTATTATTAATGGATGAACCTTTTGGAGCACTAGACGCCTATACCCGAATTATTATGCAAAAGGAACTATTACGTATTTGGGAACAACGAAAAAAAACTATCCTTTTTGTTACCCATAGTGTTGATGAGGCTGTTTATCTAGCGGATCGCATCATATTAATGAGCGGTAGTCCAGGTAAAATCAAAAAAGAAATCTTGGTTACCATGCCCCGGATTCGAGACCGCAGCAATCCTGAGTACGGAGCATTGACGGCAGAATTGCTTGTTTTGCTGGAAGAAACTTAATATTATCTCACTGTTGCATTGTATGATCCAATTTTATTAGTTTTGCTAATATTTGATCTAAATCCAGCGAATAAGTCCTGGCAACTTCTTCCAAAGAATCAAACAGGTTGTTGCATAATAAGCAACAACCCGCTTCATCATCGTATTGATGGAAAACTTCTTCCGATTGCGGACTCAACTCTACAATCTGTAATAAACTCATATTCGGGTTAATTATGGTCATTTTGATCCTCCATTTTATTTGATCATAACAACATTTATGGCTTTGATCAGAGCTGTAGCTTCATTTCCTACCTTAAACCCAGCTTCCTTAAGCGAATCTGAGGTCATCACCGATGTGATTTGATTATCCCCTACTTGAATAATTACCTCTGCCATGATGTCACCTTCTTTAATTTCAACTACTGTTCCAGTCAGTTGGTTGCGAACTCCAGCTTGCATGCGTTTAACTCCTTTCTGGCTCAATATGTTTTTTCAATGTCCGGTAATTCCTTCTGATATGGTGTTACAAATAATCCCTATATGAGGAAGCAGAGCATGATCAACAGTAAAAAACGCACTCACTAGTTGTCCAGTCTGTTCGTCCAGCCTAGTTAAGGAAAAAGTTCAACCGAAAACTGCGCTGTAATTAACTAGCCTAAATGTTAAGTGCTACGATATTTCCACTCTTTCCTGGCTAGAGAGACGATCTTGAGAATCTGAATACTATTTTCCGCGATTATTTGCTTAATTAACGGAATATCGCCTTCGTCCACCATCAAGGAAATACCGCAGCTCTTACTGGCCTCTCGCGGAGTTGGAGAAATACTGGCTTTGATGTCTCGCCCGTCAAGTTCTTTTTTAAGACGCAACCCTGCCTGATGATTGGGAAATAATACATACCAATCATAGCTACTACTATCCAGCTTAAAAACCTACTTCCTCAGCATCTCCAGAAAAGCTTCTACTCTGGTCCGGAGCTGTTCAAAATCCTGCTCGCTGTAATCCGTCTCGATATGCATTATGGGTATATTATGCTCCTTCATAACCTGTTTTATCAGGTAACTTTCAGTAGAGTAAAGGTTGCAGAACTGTAGATTGATATCAATAATGCCGTCCACCTGGTATTCATCGGTTAGCCGAATTATATCGTCTATCCTGGCGGCATTAGGCGTAAAACAAGCACAATTGGTCTTCATATATCTTTCGGCCAGGGCTCGAATCTGCTCATCCAAAGTAGTTGCTGACTCATCCACCAGGTTTTCGAAATAGCGGGTGCCGGTACATGATTCTTCCACCACGACTGCTGCACCAAGACTCTCTACAATATGATGCAGTTTCCAATTGGGTATGGCCATTGGCGTGCCACTTATCATAATACGCAGGGTTTTATCCGGAAAAACACCGATCGCGTTATTAATCCGTTGCTCCAGTTCGTCAGCCAGGTTATTGGCCATCTGGGCTGCCCGTGCGGGATCATCGTAGAAGTTGATCTGGGTAACCAGAAGAGCGTCTTTTCCGCTGATGGGCACCGGCGAGGCTTTTCTGGCATTGTAAACCCGCTGCAAAGCCCTGCGTTTATTGTTTATCAATTTAATGGCCTCTCCCAGCGATTCGACGGTAATCTTCTTGTCGGTGACTCTCTCTACCACTTTGATGAAATCCCTAATTTCTGCTTCAAAGGCAGCAACATCACGGTCTCGTTTCATCTGCGGGACATCGATAATGTGTAAAGGTACTTCACCGGCCAGTATCTCCCAGGCTTTCTTCTTGCCATCGCAGGTATTCTCACCCACGTATATGTCTGGAATTAGAAAGAAGGGACAGGTTTTGTCCAGTCTCGCACCTATGGAAGCTTTGATGAGCGAACAGGTATTGGCCGGCAGAACTTTTTCTCCGCCGGATACCCAGAACTGTGATCCCCCGCAAAGCCCGGCTGCTATTCCTCCGGCAGCAAATACCACCTCATCCGGGACATATACACAGAAGGTTCCGAACACCTTTCCGCCCTCTTCTTGATGTTGAAGCATCTCTGCCGGTCTGACCCCATGAATCTCGGACACCACAAAATCGTAGAAGTCCATGCCCTTGGGACGATCTTGTTGGGTAAGGTAAACTCCTCCAAAAGCCTCGGGCAGAACCTCACACAGAACATCATGATGCTCCAGGTCCATACCCAAATCAGTCCACATTTGCCGGTAATCAGCCATTTACAATTCCTCCTCTTCTATTCTAAAAACTATTTTGCTGTGGTAATCTTCTCACAATCCCGTCTAAGGGTTTTCCAAAGCCAATAAAGCTGCGCCAAGTGCACCAGTGTACTGACAAGCTTCGGGCACAATAATTCTGGTTCTGATCTCTTCCTCCAGCGCACGCTTCACTCCCGGGTTGATTGCCACCCCACCGGTGAAAGCTACCTGTTCCTTTATCCCCATACGTCGTGCCATAGCCGCTACTCTTTTTCCTACCGATTGGTGTAACCCGGCAATAATCCCACCTTTGGAATTACCTCGAGCCAGCGAACCGATTATTTCCGATTCAGCAAATACCGTACACATACTGCTAATCGTTTGCATCTGCCCAGGATTCTCAGCATCCCCTAGTTCACTCACATCCAGTCCCAGGGCGGTGGCCATAACCTGTAGGAATCTTCCGGTTCCCGCCGCACATTTGTCATTCATGGCAAAATCAACCACCTGGCCCAGCTCCTCGATGCGGATTACCTTGCTATCCTGGCCCCCAATATCGATGATGGTCCGGACCTCAGGATAGAGTTCAGCGATCCCCCGGGCATGACACTTGATCTCAGTAACAGTTTTGTCCGCTTGCTCAAAAGCTACCCGCCCATAACCAGTGACATATATCCGTTCTACCCGCTCTCGCTCTAATCCCGACTTATCAAGGAGTTGGTCGATAAGTGCCTGGCCTGCCTCACGGGGGCTCCATCCGGTAGGAATCATGGCTCGGTGATGGCTACCATTGCTGATAATATAGGCTTTAGCAGCCACTGAACCTATATCAATGCCTATTACTATCATTTTTCTACCATCTCCAAAATAGCTTCAATGCGGACTTTGAGACTTTCCAAATCCGAATTGGAGTAGTCACTTTCCAGGTGCAGGTATGGAAGCCCCTTGGACTTCACCAGTTTGCCAACTTCAAATGCTTCAATATTATAGGTATGGCAAGCTTGCCAGGTCAGGTCGATGACCGCATCCGCTCGGAAATCATCAATCATGTTTTCTAATAACTTCAACCGGTAGGGATTAGGACTCATGCAGGAGCAGGGTATAGCCAGATATTTTTCTGCCAGAGCCACAATAGGATCCACATTATTAATATCAGTCTGCAGTTCCAGTGTTTTGTAGCCGGAGCAGTTTTCCATGGCAACGATATAGGCTCCCAGTTCTTCGGTCAAGCGGATAACTTTTTCAGTACCCAGACCCACCGGGCAGCCGGTCAACAGCACCCGCGTTGCTTTTACTTGCCTATTCTCAGCCTGATGGGCAACTTCCCGGACCACTGCATTCAGGTTTTCGATCATCTCTCCTTTATTGCTGCTGAAGCTGCGGGACCAGGCAGCGGTGAGCATTTCAAGTCCGCTAAGAGGTGGCGGATCAGCTCGGTTCAGATCGAACATAGCCTTGACTGCCTGATTTTCCTTGCTGATGACCTCTACAGCCTCCCATATATCTTGGTCACTTATGGTAACCTGCAATTCTTTTTCCAAACGGTTTTTCAAGCACCGTAGTTCTTCCACCCACAGCTCAAATGATGCCTTGGTGTTATTAACATGGGGAAGTTGCATAACGTGTACCGGCTTCAAATCCTGCATAATTTCGAACATTTTCTTTTTACCGTCGCAGGTGGTTTCGCCCACGATTAAGTCGGAAAAATGAAAGAATGGGCAGGTATCCGTGGCCGCAAATCCGTAAGAGGATTTTACTAAAGGGCAGAGATTGCGCGGCAAAGTTTCCTCCGCAGCAGCAATAGGGTTCTCACTCATCCCACAAAGCCCTACTGGTATTGCTCCTGCCGCCATAATTAGTTCCTGGGGGCAATATGTGCAATAAACACCTACCACTTTGACACCATTGTCTTTGGCCTCTTTTATACGCATTAGGTTAACTTCTCTGGCATTAGCGAATCCTTGCATAAATTCATCTAGCATAAAACATAATTCTCCCTTGTATAGACACAGTCCAAGGTGCTATACGGTTTTTTGATGTATATCATTATAGTCTCAACACTTCTGCCGCAAGCCCAGGCTTTTTCCAAATGGACAATTTGTTAATTGTTTTTCTAAATGCATTTCATCTTACCTTAAACCTGGTCATGTTACCAAATGTGCTCTAGATAAACAAGACGGCTGTAACAACCGACTTTATAGCGAGCTGAAATTAATGCCAGGTTCCGTATTCTTGAATGTTTTCCTTAGTAACCATGGCCAGCGGACTATTGACCTGCTTGGGAATTTCCATACCCTGGATTGTTTTCAAAGCCAAAAGGATTCCGGCTTTGGCATAGGCATCCATAGAATATGCGATGCTGCCGTCCAGTTTTTCCCAGTCTTGATAGCTTCTTTGGCTAATATTTCTCCTGGGTATATATCAAAGCTGACATCGAGCAGGGCAGTTATGTTCCCATATGATTTACTAAGGTGCGAAACCCTTACCACAGGGTCGTATGTTTTGGTAGCCATAATTCCCTCTTTCCAATATAATAGGAGAAGTGTATGATAACCATTAGTAATATATTGAATTTATCTAGGTTATGATGTTGTAATTTTACCTTTAAACGTTGTTTTCGTCAATGCCAAAGATTTTATACCCGATTCGGTGGTATATGATCATTAATTTTTTGTATGGGAAGGTGCTGCCTCTTGCTACAGATGTGGGTAACGCCATATGGCGATACATCCGCAACGCAAGACCCGTACAATCAAAAACCTACGTCGTATTTATATCGCGCAAAGCGCCTTTTCAGGAACATGCTTGCAATAAAGCCCTTCGCGCTGTAGTCGGGGATTGCGGCGGATTTCACATCACTCCCATATCTTAGCCGCCAGTTAGGCCATGCATCGGTTTCAGGAACGCAGTATTATTATCATACATCAGTAGCATCTTCGCCTGTTATTAGGAAACTAGACAAAACAGCCTCCAAAACTATACCAAGTGCAGTGGATGTGCCTGTTATGGAAATCTGCAGCCCGGAATTTTCCGATAGAACAAAGACCCATGTTGGTAGACGCGTTAAACCGGGAGGATTCTTAAATAACTGGATCCCGGAAGTGAAGTTGCATGAAGACTGATGATAATACAAAATTGTTCTTCTCGCTGGCTTTTGAGTTTTTGGAAGTATTCCTACCAAAGCAGGCCGGGAGTGGGTAACTCTGCCTAATACGAAAGATGAAATACCAGAATGGATTGCTTACAGGACAATGTTGCAAAATTATACGGATTGAGATAGGTTGCGTTATCCTTAGGATTCTGGCAAGCAGCATAAGTATCATACGCTTTCCCAATCATCCTGAGGATAACGAAATCCTACGGATAACACTGCGTTTGTTGTGTATATCAAATGCCGGATCTGCTCGGGACAGTTGAAAAACGAAGTAAGTTCAGCCTAATTTGCGTCAAGCACATAATAGACGGATATTTCCAAACCCATTTTTTCCGAAATACTTCTTATACATACTCCGCATCGTCAAGTTTTACCGCACCGTATATCACGCAGATCATCCTCAATATCGCGCTGCGACATACCTTTAGAGTACAGCGCCATTATCTTCTGCTCATTTCCATAGGTTCGGGTTTGCCGCTTTCCAAGGATTCTTGGTTAAAATTCACCTTAGTCTTAGTACAGGACAAACAATTATAAAGAATTAATGTGTCATCGGGTTGCCTAGAGCAAAATATTTACAGAAGATTGAGCGCTTCGGAATGTCGTTTTATAGGGCTTTATTATAGGTATGATTTGTTTACATGGCACCAGTGGCAGGTAGAATAACCTATG